>Ga0256407_10002460_pt1 | contig 35441 bp, 25 predicted proteins | sample RumenRJG_04DNA_FD_193489 | JGI IMG/M metagenome (GOLD analysis project Ga0256407, IMG submission 193489) | Bovine rumen microbial communities from Lethbridge, Alberta, Canada - RJG_04 | ecosystem: Host-associated > Mammals > Digestive system > Stomach > Rumen | place: Canada: Alberta...
TTTCCTCGTCGAGGGTGACTCCGCCGGTGGTTCTGCCAAGCAGGGTCGTGACCGTCACTTCCAGGCTATCCTGCCCTTGCGTGGTAAGATTCTGAACGTCGAGAAAGTCCAGTGGCACCGTGTCTTCGAGGCTGAGTCTGTGATGAACATCATTCAGAGTATTGGTGTCCGCTTTGGTGTGGATGGTGAAGATTCAAAAGAGGCCAATATTGACAAGTTGCGTTACGACAAGATTATCATCATGACCGATGCTGACGTCGATGGTTCTCACATCGACACGCTCATCATGACGCTCTTCTATCGTTTCATGCCAAAGGTCATTCAGGAGGGTCACCTCTACATCGCTACCCCACCTCTTTATAAATGTACCTTCAAGAAGTTCTCTGAGTACTGCTATACCGAGCAGCAGCGTCAGGCTTTCATCGACAAGTATGTTGCTGGCGACGAGAACGCTACAGCCCTGCACACACAGCGCTACAAAGGTCTTGGTGAGATGAACCCGGAGCAGCTCTGGGAGACCACCATGAATCCTGAGAACCGCTTGCTGAAGCAGGTAACCATCGAGAATGCTGCTGAGGCTGACGAAATCTTCTCTATGTTGATGGGTGATGACGTAGAACCTCGTCGCGTATTCATTGAAAAGAATGCTACTTATGCGAACATTGACGCATAACATCAATCTCGACGAAGCCCGCAAATGGGGTGATGCCGAGTTTATGACCGATGGGCTTGTACTGACTGACAGTATAGCCCATTCGCTTTTGATGGATGGTCCTGTCCGTCTGAACTTCATCGTGATGGGGTTGTGCAAGAAGGGCGAGGCTAATTATTCTGTCGACACTTGCCAACACAAGGTTACGGCTGGCGACCTGATGTTTATCTCAGAGGGACATATCTTGGATGCTTACGAGCCTTCGTCCAACTATGAGTGTCTTTATATCATGGTGTCTACTGAGTTCTACCACAGCTTCGTGATGAATGTGAAGAACGTGTCGTCGTTGCTGCTTTTCTCGATGAACAATCCAGTGGTTCCTTTGACGCCTCACGAGGTTCAGGTGTATACCAACTACTATCAGACCATCCGTATGAAAATAGCTGATACAAGGCATCATTTCCGCACAAACCTTGTGAAGGCACTCTTGCTGGCTATGTTCTACGATATGAGTAATGTCATCTGGCGTGTGGAACGCAACGACATCAAGAACAGGACACGTAAGCGTGCTGATGCTTTGTTTACACAGTTCATTGGTCTGTTGGAGGATAATTTCCGTATGGAGCGACGTGTCAGCTGGTATGCTGAACAAATGGGCATCACACCCAAATACCTGTCTGAGATGGTGAAGCAGGTATCGAAGCGTACCCCCAACGAATGGATTGATAGCTATGTCCTGTTGGAAATACGTGTTTTGCTGAAGAATACTACTAAGAGCATGGGGGAAATAGCCGATGCTGTCAACTTCCCAAATCAGTCGTTCTTTGGTAAGTTCTTCAAGGAACGCATAGGTATGAGTCCCTCAGCGTATCGCAAGAGCTAATGGCTATTGGCTGTTAGCTGTTCAGCAACCTCGCAGAGTTCTTGATACCACGTCTCGCCAAAACGACGGATGAGTGGTTCCTTTAGAAACTGATATACGGGAAGGCCAAGTGCCTTCCCTTTTTCTACGGCATCTTTGCAGACTGCCCAACGATGATAGTTTAAACCTATGAGTCCACCCGAAAATTGCTTCTCGCGGATAGGGTAGAGGGCACAACTGATGGGTTTGCAGAACTGCGTCTTCCCTTCTCTATATGCCTTCTCCAACATACATAACCAACAGGGGTCTTTACTCCCCTCGCCCATTGGAGAGGGGCTGGGGGTGAGGCTTCGTGCAAACACGCATTCCTTACCCCTCACAATACTGGTCACTAAATCACCATCCTTATCACTATAGGCTATACCCTGTTTGTCAATCACACTTTGTGCTGATGCAGACAGCATAGGCCATACTGTATCGAGCGCGTCCTCAATACCAGCTATCTCGTCCATTGTCACTGGGGCACCATCGCTGCCTTCCACACAGCAGATGCCTTTACACTTCTCGTAGTCGCAACAGAAGCATTCGGTTATGATTTCTGAGGAAATCAAGATGCCTCCGATTTCGAGTATTGGTGGAATGTTCATTCTAAATTAGAAATTAGTAATTAGAAATTATGATTACCAAACGATTGGAGAGAGGCCGTTTTGTTTCAGATATTCGTTACAGCGCGAGAACTGGTGTTGACCAAACCAGCCACCTCTGTTAGCAGAGAGCGGAGAAGGGTGTACAGATTCCAGTACCAGATTCTTCGTTTTGTCAATCATGTATGCCTTGGAGCGTGCATAACCGCCCCACAGCATATATACAATGTGTTCGCGCTGTGCAGCCAATGCACGGATGGCAGCATCGGTAAATGTCTGCCAACCTAATGAAGAATGGCTATTGGCCTGATGGGCGCGAACGGTCAGGGTAGCGTTGAGCAGTAAGACGCCTTGCTCTGCCCAACGCGTCAGATTGCCACTCGTTGGAATGGGAGTGCCTAAATCCTGCTGAATCTCCTTGAAGATGTTTTGCAGCGAGGGTGGAAACAGCACACCGTCCTGTACAGAGAAACTCAATCCGTGGGCCTGTCCAGGCTCATGGTAGGGGTCTTGTCCGATAATGACCACTTTTACCTGATTAAACGGGCACAGGTTAAAGGCATTGAATATTAACTTGCCTGGTGGATAGCAGGTCGTAGTGCCATACTCTTGCCTGACGGCACTCGTCAACTGACTGAAGTAGGGCTTCTCAAACTCTCCCTGCAAATGTTCTTTCCATGTAGGTTCTATCTGTACATTCATAGCTTTTTGCCATTTTGTTTGCAAAGTTACGATTTTTTTTGTACTTTTGCAAGCAGTAATACTTCTTTTAGCTGTCGACGTTATGAATATTTTTTTCTGGAAGAAGAATCAGAAACCCTATCCCCGTTCGTTTGCCAAACGGCTTACTTGGCGCATCATGCTTACCCTGTTTATTGTGATGGGCTTTACTTCGGTCATGATCGTTTTTATTGGTTGGATGCTGACAGGGGTTGCAGGTGGTGCTTTAATGAAGTTCCATTTGGACAATCAGGCTAATGGCGTCGAGAAGGTGCTGACGGAGGTTTGTGTAGCCACCAATAATGCCGTGCCATATATTGAAGACAATCTGCAGCGTCCTGACCGTATGCAGGGTATTATGAAGCGCATCGTGGAACAGAATCCTCATATTCGCAGTTGTGGCCTCAGCTTTGTCGACAACTACTATCCTCAGAAGGGTCACTGGTTCTGTCCTTATGCACAGCGTTGCGACAGCAATCGGATAGAAGTGATGAAGATTGGTTCTCAGCAAGAGAATTACCTCAAGGCTGAATGGTTCCAAGAGGCTTTAAAGGCTAAGGAGGGTTATTGGGCGAAGCCTTTCTTCGATGGTCTTGACCATCAGACGCCATTGGTATCTTATCTTATGCCTATTCGTAATGAGCAAGACAGTACTGTGGCAGTCTTGGGCGTTGACATAACACTGGAATCACTGGCACGTGAAATCTCACTTTTCTTCTATAATGACAGACCTTATGTTGAGAACTGGTCGGCTGAAGAGAAGGCATACTATTTCATTGTTGACTCGACTGGAACCTTCTTAGTACATCCAAATGAAAAATACCTCATACGCCAGAACCTCATTGATATGGCTAAGAAAACGGCCGATGTATCTGATGACTATGCCGTTGACAAGATATTCCATGATGACTTGGGCTACGTCTATGGTTATGATGCCTTCAATGTGGTTAAGATTGACAATACGGAAGTGGCGATGGCCTATACGTCCATAGAGCATACCCCGTGGAAAATGGGATTTGTAATCCCTTATTCCGCTGTTAATATCTTATTCTACGTCGTGGCAGGCTTGTTCCTGTTCTTCATCCTGTTGGGCCTGCTGGTGGTCTTCTTTGCTGGTCGCAGGGGCATCAAGAAAACCTCAGCGCCATTGCGTCAGTTGGCAATCTCTGCCGACGAAGTGGCCAAAGGTAATTTCGATACACATTTGCCTAACATTAAGAGTCGTGATGAAATCCACCAGTTGCGTGACTCCTTCGAGAACATGCAGCAATCTCTGTCCCGCTATGTCAATGAGTTGCGTGATACCACAGCCCAGAAGGCATCTATGGAGAGTGAGCTGAAGATAGCCCATGATATCCAGATGTCGATGTTGCCTAAGACTTTCCCGCCTTATCCTGAGCGTGACGATATTGACATCTATGGTACGCTGACACCAGCCAAGGCAGTAGGTGGCGACCTTTTTGACTTCTATATTCGCGACAATCAGCTCTTCTTCTGTATTGGCGATGTGTCAGGCAAAGGTATTCCCGCCTCCATGTTTATGGCTGTAGCCCGTTCGTTGTTCCGCAATATTTCTGCCCATGTGGCTTACCCTGAGCGTATTGCCTATACCCTCAACAATGCACTGTCAGAAGGCAATGAAACCAATATGTTTGTCACACTCTTTACAGGTGTGCTCGACTTGGCTACAGGTCATCTGTGTTATTGTAATGCAGGCCATAATGCACCACTATTGGTTGGCCGAGATGTCGGAGATTGCAACGCCACACTCAGACCAGAGGTCAGAGAATTGCCTTGTCTGCCCAATTTGCCCTTAGGTATCATGGGCGAATTCCAGTTTGAAGCCCAGGAGGTTGATTTGGATCCAGACACCACTATTTTCCTCTTTACTGATGGCTTGAACGAGGCTGAGAATGCTTTCCACGAACAGTTTGGCGACGAACGTATTGTGGAGGTAGCCAACCGCCTTCTGGCAAAGCATGAGCATCAGCCCATCAACATCACCTACGAGATGTACCAGGCCGTTCACAATTTTGTCAATGGTGCCGAACAGAGTGACGACCTCACCATGCTGGCCATACAGTATAAAGGATTGAGGGATTGAGATAATGAGAGAATGAGAAATTGAGAAAGTGAGGGATTATGGAGCCGATTATTGAATTTTTCCAACTGCTCAGCACGTTTCTTTGGGGCTGGCCCATGATTATATTGCTGTTAGGTACGCATATATTCCTGACCTTCCGTTTGCGCATTCCTCAACGTAAACTCTTGACGGGCATTCGCTTGTCTGTCAAGAAAGATCCTGGGGCAGCAGGCGATGTCAGCCAGTTTGGTGCTTTGGCTACTGCCTTGGCAGCAACCATTGGAACGGGTAACATCGTGGGTGTAGCAACAGCTGTGGCCTTAGGTGGTCCTGGTGCTGTGCTGTGGTGTTGGCTGACGGGCATCTTTGGTATGGCCACAAAGTATGCCGAGGGCTTGTTGGCTGTCAAGTATCGTGTTCATGATAAGGACGGACATACCTATGGTGGTCCGATGTATGCTCTGGAGCGTGGTTTGGGCATGAAGTGGCTGGCTATCCTGTTTGCCACCTTTACCGCTCTGGCATCGTTTGGCATTGGCTGTACCGTACAGGCAAACTCTATTGCCCTGTTGGCCAGCGAAACGTTTGGCATTCCTACATGGATAGTGGGTATTTTTGTCTGTGTCTTGGCTGCTTGCGTCATCTTGGGTGGCGTCAAGGCCATAGCCCGCGTGTGTACCGTCTTTGTACCTTTTATGGCTCTGCTCTATGTCGTGGGCTGTATTGTCATTCTCTGCATGAACAGCGCATACGTCTGGCCTGCCATCCAACTCATTGTGAATGCGGCCTTCCATCCAGAGGCTGCAGGTGGTGGCTTTGTGGGAGCAACGGTCATGATGGCAGCACGCTATGGTATTGCCCGAGGTCTGTTCTCCAACGAGAGTGGTATGGGTTCTGCGCCCATTGTGGCAGCAGCAGCCCAGACGCGCAATCCTGTTCGTCAGGCTTTGGTCAGCAGCACAGGCACCTTCTGGGATACCGTTGTTATCTGTGCCCTGACAGGTATCGTGTTGGTGAGCAGTATCATTGCCTATCCAGACATTACCTACGCTGACGGAGCAGCCCTTACCAAGGTAGCTTTCTCGAAGATTCCGTATGTTGGTGCACCGCTGTTGACCTTTGGCATCCTGACCTTTGCCTTCAGCACCATCTTGGGTTGGAGCTATTATGGTGAGAGTGCCGTCAACTATATTGAGCGTCGCAAGTCTAATCGTTTCTACCGCATTCTGTATATTGTGGCCTTGTTCTTTGGCAGCATCATCAATCTCGACATCATCTGGAATATAGCCGACTGCATGAATGCTCTGATGACCATTCCCAACCTCATTGCCCTGTTGCTGCTCAGTGGTGTTGCCGCCCAAGAAACGAAGAAATATCTTTGGAGCAACCGTTTGGACGACGAGATGGAGGAATAAAAGCTATCAAATAACCCTCTCCTCGCGACAACAATTGCCACAATATCCCCTTTTGTCGTAAAACACATAGCCTGTCGCAACAACTTGAAGAAGAAGTTGCGTTATTTCTTGTTTTCATCAGATTCTTGCCGTAACTTTGCAATGTCAAAAGGAACAAAGCGTTGTTCATCACGACATTAAGAATAGTTTTTTCATAAGCATAAATGGTTTTAGTTATTAGTTAGATTTTCTTCATACGAATTTTGGTTTTAGTTAGTTTGTAAAACTACTCCGGGCTCGCAGAGATGCGGGCCCGAAGTGGTTTCAATATGAGCGTCGACCTCACACAGGAGGATGACCCTGCGTTACTTTGTTATAAAGCGATCTTGTAAGTACGTGTACCAACTTTTACGATATAGAGTTGTTCTGATGGAACTTGTAAAGTAATTGATCCACTTGCAGAAGGCATATTGCTAATAACCTTTCCATCTATGGTATATACTGATACATCAGAAACTTCGTCAATGTTGTCTATAGTAATTTCTCCATGATATCCTTTTACCCTAATATTACTATATGTCGTAGAATTGACATTAGCTGATTCCATTTCGTATGAAACGGAGAGTATTGATTCACCTTTTATCTCAGGAGTGGTATAGTATCCTTGCTTTACGTCGTCTGTTACGTCAATACCATTGAAAGTAACGGCATTCACTTTGTTTTCACCAATGGAACCAATATAAATAGTATATTTTTCTGATGCTTTAACTGCTTGACGAGTGTATCCAGTAGTTCCTTGTTGTACTATAAGATTTGCATAATATACTTGCCCATCTAATTCCATATCTTCTTTTATATTATTAAAATATCGCCATTCAAAGGCACTTGAATATGCTTCTTTACTACCCATTGGTACATGTAATGTCGCATAATTATAGATATCATAAGAATCGCGTAAATCTTCAGTACTACATCCAAATGTGCTTTTTTTCGCACAATAGAATGGTATTGGATTTAAGCAAAATATAGTATTTAGTCGCATACAGCCATTAAAAGCATAGGCTCCTATATAAGTAACACTACTTGGTATAGTTAATGATGTTAATTCACTACAGCCTTGGAATACATAATCATTAATTGATGTTACATTATTAGGAATAACTAAATCTTTGATTTCTTCACCATTTAAATACAAGTGATGTGCGTGAGATAGTGGATTTGAGTATATGCCAAATGAAATTCTGCACCATGCAGCGATATCACTAATGATTACAGATTTTAAACTCTCACAATCACGGAATATTTTAGATATTGATTATCAATAACTTATATGTTAAATGGTAGAAAAGTGGCGTTGGGGATTCTTGGGTGCCCCAAAAGCATGAAAATTTAACGTATTTAACGTTCTTAAACCTACCGCGAATTCAACCGGCAACTGCAATAATGTTGTGTCCGTATAGTGTTTTTATACAATAGTTATCTATCATGGATTATTTTGACACCTTCAACTTTTACAAAATTTGGACTCTGAGATGTATATACCATTTTCTATAGTTATTACCATTATGAGTTTATAAATAATGCTAATAATTATCTCTCAAATTACTATTATCCACTAATTCTCTGTAAATTTGTAGCAATATTTAAAGTATTTATCCAATATCGTTATGGCAAAAGATGTAGCATTAGCATTGTCGAGCGGTGGCGCACGAGGTCTAGCCCACATCGGTGCAATAGAAGAACTGGAGACACAAGGTTATCGTATCACATCCATAGCAGGATGTTCGATGGGAGCACTCATTGGTGGTGTATATGCCACAGGCAAACTCCCAGAATTTCGAGAGTGGATGAAAACTGTTGACCGCAAGAAAATGTTAGAGCTGACAGATTTTTCACTCAGTCTCAATCATATTGTTAAGGGCAATCGTATCATCGAGGCTATTATGGAGTTTGTACCAGACATGGCAATCGAAGATTTGCCATTACCTTATTGCGCCGTTGCCACAGATTGGAAAGCCGGCCGTGAAGTAGTATTGAACAAAGGAAGTTTGTTTGAAGCAATACGTGCCAGTATTTCATTACCTTCTTTCTACGAGCCTGTTCAACGTGACGGAATGATTTTGATAGATGGTGGTGTAATCAATCCCATTCCCATGAACCGCGTAAAGCGCAAAGAAGGTGACATATTAGTTGGCGTGGACGTAAGTGGCCATGACTACAAAGCTCAATGGGAGAAGATGAATAAACTGACTAAGATGCAGAAACACGATAGTTCGCTAAAAGCAAAACTGCTTGACTTGATTATTCCCGATAACATTGAGTTCAACTATTATACACTCCTTTCACGTACCAGTTCACTTATGATTCGACAAAACTCCATTCTGATGGCTCAACTAATGAAACCAGAGATACTTGTAGACATTCAGATGAGTCGCTACACAACTTTTGATTTTGATAAGTCGGAGAAACTTATTGCTATTGGCCGACAAAAAGCAAAGCAGGCCATCATCAAATACAAAACAGATAAAGATACACCTGTAACTCACTGACTATGAAGTATGACGTATTTATTTCCCATTCAAGCAAAGACCTTGAACTATCTGAGAAAATTTGCGATTATTTACAGGAACAAGGTATAAAGTGCTGGATAGATTCCCGTAATGTTACTGGGTTATATGCTAGATCAATAATTGAAGGAATTGAGCAGTCAGAACTGATGGTTCTGGTTTATTCAGGAAAAGCCAATAGCTCTGCCCATGTAGAAAACGAAATAGATAATGCTTTCTGTTTGGGAAAAATGATTATCCCTTTTCGCATAGAAGGGACCCCATATTCTAATGTCCTCCGCTACTATTTAAATAAGAGCCATTATGTTGACGGTATGCCAGATCCACTTAATGCATTGGAACAACTTCGTGATCAAATAAAGCGAAATATGTCCGAGCAAAAACAATTAGAAGCGATTGACGAAGCATTTAAAACAATCGCTCAGTGGGCAGACATCAATGTGGATGAATTGCGGGCGTATATTAAAAATATAAAGGAACCAGAACAGAATAGCGAAGAAAACGAGCAAGGAGACCGCTATGATATACTACAAAACGAAGAAGGTAAAATTGTAATTGTAATCAATGATCATGAGGGAGAGCCTGATAATCCACGTATTGTATATGATGGAACAAATAAGGCATTATTATATAGAAACAAAAGAACTGCTGTAGTTTTAGAGCATATAAGCCCCAATGCAAAAGAACCATTGATGAGCGTCGATGAGATTCTTGTTGTTGAGGTTAAGGATGACGATGTAGTACGGGAATATAAGGTTCCTATGCGCAAAGTCAAATCGCTTCGAACACTATACTGAGTAGAAGAATTGAATTGATAATCACTTAAAAATATAAGAAAAAAGATATAATGTGAGATTAATTGGATTATTTTTCGTAAATTTGCCCCAAGTTTTGGCAAAATATAAATATGACTGAGCAAGAAATCATAAAGGGTCTTATTGCCCGTGACAATAAAATCACGGAAGAATTCTTCTTTGTCAAGTGTCGGCCATTGTTCTATAGCATCATGAGATTGGTTTTCGATTATGAGATAGAATATGACGAGATGGTAAATGAGTTGTATGTCTATCTAATGGAAGATGATGCTTCCAAACTTCGAAATTTTCAATATCGTAGCTCAGTATACCAATGGCTGAAAATTCTCGCTATACGATTCTTCATTAAGAAACGTGCCCGAATGATAGATGGTAACAATCAGGTGACTCTTTATGATGGGCAAGGTCAAGAACCTGATGCCCAAGTAGAAATATCTGCAGAATACGATATTGAACGGCTATTCGAGGCTATGCCGACTAAACGGTATGTACACGTGATCCGTCGGCTCATTCTTGAAGACTGTGAGCCTGAAATTTTGGCAAAGGAAATGAATATAACGACAGCGAATCTATATAATATAAAACGGCGTTCAATGGCTCAGCTAACACGAATCGCCCTAAATGACATTAAAGAATATGGCAAGTAAAGACATTATATCCGACGAACTGCTGGCTGCCTATCTTGACGGCAATACCAGTAATGAGGAGACCCAGCAAGTTCTTCAGGCTCTAAAAACAGATAAGCAGTTGCAAGAAATCCTTGACATTGCCCTGAAAACGGATGAAGACGCTTCGCTCATTCTCCACAATCCATCGCTGTCCTACGAAATCCTTCCGATGCTTCAGAAGGCAGCAATAAGTGGTGAGAATATTTGCGCTGTCCTCTGTGAGATATTTATTCTTCATCGCCGACAACTTCCCTATGACGAAAAATGGCTCCTAAATACAGCACGAAGAAAAGACTGGTTGAAGCCTGAAGGGACACCACTCTATTGCTTGGGCAATTTGTTGGCATATTCTGGAATGTTTGTTAGCAGAAAATACGATGCAACACTTGAAGATATAGAACGTGCACTTCATAAAGACAATGATGTTGTTGTGGGTGTTGACCGAGAAAAACTGTACGCAGAAGCTGTAGATTTGGAAGATTTGACAAACCATGCTGTTGTCGTGACTCACATTGAAAATGAGATAGTCACGATATTTGATCCGTATGAAGAACCTTACATTTCGAATATTCCTCTTTCTGATTTCCTCAATGCATGGAAAGAGTCCCATAACTACATGATACAAGTTCTGCAATCGGTTGATGAATATGAGCCACACCCAATTGATGTTGACTCTATTCCTTTAGATGGTGACCTTGAAGAACTCCAAGAGGCAATTGCGGAAAATGCTCATGACGTATGGGCAAAAGCAAGAATTAATGAAGGATGGTCATATGGCAAGGAAAGAGATGACTCTAACAAACTCCATCCTGACCTTATTCCATACACCGCTCTCCCTGACAGTGAAAAGCAATATGACCGAATCATGGCGTTCAACACTATCAAACTGGTTAAAAAACTAGGTTTTGATATAGTAAAACGACATGAATGAACGTTATTCTTTTTGTTATTGAATCAGTGATATCTTTCAAATCAAATGTGGCCGGAGAACTGATTAGTTCTGAAAATAAATAAGAGTTGTATGAGAAATAAGTTTATCCGGTTCTTTATTAGTTCAACCTTTGCAGATATGAAGGTCGAACGTGATCTACTGCAAGAGGTATTCAAGGAAATAATACCCATATACAGGCAAAAAGGATGGCAAATTGAAACTGTTGATCTCAGATGGGGTATCAGCACTGAAGCAGGATATCACAATAAAACCATGCAGATTTGTGAACAAGAACTTAAACGCTGTCAACAACTTTCCCCTAAACCCAACTTTATTATTCTCCTTGGCAATCGATACGGTTGGATTCCGCTGCCAGAGAAAATTGCAATGCGCGACTATGAGAAACTAAAGATGACCAATGATGAGAAGATACTCTTTGATAAGTGGTATCATCTTGACGCCAACGCATTGCCCGATGGCCACTTCCTGCTAAAAGCACGAATAGGAGATTATCGCAAAGATACCATATGGAAGGAACAGGCAGAAAATCCATTGAAAGAATTGTTTCTCCGTAACATGAGCACCATTAATGATTCTATTCAGGAATCATTTATAGAGCAGCAAAAATCGTCCCAGCTATTTGGCTTGTCGGCAACAGAACAAGAAATACGCATAGGAGCTTTGGATACTAATGATGCCAGCGAGCACGTCATAGCATATTTTCGCCATCTAACCGAAATTCCTGAAGACAAGCAGAAACTTTATGTAGAGTCCGATATTAAGTATGCACAACACCTGATAAATCTTAAGAAAAAACTTCTCACCAAGCTCGACTATAACAATATCTATAACGCCTGCCTCTCATATTCAGAATACCAGCAAGGCCAGTTCGCCAATACTTTCAAGGGCGAAATGAAACAGCGACTAACTTATGTCATCGACCACATTATAGAAAGATGTTGTAAAGAGACAGCCAACAATGAAAACAATGTTCACATGAACATTGCAGTGGAAGAAGCTACTAACTTTGCTGGACGTGATGAAGAGTTGAAAGAAATAGATCACTACCTTCGCGACGAGAATTTGTGTTGTGCCCTATGGATTAAGTCGTCATCAGGAGCAGGAAAAAGTTCATTACTGGCAAAGATTGTTCAGAAGTATCAGAATGAATTTCACGTAATCTGCCGTTTTTGTGGACGCACTGTCGATTCTTCCAGCGCTATAAACCTTCTACGCTCTATATGGTGGGAAATGCATCTATGCGATGCTTCTGGGAAATGCAAGAAATATAAATCTCTACAAGATTTCCCAGAAGAGAAACATGAATTGTTGAAGTGCATGTCATGCATGTTAAAGAACTTCATGAGTTCTAAGCCAATACTACTCATCATTGATGCAATAAACCAGGTTACAGAAGACATCGAAAATTTCACACGACTTGACTGGATTGATGAACATTTGCCGGCATCAGTGAAAGTTATCATATCATCAACAGAAGAATTGAAATTTAATGTGGCTCACGACCACATAAAGATCTGTTCTCTGAATTGTATGGGTAAAGATGCCTGGACAATGGTTTCAAAAATACTCAAAAGCAACGGGCGTCGCATTAGCAAAGAGCAGGAGAACAAAGTAAAACAGATTATTAAGCAGTCTGATCAATCTGCTATCTTTCTTGATGTACTTGCAAAATATCTATGCTTTGCATCTTCGGAAGATCAATTTTGTAAACTCCCTTCTACGCTGACGGAACTTGTAGGATTTATCCTAAATGACTTGTCACGCCCTGAAAAACATGGACAGCAGATTGTGCGCAAAGTGATGTCCCTTTTATCTGTCGAACGCATCGGTCTTTCACAACAAGAAATACTGGACCTTTTATCCCTCGATAATGAATTCTATGCTCATGTGAAAGCTGACAGCTATCATGATTTACCTGATACTGCTAACCGGTGGATTCCTCCAATTCTTTTGTCACGCCTTATCTCAGATATAAGCCCATTTTTAAGGTCACTAACCACCAATGCCGGCCAAATTATTACGATTTATCATCAGGAATTGCGAAAGGCTATTGCTGCTAATTATGTAAGCACAGATGAAAATCGTATGGAAACACTCTATGCTCTTTTCTGCTATTATCATTCTCATGTTGGGCAACAATCATTTACTCACCATGCTATTCTTGAAATAATAAACTGTGGGGTGGAACTAATGGAGATTGCACGTACAAAAAAACAAGAACTATTCCAAAAGGTAGGGCTTAAAGTTTGGCATCTTCTCACTGATAATGTATCTTTTCTCACTCTTAAGTCCATTTATCATCAAATTGATTTAATGAACGATTTTCGAATCGTCATCCCCTATTTCGACATTGAAGCACAAAAGAAATTGCTTTGGACTCAGAATGCACTAATTAGGGCGACAAGAGCCATAGAGACTGATGACCATGTCCCCTTAACCGAGAAATCCGATATTATGCCTAACACGGAACATTTCTATTGTTATCTGTACAATTTGCCATCAGACATGCCACTTCGTAAAGCCATTGATAGCTTCAACGATGCTGACACAATGATGAGGAATGCACTTTCAGACAGCTTCACAATTCTAAATAATGGTACACTTTTTATAATCCCAAGGATAGGGCGTAACCCTCGAATGAGTGATGATGGTATGTTTGTTGCATCTCTTTTTGACAATGGACATACCATAGAAATCATGGATGTCCGTTCACCCCTTAACATCAGAAATCTCACTGTCCTAAAAGAAGTATATGACATGCAATTTAGCAGCAATATGCGTTATGCCGCAATTCGAACCGCCACTTCATTGTATTTTATAGATACTTCAACTATACTATTCGAACTGAAAATAACTGAAAATAGCGATATTTCTCTATCGGCAGACGGTAACCGTTTGTGCGTATTTTGCGACGATAAGGTAGAGATAATCGATCGGACAGGCATGACTTTGGCACATGCCAAGAAGATATTAGCGGCTCGTCTCACACGATCTGGACGTTATGTGTGGATTATCGATGACAATCACACGCTTAAGCGTTATGATATAGAGGAAAAGGAAGAAACAACGTTTCGGTCTTTCAAAAAGGAGGAAATCAAACCACGCACAGACTACATAAACCATCAGACAGTTAAATATAGACTCTGTCAAACAGCAATCATCTCATGTAACGACACATTTTGCGGAATTTACTATACAGATCCTAAAACCTCTCATCAAACGTTGGCTTGTATTGAATATACAAGCAAAGATAGTTATAATATGTGCCATTTTGAAGGAAATAATATTGTCTTTGGAACGGATGGCCGGATACTTAACAATGCCTATGGCTACTCAATTTTTCAAAAAGGCAAAGATGGCAACTATCCAGCACCAGAAAGCATTGATATTTATTGGACATGCGCAAGTAACGACCTTAATCTTGTTCTTGTAGTCAATGATTCATATGGGCGAATAATTGATGTTCGGAAAGCTAATCAACAATATAACGAGCCATCTACGGGAAACACTGGTATCAACAGTTTAGCATGTAGTTCGGATGGGGAGAAAATATGGGCAGCATCAGGTATCAATATGATGTTTGATTGCAATCAAACTGTCAAGTCAGTGTCAAATTCTAAAATATCAGTATGGTTGCCTCCTGTACAAGAATGTCTCTATCAGTATGTAGCTCAGATTGCTTCTGCTCCTGATGGCACACGTTTAGCATTATCAACGGAACGGCACTCCGACAACAAAGGTTGTGAGATGCTTATTTGCGACCCTAATGGTAACAGGTACGGCAACATTTTTACAGGCGAATTCGAGTGTTTGGCTATCAATTTTTCTGAAGATGGCCAATATATTGTAGCCAAGACAGGTCATCACATTGCAACACCCAATCCCAAGTTATATCTCTTTGACCGAGATGGTCACACAATACTAGAGACCAAAGAATCTTCCAAACAGCCCTCTAATGATTTCGCATGTTTCAGTCGTAACAACAAATATGTTTTTCTTGCACATGGATACGAAAACACTTGTGACTCATGTATTGATCTCCACACTGTAGCAGATCCATTATGTTCAACGGTCTTTTTCCGATTTTTGAGTCGTTATCCAAAAGGCATGATGCGAATAAGGGAAAAATTTTTTGTTGTACAGCCGGCGATTGGTAACGTATTCTTGTCTCTAAACAAAGAAGGCAACATCTGCTATATAAATCTAAGCAGCATGCGGCGCGCCACATTCAATATGCCAGGAACATTTGAACCGATGGCCTGTTCTCCATCAGGACGTTATATCTACTTATATAACAAAGGAGATTTATTGATATGGGATTGGCTTGACACAAGGAAAGTTATAAACCTCATGAATCACGTTCAGTGGATAGTGCCCGCATTGGATGACCACCACATCTACATTATACGCGATGATTATATGATACTCTTGTTTAACATTCTTACACGAAAAATCGAGCAGAAAGCCTTCATAGGCCGTTCAATCTATCAGCATGCTTGTGCACAAGGCCTTGCTGTTGCTAATGACTTCTGCGAAGTAGCCCTCTTGCATCCCAAATCATCGCTTAAGGTTAACATTCCAGCTCCAGCAACATTTGTACGACACTGGTGTCTTAAAAATCACCAATTGGGAGCCCCTATTGCTGTTTGCCCAGCATGCGGTCATCATATATCTCTTTCAGAAAAGTTGTCGGGGGTGCTTAAACTTGCACCCGATGACTTTGAGGATATACATAGTAGTGATTGGGAGGATTCTAGATTGCACTCCCACAAATGCCCCAATTGTCATTCATTATTAAACATTAATCCATATATAATCTAACGAAATCAAGGTAATTCTGAACATTTTTCCTTGAATAATGATAGAAAGAGTTACCTCGGTGGCTCTTTCTTTTGGTTTTTTATTCTGGAGTTATGGATAGTAACATGCAAACTTACACTGACGAAGATCTTACAAAGAGACTTCACGAACTAATGGATGCTCCTTTTCCTGTAAAGGATGACCCTCATTTTAATTCTGACGAGAAACTTTTTGGTAATTCCATTTGTAGTCCCACATTGAAGGATATTAGGAAAATTGAAATTTCACTTTCGACAGACAATCCATCTGACTACACAGACGGATGTATTATTGTAAACATCCAAGCAAGAAAAGGCTCACTAATCAAGGAAGGCCGTTTCACCTGCTTTGTCTACACCGGTGACTATTCTCCAATGTGCAATAGCGACATAACTTACAAATTTAACCGAGAGAATAGCATCAATGTAAGTATTGTTATGCTTTCTTTCCGTATTTGGTTGCCTGGTAAATACTTTCTTCTTGTACGGGATAAAACAAATGGCTCTCTTGCACGTATTGACTTTGAGATAAATAAGGCAATGAATATTATTCAGCAGCCACTAATGATGCGGGCAATTTGTAGTATAGAAGACATTCTTACAACCAGTGTTGAGAATACCGAATCGAGTTGGGACATTCTCTCTACCACTCCTGGAACTTCAGAATTAAGACAATATGCTTTGGAAAGCAGACGCTTAAAAATCTATAATGAATTCCGCAAAGGATTAGGTGGCAGAGAATTGAAAGTCAGCCGAAATCTTCTAATCTACACCAAAAATAGAGATTGGAATACAGATCTTCTCCAGTCTTTTCAGAAACTTGCTGTGCCAGGCTACTACTATATTCATGTTGACTGCAACACACTCTACAACGCTGCCCTACAGAATCCGTTTGAGCCGTTGAATGAAATGTTGAACAACACAACCAATCAGGTCTTTTGTCTGACAAACCCAGGAGCCTTGCTCAACACTGGAGGGAAGGTTGTTGCACGGCACATTGTAGAGAAGATTTGTGAAGACAAAGAAAAGTATAAGCTCTGGCTATGTGGCGGCAAACAGGAAATAGAGAGTGTGCTGGATGTATATCCGTCGATGAAGGAACTGTTCCTGAGTGGAAATGTCTTGAGCCAACAGTCATACAGCGGCTTTGAACTTGTTCAGGCGTTCTTCAAGGAGTTGGATAATGAGCATCTTGATCCATCCGAGGCTACTATGGATGCTCTTGCCAAAGCGATACTGGAGCATCATGAAAAAGGATGCTTCTCTACGTGGTCATTGAGTAGTATCCACAGGTATGTTGCTGAAGAAGTATCTCCGCGTTATCTCAATCGCGCTATCAACGATATCATGTCAGAGAAGGAATCCTTGCCAAAATTACCTATTGAGGACATCCCCTTCGAGCTCCTGCCCAATTCAACCTCAGAATTTGAGGACAGCATCAGGGAACTGAACGGGATGGTGGGACTTGATGACATCAAAAAGAGTATCACAACAATGGCTAACCAGTCTCGTTTCTTCATAGAGCGCAGCAGGGCGGGGTTCCATACGTCAAACATCGCAGCACAACATGCCATCTTCACAGGGAATCCTGGTACTGGCAAAACGACAGTAGCAAGAATGCTTGGCAAGATTTACCACTCCATCGGCTTGCTTTCAAAAGGCGATGTGATGTGTGCAGACCGTACAAGACTTGTAGGTCGCTATATCGGCGAAACCGAGGAGAACATGAAGGCCGTTTTGGAGGAAGCGAGAGGAAATGTACTTTTTATCGACGAAGCATACAACCTCTACGAAGGTACGGCTGACAGAAAAGATTACGGAGCTAAGGTCATCGACAGCCTTCTTACTGTCCTTTCACAGCCCAATCCTGATATGGTTATCATCTTTGCAGGCTACGAGAAGGAGATGGATGCCATGCTAAACTCGAACCCAGGACTCATGGGACGTTTCCCATACAAGTATCGATTTAGCGACTACGATGCCGACCAACTGATGGAGATTGCACTACATCTGTTTAGAAAAGATGATTATATACTTAGCGATGAAGCACAGGAGCTTCTTCATCAGAGAATATGCGATACACTATCACAACGCACCAAGAACTTTGGTAATGCCCGCTGGGTGGAACAGTTTATCAGGAACGGCATCATTCCGGCAATGGCAAACAGAGTAACACTTAATGCCATCAAGGATTACCAGCATATTCTGCCTTCCGACATAGAGGAAGGATATATGAAATTCAATCCTCGTATGATAGAACTGAAGCCACGCCGTCAGGTGGGCTTCAGCTCCTGAACGAATCCGGTTTTAACTGTGAAAATGCAATTGCCATCATACAACAAAGCCTGTAAGGCCATAAGGAACGGAAAAGACCCAATGGCTTTCCTACACCTTGGCATATTGTATACCCAAGGTGTAGATGTATCACGAAATGATATTCTTGCCAACTACTTCTTAAAGAAAGCACTTGACATGGGGTGTAAAGAGGCTGAAGAGTATTTGGAGTGGGGATATGAATCGGGTACAAAAGATTTTGGAGATGAAATTAACACTATCATTGGAAACTTCAATGAAATACCTCGAGAGACAATAGCAAAATTAAAAGTAAGGATAGAGAAAGAGCGAATGGCCGGAAACATCGGAAATCTTGCTAGAATGCGTCAGAACCTACTCATATTTTACCCCGAGTATAGTCGAGAGAAGGCCATCTCTGACATATTGAACAACCATCATACCGTCGATGCGGATATTCTCTTCACCCTGAGTACCGCTGACAACAGATCGGAAATTTATATAGATTCTCAGGATAGGCTTCTTCAGCAACTATATGCTTCAGTTATAGGTAATAAACAACTATATGAAGCTATAATAGAGGCTGATGACACAGACTTATTGGAAAAAGATGAAAGCGAATTGGCTCAATGTGTCGTTAATCTCACATCATCATATGATACTATTTGCAAGAAATACAGGATAAAGACTCAGGAAATATTTTCCCTGGATTCCTTAGGCTTATACCCATATATCAAGGTCTCAGACTTAGCTCTATTAAGAAAACAGGGATTCAGAGCCTTATTGTCAATTAAGGATGTTGACACTGCCATACAGGAAAAGTTCCTGAACTGTTTAGACAGTGACGAAAAGCTACTGAATGTTTGCGAAGAGGTTAAGGACCAAGACACACAACTATTTCTTATCTCTTTCGTAGAGTTGAATATTGACATTGAGTCACTTGAAATCAATTCTTTAGCTTTATTGAAAGCCTATCGAAATAATAATCTCACGCCCCTTGCAGAGCATATCAACGCTTTTGTAGACAGGCTGAATAAGGTAGGTATAAAAAATCACCTGCCATTTTACACTTTGGGGATTCTTCCCCCGATAGACCTGTCTAAAGATTCTTAATCAGAGGTGTACCTTTTGAAAATTGTCATCTCCTCTTGCTTGGCCATCACAGCAAAATCTAACCCTACATCTGCAAACTCTTTAATCAGAATTTTATTCTCCAAGAAAGCATCTGTTGCACGGTTCAAATTCTGCCGTAGTATTTCTTTGTCAAGTTCTTTATCTTGACTAACAGGTGTGTTGCTTGCTACGGTTTCATATATAGTGCGCAGGTTCTCCCGATTGTCCTTTTCTGCTTTTCCCTTGGGGTCAATGTAATTCCTAAGAAAAGAAGCAAGAATCTTTGCCCCAGCATCACCTTTGAAGTACTGCCTTGTTGCTGTCAACAGGAAAAGACCGATAACATCCATCTGGTTCAATCCCATTCTGTTAGCAATAATTTGGAACAGATATATTTCTTGTGGTGCAGAATAGCTGTCAGCACCGATGAGTTTAATGATATCTCTCAAATAAACCTCCTTTTCTTGACGGGAATTAGGCATTTCTTCACTGACCTTATCATAACCACCTTGAAGGGCTTCCATTAATTTGGCTTCGTCAACACCCTCTAAATGGCAAATAATACTCATCGCCTCTTTCTCCTCTGGAGTCACTTTACCATCAGCAATAGCCATTGCCATAAGATCACGAGCCAATTTAAACTGTGGCTCAGTTACAACTGCTAAAAATCTTGTTATTATACTCATTCTTGATAAAATCAATATGCAAAAGTAAACAAAAAAGCTGGCAAAACAGACATTTTTAAAGAATTATAGAGAATAATACGAATAATTTTAGTATTTTTGCATCAGAACTTAAAACTTTAGGTTATGATAGAAAGTATTAAAGTATTGGGAGACGGAGCTCAGATTACACTAATAATCTGCAGCACAATAGTCGTTTTATCTGTTTTGGTATTGATTACGGGTTTAATATACTGTTTATGCAGATGTCACAAGAAAAAAAGTCAAGATGAAAATATTTCATCAGGATCCCCACAAGCAGATGCTAAAGCAAAGACGGTTGAAAGTCAAGAAGACCATAGCCTGAAATTACAATTTGAGAAAGAGGATAGAGCAAAAGCCCTAATCAAAGATTTGTTTGAAACTACAAGAGTTAAAACTACTGATTCAAATAACAAGAAGGAGGAAAAATGCGACATTGAAGTTGCCAAAAAGTTAATTCAAGAATATAAAAGTATTCTTAATTCTATGAATGAGGGACAATCAAATTAGGCAATCATAAAAACATCTTCACATATGAACGCAAATAAATTTACAATTCAGTCATGTTTTCTCGCAATTTTTGCCGTATTTGTGCTTATTTCATTGGTTTTCCAACAAGTTAAGCTGTCATGGACAATAGTTACCATTGCCATCATATATGGTCTATGGTTGTCTTTAAAATATGGTAAGAATTGGTTAAGTGGAAGAACAAGCAAGGTTGCAAAGAAGGAAAGATTTCTTTTGTTCCTCGTCAGCATGATGCTTCTGTTCCTTGCGACGGGAACTGCATTGTATTTGTGGGCATTTCAGTTAGAAAATGAAGATTCGATTAATAATAAAGAAGGAGTATTCTTATTCACAAATGCCGAGTATTTACTCAGATCATTAGTATGTTCTTTTCAGCTTTTTACTGCAAGCATTGACAGCAACGTACTGGACGGCATCAAGAGTCACGAATATGTAAAAGGATTGATTTCACTACAAGCCATTCTGTCTTTTGCCTGCACTATTGCAATTTTAATTAGTTTGGCCTATGCTAGAGTTCGTGCATACATTAAACTACACAAGCAAACGACAATTGATGAGAGCCAAAATCATCTTTATGTATTCTTTGGAATGAATGAGCCTTCCAAGCTGTTGGCCAAAAGTATTCAAGCTAAAGAAAAAAAAAGAGGAGTCATATTATTTGTTGAAAACAATCAAGTCGATGATGATAACCAAAATGGCTGGGATAGTATCGTTGGCTTGTTTACTCATCGCAGGCAGACATTTTCAGAAGCAGACATTCTGGATGCCAGAGTAACATTTACTGAAACGAGGTTATGTGATGTTGACATAGAAGATATTAACGATAACGATTTGGGGAAGAAAGACGTTCTGAAAGAAATCAATCTTTTAAAACTAAAAGAATTAATTAGCAAGCTTAGGGATTATCCAACAAATGCGGAATTGCATGTTTTCTTCTTATCAAGCAATGAGGATGAGAACATACAGGCGATGTCTGTTTTAGCAAGAGACGCTACCATCAACGAGGTAAACAACAGTATTATTCAGAAATTCTACTGTCATGCCAGACAAAATGGTCTGAATCGAGTTGTTGAGGACATCGCTGTTAAGCGCGGCCTGGATGTCAGAATCATTGATTCTTCACACCTTTCAATTGAGCTTTTGAAGGCAAATCAGGACTATCATCCCGTAAAGCTAGTCGATATTGACAAGGACAATCCTACTACTGTTAGTTCAGAATTCAACAGTCTGATTATTGGATTTGATGAAGCAGGTCAAGATGCCATGAAGTTCCTTTATGAATTTGGTGCTTTCGTTAGTAATGAAGGTACACCTGAAAAAGAAATCCGTAGTCCCTTCCATTGCATAGCCGCCGATAAACGGATGAACGAATTACAGGGTGTATTCTCCACTTTCACTCCAGCAGCCATCGCCCAGAAGAATAGTGATGGTACAAAACTTATCGAACTTGTACAATGTGATTGTCTGAGTAGTGAATTCTTTGATAATGTATTAGATAAAGACTTGCGACAAAAAGTTAATTACGTCGTTGTAACTCTTGGAGACGATGACCTGGGAATGATGCTTGCCATTAGAATCTTGAATCATATCAGAAGAGAACGTGAAGATCTAAGTTGCCTGCGAATTTTCGTACGTTCATATCGGCCAGAAAGAGAATCCTATATGCAGAAAATTGCCAACTACTATAATGAAGGCTACAATCAGGATTGCGAAGGAAGTAAGAAAACTGAATATAAAACCGATGCCATTATTATTCCTTTCGGACAAAGCGAGGATATCTACTCTTATGATATGATCATCAGGGACAAACTGACCCAACAAGGAAAAATATTCCAAAAGCATTATTGCGAGATGAAAGGAGAGAAAGTCCTTTGGGACGAACGACGGGAAAAACTAACAGGAGCTAAAGACAAGCAAGGGAATGTCATTTCCATTGGCGAGAGGAAAGTTTCTTTGAATAAAATGCGAGAGTTAAGACGAAAAGAGTCACAAGACCTTGCCAATGCATTACATGCTGAAACAAAAATATATTTGCTTAACACATTAATTAGAAAAGAGGGAAGTTGGCATGATTTATTATCTAACTACTTCGATGATTCAGGCAAGCCCAAGAGCGAAGGTTCCTATGACAAGATAAGATATCCATATCTCTCTACCAAGGAGAATCAAGCAATTCTCAATTTGGCTCGCCTTGAACATTTGCGATGGAATGCATCTCACGAAATGCTGGGATATACAATAGCGGATACAGACGTACATAGCTGTAATGAGAGAACAAGGCAGCACAATTGCCTCCGTCCATGGGAAGAACTTGACGAAGAAGGAAGAACTGTAAGTCAATTGGAAGGCTGGAAAGCAGACTATAAATCATTTGACTTTGGAGTTGTTGATGTAACAATTTGGCTTAGTAAAAACAATATTTAGTATGCGAAATATAATTCTAATTTTAACTATTCTTCTTGCTATATCAGGAATCCACGCTCAGGTGCAAAAAGGATATATCAAGACTCAAGGAAGACCCAACAGACCAGGTAAGCCATTGTCTGGTGTAACAATAAGATGGAAAGGATCTATGAATGCAGTCGTAAGTACTGCCGATGGAAGAATCACATCTGTTTTCCCTGGCAAGAAGCAAGGAGATGCCATCTCACTATTGACTGTAAGTAAAAAAGGGTATGAACTGATAGACCCAGATTTGATAGGTCGGCAACTTGTGTTTTCTCCAAACGTACCTATAGAAATAGTGATGGCATCCTCTACAGAACTAGAAGCAAATCGCAAACGTATCAGCGACAATGCATACAGGAGAGCAGAAGCCAAATATCAGATCAAAGAAAAACAACTAAAACAGCAACTTCATGAAGAAGACATCACTATCAGCCAGTATCAAAAGGAACTGCAGATGTTACAAGACAATTATGAAAAATACATATCATTGATAGATGGAATGGCGGACAGATATGCAAGAACTGACTATGATCATCTTGATTCAATCGACAGGGAAATAAACATCTGCATTGAAAATGGAGAATTGGAAAAGGCAGACTCGTTAATCCATACCGTATTCGACCCATCAACGGCTGTTGAGCGCAATCGGGCAGCCAAGGCTGAGGTCGAAAAGCACATGAAATTAGCTCAAGAGCTAGTTGACAAGACTAATGCTAGAATTGATGAAATCCGACAGGATTCCGATTACGCAAAACGTGTCATGAATCTGTGTGAGCAGTTAGCTCAAGAACATCTCTCACAAGGAAACAAATCAGAAGCGAGAAAATATCTGGAACAGTCGCTGAGCATAAGACGTGTTTTGTATGGTGAAGAAAGCAAACAAGCAAGCATTATGAAGGAAAAAATAGAAAAACTAAAATAACAAATGCATACAGACTTTCTTTTCTTGTGCTGATATGCTTATGGCAAGCGGCATGGTCACAGACTCAGCAAGGGTTCGTGAAATCATTAGGACGTCCCAATCAAAAAGGACAGGCTCTGAGCGGGGTGACAATCAGAGTCAAGGGAGGGCATAATGCCGTATTAAGCAAAACGGACGGGAAGTTTGGGCTTCAAATACAAGGAGAGACTTATGCCTTGCAACAAGTACAGAAGCTTGGCTATGATTTAAGAGATGCCGATATTTTAGGAAGACAATATGCGTTTTCACGAACTGTTCCTCTGACAATTGTTATGATGTCCAAACAACAATTCGAAGAAGAAAAAAGAAGAATTGAAGACAAAAACTATGCCGCAGCAGAACGTCAATATAAAAAGAGAATCGCCACACTTGAAAGAATGCTGGCAAACAAACAAATAAAAGAAAGTCAGCTACGCAGCCGCAAGAAATGGCTGCAAGAGCATTTTGACAAATACCAGGGGATGATCGAAGGGCTAGCCGACTATTATGCCAGAACTGATTACGACGAGCTAAATGAAGTAGAACGGAATATCAACTTTTGCATCGAAAATGGCCAGCTTGAACGTGCAGACTCACTGATAAAAAATACAGGATTCCTTGAAAAGGTTCAACAGGCTCTTGAGATGAAAGCCAAAAGCGACGAACTTATTGCAAAAGTGCAGCAAGAAGACGAAGCCGCACGCAAGGATCAGGACAGGTCAGCTCATTACCTTTTTCAACTCTACACAATTGAACTAGGGCGGTTCAATAACCAAAAAGCCCAAGACTATATAGAAAAGAGAGCAGATTTAGACACCACCAATGTACAATGGCAGATTGATGCAGGAAAGTTTTTTTGTGAATACTTATCAGATTACAATAAAGGTCTGAAATATCTCCAGCGTTCGCTACGCGTAGCGCAGAAAGACGGGGCTAGCCAATCTGACCTTGCAGAAGCTTATGACGCTGTGGGTAATGTAAATGGCCTGATGGGAAATTTAAGCCTTTGGAATGAGTATGCTCAGAAAGCTCTCTTAATGAATGAAAGCATTTTTGGAAATCAGCACACTAAATATGCCGAAGGATGCATCACAATGGGAACTTATTACTTGGCTGCCAACAAATTCAAAGAGGCTCTGCAACAATTTCAGACAGCCCAACAAATACTTGAACAAAACTATGGTAAGAACCATGAACATGTGGCATTGTGTCTCGCTCATATAGGCAACACCTATCTGACTATGTCAAAACCTAAAGAAGCATATAACTACTATAAGGAAGCATTAGACATAAGGAGGAAAATTATGCCAGCCATGTCACCAGCAATCGCAAGGAACCAAAATCATATAGCAGCTACCTATATTGCCCAAGGGGCACCTCGTGCTGCACAACTATATTTGGCAATGGCACTGGGAATCTATCAAAAATGCTACGGAGAGCCACATCATGCTATTGCATTGTTATATCATACTTACGGTCAGACTTATCTCATGATTAACGATAATGACAAAGCTCTTGAATATTTCAAAAAAGCCCTTGAAGGATATGTTGCCATTTTCGGTGTTAAACACTCTGACGTTGCAACAGTATATTTAGGAATCGGTCAGGTGTTTTATAACAAAGCAGAATATAAGTCTGCTATGGCACATTATCAATATGCCTTAAACATTCAACTGGAAGCCATTGGAGCAGAACATCCTAACGTTGGTAAAACATGGGAGTCTATTGGAGCAGTGGCTTACATGCAGGATGACTATAAAAAAGCTTTGGAGTGTTATCGTAAAGCATTAGACATATACAAAAAAGTATATGGACCTAAACACCCTCTCGTAAAAAATGTGCACAGATCCATCTCATCTATAAAAATGACAAATGGTGTTAATAAACTCAATAAGTTCTTAAACTTACTAGGTCCTGCAGATGACAAAAAACAAAAGTAAAAATGATGAAGATTTCAAAAATCATACGAGCAACTGTTCTAATGGCCTTTATTCCATTGGTGGGAATCAGTCAGACACAGATGGGATTCGTAAAAACCGCTGGCAGCTACAATAAAAAAGGCAAACACCTAAGCGGAGTTACAATAAGGGCAAAAGGAGGGCATAATGCTGTACTAAGCAAAGCTGATGGAACATTCGGAATACAAATTCAAGGTCAGGAATATGCCTTGCAACTTATACAGAAACAAGGGTATGAACTGAAGGATAACAATATGATTGGCCGTCGGTATGCTTATTCACAAACTGTTCCTCTGTCAATCGTAATGATTTCAACAAAACAACTTCAAGCCGACAAAAAAAGAATAGAAGACAATGCATACCAGACTGCAGAACGAAATTACAAGTCAAAGTTAGCATTATTGGAAGAACAAAAGGCGTGTAATAAAATAACAATTGAGCAATACCGTCAAGAGATAAAGGATTTACAAGACAAGTTTGAAAAGTATCAGTCGTTTATAGGGTCGCTTGCCAATCACTATGCCCGTATAGACTATGATGACCTTGATGCCACAGAACAAGAAGTCAACAAATGCATCGAAAATGGTGAATTGGAGCGTGCAGAAGCGCTACTACAAGGCTCAGAGTTCCTAAGAAGAATCAGCGAAATAGAGAAACTGAAGACATTTAGCCAAAAGAAATATGAAGAAACTATAAACCTCAAGGAAGACGTTCTAAGGCAGCAGGAAAGAGATGCTCTACACTGTTATCAAGCATATACATCAAAATTGCTTCAATTCGAAAAGGACTCCGCGAAATATTATATCGAATTACGCGCTGAGCTTGACACTACCAACGTTGAGTGGCAATTAGATGCAGCTGAGTTTGCACGTGAATACCTATCAGATTTCCCAAGAGCTCAATTCTATAACAAACGTGCTACAAGACATGCAGAACCTGGAAGTTATGATTTAGCTAAATGCTTACTTTACACGGGAGATGTGTTACACTACCAAGGGAAATATGCCTATGCTAGGAAATTGTATGTCGAAGCACAAAAAATTAAGGAAAACCTTTTTGGTAAAACCTCTCAGGATCTTGTTGAGATATTCTGTCGTCTTGGTAACATTGCATTTGCAATATCCCAATGGAACAAGTCCGATGCATTGGAATACTATCAGCATGGCCTTGAAATCTGTAATAGCACATTAGGGAATAAGGATCCAGAAATCATAGCCACATGCCATTATGGTATTGGTCTATGCTATTTCGCTTTATCAGAATTACATTCAGTAAATAACTCCAGTCTGGCTAAAAAGGAGAAGCAAAAATCGTATGAGTCATTAATTCAGGCCAAAGTACTATACACCAAGAAATTTGGCGGTTTTCATACATATATTGCTCACTGCGACAAGGCCTTAGGTGATTATTATCACTACCAAAGAAATTTTGATAAGGCTATTGAATATGCCACACAGGCCTTGAATATGTGGAAAAAAATATTCGGTGAATACCATCCGAAAGTGGCAGACTCCTATTATACCCTTGGGGCAATCTATGGTTCAATGGACAATTATGAAAAATGCCTAGAATATTATCGTCAATCACTTGCTATTCGTTCAGATATACTTGGGGAGGAACATAAGTCAACTGTGACTATTAAAGAAAGTATCAAGTCTGTAGAATCTAGAATGAATAGAAAGCAAGACTCTCTTTTTTATTTTTCACCTTTTTTTGATTCACTAGATGATGCTCTCGACAAACTAAAGTTTTAGATTTAAATGAACAATTGGGGGTCTGTCATAGACTACTTTCCTGTCATCTTAGAATAAGATGCAGTCAACAAGAGTTCAATTTGTTTTACCTCCTTATGTTTTTCACCAAGTAGATTTTTTGCAATTTCATATGCAGCGGCAAAATTCATATATGCATCATCATATTTATCTTGCATAAAATAAGTTTCACCGAGGAATCGATAAGCTTTGGCGCATTCTATACTGTTATCCATGTCATAAATCTCTGTGACAATATCAAGAGCCTTGTCTGCATATTTCTGTGCTTCTACGAATTGTTTGTTGTTAAAGTATATTCGTCCAACCAACATACACGCATCTCCAGCAGTTGCATTGACATCAATTTCTTCATCCCACAATTCTATAGCCTTTATCATACAGGTCAAACATTCTTTCTGTTTGCCTGCTTGATATAGTTTGAGACCTTTTTCGTAATAATCAGATGCTTGTGGCTCATTACTTATAGTATACAACATATTAATTGGCATGTTACGGCAAACACTTTCCCCAGAAGAATTGACAGCAGAACAGAGGAATAAAACCAATAGAATAATCAATTTTTTGTTCATAACTAAGTATTTTCTGCAAAAATACACAATTTCCGCACATTTTCAAAGCCTTTTTTTAAAAAAAATTATATCTTTGCCAATAAATTGCATAATCTATAGAATATGGAACAGGAATTTAAGTATTTCGCTTTTATCAGCTATAATTCCAAAGATACGGAATGGGGCAAAAGACTACAAAAGAAATTAGAAGGTTATAAAATGCCATCCACGTTGTGTAGCGAACGCGGATGGGACAGAAAACCCATCAAACCGGTATTCTTTGCCCCATCCGACATCCAACCTGGAGGGCTGACTGCAGAGCTGCAGGAAAGACTAAAGGCTTCACGCAATTTGATTGTTATATGCTCACCAAACTCTGCTCAGTCAGAATGGGTAGGAAAAGAAATTGAGTTCTTCCACAGCTTGGGACGTACTAAACATATTCATTTTTTTATTGTTAATGGAATTCCGAATAGTGGCAATCCCAATACAGAATGTTTCAATCCTGTTGTGAAAAAACTTGGGTTACCAGAAATCCTTGGAGCAAACATACACGAAAAAATATATAGATGGCCATGGCTCAACAAGGAACGTGCATATGTTCAGACAATCTCAAAGCTATTGGAAGTTGAGTTCGACAGTATCTGGCAAAGACACAAGCGACAACTTATCCAGAAAACAATAGCATGGATAATAGGTGTTATCATTGTTCTTGCTGCCGTCATTGGTGCTTGGAATAGGAATTTGCCAATTGATACGGAGATTAGATTAGTGGAAGCAACTCCACATAATCCAAAACTGCCACCTTTAAAAGATGCCATTGTTTCAATAACTCTTGAAAACGAAATGAAGCAGGGTACAATTAAATCAATGGATAGAGGTATCATATTTACGAATATTCCAAAACGTTTCTTGGGAAGAGAAGTGAAGATTTCTGTAACTTGTAAGGATTTCCTTCCCATTGATACCACTTTAACCCTTAATGAGAAAATGACAATAGACATTAGGCGCGATGAAAATATTTATGGCGACATTCATTTCACGTTGTGGAATATAGACAAAGAAGCTCCAATGCCAAATACCACTATATCAGTCAAAGGTATTAAAACGGTCTCCGATAGCAAAGGACGAGTCAAGATGTTTATACCAATTGAGTCGCAAGATACTGTTTACAATCTGCGCTCGTCTATCAAGTTAGCAGATGAGTTCCTTTATGTTCCACATACAGAAGACGCAATAGTTATAGTACAATAATAAATAAAGAACATATTATGGCATTCTTGTTGATTCTATTATTCTCATTATTTGTTGTTTCAGCCAACGGTCAGGTGAATCAGAAAGGCCGTACGTTGACTTATACGAAGAAATCACCGATTCCTAACGTTATCGTTTCTGCAGCCGGTGCACAGGACAAGAACAACAAGACAAAAGAAGATGGTACGTTTAGCCTTTGGTTCAGAAATGCCCAAAAAGGAGATCCTGTTGGTGACGTTTACATTAGAAGCAACAAATATGTGTTTCTAAATAAAGACGAAATAAAACATGCCAATCTTGGGGCTAATGATTTGATAATTTATCTACGTGACGCCCAATCACACAATAGGGAGAAACGCCAATATGCTAATGCAGCAATGGCAAAGAGAGAATAGGATTTGCAAAAGGAGCTAGCAAAAACGACTCCATCCACGCCTTCCAACAAGCAATCTAATGAAATAAAGGCAGAGTTCCTAAATGAAGCTGAGATAGAGAAGTATTCTGATCTAATGGCGAGAATAGACATCATTATGGAAATTCTAATCCATATTTTAACCCAACTTTGACGCTGTAGCAGTGATTTTCCTTGCTAATTAGCGATTTGCATTTTCTCGCTATGGCGACTGTGTTCTACAAACTTTGATTTTTCGGAACGGCATTTTCTTGTAGTTCAACATTGAGTAGATGTCAGCAGCCTGTTCCGTTGGCGTGCTGCATATTCTCATCTCCACCTTTTCTCCCATGGCGTTGACTCCCTCGCTTGTCACAGCCTTTTGTGTGCTCATGATGCGGACTATTTCCGTCCAGTATGGCGTCGGGTATTCCGCCTTGGGGTTGGGGTCTGCCTTCTTCCGCTTCTCGTTTTCCCTCTTCATCTGGTGGCGTATGACGTTGACTATCCAGTATGACAACAGTCCGAGGAAGAGGTGAGCATCCGATCGGTCGTCCTTCTGGTGGTATATCGGACGCAGGCTAAAGTCAGTCTTCAGTTGGCGGTTCGAGCACTCTATCTCGCGTATCAGGTTGTAGTAGTCCCACGTGGTCTTCTCGTCGAGCGTCCTGACATTGGTGCGCAGGAAATAGGTTCCGTGCACTTGCTTCCCGGGCACTTCAAGCGTCCATGTGACGGAGGTCACCTTGTCGTTATTGTCCTTCTCGACGTCTATGTGGTAGTAGCGTGCGATGGAGGGAAAGTGCCCCTCAAGCTTTCCGATGCGCCTGAGCACGGCCTCGTACTTCTTCGTGCCGTTCTTTCGTGAGCGATGCGGCAACGGCATCCAGCCCTTCTTCGAAGCGCTTGCGGAAGCTGCGGTTCATCGACTCTTCCTTCAGGGCCTTGGCCGGTGAGTCTATCTTCAAGTAGTAGTCTTCGCACTCGGTGTGTACCTCCTGCAGCTTGATGGGCTGCTGCTTGTTGTCATGTACAGTGACAATTCTGGCATCAGGCTTCACTTCGTAGTCGGTAAGTGTCTTGCGAGACACGCAGAGGTAGTTGTAGCCCTTGGCCTTTATCTGGTCGAGGTTTTCCTGCGAGGCGATGCCGGCGTCTATCACTACGAGCACTTTCTGGTCGTCGCCTCCTCCCGCTGGATTGGTGGCAATGAGCTTGTCCACCATGTCGGGCAGCGACTTCGGATCTGCGGTGTTGCCCTCCAGTATCGAGCTGTAGCAGATGAAACCGTCGGTGTTGATGCACAGGACCAGCACCAGCAGCTTGCAGTCCGAGCGTTTCTCTTTCGAGCGACCGAACTTCGCCTTCCCGTTGCCGTCCTTGCGGCCCTCGAAGTAGAAGTTGGTCAGGTCGAAGAGCATGATGCGGTTCGTGGGTTTGAACAGGTCGTCGGTCGTCTGGCAGAGGTACTTTTCTATCTGCATCTTCTCCTTCAGGAACCAGTCGTCTACGCTGTACACCTTGCGCTGGGTGACGGATTCGATGGCAAGGTCGAGCAGTTCACATACTCCAGAGTTGTCGCACATGATGCGCATAGACTTCAGTTCCGACGGCGTGTATATGGTGCGCACGATAAGGTGTCCTATGGCCAGCTTCATCTGTTCCTCACTCCAACCAAGAGACCGAAGGAAACGGTCGAACTTCAGTTGTCTGACGGCTTGGAGACAGAGCCATTCGGCACCGATGTCACGTGCGTCGGTATGTTTCAGCGTGTCAACGTCGATGCGCCGCTCGGCCTTTGCCTTGCTCGCCTCGAATGCCTGGTGGATGATGTCCAGTTTCTTCTCCTCGACCATTCGCGTCCAGTACTCGTCTATCTTCTGACGGACGGTGTCGCTATACACGGTCATCTGGTCTTCCCACAGCTCGCGTTCACCCTGATGCTCATACTTGTAGGTCAGGCCGCAGGAGATGTCGCGGATCTCCTCAGGCTTCAGACAGTGGATGAAACCCACGTTCAACAGGATGCGAGTGCAGGCACGGCCGCTGGCATTGCGGTAGGACTCCTTCAGGCGGTAGTACTTCTCATACTCGCCAGTCTCAGGGTTATATCTCATCTGCGACGTGAAATTCATGCCGCAAAGGTACAACTTATTTTCTAAATCGCTGTGTTCTACAACGCGGTTTTGGCCACTTCCGGAAGCTAACTGCTTGAAAATCAGACGTAACTTTTTTGAAAAAAGTTCAAAGTGTCAAAGTTGGGTTAAGATTACGGCTATTTCAGGATATACTGTGATGAATCAGGATATCCCTCTACAATATCTTTTATACCAATCCCCTGCTTCTCTATATGAATATTTTTGGAATATGTTTGTTCACTCAAATCAAATGTAACCCTAAAATCACCATTTATGCTAGTTTTAGTTTCTTTATGACCAACTTTTACGTAGGCTCCATCTACTGCTTGGCCATTCGAGTCGGTTACAATTCCATAATAAATAGCAAAGGTGGAATCCCGTATCATTGAAATATAGCAGGTTTCCCCAATTCCAATACCTGGATTTATAACTTCCTTGGCTGGGAAGTAATATGTGGCAGTTATTTCTAATGGAATATCGCGGAATCGGTATTTACCTGGTATATCGCTTATGACAAGTGTTGTATCTAAAGAGTGAATAGGATATTCTGCTCCAGCAATTTTCACCACTATGTTCTTAGCCTTAGGCAAGCTGTCGTTAGGCATGAAATCCTTTATTTCAAGTGGCACTGATACGGGGACACCAAAATACAGACCTATCATCAACATAACTGAGAATAATGTTAGAACAGCTCTTATAACTCTTCTAATAAACTTGTTGTACGAATTCCAAACCGCACTAAAATTCAAATCAAGTGTCCTTGCAATAACTCTAACATAACTCTTGTCAAGTCGGAACAGCCACGGTATAAGTCTATGTATCAACCCAATTTCTAGCTCTTCCTGTTCATGTCGTATATCTAAAAAAACATAATTTTCATCTTCTTCTTGCTTTTCCGATATCGCTTTGGCTAGACTATCCACATAATGAATCTCCTTTCCCTTTGTTGGAAGTACATAGGGTATGACATGAGTGACATCATGTTTTTCCAAAAAACGAGCGACCTCCTTATCAACCCATGTTGTCTTAAGAGAATTCTCTGAACAAAACACAATAAGGTATTTGGCCGTATCAATCGCCTTTTCAATATCGGGCGTCAACTCATCTCCGGAAGTTAACTCTTCTCGATCTCTCCATACAGGTGTGAGTCGACGGGAATTAGTAAATTCATTCGGTCTTTCGTGAGGCAGAATGTATAAGGACATTCTTAAACTTAACAGTTTGGCATAGAAACTGTCATTACGCTGATAGCTTATGAAGGCATACTTATTATATGACATAGTTATTTGTTTGAGTCAAATAGTGATTTAAAAGGTGAATTGTTATTTAAATCCTCTGGTATCTTGTGCCGAATAGAATTCCAAATCTTTTTTGCTTTCTTCTCTTTCCCCAAAGCATGATAGCAAACAGACTTATAATAAAGCAACAAAAGCTTGTCACTCTCGTGTTCCTCATCCATACCGTCTATAAATTCTAAGGCACCTTCATATTTTTCAGACTTAATTAATAAGTCAACAAATAACAATTGAGCATCATGCATCTGTTCAGGAGTAACATCGTCGCTATATAGTATCATGCACGGAATGAGTATATTTTTCGCTTCAACGAACTGTTTCTTTTGATAGTACAGCTTGGCTAATTCATATCTACTGACCCATTCATATGGAGGGGCACATGAGTCTGGTATGTTCTGTTGAACAATGCTATCCAATTGAATTATACTTTCAAGAGTATTTATAGCCAAGTCCATCTCTTTATATCGAGAGAAATGTTCATATTGAGAACGTAAAACAGTTACTTTCATCAAATCCGGTTTGTAAGTTTCCTCCTTTTGAGAAATAAAGCCGCAAGCCTCCAATGCACTTGCAAACAAGGAGTCTGCTTCTTCACGATATCCAAAATTAGATTTTATGTCTCCTAACATCATTAACCCAACCACTATAGGTTCCATTGTCTGGGACACATGATTATAACTATATTCGAGTCTCAGTATTCGTTGTCCCTTCTCCAAATATGTTTGTGCGGTTGTATAATCTTCTTCTTCGTAATATAAAGATCCCAAGAAAAATGAAAATAAGCTAAGAGGATTACCGTATTTTTGTTCGTCTTTATCGTAAAGCAATTGAAGTCTATAGATGGCATCTTTTAGAATACGTTTTGCTATATTTGTTTTCCCTTGGTTTAAAAATTGATTAACCTGTCCCATTGTTCCAAAAAGTATGTCCATGATTTCATCTCCTTCCTCAACAGCTTCTGAAGAATATAGGAGATCCTGATATTGCTTATTCCATTTATCAATAACTGAGCTTGGTTTGTTTTGATTATAACTCATTGCAAACACTAATGCCATTCTTAAGGTGGATGCATTATTTTGTTTGTCTATACAGTAAAGACGTTGAGCATACTCCAAAGCCTTCTTACTCGCAATTTCTGCATTTTGAGAGTCCCCTTCTTCATTGTATATTTGTGAAATCACAATAAAGTAATTAGAAAGATTATATAAATATTCTAATGAATCATTCTTGTTATACTTATCGTTGGCCTCCAATGACTTTGCTAGATATATTTTTGCACTATCATTTTCATTTAAGGCAAAGTAAGCATAAGCAATACTGTAAATCATTGAACCAAGGTAATGATGGTACTCGCGTTCGCCACATTTTGCAATCATATGAAGATACTTAAGATTCTCTCTATGTCGATGATGTTCACGAAGAAAACTGGAATAAGCACTTAACCCATAAAGATATGTTGTGTCATTATCGGCAATATCCTTATAACTTTTCTCTACGAGATTCAAATTCTCCCGTCCTCCTTGCATCATCAAAACATCATTTTTACGACGAATCTGCTGAAATATTGTATCTCGTTGTTCATTGCTTTTTTTCTTTGCTTGCTCTAGCATCTCTGTTGCCTCATTCAATTTTGAATAGGAATTTCTATTCTCTTTGAAATGTTCCTCTAGATGCAATTGCTTATATAGACAGATTGCACTGTCAATCTGTCCTGTTTTGACAAGCTTCACGATATCCCTTTCTTGACTAGATAGTTCAGAAAGGTCAATACGAGCAAAATGGTCAATATATGGACGGACGGACAGCGACTGCTTATCGAACTCGTCCTGCAATTCTTGCAATTTCCTCTTATACTCTGCTTCCTT
>Ga0256407_10002461_pt1 | contig 35440 bp, 23 predicted proteins | sample RumenRJG_04DNA_FD_193489 | JGI IMG/M metagenome (GOLD analysis project Ga0256407, IMG submission 193489) | Bovine rumen microbial communities from Lethbridge, Alberta, Canada - RJG_04 | ecosystem: Host-associated > Mammals > Digestive system > Stomach > Rumen | place: Canada: Alberta...
ATTAAAAAAAAATTAAAAATAATAAAAAAAAAAAACAAATAGACACAACAATTAAAAGTTTAGATAAAGTACTTCAAAAAATGAAAAATAAAAAATTATTAATGGAAGAAGAATTCAAGTTAATATCAAGGATAAAAATAGATTTTCTTGAATCAAAAGCATATTTAGTTCAAAATGGTGAAAATATTGAACAAAAAGATCAAAAAAGTATTTATTCTCAAAAAGAATTTGATACAAAATATAAAATAGAAAATCATTCAAATATAAAAGTAAGAGTATTTGAAGATAATACATTTAAATCAAATAATCCAATTTTAGATAAAATTGATTTATATGAGCAATATATTTCTACAATTTCCTTTTATAAATTTAATATTAGATATTGGAAAAAATACCAAAATAAATTAACTGGAAAAATAGGTGAAAGTTCTACTATAATGTTGACTCATGAAACTTTAATTGAACAATTAGAAGATTCGGTTAAATCAAAAATTGAGAGCAAAAGTACAAAAAATGTTAAAAAAAAATTAAGTCATTTTAACAAAATATATTCACTAAAAAAGAATTTAAATATTAAAAATTTTCAAAATTCTCTTCCTGTTAAAAAAGATGAAAATAGTTTTGATGATGGGAGTATTAATATAAGAGAATTAGAAAATGGAAATAATAATTCATTTACTTCTGAAGAAGATAATGAAGAAATAAATGATACTAGTTCAAATTTTGAAAATGATTCTTCTGATATTAATAATAGTAAAATAAATAATAAAAATAATAAGAAATTAATAAAAGAAAAAGATGAAGAAAATTCAATTTTAGATTCAAATGTTAAAGATGATACCAAAAATGAAAATATTGATGAAAATATAAAAAAAATAGGAACTTATTTTAAATTAAAAAAAAGACCTTCAATTCTTTATGATGAGAATGCAAAAAAAGAAGTTGCTATTCAAATGCAAATTTTAAATCAATTAATGAATGATGGAGAAAAAAAAAATGAATTACCATCTGAAACAAATTCAAATTCTTTAAATGAAAATGAAATTGAATTATCAAATACTATAAAAAAAAGTAATACAAAAAATCAAAAATCAAAAAAAATAAATATTATATGGGATTATATGAAAAATAGTTCATTATTTATATTTCATAAAGATTCAAATATAAGAAAATTTTTAAAAAAAATTGTATATCATGAAATTTTTAATTTAGTAATTATAATATTAATTATATTAAATTGTTTTGAAATGTGTTTAGATAATAATTGGATAGATCCAAATTCAAAATATAAAAAATCTTTAAATTACATGAATAAATTCTTTAATATAGTTTTCTTAATAGAAGCAATATTAAAAATAATATCAAATGATTTTATTTGGCAAGACCCGGAAGATTTAAATTCAATTGAAAATTTAAAAAAAATAATATCCGAATATGAACAATTAGATAAAAACAATAAAGAATTTTATTCAGAAGTTGATTATTTAGATAATACAAATATAAATAAACAAAATTCTTTAATTGTTCTCCAACCAATAATAAATCCATATGAAAAGCAAAAATTAATTGATAAAGCAAAAACATTATTAGAAAATCACCCAGCATATTTAAAAGATAGTTCAAATATAATAGATTTTATTTGTGTTTGTTTTGGAACAACAGATTTATTTGTTACAAGAGATTTATCTTATTTTAAAACTTTAAGAGCTTTTAGGGCAATAAAACCAATTAGATTATTAGCAAAAAGTGAAAATTTAAATATAATGATTAAATGTTTATTTAAATCTATTCCTGCAATTGGAAGTGTTTTTATTTTAGGTGGATTTTTTATTTATATATTTTGTTTATTAGGGGTTAATTTATTTAAAAATAAATTAAGATTTTATTGTAGTGGAATTAATTTTAATAATGAAAAAGATTGTATTGAAAATGGTTATTATTGGTTTAAAAATTCATTTAATTTTAATCATTTTTTATATGCTTTAAGTACAAATATTCAAGTTATTTTTAGTGAAAATTGGGGTGAAATGATGAAAATTGCAGAAAATAAATATAAAGCAAGATGGGTTTATTGGTATTATTTTATTATTATTATTTTAGGAAATATGGTTTTTTTAAATTTAATTGTTGGTGTTTTAATTGAAAAATTTAAAAGTATTAAAGAGGAAGAAATTAATTATGTTTTATTAACAGAATCTGAAATTGAATGGATTCATGTTCAAAAAGTTATGTTAAAAGCTAAACCATATGTTTTTATTCCTGATGAAGAAAATATTTCTGATTTCAAAGCAAAATGTATTAAAATAATTTCTGCTAAATGGTTTGAAAATGCAATTATTATTTCAATTGTTTCATCATTAATAATTTTAATGTTACAATATGGTTATTCGCCTAAAGGATATAAAATATTTTTAGATATTTTAAATTATATTTTTACTTTTTTATTTAATGTTGAAATTTTATTGAAAATTTATGTAACAAAAAGTGCTTTTTTTTATTTAAATTGGAATATTTTTGATTTTATAATTTTATGTTTATGTGATATTATGGTTATTTTAACAATTTCATTAAATTTAGGAGGAATATCATCAATATTTTTAATAGTAAGATGTTTTAGAACATTAAAATTAATGAGAAAAATTCCATATTTACAAAAAATAAAATCAATAATAGATTCCCTATCGTATTTAATATCAAGTTTAACAAGTGTAGCATTAATAATGTGTGTAGTAATAATAATTTATGCAAATGTAGGAATGAGTTTTTTTGGAAATTTACCATATAGAAAGTATATAAATAATAAATTAAATTTTAAAAATTTCCTAACAACTTCAATTCTCCTTTTCCAAATAACAACAAAGGAAGAATGGAGTAATTTTATGTATGAATCAGCATATCATGATTGTAAAGATCCAAATTCAATATCATATCAACAAGATTCATATTGCATATTATTCAATATAACATGTTATCCAGAAAATTTAGTCAATTACACTTCAATGAAAAAATACAATATGTTTTCATGTGGAAATGACTTAAGCTATTTTTACTTTATTTCATATATGATAATTGGTCCTTTATTCATAATGAATTTATGTATTGTTATGGTAATTGAAGGATTTTATGAAGCTGTAAGTGATAATGAAGGATTATTAACAATTGATTATTTAGATACTTTTATTCATGTTTGGATGAAATATGATTCTCAATGTTCTAATTTAGTTAAACCTTATGAATTTATTTTAATTTTTAAAGAATTGCAACCACCAATTGGGATTAATTATGATCGATTAATTTGGAATTTTAATATGAATAGAGAAGATGAAAGAGGGAAATTGTTATCTTTAAGGAATTTTATTAATAAAATTCATGATAAAGGTTTAGAAGTTAATGATTTTGAATATTTATGTAATGAAACAAAAAATGCTTTTGAATTTAAGGATTATTATTTAAGTAAAGATATGAAATTTTATACTAATGATAAAGAAGTTATGATTTTATCTAATAAATTACAAATTTCTCCAAGTGAATTAAAAGATAATTCAAATGAGAAAATGATTTTTAGTAAATTACAAAAAAAAATTAGATCATTAACTAAAGTAAAAGATAATATCTTTAATGATAGTAATTCTGAAGATAGTAAAGAAAAAGAATTAAAATTAATGGAAAAAAAATTTAAAGATTATTATGTTCATTATATTGAAGCTTGTTTAGCATTAAGTAGATTTGCAGTTAGTACAATGTGTGATTGTACCTTTAATTCTTTAAGATATAATCTTGTTAATTTATATACTAAAAAATATTGGTTAAATGAATTTAAAAATGATAAATTTTATATTTCAAATTGTTATTTAGATAAAAATAGTAATTTAGAAGATGTTAAATTAAGTGAATATTTAGCTTCTAAAATTTTATATAAAAAAGCTTTAAAAAATAGAATTTCTTATATAAGACAAAAAATTATTGAAAAACAAGAACAAGAAGAACAAAAAGTTTTAATTGATGAAATGGGAAGTTTTGGTATTGAAAAAGAAAATAATATTGCTGTTTTTAAAAATTATTTTAAAATTATTGATGATATGAAAAAAAATAAAAAATTAGGAATTATTGGAAGACAAATTCATTTTGGGAGATTTAGTCATAATAATTTGAATGATAAATCTAAAATTAATGTTAATAAAAATAATCATAGAAGTAGTTTATTTGTTCAAAGACCAAAAAATATTAGGGATATTAATATTAATGATTTTTATAAAAATGATGATTTCAAAAAAGAAAATTAAATTTTTTTTATTTTTATAATAGAATAATATATATTTTCTGTTTTGATTTATTTTTTTATATTAAATAAAAATTTTTTTTTATAAATTTTTTTTCATTAACAAAAAAAATTTTTTATACAGAATTTAATTTATTTCTATTTTATAATTTTAATAGGAATTTTTTTCATTTTATCTGAAGAATTATTAAATTTAAATATTTTTTTTTTAGGAAATTCAAAATTTTTTAAAAATGTACTTTTATTTGGAGAAGGGGAAAATTTAAATTCTTTAATTTTTTTTTTCAAAGAAGTCCCACTTTGTGTAAAAACATTTTTATATGGACTATTATTTTCAGTTTTGGCAATATTATCTTTTTTCTTTATAAATTTAATTTTTTCTCCACAATCAATTTTAATTCTCTTAGTAACACTAATTTTATTATTTTTAGTAATTTTATTAATTTCTTCTTCATTATTACTATTATTAGTACTATTTCTAACAGATTTAATTTTAAAAATCCTAATATTACTAATATATCTTTTATCTTTTTTATAATTATTTTCTGTATAATTATATTTAATTTCACCTGAAAAAGAATTACTTTTTTTAATATTAATATTTAAATCTTTAACAACATTTTTAAACTCATCAAAAACATTTAATTCTTCATCATATGAATTATTATAAGTATAACCAATATATTCAATATTTTTTCTTTTAAAATATTTTTCTTTAATAGGATAAAAAGGTTCATTAATAGAAAATTGATCAAAATATTTTACATCAAAATCACTTTTTAAATTAGGAATAAATGGTGGTGTCATATTTAAAATATTATCCCAATCAAAATTATTAAAAAAATCATGTTTTTTAATTTCTTCAGCCCCATTTTTTCCTAATCTAATACTACTATAATTAATTAACTTTCTAATTAAATCTTCAGCTTGTTTACTTATTTTAATTTTATTAGGAAATTTCAAAAAATTTTCCCAATGTAAAACTTTATAACAAACTTCTTTAGTTTCCTTTGAAGCAAAAGGTGCAAAACCAAATAACATTTCATAAAAAATAACACCAACACTCCACCAATCAATTTCTGAATTATAACCACTTTTATTTAAAACTTCAGGAGCAACATAATAAGCAGTTCCAACACAAGAATAATTTTTTTTATGAGTCATTTTTTCATTATTATTATTATTACTATTATAAATTTTAATATTATTGTTCATATCATTATAATTATGATATAATTTTTCTGATACTTTTGCTAAGCCAAAATCACTTAATTTAATATGTCCATTTTTATCTATTAAAATATTATCTGGTTTAATATCTCGATGAATACAATCTAATTTATGTATTGATTCAATTGCTAATATAATTTCAGCAATGTAAAATTTAGCTTCATTTTCAGTTAAAATATCTTTTTTTATTAATAAACTCATTAAATCACCTCCAGCTAAAAATTCCATTACTAAATATAAATAATCACCTTCTTGAAATGATGATTTTAATTCAACAATCCAAGGACTTTTTACTTTTGACATTAATAATTGTTCATTTCTAATATGCATTAATTGATTTTTTAATTCTATTGTTTCTTTTTTTATTTTTTTTATTGCATATATTTTACCTGTTTTTATTTCTCTACATACATGAACTTCACCAAATGCACCTCTTCCTATTATTTTTAGTGATTCATAATTGTATATTGTTTGTTTTTGTTGAGTTTTTCTCTTTTTTTTCACTTCTTTTTCATAGAGGTCTTTTTTTATTTTTTCCTTTTCATTTTCTGGAATTGAAAGTTGGTTTATTTTTTTTATTATTTCGTTAAATTCAGTATTTTGTATTGTTTTTAAGTTGTATTTTCTTTCTATGTAATTTTTAGTTATTGTTACTTTGTTATAGGTTTTTTGGGATATTATTTTTGATTTTAATAGTGTTTCTAATGAAGGGATATTGTTCATTTTGAAATTTTAATTTTTATTTGAATTTTTATTTTTATAAATTTTTTTTAATTATTTTTTTTAAACAGAGTTTTATAGAATTTTATATAAATATTTGTTTAAAAAATATATAAAGTGTGTTTATTAAAATAATAAAAATAAAATTTTTTCAATAAATTTAAATATTCTTTATTAGATTTATTAAATTTGTTTAAAAAGTCTATTAAAACAATTAAAAAAAATAACAATTTTTTTACCAAAAATATGAAAAATAATTATAATAAAAATATAAAACTTACAAAATGGAAGACATAACTCAAAATCCAGCATTAAATGAATTCCTTCAAAAATATGATAAAAGAGATTGGAACGAAGTAATATTAAAATTATGTTTAATATCCCTAGGATATTTAAATGCAAATAACCCAAAACCATTATATTCTTTTGATGAATTAGATGAAGTATTACTTAATTTCCAAAATCAAAATAATCAAATTCCATCACCAAATGAGTTAACTCCCCCAAATCAAATGGGAAATTCAAAAATAAATGTGACTTCAGAAATGATAAATAATCCAAATATTCCATCTCAAAATGAAAATGAACAGCCATATGATATATCATTTCAAAGAAATAATCAAAATCCATTAGGAGAAAGTAATAATTCAAATATTAATATGAGAGGGATAAATAATTCAGATATTAATACATCAACACCAAATAAAAATAAAATTGTAAATCCATTTGAAAACAATAATTTTAATAATAATAACATTAATCATAATATAAAAAATTATAATTTTAATAATAATATTAATAGTAATATTAATAATTCTCCAAATTATAATAATTTAAATAAAAATAAATTTGATTATAATCCAAAATTCCAATCAATTGATTGTTTAAGTATAAGTAATAAATATACTTATCCAAATTGTATTCCTGATCCATGTTGTGATCCTTGTTATATTTGCTGTTGTGATCCTTGTAATCCTTGTTATGATCCTTGTTGTTGTATTTGTAAACCTCTTAATTGTTGTCCTCCTAGTAAGTATAAAAGTAATTTTAATAGCAATTTAAATAATAATTTTTCTTCTTCTTTGAATAATAATTATCAAAGTTCTTATAATTTTAATTCTTCTGGTTTAGGGAATAGTAATTATTCTATTAGGAAACCTTGTTCTGATTGTAATTAAAAAATTAAAATGGTAAAATGGTGTTTTAATTTAATTTTTAAATATTTAATTTTTATTTTTTTTTATGGGAAAATTTTTAAAAATAAAAATTAAGCAATTAAAATATAATAAAATTTTTTACATTTTAAATTAATTCAATATTTTTTTCTTCATTTTGACTATTATTTTCATTGTTTTTTAAATCTTCATTGATAGTAGAAATATTTTTACCAACATTTAAATTAAAATCTTCAATGAAATTATTTTGTTTTTCAAAATAATCTTTAAAAATTAATAAATTACTATCACAAATTAATTTTTTAATCATTTTATATTGATTAATTAATCTATTATTATAATAACCATAAACTAATTTTGATTGATAAACACTTTCAGTTTCTTTTGGTATCATTTTTGTAAATGCTAATTCTTTATTAGTTTTTAATTCAGTAATATTTAAATTAGAATCAATTTTCATTTCCCATTTTGTAATATCACCTTTATTAAATAAATTATTTTTTTTTAATAATAATTTTTCTTCTGCTTTTAGATAATTTAATTTATTTAATTCAACAATTGATTGAAAATCTTTTATAGAAGTATATTCTCTTCTAAAAAATTTCATTTTATCTCTAAATTTACTAAAAAGATCTGATTGATTTTTAATTAAATCACTATAAATTTTCATATGTTCACTAAAGCTTTGATAAGAATTACAAACTTTTTTTTCTAAACCAAATTCATTAGTAGAAATTTTATGTAACAATTCAGAAACTTCATTCATATTAATACTAACATTTTTTAAATTTTCATAAATAATTTCAATTTTTTCTGAAATATTATTAAATAAAGTAATCATTAATTCAGAATTATATTTAATTTTAATAGCAATATTATCATTTTCAGTATTTATAATAGAAGAATCTTTCCCATCAAGTGATTTAACTTGAAGTAAATTAATAGGCTTTTTAATTTTATCATAAGCATTTTTTTTGTTATTAAATTCATAATCTTTTTCAACAGTAAAAAAATCATAAACAATTTGAGAACTTTTTAATAAAGGATCAGCTACAATATATTCTAAAAACATTTTCATATCAAGAATTCTTTTATTAATTAAATCATCATTAAATTTATCACCAACATTCTGTTTAGATAATCTAGGAATAATATTCCCAACAAATAAATAAGATAAAATATTTTGTAACCAATCAAAATCAGAAAATCTTCTTCTTACTTTTGAATTAATTTGTTCTAATTGAATTTGATAAGTTGTATAAGGTTTTGAAAAAATACCTGAAGATTCTACTTTAATTGGTGAGTCTACAGAAATTTTTGGATTATTTACACTTGATAAAGGAGTTGACTCTATTGTTGCACAGGAAAATTTTGTATTTATTGGAGTATCTTTTAGAACTTTTTTTGCTATTAATTTTTCTATTTTTTCTTCTTTTGTTTCTTCTTTTGTTTCTTCTTTTGTTATTGTTTCATTTTCTAGTGTTTTTTCTTCTATTTTTTTTTCTTCTTCTTTAATTGGTTCGTTTGATTCGTTTATTTTTTCTATTTCATTTACTTCATTATTTTTTTCTATTATCATTTCTGGTGGGTTGTTTGGTTTGTTTTCTTTTATGAATTCTTCTACAAACTATATAGTTATATTGTTTATTTTTAATTTTTTTTTACCATTTTTATTTCATCTAATGTCCAATTTGATAAATTGGTACCATTTTCACCTTTTAATTTTGTTAAAAAATCCATAAATTCTTCACCATTAAATCCTTTTTCTAAGATATTTTCTCTTAAATAAATTTGCTTTTCTTCTATATCATTATTGTCTATCATTTTTCAATTATTTTTTTTTTGGAATTGTAAAATCAAAATTTAATATTAATCAATTTAAACTATTATTTTATATTTAAATTTATTCTATATGATTTTTAATATTATAAAATTTTAAATTATTTTTTTAGAATATATTTTCTATCTATCAAAAAATATTATTCTAAAATATAATATTATATATAAGGGTAAATATTATAATAAATATTGATAACTTTTAAATTTTTTGTGTTTCTGAATCTAAAAGTTTTATAAATTCATTTTTTTTCTTAAATTTGAAAAGTTTCAAAGAAATATCATTATTTTTTGCTTTTTCACTTCTTTTAAAAAGATTAATAAAATTCTTTTCTTTTTCCTCTTCATTTAATCTACTAGTAACCAATCCTCCTTGTTTTAAACCTAAAATTATATTTTGTTGTAAAGTTAAATTAGGATTAATAGAATTACAAAAATCACTTTTAATAAAATTACTTAAATTACATAAATATTTATTAGTATAATAAATCTCATTTTTAATTCCATTATAATTCATAAATTCTTTTAAATACTTAAAACAATTTTTAGAATCAATTGTTATTTGTTCTTTTAATTTTAATAATTCCTCATTAAATTTCATATATCTATTATATTCACTTAAACTAGAAAATTGGTTTTTATAAGTTAATGGAATTATTGGACATATTGGAATTTTATCTATTTCTTTTCTTTTAATTAATGTCGAAACCGGAGGAAAATTTTGAAATATTATATTTTGTTTATTATCAATATTTATCTTTTTTATTATTTTTGTGGTATCGTTTAATAATGAAATTGTGTCTGATAAATTTTTATTTGTTTTAATTTTTTTATTTGAATTGTTTTCATTTAATGAATACTTTATTTTTCTTTTATCGTCTGAATTATTATATTTTAATATATTATTATTTTCAAAGTTATTTTTAACTATTTCATTTGAACTATTGAGATTACTTTCTTGAAGATTATTATTTGTTTTATTTATTGAATAAGTATTTGGAAAATTTATATTTGTTATTAATAAATTAAATTCTAATTTTGGTTTACATTTTTTGATTTTAAAATTTTTAATAGAAAAACTTTTTTTCATAATTTTTTTTTGAATTTTATTTAATGAATTTTGATTTAAAATAAAGTTTGGTGTTAATTTAGGTAATAATATATGCTTTTTTAATATTTTATTTTTAAAAATATTATCTGTACTGACTGATTTATCTATCATTATTTATTAAAAAATATTTATTTTATAAAAATTAATAATTTGATTTAATAAAAAAGTATTTTTTATTTTAATATATTTTTTATATATTAAAATTATATATTATTTTATTCATTATTTTCATTATCATTTCCATCATTTTCATCATAATTAATTTTTTCAAATATTCTTTCATTTTCAATTTCTTCTTCATTTTCTTTTTTCTCATCTTCATTTATTTTAAATTCTTTATTATCTTCAGAAATATCAATTTCTTCTTTTTCTTCATTTAAATTTTTTTCTTCTTTATTTTCTTCTTCATTATTTAAATTATTTTTTTCACTTAAAACTAATTCGCCATTATCAATTTGTTCCTTTATAAATAAAATATGTTGACTCAATTTTATATTTTCTTTATATTTAATATTATAAGTATATTTTAAATCTTTTAAATTTTTATTCTCAATTTTTAATTTATCATTTAATATTTTAATTTTTTTTTTCTGATTTAATAATATTTTATTAATTTCTTTTCTTTCATCATTTATTTTATTCATTTTATTTGTTGAATCATTTAGTTTTAAATTAGTATTTTTATAAATTTGTTTTTTAATTTTAATTTCATTTTTAAAGTCATTATTAATTTCTTCTTTCTCTGTTTCAATACTATTAAATTTTTGTGAATAATTTTTTAAACATTCATCAGGAATAATTTTAGAAAGAATATTCAATTCTTTATTTCTAAATAAAGATTTAACAGTATTATTTTTTTCTCTTTCTGTAAAAAAATATTTAATTGGTTTATTTCTCATATAATTTTTATAATTATTGTTTAATTCTTTAATATCTTTCCATAAAGGATTTAAACTTATTCTTAATTTTTCTTTTTCTCTTCTTTCTTCTCCTTCAGTTGATAATTTAAATTTTTTTCTATTTGAATTTAAAAATGAATTTTCTCTTTTTTTAATTTTAATATTATCATCAGTATTAATTGTATTATAATTTTTATATTTATATGATGTTATTTTCTTTTCAATTATTTCATCATCTAAATAACTTAAAGTAGGAATTTCATGATTAATTTTTGATTGTGATAATGATTTATTTAATATTATTTTTTTCTTTTCAAAATCTAAATCATTTTTTAATAAATTATATTCATATTCTAAATTTTTTATTTTTTTTTTACATTTTTCATCATGTTCTTTTAATTCTTCTTTTTTTATTTTTATATCTTTTTTTATTGTTTCTATTTCATTATTAATTTCAATTAATTCATTCAATAAATTATATTTTGTTTCTTCGTTATTATAATTTATTATATTTTCAAAATATTCTTTTTCTTTTTGTAATTGAGGAATTAATTGGATTAAATTTTTTATTTCTTCTTCATGAATTTTTATTTCTATTTTTAATTTTTTATTTTTATCTTCATAATCTTCATCTTTTATTCTTTTAATACTAATTAAATTTATTTTTTTTGTTACTTCATTTTTTATTTCATTTAATTTATTTATTAATTTTAAATTTTCATTTTTAACTTTTTTTAAATCTATATTTTTCTTTTCAATATCAGAATTAATTTTTTTTATTTCTTCTAAAGTTTGCTCTTTTTCTTTTTGGATTTGATTATTATTAATAATTATTTTCTCACTTAATTCATTATTTTTTTTTTTAATTATTTCTAAATTATTTATTTTTTGAATTGTTCTCTTTTTTATTAATTTTGGAATCTTAGATTCTACATTTAATAATTTTCCATCTTTTTGTCCTGTATTAATTCTTTTATTTTTTAAAATTTTATTTTGATTTTTATTTGACTGATTTTTAGGCATTTATAATAATTATTAATAACTTAACTAATATAATAATTATCTTTAAATAAAAAAAATAAAGAAAAAAAAATTAATAAATGCAAACAAAAAATTTTAATTGTGCTAATAGAAATAAAATTTTAAATATTAACTAAAACTATTTAATAACAAACTAAAAATTTAACTACAACAACTATTTTTCATTTCATGTCCCTGATTATTTAATTGTTTTTTATTATCTATAGGAAAAGTAACTATTTTTTTGTTTTTTTTGTTTTTTTTATGTGTTAAATAATCCTTATATAAAAGTCTGCAAGCTTCAATAAATATTTTTTCTGTATTAAAACCAATTTTGGCACTAGTTTCCAAAAATAAACTAATATTATTATTTTTACTAAACATTTCTCCTTCTTCCTTATTAATTTTTCTTTCTTTCTCCAAATCAATTTTATTTCCAATTAAAAAAACTTTAGTATCTGGATTTGAATATTTTCTCATTTCTTTTAACCAAACATCAATATTTTCAAAAGATTCTCTATTATCAATTGAATAAACTATAATAGCAAGTGATGAATTACGATAAAAATTAGTTATTAAAGATCTATAAACTTCTTGACCACATGTATCCCAAATTTGTAATCTTATAATTGTATTTTTTATTTTTAGGATAAATGATAAGAATTCAAATCCTATTGTTGCATTGTATGACTCTTCAAATATGTTTTTTGTTGCCTTTTTTGTTATACTTGATTTTCCTACTCCTGAATTTCCAATTACTATTACTTTGAAATTTAAATCTGGTTGAGAAAAGTCTTCTGGGAGAATTTCGTAGTCTTCAAAGTTTATGGAGGAGTCATCTTCGTTAGACATTTTTTTATATATATATATTTTTTACTTTTTTACCTTTTGTTTTTTTTTTTCTATTTGTTTTTGTTTTTTTTTCAAATATAAATTCCTTGAAAATATCATTAAATAATATTAATTATTTATTTATTTTCATATTAATTTTAATTTATATTTTTTTATATTTAAAATTTTAGGATTTATTTTGTGTTTTTTTGATAAGAAAATTCATTAATTTTAATATTTATTTATTTATATAATAATTGATATCATTTAAATTAATTTAGATAAATTTCTTTAAATTATTTTTAAATGATTTAAAAAAAAAATTCAAAAAAAAATATATAAATAAATTACATTTTCAAATTTATTAATAATAAAAAAATAATGTTTTTAAGAATTGAATCATCTTTAAGAAATTGGATATTTATTTCTTTAATATTAATTACAATATGTATTTCTCTATTAATAAAATATTTAACAAAATTGTGTGATCAAGAAAAGAAAATAAAAAATAGAACAAAAACAATAAATGATTTTAATTTCAACAAAGAATTAAAAAATATAGATATTGATATAATCTTAAAAAATGCAATTAATAGAGCAAATTTATTGAAAAATAATTTTATGTACATTTCTCAGAAAGGATTTAATGAAAGAAAAGAATTTTTTTGTCAAGATAAAATAAGTTTTTTTTCCCAAAAATTTGAATTAAAAAAACTAGATTTTATGAATCAAAATATAAAAGAAAAAATGATGATAAAATATATGATAAATATATTATATTATATTTTAATATTAATTGGAGGAGGAATTTTTTTTAATTTTTTTATATTGTTAAAATTACCATTTAATTTAACATTTTTTTCAATGATACAACAAAGAATAAATTTTCTTAATTTTAATATTAATTATATTGACCAACTTTTATGGTGTTTAATTCTATTTTTTAGTATAATTTCTATCTTTCAATTTTTGAATAGAAATAATAATTTTAATGAACAAAAAGAAATGATGATTCAATCTTTCAATTTAGTTAATAATCCTATGAATGAAACAAATTATGAAAATATTCTTTTACCTGAAAGGGAAAGTATTAAATTTTTACCTGATTGTTGTTTTATTAATAATTCTGTTGATAAGTTGATTCAAATTTATGAAGGTAGGGTTTAATAATTATTATAATATAATTTATAAGAATTTTAATAAGTCTATTAATTATTATTATTTATGTTTTTATATTTTATATTTATATAAATGTGTTTTTTTGAGTTTTTTTATTTTTTATAATCCGAAAATAGTTATTGTAAAAATAAATTTAAAAAAATAAACATTTAATTTAAAAATATTTAACTTTTTAATTTTTAATAGAAAAAAAATAAAAAAATATTTTTATTTAAAAAAAAAATGACTTCAACAGATGAATTAAAAAGGGAAGAAAACGAATTATTAAAAGTTGAATTTGGTGACATAAACAAAAATAATTATAATCAATTAAAACAATTAAACAATTTATCTCTTCCAGTAAGATATCAAGATGGTTTTTATTACAGAATAATAAATCATTTAAGATATGGAAGATTTGCATATTTAAATGATATAATTGTAGGAGCAATATCATGGAAATATGATAAATGTGGAAATGAAAATAATGTTTATATTATGACAATTAATGTTTTAGAAAGTTATAAAAGACATAAAATTGGAACTCAATTACTTCAAGAACTTATTAGATTACATAAAAATATGAAAGAAATTTCTTATATTAATTTACATGTTCATATACAAAATGATATTGCTAAGAAGTTTTATGAAAAAAATGGTTTTGAAGTTGTTAAAATACTTGATAATTATTATACTGATATTGTACCTAAAGGTGCATATTATTTAAGGTTTAAATTACATTAAAAATAATATTTTTGTTTTAAAAAATAAAATTTTTTATTTAATTTATTATAAATTTTTTATGAAAAGTTTTCATAAACAAATTCCCAGTCTTGATTTAATAAATATGAGAAAAAATTATTCCACAAATATTCTTGTTAATAGGAAAATAAATGGTAAAAAAGAAATAAATAATAGTCAAAGAGAGAATAAAAATAATATATTTAATAAAAATACAATAAAAATAAAATCATTTAATTCAAAATCAAATAATATAAATAAAAAAAATTCAATAAATAAAAGTAATCAATTTTCAAGGTCATATTCAATTGGTATAATTACACCTAATTTTAGTATTGGAAATAAAACATCTGAATATTTTTCCTTAAAAAAGAAAAATAATGAAATAATAAATGAAATTTATAATTATAAATTAAAAATTAAATTAATTGATGAACAAATAAAGGAATTAAAAAATTATTTAAATAAAAAGAATATGGATAATATAAATGATAATACAATTAAATCTTTAAATGTTACAATGACAGAAAATAATGTTAAAAATAATAATGAATAAAAAGTATAAATTAAAAAAAAATTTTATACAAAATTATCTAAATAATATTATATATATATTATAAAAATTTAAATAATTATAATAATATTAAATAAATAATTATTATTTAAAAAATTAGGAATGATATTTAATATAAATAAAAAAGAATTTTATAATGAATAATATTAAAAAAATTTCATAAAAATAAAATCAAAATAAAATGAAGGAAACGAAGAAACAGAATCTGAAAAGAATATAAAAATTCAAATCAATGCTAAAAATATTTGACTATTTGTGTAATTATTTACTTAAAATGTGAGAAAGCAAAACAAAAAAGTAATAAAATAAATCTCAGGTAATGATGCAACATTTTCTTTATAATCAATTAAAGTCTTTGAAAAAGTAAAATGTGTTGATTTATTTTTTGGTTATTTGAATTAAGAAAATTGTATTTATTTGAGTTTTTTATTATTTTTTATTTTTATTATTTTGTGTAAAATTTAATAATTTGTTTATATTATGTTTTTAAAATAATAAAAAAACAAAAATTAAATGAGATGTTTATCAGCATTTCCAACAATGACATACACAAACCAATTTTATGAACCTCAAATGAGAATTAGAAAAAATATGAGAAATATAGAATATTCATCAAATCAGCATTTAACAGAATATCCTCAATTAGTTTTTCAAAGGAAAAATAATACTAATTTCAAAGAAGAAAAAATGTTCCATTATAAAAATAATATTGGTAATCATTTTAAAACAACAAATGGAATTTTTAATGATAATGAAATATATGAAAATTCAGCAAATTATAATTTTATACCTAAAAATCAAATTAATAATAGATTAAAATCGGCAAAATATCCTTCAATGACAAAATATAAAAAACATAAAAAAAAAAATAATATTATTGATTTAGAATTAAATTATGCACCAAAGATTGAAAAAAAAGTTCATAATTATGATATTAATACTAAAAAACTATTTTTAAAACATAAAGATAATGAAATTCAAAAACATAAAAAATTATTAACTGAACAAAATTTAATTCATAATGAATATAATAATTATTTAAAACATATAAGATTATCAAATCAAAAAGAAAAAAATGAATATACTAATTTTTTAATTCACTTTCAAGATAAAGATTATTTAAGAGAAATAGCAAAATCAATTCAAACTAATAAAATAAATACAAAAACAATAAAGAAAAAAAAAATAATTATAGAACCAAATTTATTTATAGACCAAATAATAAAAAATATATCTCGTCGAATAGAATTTTTAGGAATGAGTAATAATACAATTACAGAAAGGGATGTAATGAATTTATTAGAAAAAGAAGCATCAAAATTAAATGAAACAATAGATAAAAATATGGAAGCATTTTGTAAAATAAAACAATTTTCAGTAATATTAAAAAACAAAGCAAAAAAAAATAATATAAAACAAAACACATATTTAATTCCATTTCTTAATGAAATTTTACAACCTTATTATGATGAAGTTTCTTTAAAAAATTTAGAAGATGAAGAATTAAAAAGTATATCAAATAAAACATTAAAAACAACATCAACAGAAATGATTGTTAATAAAGATAAGTTATTTAAAATTAAAACAAATTTAAAACCAATTAATGAAAATAAAATGTTATCTAGAGAAATAAGTAATGATTCATTTTATGATTCAAGTTCATATACAAGTTCTCCTGAATTTCCAATTTTTGGAACAATTAGAAAAGAAGATGAAAAAGATGATAATGAAATAGAAATGAATATTTTAAGGAAAAAAAGTATGAAAAGAAAAAGAAATAAAATTAAAATTAAAAAAAGTTGTATTAATTTTATATTTCATAGATGTAAATTGGATAAAATTGATGAAATAAAATATAATAATTCAACTGGAAAATTATTAAGAAAAGATAATAAAAAAGTTTTTAAAAAAATTATAAAAAATAAAATTTTGGAAGATAAAAAAAAAGAAATTGAAAAAAAAAAAGAATTAAATGATCAATTATATCGTGTAATTGGAAAACATAAAATTACTTCAAAAGAACTTATACATGATTTATATTCTGGTGGGAATACTATTAATAATTATAAAAATTTAAAATATGAAAAAGAAAAAATTAATAATGAAAGAGATAGAATTGAAGAAGAAAAAAAATATAAAGAATTAGAAGAAGAAGAAGAAAAAAAATTAAAAGAAAAGGAAAAAGAAAAAGAAGAAAAAGTAAAAGAAAAAGAAAAAAAAGAAGAAAAAGAAAAAGAGAAAAAAGAAGAAAAAGAATTAAATAAAATTAAAATTAATGAAATTAAAGATGATTTTAAAAATACTAATTTAAATATTCAAAAAAAATTAACTATTGATTTCAGAACAGAAAAAACTATTAATAGATTAAAAAATAAAATAGAAAATGAAATAAGTGATAAATCATCATTTGAAAAAGAAAAAAAAATAAAAGAAGAACCAATAGAAAAAAATGTAAAATTTAAAGAAGAAAAACTAAAAAATAAAAAAGAAGAATCATCAAAAAAAATAAATAAAATAATAAAACAAGAAATAATAAAAGAAATAACAGAAGAAGAAAATAAAGAACAAAATGATAAAAATAACATGAATAAAGATTCAAATCCATCAGAAAATGTTTTTTCAAATTCAAACTCAGAACAATTTTTAGAAATAATTAATAAAGATAATGAATTAGATAAAAATAGTAATTCAATATCAGATGAGCCAATAATAATAGAATCAAAAAATATAGAATCATCAAAAAAAAGAAATTCAATAATTGAAGAAATAACAGAAAGTTTATCATCAAATAAAAGACAAATGCTAAAATCAAAAACTTTAATGTATCAAAAAAAAGAATTAAATGATATAGAAAAAAAAAATTCAAAAATTAAAAATTTAGATTCTATATTATCAGAAAGTAAAAAAAAATTACCTGTAATTAATAATATGTTTTTTGATACTAAACCAAAAGAAAAAGTTGTTGAAATTGATCCATTTAAAAGATTACCAAAAAAACAAAATACTTTTAAAAGAAAACCAACTTTAAGAAGAATGACAACTAAAAAAAAAACAATAAAAAATAATGATATTGATTTAAATGTTTCATCTGATTTTATGGAAAAATTATTAAAAAAACAAGAAGAAGAAGAAGAAAAATTAAAAAAAGAAAATGAAAATAAAAATGAAGAACCAATTATAATTAAAAACGAAGAAAAAGAAGAAATTAAAGAAAATGAAAATGAAAATGAAAATGATGAAGAAACAATTCCTTCTTTAAATATTAAAAGTAAATTTTTTCAAAGTGATAAAAACAAAAATAAAAATAAAAAAGTTCAAATTGCTCCTTTAGAAATAGAAATTGAGAAAGAACCAATAGAAAATAAATCAAAATTTCATTATTTAAAAAGAAAAACAACAACAGATGAAACAAATATAAATTCAAATATTGGGGAAAAAGGAAATATTGATAATCATGAATATGAAAAAATATCAAATTTACTTTCTGATAGAAGTCAATCAAAAAAATCTTTTAAAAGATTAAAAACAAGAACTAATAATGAATATGAAGAAAGTGGAAATAATACTCCAAGAAATATAAGTGAGAATGATTTTGTTGATTTTAGTGAAGAAAATGAAATAAGTGAAATTGATACTGAAGTTAAGAAAAAGAAAAAAAAAAGTAATTTAGAGAAATTTATTGATGAAATTAATAGATTAAAAACTATGTCTATTGAAGAATATATTGAATTTTTAGATAAACAATATAATGAGAAAGTTGATGAATTTCAAGATTATATGATTAAACAAAAAGAAGAAGAAAGAATTAATAAATTTGTTTATTCTTTAATTAATGATATGGATAAAAGAGAATTTTCAAGACAATTAAAATCTTCTCATTGTCAACCTGTTAATTATGTTGATACTTTAGGTAATAAATTAGAAAATATTTAGTAAAATGAAATAAAAATAATATTATTTTCATTTTATTTTAATTATTTTTTTCTTTGAATATATTATTTATTTTTTTTTCAAAATTAAAATTTTTATATATTTTTTTAAAATATTATTTTTCGAATAAAAAAAATATAAAAATAATAAAAAAAGAAAATGTATGATAAAATAAAAATCTCAGTTCCAATAGATGAAAATAATAAATGGATTAAAGAATATAATGGAGAAGAAAAAATAGAAAAATTAGTAGAAGATTTTAAAAAAGAAAATAATCAAGAAATCCCAGAACATGTTATAATGAAATGGAAAATGGGAAATAATACATTAAATTTAAATGACCCAATAAAAACACTTTTACCTAAAAAATCCCCAACAATAAATTTAAATGTAAATTACGAACAAAAAGGATTAGATTTAAATAATAATATAATTAACAATTCAGATTTAATAGGAAAACCATTTAATAAACCATTCGAAGTTCAAATTTATGATAAAAATAAGGAAAAAATGAAAATTTTAAATTTAAATAATAATGATATTATAAATTCAGAAATTGAGAATTATAGTCAAAGTTCTGCTTATTGTAATGGGAATAACCATTTATTTATTTCAGGAGGAGAAAATGAAAAAAATGTTATTTTAGGTCATTTTTGGGATATTGATTTATTAAATCAAACAATAAAAAAAATTCCAAAAGGTATTGAACCAAAAAAAAATCATAGTATGATTTTTATTCCTGATAAATATGTTTTTATTGTTGGTGGAAATAGTAAAAAAACTTTTTATTATGATACTCAACAAAAAGAAATTTTTAACTGGGCTAATTTAAATATTGAAAGATTTGAACCAAGTTTAATTGTTATTAATGATAATTTATATTGTTTTGATAATATTAAAAAAGGAAATAATGAAATCACTTTTGAAAAAAGTAATTTAATTGAATCTCCAAAATGGGATTTAATAAAACCTAAAATTAATTCCTCTATTAATAATTTTAATCAAAAATTTTTTGGAGTTAGTAAATTAAATAATGATAATATTATCTTTTTAGGAGGTGATATGAATGATGAAATTAATTCTAATATGAATTATTTATTTAATATTCCTAATGAAACAATATCAAAAAGTCAAGTTCCTTTTTTTCAAAAAAATTTATCTGAAAAAACTTTTATTGGAATTGATGAAAATACAGATTTTATTTTAACAGATTTTCCAAAAAATTATCCTGAAATATTATATTTTAATAAACAAAAAATGAAATTAACTCCTGTTGATTTTGATATTGATAGAAGTAATGAAAAATTACAAAGACCAAGAAAAAAAATTAATAAAAAATATAATTTCGATATGCCAGAGAAAATAAGAATAAATCACAATACAAAAAATTTAATTGAAAAACCAATAACATTAGAAAATGAAGAAAATGAATTAATAAAAACAATTGAAAATAAAACAAAAACTAAACAAAGTAAATTTGAATCAAATATTCCTCAAAATGATGAAAATACAGAATATTATTTTGAACCAATTAATAAAAAAGCAAAACTAAAAACTGAAAAAGAAGAAATTTATAATACTGAAAATTCAGAAATGAAAAAAAGTATTAAAGAACAGAAAATTGAACCAGCAATTATAATTGATAAAACAAATAATAATAAATTTAATAAATCATATTTAGATTATAATTATAATGGAAATTTATTAAGATCTTCTTATTTTAAAAATAATAAAGAAGGAAATATAAGAACTTCAAAATTACCAAAAGTTAATAGAAAACCTTCTCCTTTTAAAATATCAAAAATTGGAGTTGCTGGAGAATTTGATTCTAGAAATTTTAAAAAAATTAATCAAAGTGTTAATGTTGGTATTAGTGGGAAAAAATAGAGGTAAAATTTTATATTTTATATTTTATATTGTTTTTTTTAATTTTTATTTTTTTTAATTTTTTTTGAATTAGCTTTTTATATATTAAAAAATATTTTTATGTTAAATTTCTTTAATGAATAAGAATAATAATTTTTGTATTTGTTATGAAATTAAATTTACTATATGTAAATATGATTATAATAAAAAAAAAAATGAGATCATTAATAGGAATTATAAAAAAGTTATTTTAAAAGAAAATTTATTAAATATATCAATTGAAAGGAATAAATTAATAAAGAAATCTTATGATATGAAAATTATAACAGAACAAGAAAAGGAAAAAAATAAAGAATTAATAAAACTTTTAGAAGATTTAAAACAAAATAATAAAGAACAATGTATTGAAATATTAAAAAATGAAAAATTAATAGTAGAATTAAATTCTAAAATCCTGGATTTAAATATAAATAAAATTTTTAATTAAAAAAATTCAAATAATTAAAAAATGAAATAAATATAACAAATTAATAAAAAAAATCTAAAATTTTAAAAATCAATTAATTTCCAAAATTAAAAATCTTAAAATAAATACTCAAAATCACCTAAAAAATAAAAAAGAAAAACAAAAATTTACTTATCCTTAATATCCAACAAATCCAAAAATTCATCAATCCTCTCTTTCTCTTGAACAGGATTCAAATTAGCCATAACATTCTTCTTCTGAATATAAGTCTTCCTTGTTTTAACATTATCCTCTTGTAAATTAGGAGGAATAACAATTTTAGTAGTAGGTAAATTAGTATTTTTCTCAGCAGCAGCTTTCTTTTCCTTTTCTTTTTCTTCTAACTCTTTCTTATCAACAGTAATTCTAAGTGGTTCAGCCATTTTCCATAAATGAACTTTTCCTCTATCATTTCCAGTAATAAATACAAATTCATTTTTATTAAAAGCAATATGATTTATTGCAGTATCTTTATATCTTTTTGGTTCTAATGGTGCTTTCCTTGCACGATTTAAATCAAAGAATTTTATATCACCACTTACATTAACAGTTGCAAATATTGTAGAACACCATGGTGACCAACTTATATCACCAACTGCACTTTGCATATCATATACTATTAAAGGTGAGAAATTTTTATAATGCCATATTTTAATTGTCCAATCTGCTGAACATGATGCGAAGACTTTTGCATGGAAAGGATTCCAAGTTACGTTATATACTCCCATTGTATGACCTTCAAAATTTGATATTGTATGTTCTCTATGTTGAGTTGAACATAAGTATATTTTTCCTTCTTCTGTTCCTACTACAAAATAATGCTCAAATCCTTTATGATGATTGAAAGAGAAACACATTCCACCTGCATTACCGAAAGCCAAGGCTTCATCTTGTTTTTCTTTACTTGCACTTTCAGTTATTGAAACATTATTTGTGTTGTCATTTTGATTTAAAGCATTTTGAGCTTGCTCTTGTTGGATAACATCTGAGTATTTTAATAAGACAACTTCCTCAGTTTCTAATGTTGTTTTATTATTGAAAAATGACCATTTAACTACTCGACCATCTGAACTAATTGAATAGAAAACATATTCTCCAGGTTCAGTAAAATGCATATACCATTTAACCATCCATACAGGATCCATATGTTTTTGTTTTCTAATATCACAAGTAATAATTGGAGTTTTAATCTTTTGACTAATATCATAAACAGATACTGAACCATCATAAAACCCAGCAACTAAATATGAAAATTCTTTAGGATGAAAATCTAATGATAAAACACCAGAATCAGTAGTATATTTCATTTCAGGATAGAAATTATTTTTCACAGAAAAAACATATATATAACCATTTTCCATCTCATCACCTTTATCATCTAATTCACCTTTTTCTTCTTTTTTACTAGGGAAATCATAACTACCATAACCAACTGCAAATAAATCTTCAAATTTAGAATTCCAAGTTAAAGCAGTAACAGCTCGATTTTTAATTCTAGCATTTTGTGGGAAAGATAATAACATATATAACATTTTTGAACTATCTTGATTATCATCAAATTTATTCCATTCTCTATAAAATAAATATTTATCTTGATTTTTAATTTGCATAATTTGTCTTTCTAATAATTTTAAAGCTCTCAATAAAGAAGGACGTGATAAATTCTCACCATGATATTCTTTTCTTTTTTTTTCTACTGCAAAACCTTTCATTTTTATTTCTTCATCCATTCTCTTTTTTTCTAAAATTTGAATAAATGTTGCCATATATGAATCGAATAAATCCCATTGATGAAACATACCATCATGATTAATTCTATTTAATTTCTTAGTCTCAACATCTCTTTGAATAATATTCTTATGAATAGTTTCACTTCCTCTTTCACAATAAGTTAATTTATTCCTCATTGAGCGATATGAATCTATTTCTAATTCATTTATTTCTTCTCCTTTTTTTCTTTGGTCACTTTTTAATTTTTTTTTCTTTTGATGATATTCTGATAAAGCAACTGATTGATTGTCTTCTTTATGTAAAAGACTTTCTCCAATGTCTAAAATATCTAAATAAGTTTCTGAATTGTCTATTGTTTTATATGCTGAATCTGTGTAAGAATAATATACAGAGTTTTTTCCAGTTTGGGGATTTGTGTAACCTAAATTTTTTATAATTAAGGCATTCATATTAACTTTTTCTTCGTTTTTTGTTCTTTGAACTCCTGAGTCTACTTTGTTTAAACTTGAACTTGTACGAGTTGACATTCTTCTCGCCATTGACTTACGACGAACTAGACCACTCATTTTTTTTTATTGGAAGTTATGAAATTATTTTATTATTTTTTATATTGATTTTTAATTTTAATTTTTTTTTTGGAATTTTTTTTTTTTTTTTTTTTTTTTTTTTTTTTTTTTTTTTTTTTTTTTTTTTTTTTTTTTTTTTTTTTTTTTTATTTTTTTTTTTATAATTTTTTTTTTTTTTTTTGATTTTTTTTTTTTTTTTTAGATTTTTTGAATTATATTATTGATAAATATTGTATTTTATATTATATAATTTGTTTATGTTAAAAAAAATTTTTATTTTTAAATTAATAATTATTAGGTTTAAGAAATAATTAAATGAAGAATAAAATTAAACAGAAAATACAAGAACAAAAAAATCAAAATAATTCAAATATGAATTCATTAAATGAAAAAGAAATTAATAATAAAGATAAGGAAAGAGAGATTAGAGATTTTAATAAAACTTTTGAATTGTTTGATAAATTTCCAAATGAAAATTTATTTAAAGATGAATATTACTTAAATGAAAAATTAGAATTTCAAAATGAAGAAGATAAAATTAGATATTATTCATTAATGATAAGTTTAATGGAATCTAATAGAATAACAATTTTAATTATTTTATATTTAAGATTTTTTTTAAATATTTCAAAAATATTAGAAGGAAATATTATATATACTTATTTAGCATATTTTCATTTAATATCTATTTTAATTTCTTATATTATTTTATATAAAAAAAGTAGACTTAAAAATGCAAAATATAGATGGACTATTAAAATATTATTTGACCTTAATCAATCTCTTTTTATTTATTTTTCAATTATTAATAAATCAGAAGAAATTTCTGCAGTTAATGAATTTCTTTATAATTCAATTCCAATTATAATTTTATATATTAGTATAAAAAATATTATTTATTCAATTTCAATACTTTCAATTAGTTTACTTTCAAGTAAATATCAAAATTATTATTTTAGTCCTAAATTTTATGATATTTTTTTTGGAATTACAATTACAGTAATTTTTGTTTATTTATATAAAAGATCTTTGAAAAATTTATGGATTTTATATGATTCATTTAAAAGAAGTTTTCTTATAAATAATAATTTAATGGAAAATAATTTTAGTCCAATTTTTATTATTTCAAAAAATATGGATATATTATATTATAATGATGCTGCAAAACAATTTATGGAATATATAAATAAAGGAAATAAAAATTCAGATTTAAAAAGAAATGTTGATAATAAAATTGATAGTAATTTCCAAAAAATGATTATACCATCTTTATATAATTTATTTACTCAATTATTAAAAATATCAGTTAATAATGAAGAAAAAGAATCCAATTTTTATTTTCCTTTTGCATCAATAAATGAAAATTTATTAAATTTAGATTATAAAGGATTTTCAAATTATTATTTAATATCTGGAGATTTATTAAAATTAAATTGGTATAATGTAATATGTAAAAATTGTATTTGGAAAGTACATAATTGTATTTTTTTAAATTTAATTCAATCAGAGCATTTTTTATATAATGAATTATTTCATAATCAAATAAAAATATTAGTTGATAAATTTGAAGAATTTATTGAAAATTCAAATAAAATGTGTGAAATTATTATGAGATGTGAAAAAAATTCAATTATTCCTTATTCAAATCCAAAAAGAAGTTATAAAAAATTAGGAAGATATATGAAAAAATATGATAAACTTGAAAGTGTTTTGTCATTTGGAAATGATATTTTTTCTTTATTTCCAGTAATGGATTTTTCAATTTTATTCTTTTTTAAAAATCAAAGTGAAGTTTTATTTGATTTATTACTTACGCAATATATTTATTTTTCAATGTTATGTGAGAAAAATGAAAATGATTATAATAAAAAGAAAGAAGTTAATTTAGAATATTTTACAAATTATTTTTCTTTTTATTTTGATGGTCTTGCAATTTCAAAAAATTTTACTTTAGAATTTAAAATAAAAGAAAATTGTAAATATATAATTATTGAAGAAAGTTTACTTCGAACAACAATGTTTAATATTATTTTATTTATATTAAGTAATTCAAATACAAATCATATTAAAAAAGGAATTGTAATTAGTATTAGATTTGCAAAAGAAAATTATCAAACTAAAAGTTTTAATTTTGATCAACATTTAGAAGAGAATATATTAAAAATAAATTCATTAAATTATAAACATAAAAAAGAATATAATAGAGAATTAACAAATAAAGAAATATTTTCATTACAATTTGATATTTCAATTACTGGAGATTCATCTCTTGATTATAATAAAATTAATACAATTCTACAATGCAAAGATATAAAAGATTCATTTTTAAAAACAGAAAAAGAAAAACAAAATTTAAATATTGGAATTTTAACAACATATTATATAATTACAAAATTTTATAAAAAAGTATTTACAATGAATTCAAATGAAAAAGGAAATATAATTTTATTTAAATTAACATGTCAGAAAGATCCTAATAAAGTAAAACATGATGATTTTAATGATGAAGAAGAATCATTTTGTTATTTTAAAGAAAATTTTTATTTTTATAATATGTATTATCATGATAAATTAATTAAGAATATTTATTATTTTGGTGCTGTACATTTAAATAATCCTATAAATATTGATATTGGAAAAAAAGATGATTCCTTTTCAAAGGAAAAATCTAGTGAATTTGATAGTGAAGTTGAATTAATTGAAAAAATATAAATAATAATAATAAATAATAAAAGTAATTATAAAAATAAATCAGAAATAAAAATGTAGATAAAGATATTTCCTCTACAAATAATCAATATATTCCTTTAATATATAATTAATAATCTAAATAAATAAGATATTTATTTATATTATTTAATTATATAAATGATGGGTTTACTGTTTTAAATAATATATAAATATTCTTATTAAGTAAAAAATTATTTTTTAACATTAAATGATTAAATATATTAAACACTAATTTAATTATATTTTCTTGGAAGGAATATTATATTTATTTAAAGTTGCTAATGTATCTTCTTTCCTTATATTATCCTCATTTTCATTTCCATAATTTCTTTTCTTATAATTTGAAGGAGTAATATATTTATTTAAAGTTGCATTAATATTATTTGATATATTATCATTAAAATCAAAATTATCTAAAACATTATTTTTTTTTAATTTATATTGAAATTGATTTCCAGTATTCATAGTAGGAAAATTAGATCCTCCTTTTTGACTACTTTCTGTAGTTAAAATATTATTTGTATTATTGTAATTATTATTATTTGAAACTCTTGAATTAATATTATTATTTACATTAAATTTGATTAATTTTTTTTTATTTTTCAAATCCGCAAAATTATTTAAATATTTAATTACTTTATTTTCATCATCATGAACGAATTTAAATTGATTAATATTTAAATCATAATTAGAATTATTATTAATATCTCTAATAAAAGTATTAAATTTATCAATTACTTGATTTAACTTTCCAGAAGGTTGATTTGAAATATCAATTAATTCTTCTTTAATTTTTTCTCCTTCTTCAATGTTTTTAGCAAAATAATCTAATTTATTACTAATAAATTGTGTATTTTGTTTAAATAAATCATCAATTTTATTCAAACAAACATTTCTATTATTAACTAAATAAGCAATTAATTGATCATAAATTTCACTTACTTTATTTTCTTCATTTTCTTTATTAATTTGTATTTCATTTAAAATATTTTGAAGTGAACTTGCATATTTTTGATTATTATCAAGTATATTTTCAATATCATTAATATAATCATTTAATTTTTCATTAATTTCTTTAATAACAACTTTGGGATTATTATTTAATCTATTAAAAGCACAAAAGGCACAAATTAATTCTCTTGTATCTTCAACATAATGTGTTAATATTTGATTAGGATGAATGGAACAAAAATTTTCTGAATTCATTTCATAATTTTCAGTTTCTTTATTATCATTTGTATTAATATTATAATTTTGATTTTCATCAATTATATTTTCATTATTTTCATTTTGATTATTTTGTTCAAATAAATCATCTTCAATTAACTTATTTAATATTACTAATTCATCAAATGATTTTGCAATTAAACCATCAATTGGACATTTTATTCCTACTCCTTCTTCATAAAAAAATGTTTCTATACATTTTTTACAAAAGAAATGATTACATTTAAATAAAATTGGAAGATTTTCTTCTCCATTAAAATCACAGTTACAACATTGACATTTTGATAATGATGATAATGATATAAATGGTTTTATTTCTGGATTTATATTCATTTTGTTAGTTTGTTTTATTTTGTTATTATTTGATAATATTAAATTGTCTATATCGTTTTTTTTTGTTTGATTTATTGATGAATCTTTTTTTAATTTTTGTTTCATAATTAAATATTTAAATTATTTATTTAAATATAATTTTTTTTAAATTAAAAATTAGATTTTTTATAATTACAATATATAAAAAAAATTCAATTTATTTTGCTTTATGAGTAATTGAAACACTATTTTTAATAATATTCTTTATATTATTATTTTTATCAACTGGATTTTTTTTTTCTATTTTTTTTATATTTGATATTGAATTTATTGATGTACCATTTGTACTTTTTAAATATTCATTTATATTATTATTTTGTTTTTCATAATTATAATTTTCAATTGAATTACTTGAATCCATAAATTGATTATGTTTATTAGATGTTTCATTATAATTATTTGATATTGGTGCATTTTCAATTATAAAAGTATTTGTACTCATATTATTGTAATCATATAAATAATTATTTATATTATTATTACTTTCAAGAAAATAATTATTTGTATTATTTACTTGTGGTATTTTTTCATATCTTATTTGTTGTTGATATAAATTTTGATTATTATTAACACTCATTTCATTTACATTATTATTATTTGAAAAATTGAAATTATCATTTGATTCATTAAAATAATTATTTTTATTCATGTTTTGATTTATAAAATAATTATATGAATTTTGAGCTATTGACATTCCATTATTACTATTTGTAAAATCATTATATTCAAGATTATTACTTATTAAAGTTGGTGATGTTTTTCTATAATCAATATTATTATATAATTCAAATTGATTATTAAAATCATTCACATTAATTTCTTTTTTTTCCATTTGACTATTTTGATTATCTAATTCATTATTTTTTTTATTTTTTTCCATTTCATTTAATTTATTTATCTTTTCCAAAACCTCTTTTTCCTTATTTAAAACTTCCTCTTCTTTTTTCTTCAAATTATTCTCCAATTCATCCAAATCTTTTTTTCTTTTATTCAACTCTTCTTCAAACTCTTTTAATTTAATTTCTTTTTCCTCAAACTTTTTTTCTTTATCTAAAAATAAACTTTCCCTTTTTAAAAAATCCCTTTCCTTATTTTTCAATCCTTCCTCAAATTTCTTAACACTTAAATAATGTTCCATTAATTTCATTTCTCTAATTCTAATAAAAACACTAGGACAATTAATAATCATTTCACAATTAGGTCTTTGTTTCAAATTAACATTAAGCATTCCCATAATAATATTAATTAACTCTTTTGAATAAAAACTATTATTAATATTATTAACTTTTCCATTTTTAATTTTCATAGCTAATTCAATTTGATTTCTTGCTTCAAAAGGATGATTTAAGGTAGTACACTCATATAAAAAACAACCAAAGCTCCAAATATCACTTTTATCATCATAATTAATTTCATCAATTTGTTCTGGACTCATATAATATGGAGTACCGACATGAGAATAAGCAAAAATACTCTCATTAGATAACATTCTACTTAAACCAAAATCACCTAATTTAATATTATTATCTTTATCTAAAAATACATTTGATGGTTTTATATCTCTATGTAATATTTTTCCTTCTTTATGATTGTGACATTCATTTAATGCTAAAAGTAATTGAATTAATATTTTCCATATTTTTTCTTCGGGAATATATTCTTTATTTTTTTTATATTTTTTTATTAATTGGTTTATGTCACCATTTTCACAATATTCCATTATAATGTAAATTTTTGTGTTTTTTTTGTCGATTATTCTATCATAGTATTTTACTATGTTTGGATGACGGAATTCACGCAAAATGTTTACTTCATTTACTATACTTTGCTTCTCTTTTTGAGTCATGTGGCCGTAATCCATTTCTTTCCAACAAAATATCTTGCTGTCAGATTTACGACGAATTTTATATATGCTACCAAAGTTACCTTTTCCTATTTTTGTTATTATTTCATAGTTTTCCATTTTTTTTTTAAATTTAATTTATGTTTTTTTTAAATTTTTTTATCAATTTTTAAAAAATTAGAAATTGAAATTTTATTGATAAAAAATGATATATATTTTTTTTATTATTTAATTGTATTTTAAAAAAGAAATTCAAAAACAATAAAAAAAATAATTTTTTAATTTTAAAAATAATTAAAAAAATCATTTTTAAATTTTAAATAAAAACAAAATAAAAAAAATGCAAAGTAATTCATATTGGGACATTGATGACGCATTAATGTCACAAGAACTAATAAAATGTAAATGTAATACAGATGATTGTAATTTCCTTTCAATATTAAAAATAGATAAAGATGACGATACTCAATTTTTAGAAGGAGAAGAAATACAATTACCAATATCATTAGCAAGTATATTAGGAGAAAATTCATTTATTGATATAATGAAACCTAAATTTTTATCAGATGAATATTATAAAATGTTAAATTCTGATCCTGAAATACCAGATTTTAGTAAAGAAAATAAATATTTTTATGAAAAAAGTATTTTATTAACTCCTTATATTATTGATTATGATGATATGAAATGGTTAAAATGTTTATCTAGAACTTCTTATATTAGATTTTATCATTTTTTTATAAATTCTCATAATGTTAAATTACTTAATTCTATAACTGAAAAAAAATTATCTGTAAGAGAATTAAAATTTTTTAATAAAATGGTTTTAATAGATAAAAATAATAGATATTATAAAATAAATTATTCTAATAATAATAAAATTTTAGATGAAAAAATTGAAGCTAGGAAAAATAGACATAAAATGAAAAAAGAAACGGAAAATATAAGTATAAATGTAAATAATTAAAAAATTAAAATAAATTAAAAAAAATATTAAAAAAAAACAAAAAAATTAAAAAACTGTATATAAATAAAATTGAAAATTTTAATAACTATCTTCATCCCATTCAGCAGCATATTCTTCATGATTAAAATCTTTCCTTACATCATATTGATAACCTGGATCTCCGACTTTAATATTATTTTTATCAAAATATTTATTCATTTCATTTTTTTTTTCATTTAATTCTTCATCACTTAATTTATTTAAATCTTCATCATTAAATTCATCAAAATTATATTCATCTTCATCATCATCATCTTCTTCTTTTTTTTTCTCTTCTTTTTTTTCTTCTTTTTCTATTCCATCATCTTTTGCTATTCCATCTTCTTTTTTTTCTTCTTTTAATTCTTTTTTTTCTTCTTTTAATTCTTTTTTTTCTTCTTTTAATTCTTTTTTTTCTTCTTTTAATTCTTTTTTTTCTTCTTGCTTTTTATCTTCTTTTTTTTCTCTTGGTTTAAAATTACTTTTTATTTTTTCAATTAATTTAATTATTTGATTAGGATTAACTTTCTTTTTATCTAAATATTGAGTATGTCTATCATATAATTCTTTCATAATATCAGCCGTTTTTTTATCAGGATTCAATTTATGTATTCTCATTTTATGATGATATAATTTTCCTGTTGATGGTGTTAAATATTCTAAAACAATTTGAGGAGGATTGTAATTTAAACCAAATCTTTTTGGTGTATAATCATTAATATTGAATTTATGATGCTCATGTTTAGTTGACATTTTTTTTTATAAAATTAAATTTTTAAATGAAATAAATATTATTTTAAATATTAATAAACAACTATATTAAGTTAAAATAAAAAATTAATAAATAATATAATATAATAAAAAAAATAAAAAAAAACAATTAATATAATAAACACATAAAAAAAAATAATTTAAAAAAAAACAAAAAAAAATAAAAAAATCATTCCTTATCCTCTTTCTTTTTTTTCCCTTTTTTCTTCTCCTTAACATCCTCCTCTTTTTTCTCCTCTTCCTCTTTCTTCTCTTCCTCCTCATCATTTTTATCACCAAAATCAACACTATCTTTATTTTTCTTTTTTTTTTCACTATCACTTTTCTCCAAACTTTCTTCAATTAACCTTCTACAATATTCAATACAACCTCTCATATTCAAATCAATATCCTTAACTAAAAAAACTGGTAAATTTTCTAAAACTTCACCCAATCTTCCTTTATCAATAAAAGCTTTTTTCCAAATATCAGTTTCAATAATGAAATCTTGAAATTTATCACTTAATCCACCAAGTAAATACATACCTCCAGTTGGTAAATACATTAATCCTGCATTTCCAGCAGCTTGTCCATATAATTCAACAAAAAATTCAATTGTCTTTTCACATAATTTACATTCTTTCCTTACACCTTTTTGAACTATTAATTTATTAATTTGATATTGTGTATCTGAATTTTGTGTTCCTTGAAAAACACGAACTTGTTCATATAAAGCTGTATCATAATTAACTCGAATTTGACCTGAGAGAAATTTATATATTGGAATTATACTCTGACCACAAATTGCTCTTTCAGTTGAAATATGATCAATATTATAATATCTTGCTAGATATTGTTTATATTTAAATTGAAGTGAATTTATAGGAGCAAAATCACTATGAGAACCCTCAGAATCATTTACTAAATAATATTTATCTTCTTCTTTTTTAGTTAAGTATCCAAAACCAAATCCAGTTCCAGGTCCCAATGTACATTTTGGTCCATTTTCTTCTATTTCTTTATCATTTACAACACGATAATCAATTCCTAATCTTAAATTTGTTTGTATGCCATAACCATTAGCTACAAAATCATTTAAAAATACTAATTTTTTAACTTTTAATGTTTTTGCTAATTCATTACCATTTACAGGTGACCAATGAGGGACGTTTGTAAATTGGAGTATTGAATTGTTTTTTACTGGTCCTGGAACTGAAAATACTGCATAATGAGGATAATTAGGAGAATTTTCATATTGTTCTAGATATTGGGTTAAGAGGTCTCCTACGTTTTTGAAACTAAAAGAAAAATGATAGGTGTTGTTTATTATTTCGTGGTGACTCTTTGGATTGGAATTTATTTTTATGAGAAATAAACGTGATTTTATTCCCCCTATATCACCACAGAGAATTGGGATTTTTGTTTTTGGCATTTTTGAATTTTTTTTATTTTTTTATTTAAGTTATTTTGTAAATTATTTATTTTTTTTAGGAATTCTATAATTAATAATAAAATTAATTTTTTTTTATATTATTTAAATTTATTATTTATTTCAAACCATCCAAAATTAGGTTCATTATTCAAACCAAAATGTGTAACATTCTCACAAGATTTTGTTTCATTCCATTTAAATTGAGGAGTATCAATATTAGTAGGACCACCATACAAATAAAATTTTTTATCTTTTCCTTTCAAATCTTTAACACTAGTAACTTTACAATCAAAAGCCCCAAAGCAAGAACCTTTCTTTCTAAGATCCCCTCTTGCACTAATAGTATTAGTAGGATCATTATAAGCCATAGGTTCTTTTTCAAAATTATTATATCTCATTAACTTCATAAATGATTCTAAATCAATAACATCAGATTGATATTTCCTCAAAATTTGTGCTCTAGAACACATATTATAATCATAAGATTCTTTAAGTTTTGGATTTTTTTTAATATAATAATCAATTAATGATTTTTTATATATTTCATCTGAAAATGGAACATTATATGAAGGCCAATAACCTCTCTTTAAATAATCAGTTATATCATTTATTTCTGAATAATTTGGTAAAGTTTCTACAATTTTCATAGCTTCATTTTCAATTATACCTTTATCTAAATCAATTTTATTCATATCTAAAACCATATACATATTATTATATGTACCTGATTGATTATATAAAAAATTCTCAGTCCATTCTTTTGCATTTGTAGATAATCTATTAGCAATTTGTACTCTTTGCCAATTCAATAAAGAATTACTTGTTATTTCTTTATAAAGTGAAGTATTTAAATTTGAATTTGTAGTTTCTATTATACTTAAATTATTAAAAGTTACATAAAAATCATCATTTGAAACAACTGATCCTGGATAAGAAGTAAAATATACAGTTTTGCATTTAATAGAAGGATGATTAAAATTTAAATTATATTCTTTAAAAATCCTTGTCATCATTGTATAAAAATACCAAGAATTATGTCCAAGAAAAATATCACTAAAATCATTTTTAACTTTAAATAAACAAGAACAATGATTATTAATAAATAAATATTCTTTTATTTCATCATAAGTCATATTTTCTATTTTTTTAGGATAAAAAGTAGAATTTATTTCAAACAAATCACCAAATGAATTAATAAGATAAAGTTCCATTCCTTCTAATTTTTTTTCACCTTCGACTTCTTTATTATATTGATCTCTCAATCCTTTAAATTGTAAATAAATAAGATAAGCATTATAAAAATAAATATTATTAGGTTCTTCATTTCTCATTTTTATAATATAATCTTCTTGTTCTTTAAAAAAATTTTTCACATTATCAGTTAAAATTCCATTTGAACTTTTTGCATTTAAATAATGATTATATATTCTTTCTTTTGTTAATGAAGCTTCTAAACGACCTGCTCCTTCAGCTTGAATTTCATCAGAGAATAATTCATTTGTTGTTAAATGTAAAATATCCCATCCTTTTTCATTTAATAATGGATTATAAAATGCTGTTGCTACATATAGATAATCTGATGAAAAATTTTTTGTTTCTATTATCCATTTATTTTGATTGTCTAAACGGATTCTTCCTTCTATTTCTTCTATATTTGTTTGTTTTGATAGAGAGAAGAATAATGATATTGTTAGTGAAATTATAATTGGATGCATTTATTTTTTGTTTTTTAAATGTTATTAATTTTTTCCAATATATTTTTTTTTATTTATTTTTTTTTTATTCATAATGGGGAAAAGAGTAAAGGAAAGTTTACATCGTTCTAAATTAAAAGAACAAAGATTAATGAGATTAAAAGCAAAGCACAAAGCTTCAGTTAAAAAAAGAGAAAATGATGAATTTTTCTACATGATAACTCAAGAGAATATT
>Ga0256407_10002462_pt1 | contig 35439 bp, 20 predicted proteins | sample RumenRJG_04DNA_FD_193489 | JGI IMG/M metagenome (GOLD analysis project Ga0256407, IMG submission 193489) | Bovine rumen microbial communities from Lethbridge, Alberta, Canada - RJG_04 | ecosystem: Host-associated > Mammals > Digestive system > Stomach > Rumen | place: Canada: Alberta...
TGAGAATTCAAAGTTTGATTATTTATTTCTTTTGATTTTAATAATAAATTAGTATAATGACTATTACTTCTATGTAAACTTGGTTTTTTTTGTTCATTATTATTATCATTACTATTAAAATTACTATGATTAATATTATTATTTTTATTATCTTCGAAATTTATTTTTCTATCACTCCTAATACAAAAAGCCATAATATTTATTTTTAATTATATTAATACATTTTCGAATAAAAATTTTATTATAAAATATTAAACATTTATTATTCAAAATAATAATTCATTTTAAATTATTAAATAAAATTATAATTTATTTTATTTTTAATCTATATTTATTCAAATGAAAAAAAATTTTTATAATATTAAAAAAAATATATAATTTTTCCATATCATTTAGCCCAAACTAATATAAACTTGTTTTAAATATATTAATTTCATCATTAATAGTTTTTATCATAAATTATTTTTTATTTACTATTAATTTGTAAAAATAAAAATACCAAATTTCATTTGGAAATTATATATAAAAATAACAATCCAATTATGTTATTTTAATGTATAATCGTTTTATTTTTATTTGTATTATTAGTTAAAGTAGAACTACTTCCTGTACTATTATGTGAATTATTAGTTCCTTTATTTCTCATAATCATAGAATTTGTACTTGGATTTTTTTTTAGACTTGGAGTTTCAGTTAATTTACTTGTATTATTTTTTTGACTTAATTTCTTGGGAAGAGAACTATTTTTATTTACTCTTTTAATACTAACTCCAGCAATTCCATATTGTGATAAAAAAATTTTATTTCTATGAGAATTCAAAGTTTGATTATTTATTTCTTTTGATTTTAATAATAAATTCGTATAATGACTATTACTTCTATGTAAACTTGGTTTTTTTTGTTCATTATTATTATCATTACTATTAAAATTACTATGATTAATATTATTATTTATATTACTTATATTATTATTATTTGATTTTGATGGTGTTTTTATTTTTTCTTTTTTATTATTTGATGAATCTCTTAAATGTTTTAATATATTAGTCATTGCAATATTATCTTTTATACTAGTTGATATGTTTATATTTCTATTTAATAAAGTACCATAATTAAAATGAAGATTTGAAGATGGAGTTAATACATTTGGTTTTAATATTGTTTTATTTGATGGAGTATTACATGTTGAAGGTATTTGTTTATTTTTTTCTTTACTATTTGATGTTGGTTGTTTTGAGTTTTTTCTTGGCTGAGAAAATATTTTTTTGCCATTTAAGTTATTATTTCCATTTGTTTTTGATGGAGTTATTTTTTGCTTATTTGCTTTAGTTATATTTTCTTTTGTTGATTTTTTATCTTTCATATATTCACTAATCATTTTCCTATGCTTTAAAGGTAATTTTGGCTTTTCTTTCACAATTTTATTTTCAATATTTATTTTAATATTTGCACTTTGAACTCTTTTATTATAGCTGAGTCTCATATTAGGATTATTAATATTATTATTATTTATATTACTATTATTATTACTATTATTATTATTCTTATTATTAATATTAGTATTATTATTAATATTAGTATTATTATTTGTTATGACATTATTATTAATGTTTGTATTATAATTGTTGTCGTTAAAAGTAAAAGATTCTTTATTATTAATATATGCTTCTAAATCAAAATTATCATGTTCTATTGTATCATCAAGCATAGGATAATAAGTAAAGTTATAAAAAATTTTATTAAAATTTTCATTATTTTTATACTGTTCATACCTTTGATGAGTTTCCAACCCTATTTTATCTCCTCCAATACAATATTTTTTGTCATAATTATCTTTTTTTTCAGGAACAAAAGGAGAAGCCAAATATTTTTCTTCCAATTCCTTCCAAGGATAAAATTTTAACCATTGTGAATTTTTCAACTCCTCAATAGACTTAAACCCTAATCTTTTCTCAGGTTTTCTAATTAACAACTTATTAATAAAATCCACACCTTCACTGCTCCATCCATTAGGAATATCCTCATTTTTAATTTGTGCTTGTATAGACATCATTTGTTCTTTAATTTCCTTCCTACTTTTCCCTACATAAGGTCTCTTCCCCATCATACATTCATAACCAATAACACCTAAAGCAAAATAATCAACAGCTTTAGTATGATTTTGTCCTTTCATAACTTCAGGAGACATATAACCAGGAGTCCCACTAGTTTCATGTGAATTTTTAGCATTATATATTTTAGCAATACCAAAATCAGTTATTCTTAAATAACCTTTTTCATCCATAACTAAATTTTCTGGTTTAATATCTCTATGGATAACATTTTTTGAATGAATATATTCTAAACCTAAAATAATACAAGCTATGAAAAATCGAGTTTGTTCTTCTGAAAATTTTCTATGTCTACATATGTGATATCTTAAATCACCTCCATTTAATAAATCCATTACTAAATATAAATTGTCATAGTCTTGAAAAGCATAATACATATTTACTATGAATGGATGGTTTAATTTTGATAAAAGGACTCTTTCATATTTTATTGAACGTTCACTTTTTTTATCTATGATTTTAACTTTTGACATTTCTTTTAATGCATAGTTTATTTTATGACTTTTCTCAATTACTTTCCAAACTTTTCCAAATCCTCCTCTTCCTATTACATTTACGAATTCAAAACTATTTCTTGATACTAATTTTTTTATTATTATTTATTTATTACCTTCTTCTCCTTTTGGAACCTTATATTTATTCGATATCATTTTTTGACCCATTTTTTAATTTGAAAATAAAACAATTAAATAATTTTTATTTTGTAAGTTTTTTCTAATTTTAAATATGGATTCTTGGAATAATCCAAAAGTTAATCCATATTCCAAATTTAATGAATTAGAACAAATTCAAATGAACTATAAATTATTATTTTGGAATATATTATGTGATGAATATAGTTATGATTGGAAAACGGCTCCAAAAATTGAATTAAAATATAAAGTTTGGGATCATAGAGTAAAATTATTTTCTCAATTATTATCAATAAAAGATAATATTTCTGATTTATATTGTTTTGTAGAAGTTGATAAACAAGATGATATATATATGATGTTAAATAATATTGTTGGTCAAAAATTATTTGAATCTGTTTATTTTCAAAGACCAAATACTCCTTTGGGAATAATGTTAGTTTATAATAGATATAAATTTAATTTAATTAAGAATTATAGATATCTATTAGGAAAAAATGTTAAACAAAATTTTGCACTTGTTGCTATATTACAAGAAATGTTTTATCCATTTAATATTTTTTGCTTAATTATAACACATTTAAAGGCTTGGGATAAAAATGAACATATTAGAGTTAATCAAGTTAATAATTTAATTAAAAATTTAAAGGATGATAATAATTTAACAAAATTAAAAATATCAAAATATATATTATGTGGAGACTTTAATACAGGACCTGATTCTGAATGTATTAAAATTATGATTAAAAATGGATTTAAGTCTATTTTTGAAAATGAAGAAAAAGATAATAATAAATATACAATGGTTATTGATACAATGGATGAAGGAATAAAAAAATTAAAATTTGATTATATTTTTGTTTCTGATAATATTAATATAATTAAAAAAATTATGCCAATTGAATATTTAGATTTTGAAAAAGGAATACCAAATGAAAATTTTCCTTCAGATCATATATTCCTCCAAACTGAATTTAACTTGAATAATTAAATTATATATTATATTTTTATGTCTTTTCATAAATTTAAAAAAAAATTATTTATAAATTAAATAAAATTAAATTTTAGATAAAAAATGGATAATTCAACCTCTGTATTTCATTCAGAGAAAATTCCATCAACTCAAATAAAAGGTGCAATATGTGGTTTTTTTGTTCCTAATTTCTCATTAAATAAAAATCAAAAAATTCAACAAATATGTATTAATGTGAAGGATCATATAAAAATATATGAATTTGAATCATACAAGAAAAAAAATAATATGTCAATATATGAATTTGATTCTATGGAAAACCAAGAAATATATAAATTAAATCTACTATTTAAATATAATATTTTTGGTGAGATTACTTGGATTGAGAAGTTCCATCCATTAGTAAATAATAACACTAATAGTATTATATTAAGTATAGATAATAATAAACTTTCATTTATTCAATTTGACTCTTTTTCTAATGATTTCCAAACTCTTGCACTCTATGCTTTAGATTCTTCAAATCTTAATGGAAAACTTTTTTCAGAAAATTTTTTAGAAATTTATTCTTCCTTATCATCTAATTATATAATTTATACATATAATGATAATAAATTAAATATAATTAAAAGTTTAAATCCTGGAAAACCTTTAAAATTAAACGATATTGAAAAGCAAGAATTATATTATGATACTTTGAAGGGAGATGAATTTTTTGAGCCTTCACTTTGTTTAAATTTAGAAGAAAAATCTATTTATAAAATTATTAAAATTTATATTTCTAAAAAATATGAAGAAAATTCTAGATATGATATTTTACCTTCCGATTTTAAATTTTCTTCTAAATTAGAAAAAAATATTCAATTTTATATTTTATATTGGGACCAAAATCCAATATATGATATAATGAATAATATTGTTTTTGATAAAAACATTGTAAAAGTTGCATATGTTAATGTTGATATGGAAAAAAGTAAAATAGAAAATTTTGAAAAAATTTTCCAATCAAATGATAATGAAATTTTTGATTTTTTTGTTTTAGAAAATAATTCAATAAAAACATTAATATTATTTTTACCATATGCAATACAAGTATATAAAATAAATGAAAAAAAAGGATTCAATATCATATTAAATCCTTTATTTTATGAAAATAATATTTCAGTACAAGATGATAAAACAAATATGGATAAATGTATGGATTTAAGAGGAGGTGGATATTATATATTAAATAATAATTCTTTTATTTTTACTGATTCTCAAGGAAGAATTTATTTTTTACAATTTGGAAATAATTCATATTCAATTGAATCTATTTTTAAATCAAATAATAATAATTTAAATAGTTTAGGCGCTCCATATAATATTATTATCATGCCTTCTCCTGGTTTATTTTTCCTTTCTTCACCTTTTTCTGATGGTATTGTACTTTATTTTTATCAAAATAATTATATTATTGTTGATAGAATTATAAATTATAGCCCTATTATTAATATGAATTTATTAGATGATAATAAAAATATGAAAGTTGTATTTACTAATGGTTATGGTCATAATGGTAAATTAAATTTTTTTTATGATAAATTTGTATATTTTGAAAATTATGAAAATAATAAATATGATTTTGCTTTTATTAAAAGTATAAGATTTAGAAATTATACAGAGTATTTAATTTGTAAACTCAAAGATGAAAAAACAATTATTTTAAAAGGGGAAACATTTGAGAATATAACTGATAGTATTGTATTAGATCAAAAAGGAAAAATGATATCATCTGGTCAATTAGAAATTGAAAGCTTAAAATTAAAAAAAACTATATCATTAATTGCAATTGTTTCTACACATAAAATACAAATATTAACTCAAATTATGGATTTATTAGATTCTTTTGACACAAAATATATATTTAATATTACAAATATTGAAAATAATAATATTAATAATAATAATAATATTAATAATAATATTAATACAGAGATAAATAATTTGATTTTTAAATGTAAATTTGGTACAAATTGTATGGTTGTAAGTAATAAAGATCATTCTAATATTATTCTTATAAGTTTCCATAATTCCCCTACTCAAAATCCAATTAATTCTTATAAAGAAAGAAAAATAAATGATTCTATTTTTGTTCGTTTTAAAAATATTTCTAAATTTATAAACTCTCCTTCAATTTTAAAATATTCAATTAATTCAAAATCATTTTATTCATTTTCTTTTATAATTATATACTATTCTAATCATTCCCTCGCTATTTACGATATAAATTCTTTATTAGAATGCCCATACGGAGGTCAAGTCATGCCATTATTATTTAATACCTTAATAAATGAATTTCCATATTTAATTACAAATAATGAAGAAGACTATTATAAATGTAGTTCAGATCCTACAAATAAAATATATATAGATGTAGTTCCAAATATTAATTCTGAAACTCCAGAAGCTTTATTCTTTGATGTTTTGAAGAAAAAAGGTCTATTATGTTTTTTATATAAGAATGGTGCTATTGTTATTTATGAAATGTTTATTTGCTCTTTGCAGGAAAGAAATATAGTAATTGGACTAAAAAAAATATATATAGAATATTTACAAAATTTAAATTATAAAGAAATTTTTATGTTAGAAGGTTCAAATATTTTTATTAAATTTAATAATATTCATAATGTTCCAGGTATACTTATAAATATTAATAGATACCAAAAATTTATATATGAAAAATCAGGGGAAATTTGTATATTACCTTTTTCTAATTTCCCAAAAGAACATAGTTTTACAACATTTACAGAATATTCAAATGAAGCAATTGAAAACGGTTTTTTAGTATGTGAAAATGGTTCTTTAAAACAATGTTCAATACCAAAATTTTATTCATTAGAAAATCATTCAATTTTAATTAGATCAAATAAATTAAATCATTTTCCCGTTTCTGTCAATTATATGCCAATATATAATTCACAACATTATTTTATTTTTTGTTATTTTTTAATAGAAAAAGAATTAAGATTGACAAATTATCAACAAGGACAAAATATAAAACATCCTCATTTTATATATCATTTAACTTTAAGAACAGAAACTCCAGAAGCATTAGATGATTATCAATTTAATGAAAATGAAGTAATAATTGAAAGTCGTATTGTAGAAGTACCAAAAAATGATAAAAGTAATGAAAAAAAAAAATTTTTAGCTATAGGTTTAAATATTCAAAGTGATGAAAATAATCCATTAAGAGCAAAAATCCAATTTTTTGAATTTGAAAATAGTAAATTAAAAAAAGTATATGAAAATGATTCATTTCATGGTACAATATCAATGATATATTCATATGAAAAAATATTATTAGTTGGTGAAGGTTCAAAAATAAATATATATCAATTTTATTCAGATTTATTATCAATGGAAGCAATATACTCAAATGATACAAGAAATTCAGAATGTAAAAATTTAATAACATGTTCAAAAATGCAAAAAAATTGTTTAATAATTGGAGATATATTAGAATCAATAACATGGTTTTATGTATTAAAATCAAATAATATTGAATATCCACATTTATGTGTTTATTTCAAAGACAATTCTCAATATCATTCTACTGCATTAGAATTTTGGGGTGATTCAGAAATTTTAGGAACTATATTATTTGATGATAGAGGAAATGGTCATATATTTTTAATACATCAAAATAATAATAGATATGAAATGAATGAAGTTGCTGATTTTTATTTAGGAAAAATTGTAAATGAAATTAGAATATCTCCTTTAAGTATTACTAAACCTAATTATTTTTATGTTGGAGATGATGGTTCTTATGGTTATATTACTTTACTTCAATCTGAAATTTATGATATTTTAACTTTGATATGTGAATATTTTTTTAATCATCTTCCTTTTAGATCTGGGTTGAATCCTAAAGGATTTTTTTCTGTTAAAAATTTTCCTATTAAAAAAGATAAAGGAAGATTTATTGATATGAAAATACTGTTATATTATATTAATTTACCTATTTCAATTCAGGATTTTATTTGTGATAATATTTTTGCAAATAAAGTAAATAGGAATACTTTAATAAAATATATATCTGATTTAAATGTTTAATTGTTAATTAAAAATAATATATTATAATCTTTTTTTTTATTTTTAACTTTCCAATTTTCAAATTATTATGTTATAGAAAAAAAAATTTAATGTTCTAGATATTTAAAAAAAATAAAATCAAAAATATAAAAAGCAAATAGAATAAAAAAAATTAAAAAATAAACAATAAAAAATAATGGACTTTTTTTATCCATTCACAACAAGATATCCTTATCAAAATCGTAGTAGAAACATAATGTTAAGAGAAATAATGAATGATGAATTAAATTATGAATGTTTCGATTGTCACAAAGGATACAAAACCCCAGAATACGTATCATTAAACAATGCAATATTCCTATGTGATGACTGTGCAGAAATACACAGACAATTACCAGATTACATAAGTGTAATAGTACCAAATAGAATCAAAAATTTTTCAAATGAACAACTAAAACTTTTATATTATGGAGGTAATAGAAAATTATTAGAATTTATTTCATATGAATATCCAAAATTACGTTATTTAGAACCTGAAATTATGTATAAAACTGAAGCTATGGAATATTATAGAAAATTTATTAGAGCTAGTGCTTTTGATTTAGATTATCCTGAAAAACCTTCACCTAATGTTGCTTATAGATATAATAAGAAAGTTGTTAAAAAGGAAGAAAAAGAAGAAAAAAATTTTATTAACTCTATGCAGGATTATATTGATAAAGAAGAAAGTGAACCTCAAAAAATTAATAAAATGGGATCTAAAGGAAAGGAAAGCCCTTGGAATAATTATTCAAATCAAGATTTTTTTAAATTGTTAAATAAAACTTTTGGAGGTAATTTCTTTGGGAATGATGAGGAAGAAAAAGATAATAAATTTAATAAAACTTTTTCTAATTTTCCTCAAACTGAAAGAATGAAACAACAACCTAAAATTGAACAAAAAGAAAGTGATAATATTGAAATGAAAAATGAAGAAAGTGAAAAAAAAGAAGAAAAAGAAGAAAACAATAATAATGAAAATCAAGAAATGAAAGATGAAGAAAAAAGCCATCCTTATTTTAAAAGGCAAAGTACTGATTTAATTAATGTACCAAAAGAAGAAAAAGAAAAAGAAAAAGAAAATGAAAATGAAAGTGATGATTCATTTATGGGTGAATCTTATTATAAAAAAGATGAAGATAAAAGTGATAAAATGGATATTGAAAAAGAAGATAATAAAACTGAAGAACCAAAAAAAGAAGATATTAATATTGAAGAACCTAAAAAGGATGAAATTAAAACTGAAGAAACTAATAAAGAAGTTAAAAAAGAAAAACCATTTGAAAAATTAGGAAGTAAATCTGAAATTATTTTTCATAGTAAACCTAATATAAATCAATTAGGTTCTATTGAAATGTATCCTGATGCTGAAGAAGTTTTCTTAATGTAAAATGAACAATTAGATAAAGGGTATATTTAATTTATTAATGTATTAAATTTCTAATTAATTCCTTTTTAATTATATTAAAACCATTTTTTATTATTATTTTTTATACTATAATAAAAAATATACATTTTAATTATTTTTGTTGAATATATTCAAAATTTTCTTCTAATTCATTTGCCCTTATTTTTCTTTGTTTTTTTAAATTATTATAAATATATATAATTAAACATATTATAATAATTCCAAAAATAATTGCAATAAAAAAAGATATTTGAATATTGTTTTCATTTATTTTATTATAAAATATAATTAATTTTCTATTTTGGTCAAATACAATTAAATATTTTTTTATAAAATAATATCCAAAAGACCATCTTTCATTATGTGAATTCATAAAATATATTATAAAAAACATTTTATTATTTGTTTTAATAAACAATTCATCAGGTTTTAAAATAAATTCATAATTAAAATCTATTGAAATAAATTTAATTTCTTTTAATTTTTTTAAATCAATATTATTATTACAATAATAATAAAATACATCTTGAAGTCCTATTCTTAATTTCTTTTCTTCACATTTTTTTTCTTCTAATAATTCATTAAAAAATTCTTCTTTTATTATTTTATGAAAATCTAGTGAACATAAAATAAAATAATTATCAATTTCAAAATAAAATTCTCTATCTTTTGCAATTTCCTTTTCTCCATATTTTACACTTTCAATTTGTATTGAATAATCTTGATTTAGAAATGATTGTGAAATTCTTGAATGTTTTAAATAAATTTTATCATATTTATTTTTCTCAATTTCATGAGGATAATTTCCAAAAATAATTTCACCTTCATATAAATTTTTAAATTTAAAATAAAACATATATGATAAAATTAAATTTTTTTCTTTTAATTGATTTATAAAATTATATTCTGGGAATTTATATGAAAATTTAAAACCCAAAATTCCACTTTGATTTTTTTCTAAATCATAACTTATATAAAAACTCAGATTATTAATAATATTATTTTCAGAAATCTTAAAAATTTCTTTTCCTCTTTTACAATATTGAGTTTCTTGTAAATCACAATATCTTCTTTCTTTATCCATTGATTGAAATGATGATGATTTATCTTCTTCAAAACTTATAAATTTTTTCCCTAAAGATGAATTATTTGATAAACAAATAAAATGATAATTTGATAGTTTTATATTAAATGGAATTGTTTGAAATGGTGTTCCAAGTGAAAAATTAGTTGTTATATTTAGATTAGATAATTTATTTATAAAATTTTCAGAAGTTAAAGATGAAAAATCTATATTATTTTTAAAAGGAATTTTTATTTGAGAAAATATAATTTGGAATAATTCAAAAAAAGTAATGATAATTAAAAAGAATTCCATATTTTATAATAAAAAAACAATAATGTTAATAATATTTTAATATACCCTGATATAAATATAAATTAATTTTTAATTTCATTATAATAATAATAATACTAAAAATGTTCATCCTTAAAAATATTAGAATAGTTCATTAAACTATATATAAAACCAATAAATAATTGTTATAGCATCACAATAACTAAAATATAAATAAAATGCTAAAAATAATTAAAATACCTCATAAAATTTTAGGATTAATAAAAAGGTGATGAGTGTTAAAATATTTTTCATGAAATCCTTTTATACATTCATCACATAAACAAATTTCACATTCGAAACAATAATATTTATAATTTATGATAGTATGTTTAAAACATTTACCCCAATTTAAATTTTCTTCATGTTTTTTTAAATTATCAATTGATTTATCTTTTCTTAATTCACAGCCACATATAAAAATATTATTATTTTTAAGATATTGATAATCACAATAATATATTTTTTTTTGGAAAGTACAAAAATATTTATAGGAAATTATAATATTTGTAGAAGAAGACCTTGTAATATTTTTCGAAAAGTCAAATTCTGTATTTCCTTTTTCAGAATGAATGGAAGTATTTCTTTTATGCATCTTCATTGTATAGGGACTGTTACAGACACCCATTAATAAATATTATTAAGACTTCTATTTAAAAAATTTAATTATAAAATAAACTAATTATATATTAATTTCATTGTTAAATCATGTAAAAAAATAATACATTTAAAATATTTAAATATTAGACATATTTATTTTTAATAACCTACATTTGTTTTTTATTAAAAAAAATAATATTATTTAATATATAATCAATTATTTTTAATTTATATTTATTCTTTTTTTATTCATAATTTAAAAATATTCATAAATGTATTTTAATAATATTCAATATTGATAACTTACTTTTTTTAAAAATTCCATAAAATAAAAAATATTATCAAATCTTATCCATTATTTTCATACTTAATTCAAATTATTAAAATAAAAAATATTAAAAAAACTAAAAAATTTATACTCTCTCAAGTAACCAAGCAAACCCTTTTGAAGTTCTTTCCTCCCCATCATTAAAATGTCCACCTTTATTAAGTTCATAAATACTATCCTTAACATTACTATCCTTCTTAACAATCTCATACATTTTTTTAACATTAATTCCAATATCTAAAGGTTTAGTAGTAGATTTTTCTTCAAGATCTCCTAAACTTAAATAAATAAAACTATCTTTCAAATTAGCATGATGATTATTCATAAATTTAAACCAATCTTCAAACCAAAGAGAAGGTGACATTCCACCAACTGCAATAAAAATATCAGTAGCATAAAAACAATATAATGAAAATAATCCTGAAAGTGAATATCCTCCTACAATTTTTGGTTTATTTTTAATTTCTGGAAATTTCTTTTCGAAAAATGGAAAAAATTCATTTTTTATGAAATTTAATGTTTTTATACCATCACCATTAAAATATTCTCCTTTTATTCCTTTTGATTCCCAGGGACTTAAATCATTGTCCCAATTATTTACTTGAAATGCTAATACTATATAATCTTTTTTTGGTGTTTTTTTTGAAAGATTTTTTACTACTTTTTCAAATCCCATTTGACCTGGCCATAATATTACTTTGTTTATTTTTGATTTGTCGAAATAAGCACATTGACAATTGAATATTCCTATTTTTTGATTTTCTATTTTTAATGTATCTTCATCTTTCATTTTTTTTTTCTTTTATGTAATATTTTTTTATTATATTTTCCCTTTTAATAATTTTTGAAAGTTTATTATTAAGTGAAAGTTATTTTTTTTATTATATTTATTTATTAATTGTAAAATGTAATATTAATTGTTTTATTATTTTTTTAATTTATAATTTTAGTTAAATAATTCTTCTTTGAAAAAACGTTTTTTTTTATCCCAAATTACATCATTGTAAAATTTTATTTGTTCAATTTTATGATATGGGACATGACTTTGTATAAATTCATTTAATGATGTTTCTAACATTTTTAATAATTTATCTCCATATACAATTTTATAATTTTCTTTATCTTTATTTTTTAATTCTAAAATATTATTAATTACTTTGTTTGATGAAATAAATTTCCCTCCATGCTTTGAATGTTTTAATTTTGAAATTTTTTGAAATGCTTGATAAGGAATAATATTAGAATGATATCCAAAAAATAAAATATAATCATCTTTACAAAAAATATTTTTAATTTTTAAATACATTCCATCATTTAATTTATTACAATTAAAACAAATTTCTTTTGTAACATTAATCCATCTATTTTGAATCTTTATATTATTTTGTTCTTTTAATTTATCTTTATTATTATTATCTTTTTTATTTTTTTTATTATATTTATCATTTCCTCCTTTATTATAATTATTATTATGCATATTAACATTGTGATGATTATTATTTTGATTATCATCTTTTGGAATTTTATCTTTAATATTATAATTTCCAGTAATGAAAACATTTCCAAAATTTGATATTATTAAACTATAACCTTTTCCACAATATATTTTTTCAATACTTTCATTATCTTGAAATTCAGGTAAATTAATTAAAGTTGGAACTTTTACATAACTTAAATTATAATTTATCATTCCTAATTGACCATTTTTATTATTTCCCCATCCCCATAATTTTAAATATTTAGATAAACCCAATTTAATTTTAGAAATTTCATAATTTAATTTTTTAATATTATCATCATTCATTCCAATACAATTTCTAAAAAAATCACTATCACCTTCAAATATATCTTTTCCAGTTATTTTTTCATATTTAATTAAATTAAGGTAATCGTAAAATTTTAATTCTTCAAACCATTTATATATTTCATTTGTTGTCCATTCTTGTAAAGGAGGAAGAATTTTTTTTTCTAAAAGAAGCCAAAAATTCTCACCGCTTGACATAGAATAATAATTATTAAATTTTTGTTCTGTTACTAATTTAAATGTTGGTTCTATATTAATTATTTTTGAAAATTCACTTATTGAAAAATAATATAAGGAGTTATTTTCATCAATAATCATTATATTGTTTTCACTATATGAAATATCTTTAATTTTTGAGAAGTTTTTTTCAAATTTAATTGGAATTATTGAATTAATATTTAAATTATTTATTTCAATATTATCTAAATCTTTTCCTTTTTTTTCTTTAATTTTCAAATAATTTAAAAATTGCTCTGTTAATATATAATAAAAATTTTCTGTTACTGATAAAAATAAATAAAATCCTTTAAAAGAATAAATTTTATTCATTTGTTCAGGAAATTCAATTATATTAGGATATTCAATTAATTCATATGTATTTAATTTTAAAACAAAAATTAAAGTATTATTTCCAATTAAAATAACAAAATTATTTGCTTCATCATATGTAAAATGTTTAATTATATTATTTGAAAAATTATTTGAATATAATATATTAAATTTCCTATTTGGAAAAGCTAAATATTCAATAACTGAAAAAGTATTATCTTTATAAAGAATAAAAAAGAAATTTTTCCTAGAATAAAATTGCTCAAATTGAATTCTATAATAATAAATAAATAAAAAAAATGTTTACTTGTTTCCGAAAAAGATAATTTCGGATTTGGGAACAATTCCCTTCTGAGAAAATTGAATATCATTATTTTTTTCATTTTCATTTATATCATTACAAAATTCTTTTCCTTTCAAAGAACAATTTAAAACAAAATTAAAATATTTAGAAATAAATTGATATTTATATAAATTAACATTATCTTTTATATTATGTTTTTTTTGAGATTGATATTTTAAAATTTTTTCTTTTGTTTCATAATAAGAATCAATTTGAATTTTAAAATTTTTTGAAGTTAATTCTAATTGAAGCATTGAATTTATATCTAAATAATCTATTATACAATTCCAACAATCTTTTCTTAAATAACAGAATTCTTTTTCCATTTAAAAATTAAAAATAAATTTAATAAATTTTTAATGATAATAAAATATATTATATAAAATTATTTTTTATTTTTAAAGGTTTATCTTTTTAACAAAAAAAAATAAATATTACTTAATTTATAAATTATAACAATGAAAAAATAATTATTACATATATTATTTCAAAATACCTTAATTAAAGCTAAATAAACTATTTTTATTAATTAATTATTTTTCTATTTAAATCTTAAAAATCAATTTTTTTTATTCGAAATGGAAAGTGATAAAAAAGACGTTAATCAACCAGAAGAAAAAAAAACAGAAGAACATAAACAACACGAGCCAATGGATCCAGCTGTGAAAGAGGCCTTAAGAAAAAAAGCAAAAGAAGAGAAAAAAAAAGCAAAAGAAGAGAAAAAAAAAGCAAAAGAAGAAAAAGAAAAAAAAGAAAATGAAGAAAAAGATTCTCATAAAAAAGAAAAAAAAAAAAAGAAGTATCCTACTATGAATCAAATGCCAAATTAATAAGACCAAATAAAGACAAACCAATATTTGAAGACGACACAAAAAAAAACATTTTAATAACATCAGCATTACCATATGTAAATAACGTTCCTCATTTAGGAACATTAATAGGATGTGTTTTATCAGCTGATGTTTTTGCAAGATATTCTCGTTTAAAAGGTAATAATACTTTATATGTTTGTGGTACTGATGAATATGGTACTGCTACTGAAACTAAGGCTTTAGAAGAGGGAATTGAACCTAAGGAATTATGTGATAAATATCATAAAATTCATTATGATGTTTATAAATGGTTTGATATTGATTTTGATTATTTTGGGAAAACTTCTACTGAGTTACACACTAAAATCACACAGGAAATTTTTAATGATTTAAATAAAAATGGTTATTGTAAAAAAAGAGAAGTTGAACAATTTAGATGTCCTCATTGTAATAGATTTCTATCTGATAGATTTGTTTATGGGACTTGCTATCATGGGGATTGTAAATATGAAGAAGCTAGAGGGGATCAATGTGATAAATGTGGGAAATTATGTAATGCTTTAGAATTAATTAATCCAAAATGTAAATTATGTAATAATACCCCAGAAAAAGTTAATTCTTTTCATTATTTTATTTCATTACCTGATGTTGCTGATAAATTAAAAGTTTGGTTTGAAAAAGCTTCAGTTGAAGGAAATTGGAGTCAAAATAGTAAATCAATTACTCATGGTTTTATTAATGAAGGATTGAAAGAAAGATGTATAACTCGTGATTTAAAATGGGGTGTTCCAGTTCCTACAGATGATCCTGATTTAAAAAATAAAGTTTTTTATGTATGGTTTGATGCTTGTATTGGTTACTTAAGTATAACTGCTAATTTCGTAGGTGAAGATAAATGGAAAGATTGGTGGATGAATCCAGAACATGTTAAATTATATCAATTTATGGGGAAAGATAATGTTACTTTTCATACTGTAATTTTCCCTTCTACTTTAATAGGTACTGGTAAAAATTATACAATGTTATATCATTTGTCAACTTCTGAATATTTAAATTATGAAGGGACTAAATTTAGTAAAAGTAAAGGTGTTGGAGTTTTTGGTGATGCTGCTGGAACTACTGGAATACCTTCTGAAGTATGGAGATATTATTTATTGAGTATGAGACCTGAAGTAAGTGATACTGATTTTAAATGGGATGATTTTGGTGCTAAAAATAATAATGAATTACTTGCAAATTTAGGTAATTTAATTAATAGAGTTTTAGTATTTACTCATAAGAACTTTAATGGTAAAATACCTAAATTTACACCTGATAAATTTACAGATGAAAATGATATTAAATTCCTTAAAGATGTTACAAATACATATCATGAATATGTTAAATTACAAGAAAATACACAAATTAAAGAAGCATTAAAAGTATTTATGGATATTTCATCATTAGGAAATGGTTTCTTACAACTTAGTGCTCCTTGGAATTTACTAAAGAAAAAAGATGATAATGATTCAATTCTAAAAGCTGAAACTGTTTTTTATGTTTTATGTTCATTTATAAGATTTTTAGGATGTATTGGTGAACCTTTTATGCCTTCTTTTAGTGCTAAATTATATGAAATTATGAATATTAAATATGAAGGGAAAGAATGTACTTTACTTAAAACTGTAAATGATTTTATTGAAAATCATAAAGATGAAGAATATATGTTTTTAATTAAAGCTGGAATTTTAGATGAAGGACATGAAATTAATCATCCTCTTCCTTTGTTTAAAAATATTAGTGAGGAAGAAATTAATGCTTTTAAAAAGAAATTTTCTGGGGAACAAAATTCCAGTCAAAATGAAGAAGAAAAAAAAGAAGAAAAAAAGGAATAAAAAAATATATAATTTAGTTATTTTAAATTTATAAAAATTTATTAAAGTTAAATTAAATTATTAAATATATTAAAGATTTTTTATTTATTTATAATTATAATGAAAAAATTTGATAAAGATGAAAAATATAAAAGAAAAGCAAATAGATTTGTAAATGAAAATTCCAAATTTACAAAAATTATAAAGACTATAGATTGTAATGAAATAGGGAAAACATGTTTAAAGGATTTAAAAAATTATGAAATAACAAAGGAAATTAAATTAAAGGAATATAATAATTTAAAACAAAATTCAACTGAATTCCTTACTACATATTTTCATTTAAAGAAAAAAAAAAAAGAGGAAATGAAAAAAATTAATAATGCTATAAATCCATTTTTTGATTTGATTAATGAATATGTTCAAAGAGGATATAAACTACCTGATTTAACATCAGAACGAAAAAATATTTTTAGAAAATCTCTACTAATAGAAGCTCCAAAATATTATAAAGAATATTTTGAAATAAATAAATTATCAACAAAAGAAATAAATGAATTAAATTTTTTACAAAGATTTAAGAAAAATATAAATATTATGTTAGATATAAAAAATAATTTAAAAAAAAATGATAAAAGTAAAACAATAGACACCGATAATGAATCAAATAACTTAAATGAATTTGTAGAAATATTAAATAAAATTCAAACCAAAAATGTACCATCAATTCCAGTAGAAAAAAAAATTCAAGAAGAAGAAGAAGAAAATAAAGAAAAAGAAAGAAATGAATTAACAGCATATAACTCATTTATAAAAAATTTAATTAATTCAGTTGAAAAAGATCACATAAAACAAAAAATAAATTTGAATAAAGCTGGTTTTCTTTTCCCAGCATCAACTCAAGCAAAACGTCAAATTAAAATAAAATTTGGATTATCCCCAAATAAAAAAAGTAATGATTCTCCAAAAAATGATAATAATAATAATACATCTTTTTTCAATCCACTTCATTCAAGTGTGAATGTTAGAAATTCTTTAAAAAAAAAAATTAATATAAAAAATAGAAATAGTTATATGAGTGTTAAAAAACAAAAAAATAATAGACATTCTTTACCTTTATTAAATGGATATAATACTATTAATTTAACAACAAGTACTACACTTAATGAACAAACTATTAATTCAATTTCTAATTCTTTAGGTGAACCTAATGGAGAAATTAATGATTTTTTGAAAGTTATAAGTAAAACTAAAAGAAGACTTTTGGATTATGATTCTGAAAATATTAGAAGAATTATTTTAAGTCATCATTTAAATGATAATGAAGGGAAAAAAATTATTGATAAACTTAATAAATTAGATAAAAAAATTATGGGTCTTGATAAAGAATTAATAAAAGCTTTGGAAAAAAATAAATCAGATAATTAATATTTTAAATTAAAATATAAATTCGATTAATAATAATTTATATTTTAAAAATAATTATAATCAAAAAATTTTATTTTTAAAATAATATTTATAATGGAAATTAAGAAAGAAAATACCCAAACATTTGATTTTAATAGATTAGAAAATTTACGAGAATCAGAAATTCCATTGTCGACAGAAAGAAAAATAAATTTTACATTAGAAACCCCATCAATGTCTCTAAATATAAATTATAAAGATAAAGAAGAATGTGTAATGTCAAAAGGATTGTTATTTTCAGGAGCTCCAGTAAAATTTTATAGATGTCCCCTTTGTTCATATACAACAGAAGGAGAAAGAGTATGTGAATATTGTTTTTTAAATTGTCATTCTGGTCATGGTGATATACATGATTTAGAACCTTCTTTTTATACTTTAAATGATAATTTTTGTTCATGTGCAAAAAATAAACATAGTTTATCTCATTTTAAAAAAAAATTATTTAAAAAAACTATTAGTGATCATTGTTTTTTTATAAATATTCAACAAATTTTAAGATTAAATTCATATATTAAAGTTGAAGAAAAAACTTATTGTTTAGGATGCTATTATTATTGTTTAAAAAATAATAAAAATAAATATGATATTGTTGATGGACAAATTTCATCTTGTTTTTGTAATAATTGTTTAAATCTTCCTAAATCAAAACCAATTGAAGTTTTATATGAAATTATTTGTGATGAAAATAATACTTGTGATTTATCAGGAGCTTTTTATAATTTAATTACAAATCCTGAAATGAATAAAATGTTTATTTTACCTCTTATTATGTTATTTAATTCATTATCTATTGTTGATTATCCAAAAACAAGTATTATTGATAATACTATTAAAAGTAATGAAATAAATTTAAAAGTATTAAAAGCATTAATGAAAAAATTTAATTATGATGATGTTATGATAATTAATAAATTATCTGATATTATTATTTCTGATGTTATTTCTCAAACTGATAGTAAAACTTATCAACATGCTAATTCTATTTTATATTCTCCTTTTCCAAAATTTATTAATCTTCTTGAAATCAAAGAAAATTCTCCTTATATTATAAGCATCAAATATTATGCATTATTCTTTTTTCGAAAATTATTTATTCTTCCTGCAACAGGAATAAAAAAAAATTATTCTATTACTAATAAAGTTAAAATTATTACTGTTTTTCATAGATTATATTGTAGAATGACAAAAGATGAATTTTTTGATAATTTACTTCCTTATGATTGTGATGAAGATTTATTTAATAAAATTATTAATCATTTAACTATGAGAACTACATTATTTAGGAATAAAGAAACTTTTCTTTATATTAAAGAAAATTTGAAATGGTATTTATTAATTTTATCAATTGAATATCCAACTAATGAAGAAAGAGATAATTATATTAAAACTATAATTAGTAAAATTATTCTTATTTTAGATAATATAAAAGAAAATAAAATTTTTGAAAAAGATGAAAATAAAACTTATATTGAAGGAATAAGTTATTATATTCAAAAAATTGTTCTTGCTATTATCTTATCACTAAATGATAAAGTTTTTAAAGAATATATAATGGATAGAATAAATGGAATCCCTTTAGATATTGAAAAAGAAAAAAAAAAAAGAAAATTTTTTTTTTGTAAAGATGGAGTTTTGAAAAATGAATTTTCCGAAATACTAAAAATTCTTTTATTTTTTTCAAATACAGGAAATACAAAAATAAGTTCAAAAATATATAAATTATTACTTAGAACAGAAGATGATTATATTACATTATTAGAACATTTTTCAGGAACTCATGGAGGAAATAAACAACAAATATCAACAAAAATATATAATATATTTATGCATGAATTTTATGATGAAAAAAATAATTTAAGTGAAATATCAAATTTAATTGAATCTTCAAAAGAAGCAAAAATTCAATATTATAGAAATTGTGATTTTAAAGCTTTTTCTGAAAGTTTTAATAATAATCTTGAAGAAATTTTAATTGAAATAGAAAAATATAGAAATTATATTGATGATTTAGATAATACAAGTATATTTAAATTTAATAATAAATCACTTCAACAAGTAAATCTTATTAAATCTGGTTTTTTTAATGATTTATTATCAATTTATGATTTTTATAAAAAAGCTTTTATTTTAGATAAAAAAATACATAAAAGTGGAAAAAAAGATTATAAAGATGTAGAAGAAAAAATTTTTAATATTTCAGTTGCTTTTGCAAATAATGCATTAATTTTTCCTATATTCTTAACAAAGAAATTTTTAAAAATTATTGTTAAATATGATAAAATACATAAAAAATATTTTTTAGGAACAGGAGAAATAAAATTTTATTGTAAATTATTAAAAGAAATTGCACCGCTTAAATTAAATAATGATTATACTTATTTAGTTAATGTTGCTTTAAATGTTATATTTGATGATGATTATGAAAAAATGATTTCATTATTTAAATTATTGATATATATTATGAAATTAAATTGCTCAGAAACTTCAAAAGAAATATGTCATTTAATTTGTAATTATTTAGAATCAAATAATTATCAAAAATATTTTCCAAAATATTCTGAAGGAGATGAATATAATGAAGAAGAAGTTGAAGTATTTAAACCTTTGGAAAAAAATAAAATACAATTATTATTATTCATTTTAAAAATAATAAATCTTTTAGATAATTATTATTATTGTATTTTTGTAAAAACTTTTCCAATTGATAGTGTAGAACAAATAATAAAAGGATATCGAAAAGAATTACAAAATTGTACTGAGGAAGAAACAATAGTTTTTTATGAAAAAATAATAAGAACTTTTTCATATTCATATGCAAAATTTTATATAATAACTCCTTTTGTTGTTTATATTGATACATTTAAGAATAAAGAATATGATAAATATATTGAAAGTGGATATCCTATTATTTTTGAAAAAGAAGGTTTACATAACTTAGTAAGGAAACCAATAATTAAATTTGATTTAGGAGAAGAATTTGATAACATAAATTATTTTATTAATAAAAATATTGAACCTATAGTTAATTTTGATTTTTGGAGATTAAGTCCAGAAGTAAAAACAAGAGTTAATGAAAAAATTCAATTAGAAACATTATTTGAATTTATCACTAAAAAGGATAATTTTATAAATGCTTGGAAAAATAAACAAATTTATATTGCTTCAAAGGAAACTAATGGTATTTATTATAAGAAGCATACAGAAATTTTAAATGTTTTAATTGAAAATATGGAAATGGGAGGTATTCAATTAAAATATTTGAAAAATGAACCAAAAGCACTTTTTAAACATTTTGAAAAAGTAATTTTAAAACCTACATGCTATATGATATATCATTGTTTATATTATAATGAAATTAATTCAAATCAAAAATATATTATTTATAAAATATTAATCCTTTTCTTAAAATGTTATAAAGAATTTCTTCAATTAATAATAGATAAAATAATGGATTTTGCAAAAGAAAATATGTATAAAAAATTTAATGGATCTAAAACAATGTCTTCTAAAAATTTCAACTTAAATAGACAATATAAAATTATAAAACCTAATACATTAAGTATTAATGAAAATGAAAAAAAATTAGAATTATTAATTCAAGATTTTTTTATTATTGAAGAATATCAACAAGATATTAAAATTTATTTATTAAATACTAGAGATTGTGTTGATATTGATATTGATTTAATAGGAAAAAATCCATTAGATACTATTTTATTACTAAAAAAATTCACAAAATATTTAGTTAAATTAAAAAAAATTAAATTTACAAAAATAAATAAAGATAATGAACAAATATTTCTTTATTTTATTAATTCTGAAGAAAATAAAGTTGTACAAGAAAATTCAGAAGAATTAAAAGAAAGAAATGAATTTTTAAATCATATGAGTTCATTTATTCAAATCTATAAGGAATTAAAATCTGATAAATCACAAAATTTACTTTTTGAAAGTATTTCAGATTCTTCTCCAACTGGAAAAGATATTCTTTATGGTCTTTTTAATGATATTTTGAATAAATGTTTATACCAAAATAATAATAAAATTTATAATCATCCTTATTATTTAAGGGATGAATATTTAAATAATTTTGAATCATTTAATGAAATTATTATTGAAAATCCTTCTTTATTCCAAGAATTTTTAATTGAAGAAGATAAAAAATATATAGAGGATAAAAAAATAGAAAATACATTGAAAAAAAAAGACGAAATAATAGAAGAACAAGAAGAAGATAGTGAACAACAAGAATTAGATGGAAGTATAGATGATGATGAAATATTATTACATAATATATCATATAGTATAATTAATGAAGTAATATCTCAATTAAAAATATTATATCAATATGTTATTATAGATTATCATAAATTTTTATCAAAAGAAGAACCATATTCAGTTAAATGTTTTAATAATTTAATTGAATTTCTAAGATTATTATGTGAAAATCATAATCAAATATATCAATTACTTTTATCAAAATATCCAATTGATATAATAAAAAATGAAGATGAACTAAATCAATTATATGGAATAACTCTTCCTCAATTATTATTTCAAATTCCTCCTTTAAGTCAAGAATGTATTGAATTTAGTGATTCAAAAAGTAAATATATTTCTTATTTAAAAGAACATAATGATAACTTTTTTAATTCTATTATTAATAAAGTAACTGATTTTTTAATTGAAATGATTCAAGGTTCAAAAAGTTCTCTAATTTTAAAAACTACAAATTTATACTTTTTATTTTATTTAATTATGGGTGATATAATCTTAGATAATGATATAAATAAAAATATAAATTATTTATCTCAATTTTTTAGATTTATGGTTTGTTTTGTAGAAGAAAATGCAATTGATGTAGAAGATAAAAATGATGTTATTAATTTATTTAATTCAAGGAAATTAGTTTTTTATTTAGCAGATTGTGTAAAAATGTTATATCAAAGTCTCCCCCAAAAACCTGAATTAAAAGAAACAGAAAAAAAAAAAAGTTTTCATAAAATTCTTCATGAAGAATTTTTATTAAATACAAATTTTTTCATGAATAACAACCAATATTTTAATATATCATGTTATGTATGTAAATTCCTAAATTTCGCAGCATCATTTGGAAATGTAAAAATAGCAAAATTACTAAATGAATTTGAAGGAGTAAAAAATGAAGAAAAATTAGATCAAAAAGCATTATGGAGAAGAGAATCAACTTTATTTTTTTCAAAACTCTTAAGAAAAGTATACATTAATCAATCATTTACATACATTCTCCCAAATGAAGAAAAAGAAATTAATAGTGATTATTCAGTTTTTGAAGATATGATTGATATAAGAGATGATGGTTCAAATGAAGAATTTGAAACTAAACATAATAAAGATGAAAAAAGTGATTTATCTTTAAATATAAGAACAACAACTTATATTGGTACTTTTGGAAGTAAAAATTCTACTATTGCTGATGTTAAAATCAAAGAATCTAGTAATAGGACTAATGAAAATAGAAATACTCCTTCTATTACTACAATTTTTATTTGCCATCCTGATGTTCTTTTATTAGATAAGGAAGATTTTATTGATTTTGAAAATTTTGCTCCTTATGATTCTCAACAAGGGAAATTAATTTATCTTCTTCAATATATTCCTACTTTAATTGAAAAAATTGATTATAAGAAAGCTATTCTTAAAAAAAAAAGTAAATTTTATGAAGTTTTATATAATATTGATAATTTTAAAATTTTACAAATTTCTGCTATTCTTGTTTTAATTATTAATTTCTTATTATTAATTTCGGTTTATTATGATATGAAAACATTTTTTGTAAATAAAATGATAATTGAAAGACATTCAACATTAATATTTACAATTCAAATAATGCATTTAATTTTCTTATTTTTAGTATTTTATAATTGGTTCTTTTTCAAATTATTTTTTTTACGTCAAATAAAAAGACAATATAAAATAAATAGAATAGAATTAATTAAAACTTTTTTATTTAAAGATGTAAATTTATCTTTATTAATATGGAATTTCATATGGGGAATAATAGGAGCCTTTACACCAACATTTCATTTTGCATATTCATTTCAATTATTTTCAATTTTTGGTTGTTTTGAAACAATGAGTACTGTATTTACATCAGTTCAAATGAGAGGAAAACAATTTATGGGTGCTGGTTTATTAATATTAATTTTTTCATTATTTTTCACTGGAATTAAATTTTATTATTTTTGTGATCCAACAAATGAAGAATGTGAAAAATTTAGTAATTGTTATTTATCAATGATAACTTTGGGTATTCGTTCTGGAAAAGGTTTAGATTTATCTATGAAGAGTATTAATACTAAAGGTTATTTTAGTGAGTTTTTAATTGAATGGTTATTTTTCTTTGTTATTATTTTAGTTATGCTAAATATTATTAATGGTATTATTGTTGATACTTTTCAGGAACAAAGAGAAAAAAATAATATAAGGAATGATGCTAAATTAAATAGATGTTTTATTTGTCATCATGAAAGACAATATATTGAAAAAAATGGTTTTAATTCTTCTGTTCATATGTATAATAATCATTCTTATAGGAATTATTTTGATTATTTAATTTCTATACAAAAACAGAATAAATTAGATTTGAATTCTCTTGATTTTGAAATTTGGAAAAAAATGGAAATGGAAAAAACTGATTTCTTCCCTAAAAATCTATAAAATAATCATATTTTAATTAAATGATTATTATTTTTACTTTAAACATTTAAAATATAAAATAATTTATTTAAATTAACTTGATTTAACACTAGAAAACGACTTTAAAAAACTCAAAAAAAAACCAAAAAAAAAATTAAAAATCAAATAATATTACCCAATAAAAAATTAATTTAATATATAACTGAAATGGGTTGCGGTAGCAGTAAAACATTAGATGATGAAGATGATCATGAAATAAAAAACGGAATTGCCTACGATAAAGATGAACAAGTAGACTTTTCTCAAAATTCAAATACTTATATAACAAAAAATGAAAATTATTATAAAAACCAAAAACCAAATCCAGGTTCCTTCAAAGACGATAAATTCCCTCCAACATATCAATCATTTATAGGAAAAGATGAAGATAATGAAAGAAAAGAAAAATCTGGAAGAATAATAAGACAAAATAACTTATCAGAAGGAGATATAGTATGGAAACATGCAAAAGAAATTTGGCCAGAAGGTAAAATCTTCAATGAAAAAATGACAATTAAAGATATAAAAATAGGAGAAGTCTCCGATGCATATTTTGTAGCTACATTAGCAGCAATGAGTGAATTCCCTCGTTTAATACTTCAATTATTTAAAACTGTAGAATTACCAAATGATGGTTCAGCTATTGAAGTAGGATTAAAAATTGATGGTTTTTGGAAAATTATACCAATTGATGATATGTTTCCTGTTAGAAAAAGTACAAATAAACCAATTTTTTCTGATACTGAAACACAAGCTCTTTGGGGTGTTATTTTAGAAAAGGCTTGGGCTAAAGTTAATGGTGGTTATGCGAATATTATTTTTGGTTATCCTAGAGAAGTTTTTGAAACTTTTACTCCTTTTACTACTATTCCTATTGATATTGAAAAAGAGAATAAAAATTCTTTTTGGAAAAATATTAGAGAAGCTGATGCTTATAAATGTATTATGACTGCTAGTATTGATGAAGATAATAATAATGATATTGAAAGTGTTGGATTAGTTGCTAATCATACTTTTTCTTTGGTTTCAGCTTTTGAAAGTGAAGTTAATGGGGAAATAGTTAAATTAATTAAATTAAGAAATCCTTTTGGGAAAGGAGAATGGACTGGTGATTGGAGTGATCAAAGTGATAAATGGGATGATAATACTAAAGCTAAATTTAATTATAATGACCAAGAAATTAATGATGGTATTTTTTGGATTGATTTTGAAAATTTTTGTAAATATTTTAATAAAGTTTCTATTTGTGTTCCATTAAATCCTTTATATTCAACATCTCTTAAAATAAATAAAGCTGATGCTGATGAATTTAATGTCATTAAAATACAAGTTCCAAAAACTGATAGTGGACAAATTATTTGTTCAATTTCTATTTGTTCAAAAAGTTATCGTTTCCATAGAAAAATAAAAACAGGACAAAATGTAATTGAAAATTTAATTTTAGCAAAAATTGAAAATGATGAATTTAGATATGTTGACTCAGCATATAATGAATCAATTTCAATTAATTTAATACCAGGTGAATATCTTTGTGTATATAATGTCAGTTATAAAATTTGTGAAGTCCCTCCTAGAAAATATACACTTAATATAACTTGTTCTGATCCTATTCAATTATGTGAAATGCAAGCAGATAGTGATTTTTCTTTATTGAAAGCTATAATGATTCCAAAAATTGAAAAATTAAATAAATATAAATCTAGATTTGAAAATAAAATTGTATTATTTACTGGAAATAGATTTGAAAATTCAGCTTTATCATTCTTTTATATTCAAAATAAAGGAAAGGATATTCTTTATTTTGAACCAAAAATATATTTTAAAAATATTATATCTCTTGAAGGTGATATTCCACCTTTGAAATTAAAAAAAAAAGATAAATATTTATATTTAGGATGTAGAAGATATGCTGATCAACCTTTTCAAAGTGGTGGAAATGGGAAAACTTATGAAGAGGAAATTCCTAATTCTTATGAACCTGAAATAAAAGAATCTATTCTTGAAAGTTATAAAACACAAGAAAGTTATAGAAATATGGATTTGAATTTCCAATTTATTCAACAATAAATATAAAAAAATATAAAATATATAAAATATAATATTGTTTTAAAACATATAAATTAGTTAAATTCATTTATTATTTTATATTAATTTTATATAAGTTTAAAATTTGAAAAATTATATTTTAACAATTTTTTTTTTTAAAATATTTTTTTATATAAATAATATTTATCATTATAAAGAAAAAATCATAATTTAAAAAACAATATATAAACAAAAGTATATAAATACCTATTTTATTAAAAACAAAAAAATAGAAAAATAAAAATGTCAAAAGCAGCAAATGTAAATTCCTCAGATTTAATACATGAATCATATTTAAAACCGAAAAAAATATATTCCAACATTTCAGAAGCAGTAGGTTTTACCCCATTAGTCCAAATAAACAATATAACAAAAACTGAAGGGATAAAATGTCAACTTTTAGCAAAATGTGATTATATGAACCCAATGGGTTCAGCAAAAGACAGAGCAGCACGTAGAATGGTATTAGATGCTGAAAAAATGGGAAAAATAAAACCAAAAGATAATTACACTTTAATCGAACCAACTTCAGGTAATACAGGAATTGGATTATCACTTATGGCAATATGCAATGGTTACAATATGATATGTACCTTACCTAAAAGAATGTCTCAGGAAAAAGAAGATGTTTTAAAAGCTTTAGGAGCTAAAGTCATTCGATGTGATGATGTTCCTATTAATGATCCTAGAAATGATGTTCAAGTTGCTTTGAAATTATCAAAAGAAATGGATAAAAGTATTAATTTGGATCAATATGGTAATTTAAGTAATCCTTTAGCACATTATGATCAAACTGCTGAAGAATTAATTGAGCAATGTGATGGGAAAATTGATTATTTTATTTGTAGTCCTGGTACTGGAGGAACTATTTCTGGTGTTGGTAAGAAATTAAAGGAAAAAATACCTGGAGTTAAAATCATAGGTATAGATCCTTATGGTAGTATATTAGCTTTACCTAAGAGTTTAGATGAAAATGCACCTTATGATTATAAAGTTGAAGGTGTTGGGAAACCTTATGTTCCTGAAAATGTTAATAGAGATATTGTTGATGAATGGGTTAAAGTTAATGATAAGGATAGTTTTATTATGGCTAGGAGAGCTATTAAGGAAGAAGCTTTATTAATTGGAGGAAGTGCTGGATTGGCTCTTGCTGGTGCTGTTAAGTTTTGTAAAGGATTAAGTGAAGATAAGAGAGTTGTTGTTTTTTTTACTGATGGGATTAGGAATTATATGAGTAAGTATATTTCTGATGATTGGATGGTTGAAAATCATTTTATGAGTAATGAGGAGTATGATAAAGAGAATTTTGATGGGAAGGATAATATTAAAAAAATTTTACCTGGGAAAATTAGTGATTTAGTTCCTAATTTAGAAGTTGCTCATACTGTAAAAGATATTGAAAATTTGAAAGTTTTGGATATTTTAAATTTATTAAAGGAAAAAAATGTTAAATGTATATTATATTTGGATAAAGATAATAAATTATTAGGATTATTTAATCAAAGACATATTACAATCTTTCTCTCTAGTGCTAAAACAGAATTGGATAATTTGGCAAATACTGTTTTAATGAAAGAATTTAGAGTTTTAGATTTAAATGATCCTATTTATTTCTTATCAAGATCTTTAGAAAGATATGAATATATTCCTATAAAAGAAAGTGATGAAAAATATTATTTATGTAAAGATGATGATGTTTTAAAATATATTTTAAAAAATAAAAAGTAAATATTTTAAATATAATATTTAAGAGTATGAAATATTAAAATTTATTATTGGTTAAAATTCTATTATTAAATTTTATTTAAAAAAACTAGTTATTATTTAATTTTTTATTTTTTAAATTTAAGCCTACTTAATAATATCCTAAAAAAATTAATTTTATAAAATAAAATAATAATAATGGGAGATAATGATGCAGTTTTAAATTCAAAACAATTAAATAGAATGATGGGAATGATATATCCACCTCCAGAAATAAAAAAGTTAGTAGACAAAACAGCATCATTAGTAGCAAATTATGGAGATGGAATAGAAGAAAAAATGAAAGAAGAACCAAATCCAAGTTTTTCTTTTTTAAAAGAAGGTGATCCATATAGAAAATATTATGAGCAAAAAATATTAGATTATAAAAAAGAAATAAAAGAAAAAGAAGAAGAAGAAGAAAAAAATAGAATATTAGAATTGCAAAAAAAAGAAGAATTCCTTAATAAAAAAAGAGAAAGTGAATTATCACTTCAACAACCAATTAATAATAAAGAAGGAAAATTATTTGTAGAACAATTAAGGAATTTATTAAATTCAAATGTTGAAAATTTAACAAATGTACCATCAAAAATTAATTATAATGAAATAAAAGCTCCAAAGCCAGATCAATTTTCAATAAGTCATCCAAATATTTCAGAAATGGATTTAGATATTATTAAAATAACTGCTCAATTTATTGCAAAAAATGGAGAAAATTTTTTATTAGATTTAAATGAAAGAGAAGGTAAAAATTCACAATTTGATTTTATGAAACCTCAACATAATTTATTTGATTATTTTTCATATTTAATTACTTCATATTCTAAAATTTTAGGTGATAATAGAGAAAAAATAAAAATTTTAACTTCCAAAGCAAGTGATAAAGAAAAATTATTAAGAGATGCTAATCAGAGAGTTTTATATGAACAAAAAATTAAAAAAATGATGAGGACTAAAAAAAGTGAATATGATTTTATGACTGAGGAAGAAAAAAAAAAATCACAATATATTGATTGGAATGATTTTGTTGTTGTTGAAACAATTGATTTTAATGATGAAGAAATTGAAAATGAAAATATTGATACAAATAATAACATAAATAATGAAAATATAAATAAAAATAATGAGGAAGAAATAAATGAATATAATAAAAATGAAAATGAAGAAAATGAAAACATAAATAAAGAAAATCAAAATCAAAATATAGAAAAATCAAATATTCAATCAGAAATTTCAGTAAATGGAATAAAAGTAATTAAAAATTATGTAAGACAAAAACAATCAGATATAAATGATAATAATAAAGATATTAAATGTCCTTTATGTCAAATAATGATATCATCAATGAAATTTGAAGAACATATTAAATTAGAATTATTAGACCCAAAATGGAAAGAAATACAAAAAGATATTGCCAAAAGATCAAAAGAATCTCCTCTTGCAAATACTTCAGATTTTATTTCTTATTTAAGTGATTTTTCACATTCAAGACCAGATTTGTTTGGTAATATTCAAGATGTACAAAAAATTAGAGAACAAAGGAAAAAAGAAGAAAAACAAGCACAAGAACATAAAATTATAAATGAAAATCCTTATATGACTAGAACAACAGCTAATATTATGATGTTTAAAATTCAAAATAAAACTCATTTAGAAGAGAGTAAAAAAGCACAAAATATGAAGAATAATGATGATAATAATTAAGGAATATAATATTTTTTTATAAATTAAATTTTTTAAAATATATATAAATAAATATTATAATGATTTAATAATAAATTATTTTTTTATTTTATTGTATATAGTATTTTATAAAGAGAAGGTATTTCATATTAATAATCAACATTTTGTTGTTTTAATATTTCATATTCAAAATTATTTTTATAAAATCTTTAAATTTCATACCAGTGTCAACATAAATATAATTAAATCTAATTCTTAAAATATTATATAATGTTAAAAAATATCCTTTCTTATATCCTTCTCTTATTAATTGACAAGAATAATTATTATCTAAATCATACTCAATATTCTCATCATTATTTAGTGAAAAATATAATAAGCTATAAAAAAATTGTCCATAAAATTTCCTTTTAATAATTTTATTCAAACAAACAAATAATTTAATATTTAAATTTAATAACTCTAAATGAAATCTTTCACTTCTTTTATTTAAATAATATGTTTTAGATTTTTTTTTTCTTCTCCTTAATTTTAATTTATTTAAAAATTTATAACGTAGTCCTCTTGTAAAAACCATTCTTAATAATCTATATCCTAATATCATTCTTATTGATAAAAAATCATTTTCATTATTTGATTTATTTATTTTTCCATAATAATTAAAATGTCTTGAATATTGATTAACTACATCATGACTTATACTTATTATAGTTCTTGAATAATTAAAAGACATTAATTGATTTGATTTTATTATTTTATTCCATAATCTGAAATATTCTTTTAAACAATTTTTATTGTATATTTTTATTATTAAATTCAAAAATTTTTTCCTATTTTTATTTATTTTTTCCCATTTTTCAAAATAATTTTTTGGATCAAAAGTATTTTGAATTCTTTTTTTTATTTGTAGTAAATGATTTAAAGTTGAAATAATATTAATTGATGAATAATATTTTCTTGTTTTTGTAATTAAACTAGTACCTGTTATAAATGGTTTATATATAATATTAAAAAATGAATCATCAATTAAATAATTAGAAATCAGTGAATTTGACCTTGGAAAAATGTCATCAATTCTACCTTTATTATATGGATTAGAATGAAGGAAACTAAATCTAATTTTATTCTGCTCAATATAACTCATTCTTTTAACAGATTTTTTTTTTTTATCTGAATTTATATTTTTCATTTCTTCTTTTGGATTATCATTTTCTTTTTTAATATTTGTTTTATTAAAAGTATTATTAATAAATGATTTATTTGGTTTGTCTGGGAATATATTATTATTTATTAAATTATTATCTTTGGATTGAATATTTTTTGAAGGATTTTCTGAAATAGTTATTTCATTTTTTTTTAGAGTTAATTTATAATTATCATTCATATTATTTTGTTCTGTTTGATTTATATAATTTACACCTTTTTTTATTTGTATTAATTTAGTTTCTTTATTATTTCCAAATAAAGATTTTTTTATTGTTTCATTATTTAATTTGTCATCATTTTTTGAATTTTTAACATCATTTTTGAAATCATCTTTTTTATTTTTTAGTGATTCGTTATTATTTTTTGAAAAATCTTTTCTTTTTCCTTCTTCAAGATTTATAAAATTTTTACTTTTTTTTATTTCTACATTATTGATATAATTTGAGTTTGTTAAACAATTTATATTGTTTTCATTTACTTTTTTTAAATTATAATTTCCAAAATAATTATTTTTTTTTTCAATTTTTTTCGTTATAATATTACCAGAATTTTGAATATTATCTTTTAATATTCCTTTTGTTTTAAATAATTTATTTTCATTATATCTTAAAATTTGATTAGTTTTTTCTAAAATAGAATTATTTTTATTTTTATTTGGGGAATTATTTAATTTTTTATTTATATCTTGTTTTTGTATTTTTTTTTTATTATTTATAATAGAATCATTATTATTATAATATGATAAAATATTTTCATTTGAAGGATTATATATATTTTTTTCTTGTTTTGAAAATATTAATATATTATTATTTTTTTCCAATGATTTATTTTTATTTTGAAAATCTGAAAAATGTGGCATTAAATTATATTTTGAATTTGGAGCAGAATAATTATTCTCATTCAAATTATTTTTTTGAATTAATGAATTAAAACCCCTTTTTATGGAACTATTAAATTTATTTTCATTATTTATATTTATGGAATTATCATTATATATTTGATAATTATTTTTATTTCTTTTATTTGATTTATTATTCAATTCATTTAGATTTTCATTATCTTTTTTAATATTTTTATATAATAAATTTGAATTATTATTATCATTTTCATTTGATTCATTCTCACTTGTTATATCTGAATGACTATGATTACTGAAATAAAAATCTTGATTTATTTGATTATTTAATAGTGATTTTTTTTTGACAAAATTAGCAAAATTATCTTGATTCAAGCTATTGATTAAATTTATTGATTCCCTACTATTTTCTTTTTGAAATTGTTCCTTAAATGCTTTAATTTGTTTATAGCTCAAATAATTTTTAACATATCTTTGAATCAAAATTAATTTTGCTAATTGTTCATTAATACTTATTTTATTTTTATTTCCACTTTGTTCAAAATTATAATAAAAATTATTTTTAGTAAATAAATATTTTCTGTTTAAATTTATTTTATTAATGGATCGTTTATAACAATTAATTTCAAAATTACTTTCTTTTGAAAATTTTAAATTATTTATCCAATCTTTTAAATAGTAAATTTTCTTAATTTGAGTATTTGCATATTTCTTTAAGTTATTAAAAATTTTTTTTAAAATAAATTTATTTTTCAATACAAAATATTTTTTATTAAAATCAGCAAAATTATCTAATTTTTTTTTTAACAAAATTTTATTATATTCTTCACTTAACCCAGAATTTATTTTAATGAAATTTTTATTTTTCCTTGAAGAACCTTTTTTATTTTCTTTCCACCAATTTTGAATTTTTTTAGCAGATTCAAACATATAAGACATTAATTTTTCTTTTTTATCTTCAATTAAAGCTTTATATTCTTTGATTCCAACATCAGATCTTAATCCATGAGTATATTCAAATGTTCTTATAACTACTGCTGATCTTTCTGCTGATAAAAATTCATCTTTTTCTTTATTTGTATTTAATAATTTTCTACTTTTATAAGGAAGAGGTGTTAAGTAAAATAAATCATTATCATTTTTTATGTCTAATGAATAATTCTTATTTTCATTTAAATTAAAAGAAATATCTTTTAAATGAGATAATTTTTTTTTTTGATAAAATTTTCTTTCTTTCAAATATTGTTCTATACTTATATTTTTATATAATTTATTTCCTATTAATCTCATTCCGTAACGATTGTTTTTAAAATATTTTTCTAAATTTTTTGAATATTTAATATACATTTCCTCTATAAATGCAGAATTTGATTTTGAATGATATAAATTCTTATTAGGACTCCATTTTTTTGAATGATAAATATGATTTTTATTTTTTAATACTAAACTTGAATTTTTTTTTCTCTCTATATTATCTAATAGTTTTTTATATTTATCCATTTTTAAATTTTTACATGAATGTAATCTATTCAATTTTTCATTATTATACATAAAATTATTATTTTTGTTAAATAGTTTTTAATTAAAAAAATTGTTTTTAAGTAAATAAATTCAACTAAGTAAAATTAATATTATTTGATTGTGGATAATTATATATAAATATTCTTATTGAAGTCAATTTTTTTTTGTAGCATAATGAATTTTAGTTCAACTAAAAAAAAAGAAATTATAATAAACTTTTTATAATTGATAATTTACTAAATATCGTTACATACTTAATCATGACTTGAGGTTTTTTATTTTTTTCAGAAATTATATTAAAATTGTTATTATTAGGAGGGTAATAATCAATTTTTTTCATTTATTTTATTTTTATATTATGATATATGGAAATATATTGTTGCTTTTAATTTAATAAATTTATTATAATTTATTTTTTAATTATAATATTTTAAAAATATTGTAATATTCTGATTAATTTTGTATCAAATTAAAATAAAATTTAAAAAAAATTCTCCCAAAAAAAGTTAATTGAAATCAAAAGAAAAAATCAATATAAAAAGCTCATAATATATACCTTTTCCTCTAATAAAAAAAATAAAAAAAAAATTAAAAAAAAAATCCAAATTCAAAAAAATAATTTTTAAAGCAAAAAATAACATAAAAACACTTTATAAATTATTATGATAAGTTTTCCTTCCAGAAACACCAGCTTTACAATAAGCAATAGCCCAATGTCCAGCAGGAGCAATAACTCTTTTTTGTCCACCACCTAAAAATCCACCATTACAAGTGGCAGAATGTCTCCTAGTTTTATGCCAATACATAGAAACAACATAACCTCCTTTAATATTTGAAACCCAACGAGCATTTCCATCTTCTAATAAAGTATCTTTAAAGTATCCTTCTGTTATTAAGTAATATGCTTTATTTAATCCTTTTTCTACTAAAAATTTTATTGCTGCTGTTCCTGCTGCTTTTAATACAAATACTCCTGCTGCTGCTAATAAAGGAGCTACTTGAAGGTTTACTTCTTCTTTTTTTATTTTTGGTTTTGTAGTTATTTCGGTACATAAGGTTAAGGATATTAAGAATAATGATATTAGAATTTTGTTCATTTTATAATTTTTTTTTTTTATTTATTTTTAAAGTATAAATATTATTTTTTTTTATTTTTAATATTAAGAAAGATAATTAAAAAGTTTTAAATTATTTTTTTTAATTTTGCTTTATTAAAAATTTGGGGATTGG
>Ga0256407_10002464_pt1 | contig 35395 bp, 35 predicted proteins | sample RumenRJG_04DNA_FD_193489 | JGI IMG/M metagenome (GOLD analysis project Ga0256407, IMG submission 193489) | Bovine rumen microbial communities from Lethbridge, Alberta, Canada - RJG_04 | ecosystem: Host-associated > Mammals > Digestive system > Stomach > Rumen | place: Canada: Alberta...
TTCATTTTTAATAAGATTTCATCGTGAAACGATATATATTTTTGTTGGTAACCCTGTTTGTAGTAGTTCTCACTACTACAGCTCAGTCTGGTGGTATCACACCCGACATACTCCGTGAGATTCAGAATGTTCAGCCCTTGTCGCCTGCCGATAAGGCTATATCCAATGCTATCGCTGCAAACAGTATTGATGCTTTGGCAAAGAATCGTGTTAACGCGCGCGCGCTCGACACCTATTTTAATATAGAGACGCCCCGCCAGTCGATTACAGACCAGCAGTCCTCAGGGCGCTGCTGGATGTTCAGCGGCCTCAATGTGCTGCGTTCCAATTTTGCCCAGCGCGATTCCGTGCAGATTGAGTTCTCTCAGGCCTATCTTTTCTTCTGGGATCAGTTGGAAAAGGCAAACCTGATGCTACAAGGTGTCATCGATACAGGCAAGAAACCCATCGACGACCAGCGTGTGCAGTTCTTTTTCCGCAATCCCATCAATGATGGCGGCACTTTCTGTGGTGTTTCCGACCTGGCAGAGAAATACGGACTGGTGCCTACTGAGGTGATGCCGGAATCGTATTCCACAGACAATACATCGAAGGCCGCCTCTATCATTTCATCCAAACTGCGTGAGTTCGGACTCCAGTTGCGCGATATGGTGGCAAAGGGCAAGAGTACCAAGGATATTCAGAAAACCAAGACCCAGATGCTGGGCGAGATCTACCGTATGCTCACACTCACCATTGGTGCGCCAGTAGAGCAGTTCACCTATGCCTTTAAGGATAAGGATGGAAAGGCAAAGAGCCCTGCCAAGGAATATACCCCCCAGTCGTTCTATCAGGCGATAGTGGGTGGTCCGATCAATGGCACTTTCATCATGGCGATGAACGATCCGCGCCGTCCTTACTATAAGACCTATGAGGTGGAATACGACCGTCATACCTACGACGGACATAACTGGTGCTATGTGAACTTGCCGATGGATGACATCGAACAGATGGCGATAGCCTCGCTCAAGGACGGACGTAAGCTCTACAGTTCTTATGATGTGGGTAAGTTCCTGGACCGTAAACGTGGCTATGCCGATACCGAGAACTTCGACTACGGCTCTCTTTTCGGTACTACCTTTTCGATGGATAAGGCGCAGCGCATCTCCACCTTCGATAGTGGTTCTACCCATGCGATGACGCTTACGGCAGTAGATGTCGATGAGTCAGGCAAGGCTCGTAAATGGAAGGTTGAGAACTCTTGGGGTGCCTCTTGGGGTCAGCAGGGTTGTCTGATTATGACTGATCGTTGGTTCCGTGAATACATGTTCCGTCTTGTCGTTGATAAGAAGTACGTGCCAGAGCATATCCTCAAGGCTGCAGAGACAAAGCCTATCATGGTGATGCCTGAAGATCCCTTGTTTTTATTAGACGAATGAAATATTAGGACAAGCGATGTTTCAAAAAACTTTTACACCAGCCATTCTCGCTGGTATTTGTATCTCCATAGGATGTGTCGTTAACCTCCGTGTAGGTGGTGTGGCTGGTGCAGTCCTTTTCGCCTTCGGACTGACCACCGTTGTCTATTATGGCCTGAAGCTCTATACAGGCACAGCAGGTTTTATTCGTCGTCAGGGGGATTGGTTAATGCTGCTAACGGTGCTTTTCGGCAATATTATAGGTTGTCTGCTTACGGCTTGGCTCATTGCCTATGCCCAGCCTGATTGTGTGGAACCTGCTGCGAAGATTCTTACTGGGCGACTGGCAAAAGGGCCTTGGGCTTGTTTCCTGCTTGCCATTGGTTGTGGCTTCATTATGACAACAGCCGTGGAATTCGCCCGCAAGGGAAAGATGCTGCCTTTGGTGTTGGGTGTGCCCGTGTTTATCCTCTGCGGTTTTGCTCACTCCATCGCCGATGCCTTCTATTTTCTCGTGTCTCCTGCTGACGTCGTATTACAACCCACCGTCCTCGTTGTCTATCTTAGCGAGGTATTGGGCAATTTTGTAGGTTGTAATCTCTATCGTTGGCTGATGCTCTTCACGCCGAAGGTCGATTAAGTGCACTTTTATCTTGGAAGTTCCAGAATGAAGCGACACCCGATGTTGTAACTTGTATCGAGTATTAGGTCACCGCCAAGGTTTTTGGCGTAACGTTTACACAGGGGCAGTCCTAGACCGAGTCCCTCCGATGTCTCGTTCACCTTCGCAAACGGTTTTTCAATCATATACATGGCGTCCTTAGGCAAACCAGGACCTGTATCCTCAACGATAAACAGGATCTTGCTCTCAGTCTGCATCACACGCATCAGGATATGCTGCCTGTCTGAATGAAGCGCAGCATTATAGAGTAGTTCACGGATGGTACGAGTCAGATATACCCTGTTGGTCAGGATGAAAAGCGTATCAGGCACGCTGGTCTCAAAACGTATCTTCAGACCCAGGAAGTGACTCCTTGTATAGCTGATACTCTCACGTGATACCTTGTTGCATGAGATCTCATCTTCTCGTTTACACTGCTTTTCCTCTGAGGCACGGGTCTCAGAGCTTTCGTAGAGCATCAGCACCATTCGCTTTAACAGGATGGCGTTGTGCATCATTGCCTGACAGATCTCCGCCAGATTCTCCTTCTCAAACTCGTTCTGCCCTTCAGGGTTGGCAAGGTTCATCTTCTGCGTTTCGTAGAGCACGCTCATATAACCCATAATGACATTAAGTGGCGTACGGATTTGATGCGACACCGTCCGTATGAACGTCTCTTTCTCCTTCGCAGCAGCTTCTACCATATCGATATTGTTCTGGTGCCTCTCATTGCGTTCTTTGAGCTGATTGGCAGCCTGTCTGATGTGACCGATTTTCTCATAGAGGGCCTGCTGCATCTTGGCGAAGCTGTCTTGCAGCTGTCCGATACTGTCATGACGGTAAGAGTAGGGGATAGTCTCCTCGTAATTACCATTGGCAATTTCCTGCGTGATTTTTACAAGGGTTCTGATAGGACTTGTGGTTTGTCTTACCACTTTGTTGGAAAGCCAGAAAATCAGCAAGAGACCAATGATGATTACCAGTAATACAAGTATGCCCAGCTGTTGATAGCCAGTTAGAATCTCGCTTTCAGGACATACCAGTACCAGTGTCCAGTCGGTGCCAGGCACAGGAGCGAAGCATACATGACAATATTTGTTGTCTAAGGTGGCATGCATAGTACCCTTTTTCTCGCCGTTCATCTCATGACCTAAGGCTATGACGTCTGCATTCTCGTGAGGGTCAGCATCATTAAAAATGGTTTTTCTGAAAAGTTTCGATGGGTCTGGATGGATAAAATATCGGCCATCGCTGCCCACGAGCATGAAGTAAGCATTCTGAGAGGGGTGTTTAACCTTATTGATCACCTTGGCTAGAAGGTCGAATTGGAAGTCGGTTGCTATCACACCAATGATTCGGCCATCTTCCCCATACAGGGGATCGCAGTAGGAGGCTACAGCCTCATTGTGGTCAATCGTCCCTTCCGAATATTCTCCGAAAGGTTCAGCCCAACAAGGCTTGGCCGAACTTAGGACCGTCCTGTACCATGGTTTGTCGAAATACTCGTATTCTGTCTCACGGAACGACTTGATCTCCTTGCCCTCTCTCATGGTATAGATCGAGAACTGGCGTCCGTACTGTGCCAACGCGTCGGGTTCTGTGCAGACCGAGAAGCTGAGGATATTCGGATTGAGTTTCATCATGCGTTGTGAGATTGTCTCAAACGCTTCAGGGTTAAAATTCTCTTCCAGAAGCCAGGCATTGGCATTTGTAGAGGTCTCTATCGTGCCCATGAATTGTCTCACCTGGAAGATTGCCGTATTGAGGATACTGTTGGAACGTGCTATCGCCTCCTCTTTAATAAGATAGCGCGACTGCAGGAAGAACAAGCCCAATACCAGGAAGAAAATGGGTACAGCCAGCAGCATGATGCCGAGACTGAGTTTTTTGGATAGCTTTTCATTGAACTTATTCATGGCTATCCTCCTTTCCTGATTCTATTTGCACTGCTTCTATAATGTGCCCCAGCAATTTCAATATTGTTGAGCTCTGCTGCTTGATAACAGCCATCTCCTGTTCCATTTCCTTTAGGTCGGTTTTATGATAGTTGTTGCAGAGTTTGGCAACACTCTTGTCGATGAGGTCGCCTGGCTCAATCATCTGGTTGGATAAGTAGTGTAAGAAGGTTGTTTTCATCCTGTCGTTCTCTAAAGACTGTTCCGAAGTCTTCTCCAATATATCCCCTTGGCTCTGAAGCGATTCCTGCAAGTGATCAAGCTCATTGACATGGGTTGCCAGCGACTGTTGCATCTTCCTGAATCGGTACTGCAGTTGTCCGATCTCGTCTTCGCGCTCGGTATGGGGCACCTGTTCGTCGTAGTGACCTTCAGCCACGCGGTTTGCCGAGCGGGTCAGCATGCGGAGTGGTCGCAGCTGGCGGTGTATGAAGAAGTTGCATAGCAGGAAGAACGCCACCAGTCCAAGGATGCTAATGATCAACACCGTGTAGAATAGCAGGTTGAAGGATCCGAAGATGTCGTCATCAGGACAAACTTCTCCGACGCTCCAGTTGAGGGGCGCGATGTTATGACCTGTCAATTGTTCGCTGTTGAAAGGTCTGTAGAACACATACCAGTCTTTGCCGTTCATGCGGAAAGGTTTATAGCCAGTCTCGCCTGCCATCATCGCATTTACGGTTTCTTTCACACTTGAATTTTCCTCTTGACTCACAGAAAACACTGTCTCGTGCAACAGCTTCTTAGTGTCAGGGTGAACCAAATATACGCCGTTACTGCCTAACAGCACGCTGTAGCTGTGGGGTGATGACTTGGTTGAAAGTACAATCTGTGAGAGTTGTGTGATTGACAGATCCACAGCCACCACACCTACGCATTCCTTAATCCCCTCATGGGCGGTTACGAAGATGGGCAGACAGAAAGTTGTCAAGTTACCTTCATCCTGGTTTTCATCCTTGAACGGATCCAACCAGCAGGCGCGCTGCGTCTCCATAGGTCTGGTGTACCACACCTGTTCGTGATAAGGTTTTGTTCCAAAAGAATCCGACTTCACAAGTCTTGAATTCTCACGGTGAATATAGGCCATATACCACTCGCGATCCTTATAGAAATACGGTTTGAACACGATGGCGCAACCTGTGATATAGGGGTTTGACTCCACGATCCTGCGACTGTAGGTTAACATACGGTCAGGATCGTCAATATGCTGCAGTAGATCTGCATACACGTTTTCTGTGGTCTGCTCGATACTTAGCAGGATGTTGTCAATATGCTGTACTGTACCGTCGAGCGTCTCCTCTGCATCCTGGATGGCTTCTTGTTTCAGTGTCTGATGCGAGAAAAATAGCAGCACACCCAATGCCAGAGAGAGCAGCAGTACCGTTTCACAGATCACCATCAGGTTCAGCCTGATTGATGGGGGTAGCATGTTCTTAATACTCGTCATATCTTACACTCCTTAATACTATCCAAACTACTATCATTCCCAACACAACCACCGACAGAAGAATCATACCGATGATTAACAGAGGCTTTATTGCATCCTGCTGGGGTACCACTACAGCCATCGTCCAAAGGGTATGGCTAATCGGAGTGGAATAAAGAGTTGCCTCCTCGAGCTTTGTTTCCACATTGTCACCTTTAGTATTGGCAATGCAGCTGCCGTCACTGTTCATTATCACTGTATGGAAATCGGGCTCCTCATTCCAAAAGAACCTCTTCATCAATTCGTCCTGCTTGGCTCTGTAGTCTATCTGCTTCAGTTCTTCATTCAGCCACTCAAACGTCATATCGGCACCGCATACACAAACTAGTTTCCCGTTTGCGTCGTAGAGGGGCGTCATAAAGGAACAGTAATGCCCACTCATACTCGTGCCATTATGGTATTTGTACGGATCAGACCAGAAACTCTTACCCTCCTTCTTGGCTCGCACATACAAGTCAGACTTCGTATAGTCAAAAGTTTCTGTTTCCAACTGACTGACTATGTACTCATTGCTGTCTTCTGCCTTATGGACATATGGCTGGAACCATTTGCCTTTCTGGGGGAAGTAGTCGGGCTCAAAGGCAGCGAAATAACCTTTGATATCTGTGTTCAGGCGTGTCTTACTCATCAGGGCTGCAATCACGTCCTCTGGCGAGTCCAGATGTTTCTGTAACTCGTCGAAAATGTTCATGGCGTTCATCTCCATGCCACTGATACTCTTGTTGATTTTCTCTGATGCCACATTCAGGATTCCCGTATAACGTATCTGGGTCTCAGCATTAATGGAGGATCGGCATATTAGCACTGTCAGGATCAGCATTGCCAGCATTGTGACGCCCATGGTTAAGAGGATATACCTCTTTGAGAAATAAACGATAATCATGCCCAGTACCACCACAGCAAGCATGATCAGCCCCACTATGATTACTGGTCCCTTTACGTTCTTTGTTGGCACGGCTACTGCTACTGACCATTCGATATTCTTGATAGGTCCGTAATAAATGGTTGCATCTTCACCGTTGACAGTGGTCTCAATCATACCACTTTTCCGCTGTTTCAGGTCGTTCAACGTACTCTCTTCCGTTATTGAGACGCTCATCTCTTCAGGGGAGGCGATACAACTACCGTCATCGTTCAGCACCACTGTATAGAAGTCGAGATCTTTGTTCGACAGGAAACTGTTCGTCTGATTGTTCTGCTTGTTGGCGTTGTCTATCTGCTTCAGCTCTTTGGACAACCATTCGAGGGTCATGGCAGCACCGCAGACACATACGGGGTTCTTTTCTGAGTCAAAGATAGGCTCTACGAAAGTGCAGTAACGGCCGCTGATGCTCGTGCCGTCGTAAAAATAGTATGGGTCAGACCAGAAACTCATGCCCTCCTCTTGGGCGCGTACATACCACTCGGATTTCGTATAGTCGTGTCTGGCTGATCCAATTTGGCTCACCACATATTTCTCACCGTTGGCTGTTTGGTGAACGTAAGGTTCAAACCATCTGCCCTTCTGTGGGAAATGGTCGGGCTCAAAGGCTGCGAAATAGCCTTTGGCATCAGGGTTCAGACCTGCTTTGCTCTTCAGGGCGTTGATCACAGACTCTGGTGATTCCATATTTTTCTCTACTTCGTCGAACACGTTCATGGCATTCATCTCCATGCCGCTGATGGTTGTGGCAATTTTCTCAGATGTCACGTTCATAATACCCACATAGCGTGCATGATTCTCTGCATCCATGGTATATTGGCATATCATGAAGCACAAAGAAAACATCATCAGCATCGTGACCAGAACGGTCAGTAGAATATAAACTTTTATTTTCTTCATTCAATCATTTGCACAAGTTAGAAATGCAAATATAAGAATTTTATTCTTACATGGTTTCTTTGTTCCAAGATAATTATACATTATTAACAGATTCTTTGCTTTTGTGGCAACGAAAAACCTTATCTTTGCAACCGTAATTACGTAACAAAGAATATGATTATGAATAGGAAGGAGAAATTTGTCATTACAATCAATCGTGAGTTAGGTAGTGGCGGTCGTACCGTAGGTCGTTTGTTAGCAGAGGAACTGGCAGTGGATTTCTACGACAAGGCTGTTGTTAAAGCCTTACAAGAGAAATACAAGCTTGCCGTAGGGGAGATTGAGGGACTGAAAGGGCGCAGCCATAGTTTTTGGGCAGAGCTGAAACGCTCAATCATTGGTAGCGAGCGAGAGGCCATTGCCAATTATTATTATGTCAATTCTCCAGTGAAAGCCTATCCACCTACTAGTGAAGAGATGTTTAAGGCCGAGACGGAGATCTTGCTGGGACTCGCAGAGGAAGAGTCGTGTGTGGTGGCCGGACGTAGCGGTTTCTATGTGTTCCGCAATCACCCTAACCACCTGAATATCTTTATCCAGGCCACAATGCCTTATCGCATCAAACGCGTTATGAGCAAGCAGAATTTGACAGAAGAAGAGGCTCTCAAGACCATTGTGAAGGTGGACCAGATGCGTGAGAACTATATTAAAAAATTCACCAAGACTTCGCGTTATGACACCCGCAACTACGACCTTGTGATTTGTGCTGATGGCAAGACTGAAGAAGAAATCGTGGAGCTCATCCTGAAGTTCATCGGATAATATCGTCGCATAAAAAAGAAATCGCATAGAGGTTAACACCCCTGTGCGATTTTTACTTTTGTAAATAATAATAACTATTCAATAAACATCACTTTCGAGGGATCTCGAGGTTTGGGGTCGGGTGTCTCGTCAGGATAGCCAATGGCAATAATATAGTTGATCGAGTAGTCCGCAGGGATATTTAGCTCGTCGCGGAAGAACTCTGTCTTGGGGTTGGAGGAGACGAAGCGAACGATACCTCCGAGGCAACAGGTGCCCAGGCCTAACGACTGAGCAGCCAGCATGATGTTCTGTCCCAACATACCCGCATCGATCTGGCCACCACCCTTAGCAGGTGTACAAACAATAATGATGTTGGGCGCATTGCGGAATAGGTTCTTAAAGTTCTTGTCGCGCTTTATTTGTGGAGCGTTTTCTTTCATAAACACTTCATTGATCTGAGCCAGCAGCTCCTGATTCTCAATGATGCGCACCTGCCAGGGCTGACGATTGCTGCCACTGGGAGCATTGATAGCACAGTCGGCTATGATTTCCAGTTTCTCGTGCTCTACGGGTTTGTCGAGATACTTACGGATGGAGCGGCGGTTCATAATGGCCTGAATTACAGGGTTGTCTAGTGCAGGCTCTTCAATCATCGTGGAGTCATTCGTAGTTTTGTCTTCGTTGTCTTGTGCCATTACATTGAATGTGAAGAAAACTGTCATGCAGCACGTCAAAAATAGTTTTTTCATTTTGTTGGATTTTTTAATGGTTTGTTATTTCCAAATTTCACACTTTGTTTCTAAATATGCTGCAAAGATACTATTTTTTTGTGATGAAAAGCATGAATTAAACAGTTTTTTTATTAATTTTGCACCCGAATTGTAAAAGACAGTCTTATGACAAAGGAAGATTTTCAGGCTTTTTTGAATAAATATGCCGATCAGATAGACCATTTCCGCCAGATGGCACACGACTTGCATCAGAGTGTAAATCAGACATATGCAGGTTCGTTGCCATATGGTTTTCACCTTGATATGGTGGTGGAAGGAGTGAGAAATTATGGCTATTTGGTGTGTGTGAGGGAGGAAGATGTGCTTCCGCTGTTATTCGGCGCATATTATCATGACAGCATTGAAGATGCCCGTCTGACTTATAATGATGTGATGCGTCTGGCGAGGAATGAGATGACGATTGAACAGGCGATGATGGCCACAGAAATCGTGTATGCACTGACCAATGATAAGGGGCGAACCCGGGCTGAAAGGGCAGGAGAGAAATATTACAAGGGCATCCGTGAGACACCGTATGCTCCGTTTGTGAAACTCTGCGACCGTTTGGCGAATATCACGTATTCGTGTACTGGTGAAGGCAATAAGGGTACTAGGATGAAAGAAGTGTATAAGGGTGAGATGCCCCATTTTCTGCCAGCTATTAATCCCCACAGCGATGACCCGCGTTTTGCAGTACCCGTTGAGGTGGTGGAAGCATTGGCAGAAATCCTGATCGACGAGGTTGACAAGGATGAGATCCAGCGCCAGTGGGGGGAGATCTGAGATGGAGAATAAAAACAGGAGAATTTTCGGCAATGCCTGGATGCACCGTACGCTGATCAAACTGTTACGCAGGGTGGATATCCGATATGTCTATCGCTTTACGGCGGTATGCGTGATCCCTGTGGCAATGGTGGTGAGTCCCGGTGCGAGGATTGCCTACCGGTATTTCCGCAAACGGAGGGGCCAGGGCCGCTGGCAGGCGTTGCTGAGTACCTATCGCAATCACTGTCTGTTCGGACAGACGGTGATTGACAAGTTTGCCATGTATGCAGGTCATCGGTTCGAGATCCACTCTACAGGGCATGAATTTTTTTACGCGCATGTGCGTGATGATCAGCCTGTGATGCTGCTGAATGCACATATCGGCAGCAGTGAGATGGTGGGCTATAACCTCAGTCAGTCCAAGCCCTGTAATGTCTTGGTGTATGGCGGTGAGAAGGAGGAGCTGATGGAATACCGCAAGAAGCAGTTTGCTGACATGGGCATCAAGATGATTCCTGTGGGAGAGGATGGCGTGAACATCATCGAGATTATGGACTGTCTGGATCGTGGCGAGGCCCTGAGTGTGTTTGCCGACCGGTTTATGAATCCCAGGAAGGTTATTCGCTCGACGATCCACGGCTTTAAGGTGCGACTCTCCAGAGGTCCGTTCGCCATCGCTGTGAACAGAGGCATCGATGTGTATATGGTCGTTGCGATGAAACAGCAGGACGGCTCGTATGACGGCAGGATCATCTATCTGGACTACGACAAGACGCTGCCCCATCGCGAACAGTGTCAGCAGTTGGCAGATCTCTATACTGCAGAAATAGAAAAGATACTCGAAGAATACCCGTTGCAGTGGTTTAACTACTTCAACATCTGGGAGGATGAGTAGAACAAAATAGAACAGAAGCATGAATTTGAGTGAAGGATTAAAGAAAGTATATACAGAAGAGCTGCAGTCGGCAGGGGAGGCTCAGCGCTATGCACAGATCATCGCCTGGGGGCCTATGGTGTTCCAGACGGCAAGGATCATGGTGAAGTGGGGCATCATGGAACTGATCAACCAGTCGGACAACGGACTTACCCTTGGGGAGATCCGCGAAAAGACCGACCTCTCCAACTATGCCCTGAAGTGCCTGTTGGAAGCCTCGCTTTCCATCGGCATCATCATGGTGGATCCCGAGAGTGAGCGTTTCTGTATCACAAAGGCAGGATGGTTTCTCTTGAACGACCAGTCCACGCGGGTGAATATCGACATGAACCATGATGTGAACTATCAGGGTATGTTCTATCTCGACGAGTCGCTGAAGCAGGGACGGCCCGTAGGTCTGAAGACCTTGGGCGACTGGCCTACGCTGTATGAAGGTTTGTCGCAACTGCCCCCACAGGCGAAGGAGAGCTGGTTGAACTTCGACCATTTCTACAGCGACGAGGCTTTTGAGGAGGCGCTGAAGATCGTATTCGACGAGCATCATGTGAAAAAGCTTTATGATGTGGGTGGCAATACGGGCAAGTGGGCACTCCGCTGCGTCGGTTATAGTGCGGATGCGGAAGTGACCATCCTCGACCTGCCTCAGCAGATCAGGATGATGCAGGAGAATACGGCAGGCAAACAGGGCGCGGAGCGTATCAAGGGGTTCCCGATCAACTTCCTCGACGAGCAGGCGGCGTTCCCCAGGCAGGAAGGGCTCGACGCCATCTGGATGAGTCAGTTCCTGGACTGCTTCAGCATGGAGCAGATTGTGAGTATCCTGAAACGTGCACAGGTTGTGATGACAGCCGACACCCGTATCTTTATCATGGATACGCTATGGGACCGCCAGCGGTTTGACACCGCCGCCCTCTGCCTGACGATGACAAGCCTCTATTTCACGGCGATGGCAAACGGCAATTCGAAGATGTATAACACCGAGGATATGGAACAGTGCATCCGTGAGGCCGGACTGGAGATCGAGCAGCTGTATGATCATCTCGGACTGGGTCATACCATCATCGTGGCAAGGAAAGCAGAATCAACAAACAACCAAAAATGATATGGAAAGAGCTGAAATTGAACAGAAAGTGAGGGCGTTTCTGATCGACGACCTCGAGATCGATGAAGACAAGGTGTTTCCAGAATCCAGACTCAAGGAGGATATGGGCATCGACAGTCTGGACTATGTGGATATCGTTGCCGGGGTGCTGACAATCTTCGGCGTGAAGGTAAATGTCGAGAAGATGAAGGCTGTGAAGACCCTGTCGCAGTTTATTGACTATTTGGAAATTGAATTGAAACAGAAATAATTATGGAGTTAGAAAAGATTGAAATGGCTTCTCTCATTCCTCAGCGTCCGCCTTTCATGATGGTGGACAAGATCCTGAGCTGTGATGATACCGACGCCGTGACAGAGTTCCTGGTGCGGCAGGATAATATCCTGTTGGACGGTTCGAAACTTTCGTCGGCTGGTATCGTGGAGAATATGGCACAGTCGTGTGCTGCCAGAATGGGGTGTGTGAACTTACTGCACAACAGGCCTATCAAGTTAGGCTTTATCGGAGAGATTAAGAACCTGAAGATTTACCGTCAGCCGCTGCACGATGAACGTCTGACTACTGAGGTGCATATCCTGATGGATGTGTTTGACATGACACTGGCCAGTGTCTGTACCAAAGTGGGTGAGGAGGTCATTGCAGAGGGCCGTATGAAACTTGCCTCTACCAATATCGAGGCAGAAGGATAATAACTTAAAAAACGAAGAAAGAATCATGGAAGAATTAATGTTGGAACTTAAGAAAGAGATTATTGAAGTGCTTAACTTGGAAGATATGACCCCTGATGACCTGGAGGACGATGCGCCTCTGTTCGGTGCCGACGGTCTTGGACTCGACTCTATCGATGCCCTGGAGCTGATCGTGCTCCTGGAGAAGAAATACGGCATCAAACTGCAGGATCCCAAAGACGGCAAGAAAGTGTTTAAGTCTGTCAGGGTGATGGCAGAGTTTGTTCAGGCTAACCGTACTAAATAATTCGATCTTGGAACCGATATATATAACGGGAGCAGGTGTCGCCTCAGCGATAGGTATCGGCAAGGCGGAGACGTTGGCGGCGCTTCAGAACGGGCAGTCTGGTATCCGTGCCATCAGGTATCTGAAGTCGTCGCATCAGGATCTGCCTGTTGGCGAGGTACAGCTGAGTAATGACGAGCTGGCAGAACGACTCGGGTTAGGGGACAGCCGCCGCTATACCCGTACCGCCCTGATCGGAAAGCTCGCCCTCATGGAAGCCCTGCAGGAAGCCGGGCTTGACAGCGAGGCTTTGGACGAGGTGCATTTCATCTCGGGTACGACCGTTGGCGGGATGGACCGCAGAGAACTGATCTATGCCCAGGAGCCTGGTTGCGGACGGGAGATTGCCGAGATTGCTACTCATAACTGTGCGTCGTGTACTGAGATGATAGCGGAAGGTCTTGGTGATTTTGCCTCAATGGCGACTCTCTCTACGGCGTGTTCGTCGGCAACGAATGCCATTATCACAGGCGCGAACATGTTGCGCTGTGGCTTGGCAGAGATCGTGGTGGTAGGCGGTGCGGAGTGCCTGTCGCTGTTCCATCTGAACGGCTTTAATGCGTTGATGATCTTAGATCACCAGCCCTGCCGGCCTTTCGACAGGGATCGGGCTGGCTTGAACCTCGGCGAGGGTGCCGCCTATCTGGTGATGGAGACGGCGGCATCGGCTCAGCGGCGCGGCCTGACGCCGAAGTTCGTGTTGAGTGGCTATGCCAACACATGTGACGCGTTCCACCAGACTGCCTCCTCACCTGAGGGAGAAGGGGCGTTTCTGGCGATGCGTGCCGCCCTAGCGACAGCTGGTCTGAAACCAGAGGATATCCAGTATATCAATGCCCATGGCACGGGTACACCCAATAATGACGAGTCGGAGGGCAAGGCTATCCTGCGTGTGTTTGGCGAGCACTATCCCCCCGTATCCTCCACCAAGTCGTTTACGGGCCATACCACAAGTGCGTCGGGCAGTATCGAGGCAGTGTTCTGTCTTCTGGCCCTTGAGCACCAGTTTTTACCTAAGAACATCAACTGGAAGACACCGATGGAGCAAGGCATCCGGCCTGTGACAACGCCGGTGGCGCATCCCCGGATCCGACATATTCTCAGTAATGCGTTCGGATTTGGCGGCAACGATTCCTCTTTGATCTTCTCTAAAGTGAATGAATGATGGGAAAAGTATATATCCAAGCAGCAGAACAGATCTCTATCCAGAACCCGCTCTCTGAGGCGTGGATGGAGCAGCCGGTTGTGTATCACGAGCCTTTCGTGAAGGCAGTGAACCCTGCGTTCCGTGAGTATATCGCCCCTAATGAGGCACGACGGATGGGAAACATCATGAAACGTGCCCTCGTCACCTCGTTGAAGGTGCTGAAGGAAACGGGCATCGCCCATCCCGACGCCATCATCACAGGTACGAGTCTCGGCAGTCTGGACTATACGGAGAAGTTCCTGAAAGACCTGGTGGAGAATGGCGAGGAGTCGCTGAGTCCCACCTATTTCATGCAGACGACGCATAACACCGTGAGTTCGACGATCAGTATCTATACAGGTACCCATAGTTATAACACCACTTATTCGCACGGCGGCATCAGCTTCGAGCTCGCCTTGAAGGATGCCTGGATGCAGTTCTGCTTAGGCCGGATATCCAATGCCCTTATTGGCGGACATGACGAGATGTTTGAGTCGTATTTCGAACTGCTCCGGAAGACGGGTTATGTGGGTGTTGAGGGTATGGTGCCCTGTGGTGAGTGTGCCATGTCGATGATGCTCAATACACAGTCCTCACCTGATAACCTCTGTGAGTTGGCTGGTGTCAGTGTATTCCGCACGAAATCAGCGCAGAACATCCGCAGACAGCTGGAGATGCTGACAGAGAAGGCCAGTATCAGCCTGGAGGCTATCCAGACGGTGATGACAGGCGTGAACGGGAATCCTGAGAACGACCGGTTGTATCAGCCCGTGCTGGGCGAGCTCTTCCCGCAGGCGGAGCATCTGCAGTACAAACAGCTGTTCGGTGAGAACTTCACGGTATCGGCGTTAGGACTGTATGCTGCCGCTCATCTGATAAAGAAACAAGGCACGCCTGTGATGCTGTTTGTGAACTGCACCATGAATGGCGATTGTGCGTTAGTGCTCTTGAAAGGAATATGATTCTGAAGTTATTGCCCATATCGCTCTTCCAGTGTATGCTCCTGACGGGTGGACAGGTGCTGATGAAGTATGGTCTTCTGAAAGCCGGTGATTTCTCCTTTTCTTGGGGCTATTTCGGCAGACTGCTGATCAACTGGCAGTTCTTCTGCTGTGGCATCTGCTTTGCCGTCGGTTCCGTGCTCTGGATGTATATCATCAAGAACTTCCCTTTGAGTATGGCGTACCCGATGGTGAGTCTGAGTTATGTGATGGGCATGTTTGCGGCAATCATCTTCTTCCACGAGCATATACCGTTAGAGAGATGGATCGGCGTGCTCCTGATTCTGTCGGGATGCGTGCTGATAGCAAAATAGAAATTATTAAATGTAGAGATATGTTGAGATCGTTAGTTTTATATTTAATGTGTCTGTCTGCCCTGACGGTGATGGGACAGACCAAACTTACGAGTGAGCAGGAGAAGCAGGTGCTGGCGAAAATGGAGCAGTCGTCGAATGCGCTGCATTCGCTTCAGTGCGACTTCGTACAGTCCAAGCGGATGAAGATCCTGAGCAAGGAGATGCAGTCGAAGGGTATTCTGTATTTCAAGAAGCCGGATAAGATCAGATGGCAATACACCACACCTTACGACTATACCTTTGTCATGAACGGCGACAAGGTGCAGATCAAGTCGGCTAAGTCAACTAAGAATATCGATATTCAGGGGAACAAGATCTTCCGTCAGATCACGACAATCATCCTGAATACCGTGACTGGTGGCGGTATCAAGAACTCGGCCGACTTCGATGTGACGCTTTTCAGGCAAGGTGATGCGTATTTCGCCAAGATGCTGCCGAAGAAGAAGGAAGTAAAGCAGGTCTATGCTGCCATTGAGGTGTATTTCAATCCTGCACTGACGATGGTGGAGCGTATCAAGATGATAGAGAAGTCGGGTGAATATACCGTCGTCAAACTGCTGTCTCCTAAAATGAACACCACAATTAATGAGAGCATATTTAAGGTTAATTAGTCTGTTGCTGCTCTTCCAGTTGCCTTGTCAGGCTCAGGAGGAGACTGTGCTGACTGACTCTGTAGGGGTTGACACTGTTGTCACGGATACCGCAGAGATCAGACAGTATAATCTGCTGCTGGAGGCAGGGCCGCATCAGATCTCCGGCATCTGTGTGATGAAGATGACATCGCCGACGGAAGTGATTGGTACCGTGATCAATGAGTTTGGACTGACTGCCTTTGATTTCGAGTACAACGGAAAGAAGGCCAGACTTTCAAATCTGCCTCCGTTCCTGGACAAATGGTATATCCGGAAGGTATTGCAGGCTGATATGTCGTTTTTCTTCTCCAACCTTCCAAAGCAGAAGAATGTGAGGAAGATCAGTAGGCTGATGACCTTCTCGCCTGATGGTGAGATCCACATGACTAATATCCGATTTAAGATAAAATATACATTTACTCCAATAATAGAAGAATGAGACTGATCAACGATTTTTTTGAGGTAGTTTCCACCAAACAGAGTGAGGACAGCTACCAGTGCCAGGTGAAGTTCAATCCCGAGCACCGCATCTATAAAGCCCATTTCCCTGGTAACCCTATTACACCGGGTGTCTGTCTGATGCAGATGGGTGAGGAGATGCTGGAAGAGAAATACGGGAAGCAACTGCAGCTGAGCGTCATCAAGACCATCCGGTTTAAGAAGATCATCGGACCGAATGATACCCCTGTCTATACCTTTACAAAAGAGGTGCTGGATCAGGATGTGCTGACTGCGGATGTTACCGTTTCCGACGAGGCGGATGAGGCCGTGAAGATGTCGCTTCAATTTAAAGTGCTGGATGTATAAGGTATGTGTCATCATACCGACTTATAATAATGCCGGGACAATCGTGGAGGTCATATCCGGCGTGACGGCTTATTGTCAGGATGTGATTGTGGTGAATGACGGTAGTACAGACGAGACTGCTTCCATTCTTCAGCGGCTCTCTACGCCCGTCACGCTGGTCTCATACCCTAAGAACCAAGGTAAGGGGCACGCGCTGGTGAAGGGCTTTCAGAAAGCCAGGGAATTAGGTTTCTCCCATGCGATAACGATTGATGCCGACGGGCAGCATTTCCCTGCCGATATACCTATTTTATTAAATAAGATGGAGGAGAAGCCCGAGGCAATCATCGTGGGATGCAGGAATCTTACGGAGAAGAATATGCCACGACAGAACACGTTTGCCAACAAGTTCTCTAATTTCTGGTTCCGTTTGCAGACGGGCATTAGCCTCCCTGACACCCAGAGCGGCTTCAGACTCTACAACCTGAAGGCGCTGAGATGGTTGCCGCTGATCACCTCCCGCTATGAGGCTGAACTGGAACTGTTGGTGTTTGCGGCTTGGACGGGTTGTCCGATCTCCTCTGTCAGTGTGCGGGTGTATTATCCCCCGGTGGAGAAGCGGGTGAGTCATTTCCGTCCTGTCTATGATTTCTTCCGTATCAGTGTGCTGAATACGATCCTGTGTGCAGGTGCCTTGTTCTATAGGTCGTTCTATTTCATCAAGCAGGCGCTCTATACCATCTTCTCCTTCTGCTTCTTCCTCGTGGATGCTATTATCCTGACGTTGGCAGGTTTCTTGCTGATCACCGTCGGAGGGGCAACGGAGAAACACAAGTTCTTGTATCACAGGCTTTTGTGGAAACATGCCAGATTCATTATCCGTCATGTGCCCGGTACGAAGTTCACCTTCCATCAGCCACAAGGCGAAGACTTCGGGAATCCCTCGATCATCATCAGCAACCATCAGTCGCATCTGGATCTGATGGCGATTATGATGCTGACACCGAAACTGATCATCCTCACGAAGCGCTGGGTGTGGCATAATCCCTTTTACGGTCTCATTATCCGTTATGCGGATTTCTTCCCCATCTCTGATATGGATGATATGAAAGTGAAGATCCGGAAGAAGGTTGACGAAGGCTACTCGGTGGTGATATTTCCAGAGGGGACGCGTTCGGAAGACTGCAGAATCAGATTGTTCCAGCGTGGTGCCTTCTATCTGGCAGAGCAGCTGAGACTCGACATCCTGCCTGTGTTCATCAAAGGTTTCGGAGAGGTGTTGCCCAAGAAGTCGTTCCATCTGCATCCTGGTACGATGTCTCTGGAGGTGAAGCCCCGTATCTGTCGTGAGAAACTGACTGCCGAAGATAACTACAAGACACTGACCAGACGGATGCGCCACACCTATCTGAAGTGGAATCATGAAGAAGTGAAGTTATATAGAAGTAAACATTAAAAACAGAAAATGATATGAAAGTAGAAGATGTTCCCCAAGATTTGAAGTTTACGGAGGGTACCCCTGTCAGGCACCCGATCTATGCCGTTGACAGTGAAGGAAAATACCAGATGGTAAACAGTGTGGGCTGGGAGGCTAAGAACGAGGCCATCCAGTGGCAATTGGATGCCGTCCAGGAAGAGTGTGATGAAGTGTTGGAGCGTATCAAGAAAGGAGAGTCCACACTTCTGGAGTATTATGCCGTGAAGAATCTGATGACGCCAGAACTGTTGGCTCACTATGCCGATATCCCCAAGCGTAAGGTTCGCAAGCACCTGTCTGATCCTGAGGCGTTTGCCAATCTCGATGATAAGACACTCAGCGCCTATGCAGAAGCCCTCCGCATGACAGTAGAAGAATTAAAAACATTCCCAGAAAAATAAGAAAGATGGAATTACAATTACAACATAAGCCTGCGGCCCATTGTGAGAATGGAACGATCTCTAATTTGTTGAGATACTATGGTGTAGAAGTATCAGAACCCATGGCCTTTGGCTTGTCCAGTGGACTGTTCTTTGTACATGTCCCCTTTATAAAGGCGGGTGGTATGCCGATGACCTTCTTCCGCACATTCCCTGGTGTACTCTTTAAGCGTATCACCAAACTGATGGGTATCAAGTCGGAGATGCGTCGTTTCCTGAGTCAGGATCGTGCGATGAAGAAGTTGGACGAGGTGCTGCTGGGTCAGAAGACCCCAGTGGGTTGTGTGGTCGGTATCTATTATCTGCCGTATTATCCGATCGAGTATCGTGTGCACTTTAACGGCCACAATATCTGTATTGTAGGAAAAGATGAAGAGACCGGTGTGTATAGTGTACTGGATCCCGTCACCATCGAGAAGGTGACCCTCACCACGAAGGATCTGAAGAAGGTGCGTTTCACCAAAGGCACCTATCCCCTGATGGGACAGATGTATTGGATCAAAAAGATGCCCGAGGTGATACCCGATCTGAAGCCGATGGTCCTGAAAGCCATCAAGAAGAACTGTAAGAATATGGCCTTCCAGCCTAAATTCATACCTTTCGCCGGTGCCAACGGTATCGTCTATCTGTCGAAGAATATGAGAACCTGGGAGAAGACGATGGGTCGGAAGAAGGCATTGCTGAATCTGGCGCAGATCATCCGTATGTTGGAAGAGACAGGTACGGGTGGTGCCGGTTTCCGATATGTCTATGGTGCCTTCCTGCAGGAGGCAGCGGAGAAGACAGGTCTGGATTTCCTGAACAACTATTCCAAAGAGATGACGCAGATCGGCGACAAGTGGAGAGAGTTCTCTTATCAGTCGTCTAAGGTTCTGAAGAAGCGTAAGGATGAGGGTCTGACCTTTGATGATCTGGCTGATATGGTCGAGCAGATCGGTGAGACAGAAAGAGACTTCTTCAGAAGACTCTATGCTGACGTAGATCGCTGTTCAGAATGAAACACAGGTTCATCGTCACGCTCTGTCTGCTGCTGGTAGGTCTATCTTCCTATGCCTACCGGTTCAGGGCTTTCATCCCCAAGGAGAATCCCACGGGGATAGGTGTGATTGTCTGTCCTGGTGGTAGTTACTTCTGGTTGGATAAGCAGGGTGAGGGCGATGAGGTGGCACAATGGCTCTGTGATAATGGCATCGCTGCCTTTGTGGTGGAATACAGCCATGGCGGGTGGGCATCGTTCACCTTCCATGTGTATCTGAAAAAACGTCGTTTCCCGGAGGGGTTCAACGACCTGTGCAGGGCACTCGATGAAGTGAGGAGTCATGCCGCAGAATATGGTGTCATGCCGGACCGTATCGGTTGTATGGGTTTCTCAGCAGGCGGTCATCTGGTGATGCATGCTGCAGAGCAGTTGGCTGGTACCTCACAGGCGCCCTATTTCGTGGCACCGATGTATCCTGTGGTCTCGATGACGCATCCTGCTACCCACAAGCGTTCGCGTCGCGGACTGTTGGGCGGTTCTCCTACTGGGGAGATGATGGACTCGCTGTCGGTAGAACGACATGTGCCTGCCAACTGTCCGCCAGTGTTCCTGATGAACTGCGACGACGACCCTGTGGTGGATCCTCGTAATGCGATCCTTCTGGATTCAGCCTTGACTAGTCAGCATATCCCTCATCAGTATGAGCACTACCGTACGGGGGGACACGGATTCGGGGTGTCAGAGAAGAAAACAACAAAAGAGGCTATCGGATGGAAAGAACAATTCCTGAAGTGGCTTCAGAATTTAGTCAATAATCAATTGTAATGGTGAACTTCTTCCTACGTCTATATGACATGCTCCATCAGCGCAAGACCCTGTTTACAGGACTTCTGTTGGGACTGATCATGACGCTGCTTGTGATGATGTTCTCGCTCTCCTATAATGAGAACATCTACGACTTCCTGCCATTAAGTGGAAATGAGCAGAAGGCTATCAATATCTACCAAGATATCTCTGGTGGACAACGCATCTATGCGATGTTTAAGACCAAAGACGGCCAGATAGACCGAGACCTTCTGGCTGAGGCCGTCGATTCCTTTGCTCTGAAGATCAATTCCCAGCCCGGGAAAAGACATATCAAGGAGATCACTACCCAGATCGATTACGAAAAGTATGCCAGCATCACGGATTTTATCTATCAGAATATGGCAGTGATGCTGCGCGATTCTGATTATGTCCGTATGGAACAGTTGTTGGCAACGCCTAACTATGCGAAGGACCAACTTTCCAACGACGTAGAGATGATGCTGATGCCTGCCTCGGGCTTCTTCACCTCGAATATCGGCAATGACCCGCTGGCACTCTTCAGTCCGGTATTGGACCGTCTGCAGGTACAGCAGTCGGCTTTGCCTATTGAGGTGGATAACGGCTACATCTATATCAATGACAATAAGTATGCTGTGGCGATGCTGACATCACCTTATGGTGGTATGGAGTCGGCAAACAACAGTCTGCTGGTGGAATATGTAGATAGCGTTGTTGACGAGACGATGAAGGCAGTGCCTAATGTCGATGTGGCTATCACAGGTGCCCCTGTCATCGCTGTCGGCAATGCCGAACAGATCAAGAGTGACAGTCATTGGGCCATCACCATCGCCATCACCCTGATTCTCACTCTGCTGATATTTGCATTCAAGAAGGTGAAGAACCTCTTGCTCATCGGTGCCTCCATCGCCTTTGGTTGGTTGTTCGCCATGGGACTGGTCTCTGTGATCCGTAGTGATGTGTCGTTGATTGTGATCGGTATTGGCTCTATCATTATCGGTATCGCCGTGAACTATCCGCTGCACTTCATCGCCCACACGAGTCGTGGCGGAACGGCAAGGGAGATTCTGAAGGAGATGGTGGCACCGCTGCTGATTGGTAATATTACCACGGTGGGTGCCTTCGCCAGTTTGATGCCACTCGATGCTCCAGCCCTGCGTGACTTAGGTATCTTTGCGGCTTTGATGCTGGTGGGTACGATCCTCTTTGTACTGGTATTCCTGCCGCATCTGGTAAAGGTGAGGGCAGAGGTAGGAGAGGAGCGTCTCGTCTTCGGCAAACTGTCATCAGGTTCTCCAGAGCGTCATCGTTGGCTGTTGTGGGTGATCTTCATCCTGACACTTGTCTTCGGCTATTATAGTCTGGACACTTCGTTTGACACCAACATGCACCATATCAATTATATGACCAAACAGCAGAAAGATCTGTTGGGTGAGATGAATGCCTCCATCGGTATGAATGATACGGTGAATGTGTATGTCGTCACAGAGGGGGCAGACTGGAACCAGGCCCTTGACAATAGGTCGAAACTGGCACCGCTGCTGGAACAACTCAAACAGAAGGGGGGCTTGAATGGCTATTCTGATGCCACGAACCTGATCTGTTCTGAGGCAGAACAGCAGCGAAGGATAGAACGATGGAACGCTTTCTGGAGTCAGCATCGTACGGAGGTGATGGCGATGTTAAAGGCCCATGCGCCTGCTTTCGGTTTCAGTGATGAGGCTTTTGAAGGTTTTCAGGAGATCATCACCAAGGACTATTCTCCGAAACCGTTTGACTATTTCGAGCCTGTCCGTTCGATCTTCCTGAATAACTCCTTTAGTACGAACACGGGCTGCTGTGCCGTTATCGACATCATCGATGCCAAGGGTAAGGATATGGAAGCGCTGGAATCGACGCTGAATGAGGCTTTGGGATCGTCCTGCTACGCCTTCGACTTTGTCAGGATGAACGGGGCTGTGGCCAGTACACTCTCCGACAACTTCAACTATATCGGTTTTGCCTGCGGATTCATCGTCTTCATCTTCCTTTGGCTATCGTTCGGGCGACTCGAACTGAGTCTGTTGGCATTCCTGCCAATGGCTATCGGATGGATCTGGATCCTGGGTATCATGACCCTCTTCGGCATGCAGTTCAACATCGTCAATGTGATTCTGGCTACCTTTATCTTCGGACAGGGTGACGACTATACCATCTTCATTACCGACGGTCTGATCAATGAATATGCCTACCATAAGAAACTGCTGCCTTCGTATAAGAACAGTATCGTGATCTCAGCCTTGATCATGTTTATCGGTATGGGTTCGTTGATCGTGGCCAGACATCCTGCCCTTCATTCGTTGGCAGAGGTCACAATCGTGGGTATGTTTACCGTGGTGCTGATGGCATGGGTGATTCCGCCATTTATCTTCGGATGGCTTACGAAGACCAATCACAAAATTCGCAGAAGTCCTGTGACCATCGAACAGATCATCCGTATTACCTATTGCGCTGTCGTGTATCTCACGGAACTGTTGTATGGTAGTATCTTCGGACTGGTGGTGAAATGTCTGCCAGACAAGAACAAAAAGAAGGAGGCTTGGTTCCATCGGGTGATCCATCGGTCCATGCATGTGGATGTAACTCATATATGGGGTGTCGACTTCCATCTTCATAACGAAGTAGGAGAGAAGTTCGACAAGGGTTCGATCATCATCTGTAACCACCAGTCGATGCTCGATCCGATCTATATCCTCTCGCTGAGTCCTCATGTCCTGGTGATGGCAGGCGACAGGGTGTGGCGAAACCGTTTCGTGAAGACGATGTTCAAGGTATCGCGCTTCATGAATGCCAGAAGTTCTATAGAGAACATGGAGGAACAGTTGGCTCAGGCTGTGGCAGACGGCTATAACGTGGTGATATTCCCTGAGGGTCTGAGAAGCAATGAGGGTATCCAACGTTTCCATAAGGGGGCTTTCTATCTCGCCAAGAAACTGGGTGTTGATCTCTTGCCGCTGTATCTTCACGGCACAGGTCATGTGATGCCTAAAGGCAGTGGATTCGCTTCTCGTGGACAAGTGGATCTCGTGATAGGCGAACGTATCCCTGCAGAGCGGTTAGGGGAGTATGGTGATACCGAACTGGCGATCACCAAACGGATCCAGCATCTCTATAAGAACCGTTACGAACAGATCCGTCGTCAGATCGAGAACACGCATTACTTCCATGACTATATCATCGACAAGCATATCTATAAAGGCATAGGTATAGAGAAGGAGACACGGAAACTGTTGAAACGCTATGATGACTTCAGCCAATGGATAGATGACTATCAGTTGGAGGATGCATCCACTAACAGTGTATCTGTCGTTCATGCTGGCAGAGGTCAGTTCTCACTGTTGATGGCACTCGTACATCCGGAATGGGAGATCCACTCCTATGCCGATGATCCTGACGATGTGGCGCTGGCTGCAGCCTGTGAGCCGATGCCTGCTAATCTGCATGTCCATGATGGCTCAGAGGCAAAGATTGCTGCAGAAACGCCCAATATCATTGATTTCTCAAAAATAACAGATAAAGATGAGCAATAATCAGTTCGACGATATCCGTCCGTATGAGGACAGTGAGATACCTGCAGCGATGCAGCGCATTGTGGATAGCGACTTCTTCGGTCTGCTGTGTACCTATGTCTATCCTGGATATAACCCTGCGGATATCAAGAAGATGATGCTGTCGTTTCGCACTATCCGCGACTTTCAGTTGGAGGTGATGCGCTGTGTCAACGAACAGGTGATCGCCCGTTCCACTACCGCTTTCACCTATAGCGGTGTGGAGCAACTCGATCCCCAGAAGCAATATCTCTTCGTGAGTAACCATCGTGACATCATGCTCGATGCCTGTCTGTTGCAGTATATATTATATATGAACGGGCGCGAGACGTCGGAGATCACTTTTGGTGCCAACTTGATGTCGTCGCCTTTGGTGATCGATATCGGCAAGGCTAATAAGATGTTCCGTGTGGAACGAGGGGGTAACATGAAGGACTTCTATCTTTCGTCGAAACATCTGAGCGATTATATCCGCTATGTGTTGACGGAGAAAGGACAGAGTCTTTGGATAGCCCAGCGTAATGGACGTACGAAGGACGGTAAGGATCAGACGGATCAGGGTATCATCAAGATGTTCTGTATGAGTGAGCCTACGGATAAGATCAAGGCTCTGGCTGATCTGCATATCATTCCTGTGGCTGTCAGTTACGAATGGGAGTCGTGTGATATCCTGAAGGCCCTTGAACTCTATGAGTCACGTTCCAGAAAATATATCAAGAAGCCAGGAGAGGACCTGAACAGCATTCTTACAGGTATTGCGCAGCCCAAGGGTAGGGTGAATATCACGTTTTGTCCTGAGGTGACGGAAACCGACCTGCGTCAGTTTGAACAGTGTACGAACAATGAGTACCATCGTCTGGTGGCTCAGTTGCTTGATGAACGGATCGTCTCTGCCTATCAACTGACCCCCAACAACTATATTGCCAGAGATATGCGTTATGGTCAGCAACTCTATCGTGATCACTACACCGATGAGGAGCGTGACGCCTTCATGGCTTATATGGAAAAACTTAATGAATTCGACATCGCAGAACTTGATGTGTTGAAGGATATCTTCCTGGGGATCTATAGTAATCCTATAGATGCAAAAAGACGTCTGACAGCATCAAAATGAAAAAATGTAAGCGAAAAAGCCATTTTTCCTGCAAAATATTTGTTTATTTCGTAGAAAAGTGATATTTTTGCACCCGATAAAACAAAAATTAGAGAATATGTCAATGTCGAATGCATACTTTTACGGCTATTACTTTTACTTTGCAAGCAATTGTGAAGCGGTTTGCCGTAAGTAAAATTTGAGATTGAGAATTTGAAGAATAAAATAAGGCTCCGCTTCACGACAAGGTGAAAGCGGAGCTTTTCTTTAAAAAGTAAAAAGGTAAAAAAGAGAATATGAAGAGAATTGCTATTCAAGGACTGATCGGGTCGTTCCACGATATCGCGGCACACCTGTATTTCGAGGGAGAACAGATACAGCTCATCTGCTGCTCTACCTTCGAACAGGTCTTTGAGAACATCAAGAAGGATCCCACAGCCATTGGCATGCTTGCCATCGAAAATACGATTGCAGGTAGTCTGCTGCATAACTATGAACTGTTGCGCGACAGTGGTACCAGTGTAGTGGGGGAGCACAAACTCCACATCACCCACAGCATCTGCTGTCTGCCTGAGGATGACTGGGACACCATTACGGAAGTCCACTCTCACCCGGTAGCCCTGATGCAGTGCCGTCAGTTCCTGGCCCAGCACCCCCAGCTGAAGAATGTGGAGGCTGAGGATACGGCTGGTTCGGCAAAGATGATTGCCGAGGGTCAGAAGAAAGGCTGGGCTGCTATCTGTCATGCAGAGGCTGCCAGACTCTATGGTCTGAAGGTGCTCGAGGATCATATCGAGGATAACAAGCACAACTTCACCCGTTTCCTCGTGGTGTCGAATCCCAACAAGGCCGATATGCTGCGTCCGTTGACAGAGGCTAACAAGTCGAGTATCGTCTTCTCACTGCCTCATGAGGAAGGTTCTCTCTCGCATGTATTGGCGATCCTCTCATTCTACAAGATCAACCTCACGAAGATTCAGTCGCTGCCGATTATCGGACGTGAGTGGGAGTATTTGTTCTACGTCGATGTGATGTATGATGATCTCACCCGCTACCGTCAGTCGATTGATGCGATTATCCCATTAACCAAAGATTTAAAGATTTTAGGAGAATATAAAGATGGCAAACAAACAAATTGAACCAGCAGATAGATTAAGTTTAGTTCAGGAGTACTACTTCAGCCGCAAACTGAAGGAAGTGGCCCAGATGAATGCAGAGGGCAAGGATATTATCAGCCTCGCGATTGGCAGTCCTGATATGCCCCCTTCTGAACAGACCATCCAGAAACTGTGTGAGGTAGCCAAACTGCCTGATGCACACGGCTATCAGATGACAGTAGGAACCCCAGAGTTGCGTATGGCAATGGCTGATTTCTACAAGCGTTGGTATGGCGTGGAACTGGATGGTAAGACGGAGGTGTTGCCACTTATCGGTTCGAAGGAAGGTATCCTGCATGTCACCCTCGCCTTCGTGAATCCTGGCGACGAGGTGCTGGTGCCTAATCCTGGCTATCCCACCTATACCTCTTTGTCAAAGATTTTAGGGGCTAAGATTGTGAACTATAATCTGCGTGAGGACAATGGTTGGCAGCCCGATTTCGAGGAACTGGAGAAGATGGATCTCTCGAAGGTGAAACTCATGTGGACCAACTATCCCAACATGCCGACGGGTGGTCGTGCCCAGCGTGAGACCTACGAGCGTCTGGTGCAGTTTGCCAAGGAGCATGGTATCGTGGTAGTGAACGATAATCCCTATTCGTTTATCCTGAGTGAAGAACATCTGAGTATCCTTCAGATACCTGGTGCGAAGGACTGCTGTATCGAGTTCAATTCGATGTCGAAGTCTCACAACATGCCAGGTTGGCGTGTGGGTATGTGTCTCGCCAATGCCCAGTTTATCCAGTGGATCATGAAGATCAAGAGCAATGTGGACAGCGGTACGTTCCGTGGTATCCAACTCGCTGCGGCTGAAGCACTTAAGAATGATGAGGCTTGGCATCGTGAGGCGAATATCGAGACCTATAGCCGTCGTCGTCAGTGGGCAGAGCAGATCATGGATGTGCTGGGCTGCACCTACGATAAGGATCAGGTGGGTATGTTCCTCTGGGGAAAGATCCCTGAGCAGTATGCCGATGTCGAGGATCTCACGGAGAAGGTGCTCCACGAGGCCCGTGTCTTCATCACCCCTGGCTTCATCTTCGGCTCCAACGGCAAGCGTTATATCCGCATTTCCCTCTGTGCCAAGGAAGACAAAATCAAAACCGCATTAGAAAGAATCAAAAAAGCAATATAATTATGGAATTAGATTTAGCACCACTGAATTTACCGAGTGACAATGAACGTCCCTTCGTGATTGCAGGCCCTTGCTCTGCAGAGACTGAGGAACAAGTGATGACTACAGCCCGTGAGTTGGCGATGAAAGGCTGCCACAACTTCCGTGCAGGTGTTTGGAAACCCCGTACGAAACCAGGTGGCTTCGAGGGGCATGGTGAGCCCGCACTCGTATGGCTGAAACAGGTGAAGGAAGACACCAAGATGCTGGTATCTACCGAGGTGGCTACACCAGAGCATGTGGAGCTGTGCCTGAAGTATGGTGTCGATATCCTCTGGGTTGGTGCCCGCACCTCTGCAAACCCTTTCGCCATGCAGGCACTTGCCGACGCACTGAAGGGTGTTGATGTACCTGTCTTTGTGAAGAACCCAGTGAACCCTGACCTCGAGTTGTGGGTAGGTGCTTTGGAGCGTCTGAATCAGGCTGGTGTGAAGCGCTTAGGTGCCATCCATCGTGGTTTCTCCAGCTATGAGCAGAAGATCTACCGTAATGCGCCGATGTGGCAGATTCCCATCGAACTGCGTCGCCGTATTCCCGAGCTGCCGTTGATCAGCGATCCCTCACACATCGGAGGTCGTCGTGAACTGATTGCACCGCTTTGTCAGCAGGCCATGGATCTTGGCTTCGATGGTCTGATCATCGAGAGCCACTGCGATCCTGACAAGGCTTGGAGTGATGCCAAGCAGCAGGTGACCCCTGATGTGCTCGACTATATCCTGAGTCTCCTGGTGATCCGTGATGAGCACACGATGACAGAGGGTATCACCCAGCTCCGTAAGCAGATCGACGAACTCGACAACCAGTTGATGGATCTGCTCGCCAAGCGTATGAAGGTGTGTCGTGAAATCGGCGAGTACAAGAAGACGCACAACATGACCGTGCTGCAGGCCAACCGCTACAATGAGATCTTGAACAAACGTGGTGCCCAGGGCTCACTCTGTGGTATGGATCCGGAGTTCGTCGCCCACGTCTTTGAGAATATCCACGAGGAGTCAGTCCGTCAACAAATAGAGATCATTAATAAGTAAAACATTTAGACAGAAGAACAAAGGAACATAAAGGCTGCGCCAAGTATTATGTACTTATGTTCTTATGTCAAAATAGAAGAACTATGAAGATTTTAGTAATGGGTGCAGGAAAGATGGGAAGTTTCTTCATCGACCTGCTGAGTTTCGACCACGAGGTGGCTGTCTTTGAGCGCGATCCCAAACGGATGCGCTTCACCTACAACTGTCAGCGCTTCACCTCTTACGATGAGATACGTGAGTTTAAGCCTGAACTGCTGATCAATGCCGTCACACTGAAATACACCATTCCTGTATTTAAGGAGGTCATCCCTTATCTGCCCAAGGAATGTATCATCAGCGACATCGCCTCTGTAAAGACGGATTTGAAAGACTTCTATGAGAGTACAGGTATGCGTTATGTATCTACTCACCCGATGTTCGGACCTACCTTTGCCAACCTGCAGCAGCTCTCTGAGGAGAATGCCATCATCATCAGCGAGGGTGACTACATGGGACGTATCTTCTTCAAGGATCTCTATCAGAAGCTGGGACTAAACATTTACGAATACACCTTTGAGGAGCACGATAAGACGGTGGCTTACTCACTGTCTATCCCCTTTGTCTCTACGTTTGTGTTTGCAGCTGTCATGAAGCATCAGGATGCGCCTGGTACCACCTTCAAGCGCCATATGCGCATCGCTAAAGGAGTGCTCAACGAGGACGACTATCTGCTTCAGGAAATCCTCTTCAACCCCTATACTCACGATCAGGTATCTCAGATCCGTACAGAGTTGAAAGAACTCCTGGAGATCATCGACCAGAAGGATGCCGACGGCATGAAAGGCTATCTCACCAAGATCCGCAATAACGTGAAACGTGATATAGAAATAAAATCTTGATGATTTTGCATATATGAATGCAAAGAGGATATTGAAATACCTGAGGCAGATAGCGGCTCATAACAATCGGGCTTGGTATCTGGAGCATAAGGCTGAGTATGATGCCATCAGGGCTGATTTCGAACAGGGCATTGCTCAGGCGTTGGAACGTATCATTACGTTTGATCCTGAGGTGGCCCATCTGCAGGTGAAGGACTGTACCTATCGCTTTAATCGCGATACTCGTTTTTCTCCTGATAAGTCACCTTACAAGAATCATCTGGGTGCTTATATCTGTGCGAAAGGTAAGAAGGCGTTGCGAGGAGGCTATTATCTTCATCTGGAACCAGGTCACTGTCTGTTGGCTGTGGGAAACTACTGGCTTCCGACGAATATCCTCACCTCATGTCGTAATGAGATGATGGGGAATACGGATGCGTGGCTACAGTGCGTGGAGAATCAGGAATTTCTGAAGTATTTTGAGGATACGGGTTCACTGAGTATGAATGAGAGTTGGGATCGGCCCCAGGGATTTGGTCTGGAGAAGTTGAAGACTTGTCCTTCTGGTTTTCCACGAGACTGGCCCTATGTACGCTATCTGCGTCTGAAAGATTATTGTGCCTGGCATGCAGTGCCTGACAGTTTCTTCGAGGGTGACGGTTGGCTCGACGAGATGGAACGCATCTTCCTGGCTGCCAAACCTATGATGGACTTTATGAATGCCGTGATAGATGACTATGAATAATCCAGATAGAAGGCTTATGAAAGGAAAGATAATTATCTTATTATTGTTGTTGGCTGCTTCGATCTCTGGACTGGCGAAGGGAGACGATGGTCTGAAACCACGACTGGTGGTCTGTACCGATATAGCACCTGCTGATGTGGAGCCTGACGACATGGAGTCGATGGTGAGGCTGATGGCGTATGCAGACTGTTTCGAGATAGAGGCACTGATTACATCAGTTGGATGGAACTGTGATCCGTATCCTGTGGAGTGGGCACAATATCTGCAACGTGTAATTGAGGCCTATCGTCAGGATGTTCCCAATCTGATGAAACGTTCAGAGCAACAGGATTTCTTGCCGATCGAGCAGGAGAATGGGAGTCAGAAGTTGGGCTACTGGCCCAGTGCTGATTATCTGAAAAGTCGTGCTGTGATGGGCAGCGAGCGAGGTGGTATCAAAGTGATTGGCGAGGGTAATGATTCACCAGGAAGTGATCTGCTCATCATGTTGGCTGATGAGGCTGATGAACGTCCGATCTATGTGGCTGCTTGGGGTGGGGCTAACACCTTGGCGCAGGCCATCTGGCGTGTGAAGCAGACAAGAACGGCTGAGGAACTGAAACGCTTTGTCAGGAAGTTCCGAATCTATACCATCACTGATCAGGACATGCAATATAATATGCGAATGGATCGTGCCTATAGTTCGCATCAGTGGTTAAGAAAGGAATTTACTGAGGATTTGCAATTTATCTGGGATGAAGGTACTTGGCAGGAACAGTGCGAACTTGGCAAATGTCATTGGCCGCAGCATGCCAGCGAGATTCAGAGGAAAGGGGCACTTGGTAAAGAATATCCAACCTATAAATGGGGTGTGGAGGGTGATACGCCCAGTTTCCTTTACGTAATGCCTCATGGACTGAACGATCCTGAAGATCCTCATCAGGCAGGGTGGGCTGGTTATCATGAGCGTGGGCTTTGTCCTGATTCACTCACTACAGCCTGGACCAGTTGGGAAGAACCTGTTCGCAGTATCAGCATTGGCTATAAAAAACGTTTCTATCCTGACGAACTGAATGATTTCATAGCCCGTATGCAGTGGGCTGCAGAAGGGCAGGGGAATCGTAATCCACAGATCGTGATCAACTCAGACGATCATCGTCCGTCTCCTCTTTATATCAAAGCGAAGGCAGGTGATACGATACGACTTGATGCTTCAGCATCGAGCGATCCAGATGGTGACAATCTGACGTTCCTTTGGTGGTTTCAGCCTGAGATTGGAAAGGCAAAATTGCAGATTGCAACACCTACGATGCCAACGACAACGATCAGGATTCCTCAGGATGCCAAGGGGTGTTACCATCTGATATGCGAGGTTCATGATGATGGTCCTCATCATCTGGTGGCTTATCGTCGCGTTATTATTGAAATATAAGAAAAAAGGCTGAAAGTTTTGTGCTTTCGGCTTTTTTGTCTAATTTTGCGCCAAAATTATAAAGAAAGAATCATTATGGGTATTATTGGATCAATTATTATTGGATGTCTGGCAGGCTTCTGTGCAGGCAAGTTGATGAAAGGTGGTGGTATGGGATTCGTTATGAATCTGGTGCTTGGCTTGTTTGGTGGTGTCCTCGGTGGTTGGCTGTTTGGTCAGCTGGGCATAGAGTGGGGCGGCGTCTTAGGTCAGCTGGGTACTGCCATCGTTGGTGCCGTTGCTATCCTTTGGATAGCCTCGCTCATCAAGAAGTAAGGTATGGCAGCAGGAAAGTGGATAGGAGGATTCATAGGATGGATGGCTGGAGGACCGTTGGGTGCTCTGGCTGGCTATCTTGTCGGTTCACTGTTTGATTCGATGCTCGACGGGGTGAATACCCCAGAAAATTCTGGCACCTGGGGCGCTGGCTCTCAGCGCAGTCAGGGGTATCAGGACTACAGTCAGATGTATCAGCAGGCCTATCGTCAGCGTCAGCAACAGGGTCAGCGCAACAGTTTCCTCTTCTCGTTGCTGGTGCTTTCCTCCTATATTATTAAGGCCGACGGCAAGGCGATGCACTCGGAGATGGAACTGGTGCGTCAGATGTTGCGTCAGAACTTCGGTAATGATGCCGTCAGTCAAGGTAACGAGATCCTCAATAAACTCTTTGACGAACAGAAGCGCGAGGGATGGCAGCAGTTTAAGCAGACCGTCCGTCAGTGTTGCGCTCAGATTAATCAGCAGATGGACTACTCGCAGCGTCTGCAGCTGTTGAACTACCTAGTGATGGTGGCACAGGCTGATGGCTCAGTACCCCAGAGTGAGATCACAGCACTGAAAGAGTGTGCCATCTGGATGGGACTGCGCGAAACGGAAGTGGATTCGATGCTCCATCTTTCTGGTGATAGTCTCGAAGACGCCTATAAGGTGTTGGGTGTCAGTCCGAATGCTTCTGACAATGAGGTGAAGAAAGCTTATCGTAAACTCGCTCTTGAACATCATCCAGATAAAGTGGCAGCCCTTGGCGAAGATGTGCGCAAGGCTGCCGAAAAGAAGTTTCAGGAGATCAATGCCGCCAAAGACCGCATCTGGAAAGCACGCGGCCTTTAGAACTGCCAACGACTGGGTATCTGTCTATCTGGCCAGAGATGCTTGGCATACTGGTAACGATACAGTTCAAAGAGTGCTGTCAGTCGTGTCAATCGTTCTTTAAAGGCTTCATAATCCTTACGTTCTGGTTGAGTCCACTGCACTTCTGATAGTGCAGACATACGTGGCAGTGCCTGATATTCAAGCATCGCCTCGTTGGTGATGTACTCTGTCCAAAGGTTGGCTTGTGCGCCGAGGATATGCTGACGGGCTGTAACGGAAAGGCTGTCAGGAGCAGGATCGAGGGAATAAACCTTCTCGATGGGAATGAAACCGCCACAGCGACTGGGTTCGAACAGGGCGTCCTTCACTTGTTGGTAATCGAAATAACAGTAGGTGGTAGGCGACATGACGACATCATGACCTGTCTCTGCAGCCTTTGCACCAGGTTCCGTACCTCTCCACGACATGATCATCGCATCTTCTGGGGAGCCGTCGAGAATCTCGTCCCATCCTAAGGCACGACGACCCTTGGAAGTGAGGAAGTCGAAGACACGCTTGGTGAAATGATGTTGTCCTAATCCCTGGCATTTGGGACACTGGATCCACTTGTCTGTTGGTGCCTCGTCTCCACCGATGTGGATCACTTCAGAGGGGAAGAGATCCATGATCTCTGTCAGTACATCCTCAATAAACTGATAGACGCGCTCATTGCCGATGCAGAGCACATCTTTATAGATACCCCAGTAGTGTCCCACCTGATAAGGACCACCCGTACAACCTAACTCCGGATAACTGGCAAGGGCTGCGAGCATATGACCAGGCATGTCTATCTCTGGGATGATGGTGATATGACGGGCAGCGGCATAAGCCACAATCTCCCTAATCTCTTCTTGGGTGTAATAGCCACCATAGGGAATACCATCGTCGATATCGGAATTGGTGCCGATGATGGTACCTGTGCGCTGTGAACCTACAGCTATCAGTTTGGGCCACTTCTTCATCTCAATGCGCCAGCCTTGGTCGTCTGTCAGATGCCAGTGGAAGCGGTTCATATTGTGGAGTGCCAGTAGGTCGATGAACTTCTTCACGAAATCTGTTGAGAAGAAATGACGTGAACAGTCGAGGTGCATACCACGCCAGACGAAACGGGGAGCATCGGAAATAATGGCTGCAGGCAGGACTGCCCCTTCTTTGACGGCTTTCCTCAGTGTCTGGATGCCATAGAATACACCAGCAGCCGAACCTCCCTCGATGCGGATGCCTTTCTGGCTGACGGTGAGGATATAACCCTCTGTTTCCTTTACCTTGGGTGAGATGGAGAGGGTAATGTAGGTTGCCTTTTTCTGTCGCTTGTCTGCAATGGCAAGGTCGAGGTCTGACATTTCTTTGATATATTGTTGCAGAAATAATGCCTCGCGCTGCAGACCCTCGCCTGCGAGAATCTGCACCTGATTGCTCAATACAAACGGCTCGCCTTTCTGCAGATCGATGTGTTGTGGCAGTGGCACAACCTCATAGTTTGCCAGGTTGCCAGCCTGAGTGAATAGTGAACAGTGAATAGTGAATAGTGCCAGAAGCACCATCACTTTGAAAAAATAGGTTGTAATCTTCATGATCTTTTGTCCTTTTTGTCCTGTAGTCCGTTGCTTATCATCAGAATTTATATTCCACAAATGCTTCCATCGCCTCGTAACAGGCCAGACCGAGGGCATCGTAGCGCTTGGCAGTCTCTCTGTTCCTGTCTTCGGCACGCTGCCAGAACAGCCGTTCGTCGTTGCCAAGGAAAGGTGCACTCTCCATCTGACTCTGATGACGGAGAATGGCGTTTCGTTTCTCTCGCAGTTCCTCTGGGCTCATCGGCACACACATCTCAATGTCTGCCACATCCCATTCTGCCCAGGCACCACGATACATCCATACACGGCAGTCCTTCAACCATGCTGCACCTGCTTTCTTCTCCTCGTCGATGGCAGCCAGCACAGCGTCCGTACACTTACGATGGGTTCCATGAGGGTCGGCCAGGTCAGCAGCCACATAGATCTGATGGGGCTCAATCTCCTCCAACAGCTGCATGATGGGTTCGACATCGCGCTCCGTCATAGGCAGCTTCTCGATCTTGCCACTTTCATAGAAGGGCAGGTCGAGGAAGTGGATATGATCTTTCGGGATATGGTTGTAGCCACAGGCATTACGGGCCTCACCACGACGGATCAAACCCTTTACCGTCAGGATGGCGCGATTATCCCAATCGCCATCTTCCTTCTGTTTCAGATAACTCATGATCTCCTGATAGCGGATCTTGATGACCTCGTCGGAGCCATTGGCAAAGAGTTTGTTAAAGCCATTGATGAAGTGCATGTATAGTCGCACCTCTTCATCAGCCACAGCAATATTGCCCGATGTCTCGTAAGCCACATACACATCGTGTTTCTGTTGTTTCAGACGTCGGATGGTACCTCCCATGGAGATGACATCGTCATCAGGGTGAGGGGAGAAGACAATCACACGTTTGGGATAGGGCTTGGCCCTCTCAGGACGGGTGCTGTCATCTACGTCAGGCTTTCCACCAGGCCATCCGGTGATGGTGTGCTGCAGTTCGTTGAACACTTCGATATTCACCAGACCGGCTTGTCCGTCGAATTGTTCGATGAGGTGCCCCAGACCGTTATCAACATAATCCTTGGTGGAGAGTTTCAACAGGGGCTTGCCTGTCTTGTTACAGAGGTCGATGACTTGTCGCCTTAACTGATGTTCAGGCAATTTGATGGTAGCTGTCAGATTCAGATTCATCATGTAAAGTTTTTAGTCGTGATTGATTGTTTGACAAAGATACGAATAATTAT
>Ga0256407_10002466_pt1 | contig 35385 bp, 41 predicted proteins | sample RumenRJG_04DNA_FD_193489 | JGI IMG/M metagenome (GOLD analysis project Ga0256407, IMG submission 193489) | Bovine rumen microbial communities from Lethbridge, Alberta, Canada - RJG_04 | ecosystem: Host-associated > Mammals > Digestive system > Stomach > Rumen | place: Canada: Alberta...
GAAGAAAACAATGGCGACATTTTGCCCAGAGATTGAACAGATAAAGGAACCAGCGACAAAACAGGCAATAGCAAGAAAAATTCTCGAAGACGAGCGGCAACATCCTTGAAGTTCGCGCGGATTTTGAGATATAAAAAAAAGAGATGGAGCAGACATAATTATGAAAATTGCAGTATTTACAGACGTTCACGGAAACCTTAAAGCATTGAAGTCCGTTCTTGAACAAATCAAAAATAAAAATGCGGACAAAGCTGTTTTTTTGGGCGACATTTTTCAGCGCGGAAACGACGAAATTGAATGTCTTGAACTCCTTAAAAACAGCGGCGCAATTTGCCTTAAGGGAAATTGCGAGCTTTACCTTGAGCATGGAGTTGACATCGACCCGGACGTTGAATATCTGAGAGAATATTATGACGGAATGAGAAAGAAGATTTCTGATGGTCAAATGGAATTCATCAGGCAAATGCCGCTCTTTTACGAAGAAGAAGCTTTTGGCCGCAAAATGCGTTTCTCGCATTTTTTATTTTCAGACGTTGACGCGCCGTACCCCTTCTTGCAATTGTCAAGCTTAAAAAACGGAATCTTTGACGCCGCATGCAAAAGCAAGGAAGTGACCAAATATGACCTTGTTGCAGTCGGCCATTCGCATCAGAATTTTGAAAACGGAAACGTAGTGTCGGTTTCAGCGGCAGGCTTGGAAGGCGCGTCATTTCTTTTGATTGAAGCGACAGAAGGCGGGCTTAACTTTGAACGAGTTTTCATCAATTAAAATTGACGGAGAAGAAAATGAAGCAGTACATTGTCGACGCATTTACGGACAAAGTTTTTGGCGGAAACCAGGCGGCGGTCTGCGTTCTGGACGAGTGGATTTCTGACTCGCTCATGCAGAACATCGCAAAGGAAAACAATTTTTCCGAGACTGCATTCACCGTAAAAGAGGGCGAAAAATATCACCTGCGCTGGTTCACTCCTGCCGCAGAGATTGATTTTTGCGGACACGCGTTGCAACAAAATCGAAGCGACGGACAAAATAGAAGAAGCGCTCGGCGTACGTCCAAAGGAAGCCTACATTGACCGGGACCTTCTGCTGGTTCTGAAAAATGCGGAGCAGGTTCGAAATCTTAAGCCCAGTTAGGAAAAGCTAAAGGAACTCGATGGCCTTTGTATAGCCGTAACCGCTCCGGGCGACACCGCGGAATATGACAGCGTGAGCCGCGTCTTCTGCCCGGAACTTGGCTTAATGGAAGACCCGGTGACAGGAAGCGCTCACTGCATGATTGCTCCTTACTGGTGCGACCGGCTTGGCAAAGAAAAGCTTGCCTGTTATCAGGCTTCCGAGCGGACTGGCGTATTGTATGCCGAGCGAAAGGACGGGAGAATCATCCTGTCTGGTAAGGCTGTTTTGTATTCAGAAGGGAATATTCTGGAATAGATGTAATACAAAACATGAGGAAAAAGGAATTGCGGATTTTGAGAAAGGATGAATAAAATGGTGACAAAGAAAGAATTCAAAGACATATTGATTAAGCTTGGCGTTAAAAAAGGAATGACGCTTGAAGTCCACAGTTCGCTGGGCAGCTTTGGAAAATTAGAAGGCGGAGCGGAAACCGTAATCGACACGCTCAAAGAAATCATCACTTGCGAAGGAAGCATTTTTATGCCTGCCCTCAGGCTTTCCAAGGAGCTTCCCCTTACTGAGGAAGACAAAAGGCTTGGTCTTACTGTAAAGATTAAAATCCTTCCGCCGGAAACAGAGCGAACGGCCATGGGAATTATCGCCGACACATTTAAAAGAATGCCAGGCGTTTTTTGCGGCCCAGACTTCATCGCGACCGCCGGCTGGGGAAAGCATGGCGAAGAAGCTGCGAAAGGCGGCTTGAATTACGCCATACACAACGGCGGAATGGCGCTGCTTTTAGGCGTGGACATCTACAAACTCACTGCGATGCACTATGTTGAAGACTGTACGCCAGACGAGATCAAAAACGCGTTCGCTTCCAGCGAAGAAGTGAACAAAATCTATCCGCCTAACGAGTGGTTCACTGAATGCGGCCATCCGCCAGTTAAGGCTTGGTACAAGATTCAGGATATGGCTTACGAGCGGGGCCTTATAAAAGAAGCGATGATTGGCTCTTGCAAGGCGATGTTCTTCAACATCTGGGATGTCGTTTCGATTTATGAGCATGAATTGAAAAATAATCCGTACGAACTATGGGGAATGGAGAAACCTATAAATATAGCTGTGTCTGATTAAGCGAAATAAACGCTATTGCCCATAATTCATCATTTTGCTAAAATGAAACTGTAAAAACTATTAATACATCTTTCGAGAGATTCAATTCGCCTTGTTAGGGTGGCTTGAATCTTACTTTCCGAATCGGAACATGGCTTGCCCATAAATCCGATTCACAATTCTATCTTCTCATCTTTGCCTGTCGTGCGGTTAATTGCGCGAAAACGGCGTATGGAAGATGTATGAAAATCACAGAAGACAACTTTACAATAACAACAATCTATTTTGACGGTCAGTTTTGGCGCGCCCTGATTGAACGCTGCGAGGACGGAAAAACCTATGCGGGGCGGCATGTGTTTGGCGCGGAACCAAGCAATCCAGAAATTTTAAACTGGATGGCGCATGGCTTTGCGAACGTGCCGCTTTTGCCTGTGGAGGGCAGAACTAAAATCAGGTTCAAAAAGCTTGCAAAGACCGAACAAAAAAATGTCGGTGGCATTCCAAAATCTCTTACGGCGTTTTCCGAGGCTCAGAAAGAGTATGCAAAAGAACGCAAAACGATGAACCGCAGGCAGAAAAAGCTGGAAGAAAAAGAAAAATATTTACTTAAACAACTTAAAAGAAAAAAACGAAAATGAATTTAATATTATACATTCACGGAAAAGGCGGATTCGCAGCAGAAAGCGAGCATTACAAATCTCTGTTCCCTAATTGCAAGGTTTTGGGGCTGGATTACAAGACATTTACACCGTGGTAAACTGGAAAAGAAATACACGATGCTGTCTGCAAGCTTAAAAAAACTTATGACAAAATCATTCTGATTGCAAACAGTATGGAAAACGGTGAACACTGGTTTCATACAGAAGAGCAGATGAAGTTCCTTGACGAATGGGTTTTAAATCAGAACTGTCAGTTTCTCAAAGCTGAATGACATTGGGCTCACTTTTTTTTCTGGTAAAATACGAATCCATCCTCAGTTTTTATGATGCGATAGCCTAACTTTTTGTAAAAAGCGTTTGTCCGCTCATTCCAGCATGGGGTATCAAGATTAAACTCAGCGGCCCAGGAGAAATGTTTTTCTATGCAATCCATCAACTGAATTCCGTAACCTTTTCTATGACAGGCGCTGTCAATAAATATTCTGCCAATGTATACGCTTTTTTTTGATTCATCCGGGAATACAATGGCGGCTCCCACCAAATCTTTTCCAATCATTGCTTGATACAAATGGCCCTCACTTGCCATTTGTTTATGCCATTCCACTGAATCAAAATCAGGCGGGCAGTCTCCTTTTGCGCCGCCAACATTTACATCTGTTTCAAAAACTCTGATAGAAATATCCACGATCTTTTCCACTTGATTTGCTTCCGCTTTGACAATATACATTCCACTTCTCCTAAAATAGTTTTTTCATAGAAATTTCTTTTAGATGAAGTTATTATATGACATTTCCACACGAAGAAAAATCCATTTCAGACAAGATGCATGAATTGAGCGATGAAATGCAAAGGAAGGCCTTCTGATTCCTGCTTCCGTTGACGAATGGACGGGATACCGCTTTTACACGACAGACCAGCTGAGGCGGGCGGCAAAAATCAAATTTTACCGCCAGCTTGACTTATCGATTGAAGAGATTAAGGCAATTTTTAAAGGAAAGAACGCGCGTAAAATCCTTGAAGAAAAAGCTTTACAGCTTCAAGTTCAGCAGAAAGAAATCGACATCCGACTTTCAATCATCAAACATATTTTGGAGAAAACTACTATGAAGTATCAGGTTACAATCAAAAATATTCCGGAGCAGATTGTCTACGTTGTAGAAAAGAGGCTCGCAAAATATTCAGATATGATGCATGTAATTCCTGCAATTGGCGAAGAATTCAAAAAGCTCAATCCAAACCTTAAATGCGCCGAACCGCCTTACGAATTCTGTGAATACCCGGATGGTGAATATCGGGAAAACAACGTGCTTATCCGTATGAAATATGCCGAAGAAAACGGCTACAAAATCGCAGGTTTCAGCCGCGAATGTTACATCGACGGAATCTGGAACAAGGATTCTGTTGACGACTGGCTTACAGAAATTCAGCTTCCGATAGAGTAATGAAAGTTCCCGTCTGTCATAAGGCAGACGGGTTATAGTTTTTTTACTTTTTGCCGACTGTATTTCATCTGTACAAATATGCATCTTATCTGAAAGCCGTTGTATTTAATAAAGCTATTATTTATAATGCCAGTATTAAATGATTGGGAGAATTTTGGCATGAAGGATTTTATAGCTTACTGCGGTCTGGATTGCGAAACCTGCGAAGCTCGTCTTGCAACAATTAACAATGACAATGAACTTCGTGAAGTGGAATCAGAAAATGTGCAATGAGCAAAAAGTATGAAACTTGCGCAGCTTGTGATGAAATGAATATTTATAACGGAGCATAACATGGACAAGGAATGGTCTGAAAAGAATAAAAAAATGCAAACGCTTATTTCCAAGGAAGCGACCTTCTCTGAAGGCATAAATCTTCTTCTTGAATTGCGAAGCTCTTTGTTCGAGCAGATTACTTCTATTGTAAAAACGTTTCCGTCGACGGCATTTTGGCAAATGCCCTTTGGATCGGGCGACGGGAACCATAACGCCACCCTCGCTTGGTCGCTTTGGCATCTGTTCCGCATAGAAGACATCGTCGCGCATGCATTAATTTTAAACGACAAGCAGATTCTTTTTAAAAACAGCTGGCTAAAGAAAACAAAAAGCCCGATTGTCACGACAGGAAACGAGCTTGACGGCGAGGCGATGCTTGAGTTTTCAAAAAAGCTGAGCGTCAAAGCCCTTTATGAATATTGCAAGGCTGTGATGGATTCCACAAACGAGTTTTTGAAGGGCTTGCAATTTTCCGACTTAAAGCGAAAGTTTTCTGAAGAGGACAAAGAGCGCCTTGCCGCAAGCGAATGCGTCAGCGCGGAAGAATCAGCTTCTTGGCTGATTGACTTCTGGGTCGGCAAAAATGTAAAAGGCTTGATACAAATGCCTTTTTCGCGCCACTGGATTATGCACGTGGAAGCGATGCGGCGAATCAAAAACAAGCTGTGTCAGGAGGCAAAAAGGAATTGCTGAAAGTCCTCGACACGCTCCACAAGAAAAAGAATTTCCAGAAGATTCAGGAAATTCTTGGCGAGAAAATCGAAGACGGCCTGAGGATTCTGGAAGAAAACAGATTACTGCGACAAGCGCAGTGACTTGGACGCTCGCCTCAAAGAAAAATCATTTTTCGTGGCTGCGGATGATTTTGCTGACTTCAACCGCTTCATAAAAATCATCTTCTGAAATGCCTAGAGCCTCAATATCCTTCCAGATTGTCTGCCCGGCAGGATAGGAAGGCTTGTAAATTTTGTATGCGAATCCATGATAAAGCAAAACTTCTGCCTGCGCGCCATGGCCGATTGATTTTTGCGTACCGTCAAATTTCATTACAACATTCTTCCATTTGAATCGCCATGCTGCCGACCGCAGCATCCGACGCGCTGACACAATCAGAATATCATATCAGGAAGAAATCCTCTTGTCATTTCCTGTTCAAATCCGTCCTGCTTACAGAGAAAGCTATATGGATTAGTCCTGTACGATTCAAGGCCTTCTCTATATCATTAACATACATTGCAACATGTTCAATTCTCATACTTTCACCTTACAAACTCAGATCCAGGTCTTTCACCATCATGTATTCTGTGACTCCGGAACAATACAGATTTGGAATTTCCCCAACTTGCTGATAGCCGTTTCTTTCATAGAATCGCTTTGCGTCCGGATTATAATCCGCAACAACAAGGAAAAATTTGTCCGCCATTTCATATGCGATATTTTCAGAATAATCCAGCAGAGCCTTGCCAATCCCTCTGTTCCTGTATTCTTCCTTCACGGCGATGATGTGCAGGTATGGAAAACTGTGAAACGCTCCTTTGGGAATAATATAGGTAAAGCCAACGCATTCTTCACCGATGAACGCCACATACAAATTTTCCCGGCGAATTCCTTCAAGGATCGCGTCTTCCGCGCTCCCCGACGAAGAAAAGTATCTTTTGCCGAGCGTTGACCTGCATAATGCGTCCTTGCAATCCTTCAGATGCTGTTCGTTTCCTTTTGCAAATGTAATCTCCTGCATTAGAATCTTCCTCCTTGCATCAGGGCTCCATTGAGCCGGTATACTGCCGGCCACAACCGCTGCACACGCCTGTGTGAACGCAGATGACGCCTCCGCAGGCAGAACAGGTCCACTTCTTTCGCTCGCGTTCCAGAAAAGCGGCCATCCCCGCCTCCCGGATAAGCCGCAGATTCTCAAGCGGGGATTCGCGGAGCGGGTACTGCGAGCCGTACCGGGTCTCCTTTTCCATGACATCGGCGCAAGGAAAATCCGGGCACTCATCGCAGAAGGAATAGACGTTCGACTTTCTCTTTTCGCACTTAATGATGCCGCATTTCTCTGAACAAAACTCCGGCTTGTTGTCGTTTGGGCCGCGGCATCCGGCGCAGGGAGCAGTCTCAGCCAGGGCGCGCTTGCAGACGCTGCAGTCCAGCCCGCAAGGGGCGATCATTTTTTCGTTGAACATATTGTTTCAGTCCTCCTCACTTGTCAAGATATGATAGCTGACGAATGTGAAAAAAACAAGAAAATGGGCCTGCATTTCATCGGGCAAAACCTGCATCTTGTCGGAAAAGCATTGTTTATCCTTATATCTTCATATATCATGGAAAAGCAGGAGCAAAAAATGAAAAAGGAAATCATCGAATTTTACAAAAAAACAAGCCCTTTTACAGAGTTAGGACTTTACCGGGATTTTGCCAGAAATCTTCCTGATGACATCAATGAGCTTTGCGTTTTACAGAGAAAGCAGACAATTCATCCTGTTGGACTTTTGAATCCTGCGACAAGGATGGAAAAAGATGGTTTTTGGGGAGATTTGAGCCAGATTCCCTTGACCCGCCTTAATTTTGAAGAAGACTGGTTTCCAAATGCCCTGAGCATGTTTGCTGAACTTTTGCGCCTGAACCCTGAATATTCGGTAAATCGAAGCGCAAAGGACAAGATTCATATCACATGCCGCTGTCAGGCAATCATGCTGGCTGCAACTTTAAAAGCAAAAGGAATTTCAGCCCGTGTTCGAAGCGGATTTGCGCCTTACATCAAGGAAGATGGTGAAAATCGCGACCACTGGATTACGGAATGGTACGAGCAAAAATCTGATTGCTGGATTTTGACCGATGCAGACATTCACCTTGACCCCAACATCAATTTTGATCCAAACAATATTCCTCGAGAACGATATCTCACAGGCGGACAGGCATATTTAAAACTCCGCCGGGGAGAACTTTCCGAAAAACAGGTGTCCTTTGCTTCCTGGCCGGTTACTTACGGACTTGCGGCTGCAATACGCGCTCTTTTTTATGACTTTCACTGCCTTATGAATGAGGAAATAATTTTTCTTCATCAGCCGGAATATGTTGTCTTTAAGGATTTTAAATTGAGCGAAGAAGAACTCGATGAACTGGACAAACTTGCAGAACTAATGCTGGAGCCGGACAAAAATTTTTCTGCGCTCTGTCAAATTTGGGAAAACCAGACAAAGTTCAGGATTTTGCGCGGTGGTTTAAATTAAATTTTCATTGAAACAGGGGATATGAGAAAAGTCATGGAAGCTTATTTGTTCGGACAAGTACTTGGAACTCATTCATTCTTGCTGAAAGGCGGCTTTTTGCAGCCTGACGAATATTCTGAAATCAAAGATCAGTATTTTCTTCCGGGCGGTGAGACTGGAACTGCTGCAACAGTGCTTGATTCTCTTGGCGTTTCGGTTCGCATGGATGGTACATGGATTGGTACAGAAGTCGCGCCCATGCTCAAAGCCTTTTATGAGAAAAAGAACGTTGACCTGTCGCTTCTTAATTTCGTAGAAGATGACAAGGGCGTTATGGATTATGTCGTGATCGCAGGACTTGTTCGCTCACCGATGGGAAGATTCCAGACACTTTTTTCGAGCGGGAAGAGATGGTGGAGCGTTCCCAAAAAAGAAGACATCGCCGGCTGTAAGGTCGCTGCAATCGACCCCTTCTTTGGTTCTGAAACATTGCCAGCGGCTGAACTCTGCCAAAAATTTGGCGTGCCTTATGTCACAATCGACAGCCCTCATGATTCGCCTTTGCACAAGAATTCGGCAATCAACGTCGTTTCCAAAGAATGCGCTTCCCAGCACTACAAGGGAATGTCTGCCGAAGAAATCATGAAACTTATGCAGGCAGAGAGCGAAGGTCTCACGATTATCACTCAGGGTGGCGGTGAAATGCTTTATGGGCGAAAAGGCGGCGAAATTCACCGCATGAAGCCTTTTTCTGTTAAAGTCAAAAGCACTCTGGGCGCGGGCGATACCTTCAAGGCAGGCTGTGTGTGCGGTCTTCTTCACAAGATGAGCGATGAAGAGCTTGTCCGCTTTGCAAGCGCATGTTCTGCCATCGCAATCTCAAGGTTCCCGCTTCCGCTCAATCCGCCTAAGCTTGAAGAAGTACAAAATCTGATTAAAACTCTTGAAGTTCGCACGGAATGGTGAAACGACATTGAATAGGATGAGGTAATAAAAATGGAATGTACCTTTGCAACAGAATCATCATTCTGCATACGAAAACTTTCAGAAGCGGATATTCCAGAAGCGCTTTCTCTTGCATGGAAGGTTTTTACCGAATACGAGTCGCCGGATTATTCTGACGAGGGTACAGAGTCCTTCCGAAAGAGCATTAACGATCCTGTATATTTAACTGGCTTGGACTATTACGGAATTCTTAAAGAAAGCAAACTTGTTGCAATCTGCGCCATAAGGGTAGAAAAGCGACACATCTGCTTTATGTTTGTGGACGGAAGCTATCACAGGCGAGGGCTAGGAAGCCGTCTGATTCGCCATGTACTGAACGAATACAAGGGCGAGTCGGTCACGCTCAATTCTTCTCCGTATGGATTGCCTTTTTACAAGGCTGTTGGCTTTGTGGCAACGGATGAAGAAAAAACAATCGACGGAATCCGCTTTACGCCTATGAAATACTCAGAAAACCAGGAGAGTGTAAAATGAAAAGATACATTGTGCTGCTTCGTGGAATTAACATCAGTGGTAAAAATAAAATCTCAATGGCAGAGCTGAAATCTGCATTTGCCGAAGCAGGATTTTCTGATGTCTGTACACACCTCAACAGCGGTAACGTTATTTTTTCAGATGATGAAAATGACACACTCGTTCTATCTGATAAGACAAAAACTTTAATAAAGCAAAAATTCAATTTGGACATTCCTGTATTCATCATTTCACAGAAGGAACTTTCTGAACTTTTAGACAAAGCGCCAAAATGGTGGGGAACAGAAAATAAAGAAATATACGATAATCTTATTTTCGCCATTCCACCAAACGACATCAAAAAAGTTGCTGAAAAAATTGGAGAACCTACAAAGGAACTTGAACAGGTTGAAATCTGTAATAATGCAGCTTTCTGGTCCTTTGACAGAAAAAAATACAATAAGGCTGCCTGGTGGAAAAAGACCGCAAGCGCAGGAATTGCAGAAATGATAACAATAAGGACTGCAAACACTTTACGAAAGATTAAATCTTTATAAGATTATATCTATGTTAAGATTAATCCTTTTAATTGGGGGAAACCAAGCAAATGATGATAAAAAAATGTTCGCTTTCGGACGTTGAAGAATTGGCTCAGTTAAACAAGAAGCTCATCGAAGATGAAAAAAGCGACAACAGAATGGATTCAGAACAATTAAAAACCCGAATGCGAGATTTTCTTGAAGGCGAGTACAACGCATATTTATTTATGGAAGAAGATTGTGTCATCGGATATGCTCTTGTCAGACACACTTCAAATCCCTTGTATCTGAGGCAATTTTTTATAGCTAGGAATTTTAGACGGCATGGAAAGGGAAGAGATGCCCTCAAACTTTTACTGAGGGAACTAAAAACAGATAAGATTGACATCGAAGTTCTGTCATGGAACGAGGCTGCAATTAAATTTTGGGAAAGCTGCGGTTTTATCGAGCGAAGCCGCTATATGAGACTGGAAAATTCAGGATCGGCTTTACTCCTATGAAATACATAGTGGAATTGCAAGGACTATTGCATGGACGCGACCGTAAAATGCGGCTTTGAGCAAGGCTTTGTTCATGTAATGATTATCCCTCAGAAAAAAGTCAGCTGTCTCAAGCCTCAGACTACAGTTTATATGCAGGATTTATGTGTTAGTCCCAACAAACGAAACGATTGAATGTCAGACTCTGGATTAAAAACGACAAAAAGAGAATTAAAAATGGAATTCAGAAAGATCTTTGACACAATCCCCGAGCAGTTCACAGTGACTTGGACGCTCGCCTCAAAGAAAAATCATTTTTCGTGACTGCGGATGATTTTGCTGACTTCAACCGCTTCATAAAAATCATCTTCGGAAATGCCTAGCGCCTGAACATCCTTCCAGATTGTCTGCATGTAAAAATCAACGGCCTCCTTTGAAGCTTCGTTGAAAATTACCCATGTGCGGGCATAGTCAAAAACTGGAGGGGCAAGCCTTGCCGTAATCCAGTCGATGACAGTGAAGTCTGTTTTATTTGGGGCAAGCATTATGTTCAGAAAATGCAAATCCAGATGACAGATGACGCTTTTGTATTTTTGGGAAAGCCTCTCGACAGTCGGCAGGACTTTCGCTTTTTCTTCGGCCGTAAGCATTGTTTCAATCGTCAAGAGAAACGGCGGAATTTTTACACTGCTTGGGTCAGCCGCATGAATTTGGCGGAAAGCCTGGGAAAACATCGCAAAATATTTTGGAGGATCTTCGGAAATAAATTTTTCAAGCGTTTCGCCTTCGACATAATCCATTTTTACGACATGCGGATCATCCGTTTCGTAATACTTTACCGGGCAAAGGCCTGCCTTGTTCACCGTCTTTTGGTTTTCTATTTCAAACGAAATCCATTCGGCAGGATAAGAAGGCTTGTAAACTTTGTACGCGAATCCATGATAAAGCAAAACTTCTGCCCGCGCGCCATGGCCGATTGTTTTTTCCGTTCCGTCAAATTCCATTACAGTTTTTCTCCATTCCCCCTGCTTCACAGGATTTTTTCGTCTCTTCCTTTTGGCGGTCGCCGGCAATTCCAATTGCTTTCATTTATAGTCGTCCACGTCGAATTTTCTGTCGCGGAAGTAATAGTCGCGGTCGGCCTCGGTGATTTCACGCAAAACCCGGCAAGGATTTCCAACAGCAATCACGTTTGGCGGAATGTCCTTTGTGACCACGCTGCCTCCTCCAATCACGACATTGTCTCCGATTGTGACGCCCGGCATGATACACGAATTTCCGCCAATCCAAACATTGTTTCCGATTGTCACGTCAATTCCGTACTCGTAGCCGGAGTTCCGCGAGTCCGGATGAATCGGATGCCCCGCCGTATAGATGGCGACGTTCGGCGCGATTTGAACGCAATCGCCGATTTTAACCTTGCCAACGTCAAGAACGATGAAGTTGTAGTTGGCGAAAAACATCTGGCCGACTTCGATGTTATAGCCGTAGTCGCAATGAAAGGGCGCCTCGATGTTAATCCAGTCGCCTGTCTTTCCGAGGATTTCTTTTATAAGGCGGTCTTTCTCCTCTTTTTCTTCCGGCGGAAGATTGTTGTAGCGGTAAATTTTCTTTTTGTTTTCAAACCGTTCTTCTTCAAGCCCGTCAAGCCAAGCCTTGTACGGAAGGTTTGCGATCATCCTTTCCTTTTGATTCATGTTGTTCCTCCTTGTTTTTGCAGCCTTCATAATAATACAAAAAGATCATGGAATGTACAAGAATTTTAAGGCGCATCTTATCCCTCAAAAAGTGCATCTTGTCAAAAACCCATTCCCACTCTGCGGAACTTTAAATATAATGAAAAAAAATCGTAATACAAAACTAGGAGAAAAACATGCTGTCAATTTATCTTTACGCGCTTGACACGATGGCTGATTGGGAAATAGGCCACATTATGGCGGAACTTGGATCAAAGCGTTTTTTTAAGGACGGAGCGCCGGAGCTGTCGGTGAAAGTCTGCGCGCTTTCAAAGGAGCCGGTCAAAACAATGGGCGGCCTTACGATAAAGCCTGACTGCGCGCTTGACGAAATTACGATGGACGACAAGAGCGTCCTGTTGCTTCCAGGCGCGACAGCTTGGAGCGAGCAAAAACACGGCGCGGCGGTTCAAAAGGCCGCGGAACTTCTTTCTTGCGGAGGAACGGTGGCCGCAATTTGCGGAGCGACTCTCGCCCTGGCCCACGCCGGCCTTTTGGACAAACGGCCCCATACCAGCAACGGAGCGGGCTTTTTGGAAATGTTCTGTCCGGCCTACAAGGGAAAGGATTTTTACGTTGACCTTCCCGCTGTGGCCGACGGAAATTTAATCACCGCAAGCGCGACAGGCAGCCTTGCATGGGCAAAGTTGATTATCGAAAAGCTTGGCGTCTTCAAGCCTCAAACGCTCGAAGCGTGGTTCGCGTATTTTAGCGCGGGAAAGGCCGAAGACTTTTTTGCGCTTATGCAATCACTGCAGGTAGAGAAAGAATGAACAAAAATTTTTTACTTGCATATCTTTTGTTTGCGGCAGGAACAGTTTTATCCGCCAACGGAGACGGAACAAATGAATCATTGTGGCATACGGAAGCGGCGCTTGGAATAACCGTTCCTCTAAAACAAATTTATGTCGGCCAAAAAGAGTCAAAAGGTTTTTCCGTCCAGCTTGAAGGCCTCTATCGGGCAAGGATGGATAACGGCCTTAGCCTTTTTGCGGGAGCGGCAGCCGGCCCCTTCATTAGCGAGGGTTTCAAAGTAAACGACACCCACGGCATTTGCGTCAACGTAAATTTTTGGGGAGGCGCGGGCTATGACTTTTTGAAGAAAAGCCAAAGACAATCTTTGGTTTTGTCGGGTCTTTTGGGATTTGACGCATTCACTTTCACCGACTATGAACACAAGGGAGGCTATCGTTACCGCAATGACAACACGGCCTTTTGCTTTGAGCTTGGAGCGGAATTGATGCACACGATTCAAATCACAAACAGACTTTGCTTTTATTCAGGCTGTTCATTCTTTGCCGGCCTGGGCTGGACAATCTCGGAAGCGACCAGAGAAAAAACTTTTATGGAAAGCGAACGCAGAGAATCTAAGGCGCGCGACTCTTGCCGCCTTTTGTCTTTGCAGCCCAAGATTGGGTTGATGTATAAAATCAACTAGGAGAAAACAAATGGAAAAATTCATCATAAAAGATTTTGAGCCTGCTTATATTGCGGATGCGGAGAAAATTCTTAAAGAAGAATATTCCGCTGAAAAGAAAAAAGTTCCTTCGCTGCCGGAGGAGTCTCCAGCGGGATTGTTGAACTGGCTTTCGACAAAAAAATATAAAAAAGCTGCCTTTTGCGCAGGGCGTCTTGTGGGCTACATGATGTTTGCGGATGTTTGGGACGGATTTTTTGGACTTTGCAAAGGAAGCTTTAGCCCTTTGGGAGGAAGCGCGGTTTCTTTTGAACTGGGGGCCGAAAGAGAAAAGGTTATGTCACTTTTATTTGAAGAAATTTCAAACGAGATGGTTCGTGACGGTATTTATTCTTTAGCCCTGGCACGATTTGCACACGACACGGAAGCGAACAATTCTTTGATTTTGAACGGCTTTGGAATCCGCTGCAGCGATGCAATGGCAACAATTGAGTCAATCCCAGAATTCACTATGCCCCAAAAATTTGAATTCAAGGAAGTTCCTTTTGGATCTTTCGGGATTTTCAAAAATCTGAAAATGAAGCTTGTGCATCACCTGGAAAACGGGCCTGTTTTTTTCCCGTCAGATTTGAGCGACTTTGACCAGTGGTTTGAAGACAAAAGCAAAAGATGGTTCGGCGCCTTTTGCAAAGAAGAGCCTGTCGGATTCATCTCCTGCAAAAAGGGCGACGGAGAAAACTACCTTTGTGACAATATACACAACATCTGCGGAATGTATGTAAATGAAGAATACAGAAAAGACGGCGTAGGAAAAGCCCTTGTATCCTGCCTTTCAAAAATCCTAAAAAAAGAGGGCGCGGAATTCCTTGGAGTGGATTATGAAACGCTCAATCCAACAGCCCTGCGCTTCTGGACAAAATTTTTCTCTCCATACACCTACAGCTTCCACAGAAGAATAGATGAAAGAATCACGCATTATTTGAAATAGCAAACAACCGGAGAATTTTAGAGACTGTAAAGTCCTTTCCGTAAATTCAGCAGGCTGCGGTAAAAAGTTTTAATGCGGGCAGTCTCCTTTTGCGCCGCCAACATTCAGACAAGATGCATGCTTTGAGCGATGAAATGCGCGAATTAGAGGCTTTCTTCCGCGTCCTTGCAGTTTTGCAAAACGCGCTTAAGATAGTTTTCAAAGTCCTCTATTTCTTTTTTTGAAAAGCCCTTGTAAAAAAGCGCGTTTTGCTCATCGGAGACTTTGGGAACTTTTCTCTTGAATATTTCGTCCTTGCCTGTCCTGCAAATGAGCGTGGCGCGCTTGTCGTCCTGGCTTGGGAGGCGGCAAACAAAGCCGTCGCGCTCCAAGCGGTCGATGACTCCGGTAAGCGTGGCCTTGTCCAAGCTTGTTTTTTCCACCAACTTTTTTATGGGAATTTTGTCCTCGTTCCACAGGGCAAAGATTACCCTGCCCCGCGCGCCGGCAAGGTCTTCCAATCCGTTGCGGCTCAACACAGCATGCCAAACGCGCTGGCAAACTTGGTGTATTTGCGAGATAAGGCTTCCGCCTTCCGTCCGGCCGTTTTTCATAAGTCCCCCACCCCGCTTATTTATCGCAAGGATTTACCGGCTGGCCAAAATTGTGGATTCCCAAGTTGCCCCAGCAATGCATGTATTTTGAGGTGAACTTCATAAGCGTGTAATCAGGGTCGGCCGGGCCCTTGTGGTAATACATTAGCCAAGTTTTATGCCAAAAATCTTTCTTGACGTCCATGTCCAAAACTTCTTCCATCGTTCCGATCGCGCTGATGCCCTTGAATTTTTGCGGAAGGACAAAGTAAAGGCAGACCTTGTTGTTGGCGCGGATTTGCTTGATTTTTCGCGAGGAAGTGTTTGTCGTAAAATAAATCGTGACAGTCTCGCCGTCAACGCTAATCGCCTTGCCCTTAAGCTTTGGATATTTTTTGGGATTGGCCAGGTTCAAGAGCGCGCGGATTTCTGGAAAGCCTTCCGTCTCGTCTTTTCCAAAAGTCGCGATTTGCGCGCATTCCGAGGCTTGTATTACCTTAACAACGTCCTTAATGTTCATTTTTTCGCTCCGTCTAATTAGTTTGTATACAAACTATATATCCATAGTGAATTTTTGTCAAGCGCGTTGCTTTATTAATTGATTTTCAATATAATCCAACATTTAAGGACAGAAGCATGAAAAAAATTGGACTTGTAGGCGGAACCGGCCCGGAATCAACCTTGATGTATTACAAGGAGCTGAACAGCCGCATTGACAAAATGACTGGCGGCGCGCAAATGCCGGACCTTGCGATTGAAAGCGTGAACTTCCGCAAGGCTTGGGATTATGTTTCCAACGGCAAATATGATTCGCTAACTGATTATTTGTCCGAGAAAGTTGAAAAGCTTAAAGCGGGCGGCTCAGAGGTTATCGCGCTGACAGCCGCGACAATGCATATTGTGTACGAGCAAATCGTCCAAAAGACAAACGTTCCTCTTGTAAGCATTCCAAAATCAGTTTGCGAAGAAATCCAGAAAAAAGGATACAAGAAAGTCGGCCTCTTGGGCACAATTTTCACGATGGAACAGGACTACATGAAAAAGGATTTACTCGAAGCCGGCATAGAAATTCTTGTCCCCGAAAAATCAGACCGCGAGCTTGTCGCAAAACGAATCTTCGAAGAGCTGGAAGTCGGAATTGTAAAGGAATCCACGCTCAAAGAATTCACCGCCATAATCGAAAAGATGAAAAACGAGCGCGGAATCCAAGCCTTGATTCTAGGCTGCACGGAGCTTCCTCTGCTTTTGAACAAAAACAACTGCCCCGTGGACTGCCTCGACAGCGTTGAAATCCATCTTCAAAAGTTGATTGAGTTGGCTAGGGATTAAGCGCGATCCGCGATATGATATACGGAGTTGATATATTATGAACGCAGAAAACATAAGAAAGGCGGAAGCAAAAGACCTGTCAAGAATCGCTGAAATCCTCGTATTTGCAAAGAGAGTTAAGTATAGATCGATTTTCAATAACGACGACTATTCATTCAATGAATTGCAGGTGGTTAAGCTTGTAGAAGATTATGGCAAGCCCAAAATTCTCGATAACATCTGGGTTTACGATGACGGGATTGTCAAGGGAATGATTCACATAGAGGGAAAAGAAATTGTTGAATTGTATGTGGATTATTTCTTCTGGAGCCAGGGCATTGGCGCCAAGCTCATAGAGTTTGCCAAGGAAACGCATGACGCTCGTTTCCTGTGGGTTTTGGAAAAGAATGTTGACGCGATAAAGTTTTATGAGGCGCATGGATTTCAGGCAAACGGAAAAAGACAACTTGAGGAAGGCACCCCCGAATATATTGTTATGTTGGAAAGAGTGTTATGAAAATAGAGTATAGGCAAGCCGCCATAAAAGACGCGGAAGTGTTGGCGAATATTTACAACGCTTCTTTTTATGACGATTACTTGCGATTCGGCTCGTGCCCGGGATATGGACAAACAAAAGAATCAATGGAAAAGTCGATTATGCAGCGCCCGAAGCATATCATACTATGCGATGGCGAGCCTGTCGGCTGTGTTTCTTATGCAAAGCTTGGAGCGGGAGAATATGAGGTTGGCTGCTTGTGCGTTATTCCTGAATTTCAAGGCAAGGGAATAGGAACGCAGGCAATGCAGTTTTTGAAGGCGCGTCTTGAAGATTGGAAGACGCTCACTTTAGTGACGCCAATAGACAAGAAAGAAAACGTGAAGTTTTATACTGAAAAATGCGGCTTTCGCATAGAATCAACAGAAAGAGACGGCAATGTAGAACTTGTTCGATTTGTTGCTGAAAGATAATAATACGATGGAAAATCGGTAGTAATGAGGGCAATCATAATGAATGAATTTAACGAATATGTGCGCGAGACTTTTTCCGCAGTCGGCGATGTTGTCATAAGAGCCATGATGGGCGGATACCTTGTGTACTTTAACGGCAAGTTGATAGGCGACATTTGCGGCAATGAACTTTTTTTAAAAAGAACGCCGACATCGGACAGATTGCTTGCGGACTCAGAGTTGCGCTATCCTTACGAGGAATCAAAAACGCTGATGCATGTGTTCGACAATTTTGAGGATGCGGATTTAATTGCGGAATTATTGGAAGGCATGCATTCGGAACTGCCCGAAAAGAAAGCGAAGAAAGCCAAATAATAATGAACGAGATTAAAACCGAGCTTTTTAGAGGCAATAATGCATAAGATTTTTGGCGCAAAAGAAGATAAAGAATATGTAGACAGAATGGGGGCTTATATCATTCCAGTTAGACAAAATGAGGTTGGCATCGTAGAAACACCAAAAGGTTATTTCTTATTAGGCGGAGGTTTGGATGCCGATGAAACAGATTTTCAATGCATTAAGAGAGAATGCCTGGAAGAGGCTGGGTATGAGGTTGAAATTGAAAAAAAGATTGGTTCTGCGGAAACATACATGCTGCATCCAACAATAGGTTATTTCCATCCTATACAATCATATTACGTTGGAAAATTATTGGATAAGGTGGCAGAACCAATTGAACCTGACCATGTTTTTAAATTTGTTAAAGTTGATGAAATTGGAAATAAGATGTATTTGGAAATGCAAAGATGGGCTATAGAACAAGCATTAGCTCATTAAATGATTGAAAATCATAGGCTTTTCGCGTTATAATTTTAAAATGTTTTTTCCGCTGACATCAACTCCGTTTTCTCGCTCCGGCTATCGCGAACTTCATCCTTCAAAGGAGCTTGCTCCTTACGTCCGTTGCTTTTGGACTTCATGGAATGAAGTTTCGCCAGTCCCCATCATTCCAGATTTATGCGCGGACATCATAATTGCAACAGACGGAACGGAAAAGGAATTCTTTTTTTGCGGCGTGAGCGACAAGACTTTTGCGTCTGTTCATTCGCAAGGCCAGTGCAGACGGCTTTTTGGAATCAGGTTTTACGCATGGCAGGCTTCCGCTTTTTCAGACGAGCCGCTTTTTAAAACCGCGAACGGATTCTTTGAATTGCGCGCGCATTTCCTAACAATCGAAAAATCGCTTCGCTCAAAATTCTCGCCGGCTATGGATCTTGAAGAATTCAAGCTGATTGCCGAAGAAACGCTTCTTAAGCTTCTCGTCCGCCCCGCTTCAAAAAGGCCTGAACAAAATTCGCTTGTCATGGACGCAATAACTCAGATGATTCGTACCCGCGGCTCGCAGAACCTCTCTTCCCTGCTAAAAGACATTCACGCAAGCGAACGCCAACTGGAACGATTTTTCGCGCAAGCTCTTTCCCTCTCGCCAAAAAAAGTTTCGTCGCTCATCCGCTATCAAAGCCTGTGGCAGAGCGTATGCTTTTCAAAGATTTTTGACATTCAGGACGCAGTCGCCGAATTTGGCTATTTTGACCAAGCTCACCTTTTGAACGACTTCAAAAAATTCCACGGAATGAATCTTACGGAAGCCCGCAAAATTGCATTCAGCACAAAATAAACTGTCGGATTTTTACAATACATAAATCGGAATCTATCTTATAATTGAAAAAAAAAATTGGAGGCAATATGAAACTAGAAGGATTTGGAATTTTTGTAAAGGACATGCCGACGATGGCGCGATTTTATCGCGACGTTCTTGGCTTTGGAATCAAGGAAGACGAGAACACGACAAACGTTTTTCTTGAAAAGGACGGAACCTTGTTTTTGCTGTACGGCAGAAATGACATTGAAAAGATGACCAATTCAAAATTCAACTACGCCGACAAAATCAACGGACACTTTGAGATTGCCTTGGGCGTGGAAAACTACGCCGCTGTTGACAAAACCTTTGCGGAAGTGACGGCAAAAGGCGCTCAGCCTGTCATGCCGCCAACAACGGAGCCGTGGGGCCAGCGCACTTGCTACATCGCCGACCCGGAAGGCAACCTTGTTGAAATCGGCTCGTTCGTGAAGGAATAAGAAAATGAATGACAAATTGCGAATAACTTACAGACTTGCGGAAGAAGGCGACCTAGACGAAATTTGCGCGCTTGTACAAGCGGCGGTCGCCGAAATGGAAAGACGCGGAATTTTTCAGTGGGATGAAATTTATCCTGCCCGCGAGGATTTTTTGAATGACATAAAATCGCGCTCGCTTTTTATAGGCCAAACAGAATTTCAAAACACAAAGCGCATAGCCGTAATTTACGCTCTCAACAAAGAATGTGACGAAGAATACAAAACGGCCGCGTGGACAATCCAAGGCGACTGGCGCGTATTGCACCGCATTTGCGTCCACCCGAACTTTCAAAACCAAGGCATCGCAAAAATGACGCTCGCGCATATAGAGCAAAAAGCACGCGACCTTGGAGCCGCTTCCATCCGTCTTGACGTCTTTAGCCAAAACCCTTTTTCGCAAAGATTGTACGAACGTGCGGGCTACCGCAAAACCGGCGAAGCCAATTGGCGCAAAGGCCTTTTTTATTTGATGGAAAAAGACCTGCGCTAGACACAACATCCTGCCGCTTTGCGCGGTCAAATATTTCGGCGACAAGCGTGTCTTTTTTTCATTATTCGCGGATTTGACAATAACTGTTCAAATGTTTAGAATGAATGTCACCATGAAACATCTTTCTTCATTTTTCAAAACCATACTTCCGTCGCTTTTAAGGTTTCCAGCCTTGCATTTGCTTACACTTGTAGCTGCGGCTGTGTCAATGACGGCGTCTGTTCAAACTTTTGAGCGAACAGAATTTTACGCTACGCTTTCTTTTTGCCTTCTTTTTGGAGCGGTTCTAGCGTTTGCCGCCCAGTTGCTTGCGGAAAAATTTTTAAGGGAACGAATCAAAACGCAACTTGCGATTCAAGTCGTTTGCGCCCTTTGCGTGATTCCTCTTTTTATTTATTACAAAAACTTTGATGAATCTCGCCTTGCCGTCACTTCAATTTTCCTCGCGCTATTGGCGATGTGTCCCTTTCTTTTAAGGTTTAGCCAAAACGAAAATGAAATTCTTCCAAACATTTTCACCGCGCTTTTTGCGGCTTTTATAATAACGATGTGCGTTGGCTGCGCCTTGTCCATAATTCATTGGACCTTATCCACGCTCTTTTTTAGCGAAAATAGCTTTGACATTTACGAAGCGATATGGAACTTTTCGTTTTACGCTGTCGCGCTAAACACGTTCGTGGCGTACAGCTCAAAAAAACACGAGGAAATCAAAATTCCAAAGCTGTGCAAAATCGTTTTTCTTTACACGCTCCTTCCTTTGTACGCGCTTTTGCTTCTTGTCCTTTACTGCTACCTTGCAAAGAGCGCCATAACGCTATCCATCCCGATGCGCGACGCCAACACTTTCATAAGCATCGCCACGGCGCTTTACGTCCTGTTCTATTTTTGCCTTTCATATTACAATTGCAAAACCACAAAGATTTTTTATAAATTTTGTCCCTGGATTCTTTTGCCGCTTGTGGCTGTTCAAATTTTAATTTCAATTGACAGAATCCGCGCGCACGGAATCTCGCCAAACCGCTACGCGGTCGTAATGTACACTTTGTTCACTTGCATAGCGCTCACGCTTTCTTTTTATAAAAAAGGAAAGTTCATGTTTTTTGTTTGCCCAACTCTTGCAGCCATTCTTCTTTTTGCCGGAGCGTCGCCGCTGAACATACAAAACGTTCCGCTTTGGAGCCAAACGCGAATCATGGAAAAAATTCTAAACGAGCGCGGTTTGCTTTTGAATGGAAAGGTTGACGCCAAAAAAGCCGCGGAAATTTTGACCAACGAGGAGCGCGAGGTTTTAAGCCGCGCCTATGGAAAAATCCGGGTCTTTAACAAACGTCCAAAATGGTTTGAAACCGTTCAAGACAAAACCGAATTAAGGCGAGAAAAAGACTTTGAAAAAACTTTTGGCTTTAAGACAAACGAAGAAAAAAAACTTTCGTATTACTTTGAGCTTGACGTCCCAAGTTCGCGCAAGATTTCCGTTCCGCCGTCCGCTGATTTTTACGTATTAAAAAGCGAAAGAAACGACGAAGGCCCGGAAAAGAGAGTCGTAAAATTTGCAGGCAAAACTTACGACTTGGCAAAGGACATCAGGCCGTTATTAAAGATTAAAGAAAAGGACGTTGATAAAACCACAGAAAGCGATCCGATTTACATAGACGCCGGCGACGGATACACGATTGTTTTGACTTACGTTTCCGCAAGCGCTTCCGAAGGCGAAGACCGCTTTTCGTATTGCTCAGTAAAGGGCTTTGCAGTAAAGGGCTTTGCAGTAAAGGCTGAAAAAAACGCGTCCAACTATTGACACAAACCGCGCAATCCTATAAACTACGGCTCTATTTTATTTTGAGTATGCGCGCAAGGCCATTCAGTGTGTAAAGAGGAACAAGGAATCTTTTCCCTATAGTGGTGGCAAAAACGCGCTATGGGGACATTATGGAAGACTCTATCACTTTTGAAGACCTCGGTCTTGACGAGCAAATTCTTGCCGCAGTCGCGCGCAAGGGTTTTGAAACACCATCGCCAATTCAAGTTCTCGCAATTCCTCGTCTGTTGAACGGCGAAGCGAACGTTATCGCCCGCGCCAGAACAGGAACGGGAAAGACAGCCGCCTTTGGCTTGCCTTTGATCCAACGCTTGCGCGGAGAGAGCGACCACGTTCGCGCCTTGATTCTTGAGCCGACGCGCGAGCTTGCCGTTCAGACTTGCCGAGAGATGGATTCCTTTAGCGACAACGGAAAGCCGACAAACTGCGTCGTTTACGGCGGAGCCAGCATCATGGAACAAATCCGCTCGCTCAAAAAAGGAGCGGACATCGTAACCGGAACTCCCGGCCGCGTGCAGGACTTGATCGAGCGCAAAAAGCTTGACCTTTCAAAAATTGAATACTTCATTCTTGACGAAGGCGACGAAATGCTCGACATGGGCTTTATCGACGACATCGAAAACATTTTCGCCAACGCAAACCCGGACTCGCGCATCTTGCTTTTTAGCGCGACGATGCCCGCGCCGATTCTAAAGATCGCCCAAAAATTTATGGGCGAATACGAAATCGTCGAAGAAGAAGGAATTGTCGAAGAAGCGCTTTTGATCGACCAAAAGTATTGGGTCTTGCGCGAAGGCGACAAAGTCGAGGCGCTCGTCCGCTTGATCGACTCCAACCCTGACTTTTACGGACTTGTCTTTACGCAAACAAAGAGCGACGCCGACATGGTCAGCCGCCGCCTTGACGAAAAGGGCTACGAAGCCGCGGCCTTGCACGGAGACATTCCGCAAAGCCAGCGCGAAAAGATCTTGGCTCGCTTCCGCTCAAAGAAAACCCGCATCCTTGTGGCCACCGACGTAGCCGCTCGCGGAATCGACATCTCGGGCCTTAGCCATGTAGTAAACTACTCTCTTCCGTTTGACGCTTCGACATACGTTCACAGAATCGGAAGAACGGGCCGCGCTGGAACTAGCGGAGTCGCGGTGACTTTTGTGGCTCCCAACGAGCGCAGAAAGCTCAACTTTATGAAAGCCCGCGTAGCAAAGGCCAGCAAGGGCGACTTGAACGAAGGCGAAGTTCCTTCCATCGAGTCTGTTTTGGAAATCAAGCGCGCGGCCCTTTTTGACCAGCTCAAAGAGTCCATTCAAAAAGAAGACTTGTCAAAGGCCCAAGACTTTGTCCAAATGGCCGACGACCTTTGCCAAGAAAAAGACGCCAAGGAAGTTTTGGCCGGAGTTCTCCAATCCTTTTACGGCGAAAAGCTTGACAAAAAGCGCTACGAAGAAATTCGAAAAGTCGCCGCCGAAAAGGGCGGACGCGAAGGCCGTGGAAGAGGCCGCGACCGCTACGACGACACTCCGCGCGAAGACCAGACAAGATTGTACATCCAGCTTGGAAGGCGCGACGGCTACAACGCGCGCGAAATCGCCGACTGGTTCAGCGACACGCTTAAAATTCCAGGAAAGAAAGTTGACCGCATAGACGTAACGACAAGCTTTAGCTTGGTAAGCCTTCCCAAAGAAGACGCCGCGCGCTTGATGGAAATGGCAAGTCGCGACAACAGCATTCCACACATTCACGTGGACACAAAGGCTGGCGGCGGCCGCGGCGGTTCTCGCGGCGGAAGACGAAGTTCCAAAGCCGCTGACTTTGGCGAAGAGCGCGAAAGCAAGGGCGGCCGCGGATACGGAAAAAAACGCGACAGCTTTAAGAAGAGCGAAAGCGACGGCTTTAAGAAAACAAAGAGCCGTGCCCGCCCCCACACCGCAACGGAGCGCAGCGGAAGCTCGTCATACTTTAAGAGCAAAAAAGCAAAGGAATTCTGATTCTAATAAAAAAGGCCGCTTTCGCGGCCTTTTTTATTAAATAACAACTTTTCCGTCGTAGAGGAAGTCGGTGCTGCCCGTAAGGTAAACGGTGTCGCCGGTGTAGCGGACCATAAGCTTTCCGCCGCGAACTTGAACCGTAACGTCTTCGTTCATCTTGCACCAGCCGTTCAGGACGGCGGCAAGGACAGCCGCGCAGGCTCCGGTTCCGCAAGCGGGCGTTTCGCCGTTGCCGCGTTCCCAAGCGCGCATCTTTAATTCGTTGGGCCCGACGACGCGGACAAATTCCGTGTTGGTTCTGTCGGGGAAGGCCTCGTGGTTTTCAAACATCGGGCCAATGCGCTCAACGTCAACCTTGTCGACAAAGCCGCAGAAGACGACGCAGTGGGGGTTTCCTACGCTGACGCAAGTGACGTCGTAATTGATTCCGTCCACGGTAAGCGTCTGTCCGGCAATCGCCTTTTTGGGCAAGCCGGGAACGTTCAAGTCCTTTTCGCCAAGCGTCGTCGGAATCGCGGCCGGAGAAAATTCCGGCTTACCCATGTCAACGGTTACCGAAGAAACGATTCCGTTCAACTTGTAAAGGGTAAGTTTTCGCACGCCGCTGATTGTCTCTAGGCTGATCGTCGCGGTCGGTTCGGATTTTTTCTCGTGTTTTTCGGCGATGCCAAAAATGTCGTTGTCGTACAAATACTTCGCCACGGCGCGAATCGCGTTTCCGGCCATGTGGCCTTCCGAGCCGTCAAGGTTGTAAAAGCGAGCCTTGGCGTCGGCCTTGTCTGACTTTCCGACAAGGACAAGCGAGTCCGCTCCGATTCCTGAACGTCGCGCGCAAAGGCGGACGGCAAGGCTTCCGGGATTCGTGATGTCCTGTCCTTCCGTGTTGATGACGATAAAGTCGTTTCCGGTTGACTGCATCTTTGAAAATTGAATCGTCTGCTTTTGGCTTCTCAAGTCGTTGATGTCGATAAGCTCAACGTTCTCCGCGCTGTAATGGCTGGACAAACAATTGGCAAGAGCGTTGGCCGTGTCGATCGCGGTAAGGCAAGGAATGTCGCGCTCGACCGCGTGGCGGCGCATGATTACCGAGTCGGCGCGGGGGTCTCTTCCCTTTGCCGAAGTGGAAATAACATAGTCGACTTTTCCGGAATCAAGCAAGGTCAAAAGGTTGTTGGCCGGATTTTCGTGAATCTTGTTTACGGTCTGGACTTCCATTCCAAAGTCGCGCAAAGTGCTTGCGTTTCCTTCGGTCGCGTAAAGCTTAAAGCCCATGTCGTAGAATTTTCTGGCAAGGTCGGGAAGCTCGTAGCGGTCGCTCTTTCGGACGCTGAACAAAACTCCGCCGCTCCTCTTCATCTTGTATCCCGCTCCGATCAAGCCCTTGAACAAGGCCTCTTCCATCGTGGCGGCGATTCCCAAAACTTCGCCTGTCGATTTCATCTCAGGGCCAAGGTGGGTGTCAACGTCCATCAATTTTTCAAAGCTGAAAACAGGAACTTTTACGGCAAAGTACGGAGGAATTCTGTAAAGGCCCGTGCCGTATCCCATGTCGCGGATTTTTTCGCCAAGCATGGCTCGGGTGGCCAAGTCCACCATCGGAACGCCCGTCACTTTTGAAATGTAAGGAACGGTGCGGCTTGAGCGCGGGTTTACTTCGATGATGTAAAGGTCGTTGTTGTAAATCAAGTACTGAATGTTGACAAGGCCCTTTGTTCCAAGCTTTATCGCAAGGTCTGTCGATTGCTTTACGATTTTTTCGCGCAGAACGTCGTTCAAATTCCAGCTTGGATAAACCGCGATCGAGTCGCCGGAGTGAATTCCCGTTCGCTCGATGTGTTCCATAATGCCAGGAATCAAAACGTCCTCGCCGTCGCAAATGCCGTCAACTTCAAGCTCGACGCCCTGCATGTACTTGTCAATCAAGACCGGGTTTTCAATTCCTTGCGCCAAAATGATTTTCATGTATTCGCGCGTGTCGTCGTCGTTAAAGGCGACAATCATGTTCTGTCCGCCCAAAACGTAAGATGGGCGCAGCAATACCGGGTAGCCAAGCTTGTTGGCAGCTTCCAACGCGCCGGCTTCGTCCAAGACCGTAAGGCCCTTGGGCTTGTTGATTCCAAGTCGGTCGCACAATTCCTCAAAGCGCTCGCGGTCTTCGGCAAGGTCGATCGAGTCGGCGCTTGTGCCCAAGATTTTTATTCCCTGCTGGTCCAGGAATTTAGTAAGCTTGATGGCAGTCTGGCCGCCAAAAGCGACGACGACGCCCAAGGGCTTTTCGGTGTTGATTACGCCCATAACGTCTTCGGGAGTGAGCGGCTCAAAGTACAAGCGGTCGGCGGTGTCAAAGTCCGTCGAAACAGTTTCGGGGTTGTTGTTTATGATGGCGACGTCGTAGCCAAGCTTCTTTAAGCTCCAAACGCATTGAACGCTGGCGTAGTCAAACTCGATTCCCTGTCCGATTCTAATCGGGCCGGATCCGAGAACGATGATAGTGCCCTTGCTGGATTTCTTTCCGGCGGCGGCCGCCTCGTCCAAGAAGTCTTGGGCTTCGTTTTGCTTGTCGTAGCCCGCGTAAAAGTAAGGAGTCTCCGCGTTGAACTCGCCCGCGCAAGTGTCAACCATTTTGTATGTGGCGGGAATGTGCGCTAGCTTTCCCTGCGCGCGCGCGGCCGCCGCTTCTTTGGCTTGCGACAAAATTCCAGAAGAGCCCAAAATCTTGGCGCCAGAAAGGCGTTCGATAACCTTGTCGGGGTAGCCAAGCCTTTTGGCCTCAAGGTAAAGTTCGGGAGTGAGACTTCCGCCCTTTCCGTCCTTGACGCTCGCGAAAGTTTCTTCCATGCGGACAAGCTTTAGGATTTTGTTCAAGAACCATTCGTCGATTTTTGTAACGGCGTGAATTTTTTCCACGTCCATGACGCCGCGCTTCAACGCTTGGTAAATCGCGAACAAGCGCTGGTCCGTGCAGTTTCCGACGCGCTCGATTATTTGCTCGTCGCTTTCTTCTTCAAAAACTTTTAGGTTAAGGCTGTCCACGCCGATTTCCGCTCCGCGCGCGGCCTTCATCAAAGCCTCTTCAAAAGAGCGGCCGATCGACATGACCTCGCCGGTGGCTTTCATTTGCGTTCCCAAAGTTCTCTTTGCGTAAACAAATTTGTCAAAGGGGAACTTGGGCATCTTTACTACAACGTAATCCAAGACCGGCTCAAAGCAAGCCGCAGTTTTCTTTGTTACAAAGTTGGGAATCTCGTCCAGCGTGTAGCCGATCGCGATAAGCGCCGCGACCTTTGCGATTGGATAGCCAGTCGCTTTTGAGGCGAGCGCCGAAGAGCGGCTTACGCGGGGGTTCACTTCGATTACGGCGTATTCAAAAGTTTCGGGATTAAGCGCGAACTGGCAGTTGCAGCCGCCTTCCATCTTTAGGCTTGAGATGATGTTGAGCGCGGCGCTTCGGAGCATCTGGTATTCTTTGTCGGCCAGCGTCACCGCGGGAGCTATTACGATTGAGTCTCCAGTGTGAACGCCAACCGGATCAAAGTTTTCCATCGAACAAACGGTAAGAACGTTTCCGGCGGAATCGCGCATTACCTCAAACTCGATTTCCTTCCAGCCGCTGATGCATTTTTCAACCAAGATCTGGTGGATTGGGGAACGGTGCAAGCCGTTGTGCGCGATCTCGTCAAACTCGGCGTCGTCGTGGGCGATGCCGCCTCCCGTTCCGCCCAAGGTAAAGGCCGGGCGAATGATCGCCGGATATCCGATTTCTTCTTTTACAAACTTTAAGGCGCTTTCGTAGTCGGTGACTACTTTTGACGGAACGCAAGGCTCGCCGATAGAAAGCATTGTGTCTTTAAACATTTGGCGGTCTTCGGCCTTGTCGATCGTCTCAGGCTTGGCTCCCAAAAGCTGGACGCCGTGGCTTTCCAAAAAGCCGCTCTTGGCCAGCTCCATAGAAAGGGTCAAGCCAGTCTGGCCGCCCAAAGTTGAAAGCAGGGAGTCGGGCTTTTCTTTTTCTATAATGCGTTGGATTGTTTGGGGAATCAACGGCTCGATGTAAATGGCGTCCGCCATTACATGGTCCGTCATCAAAGTTGCCGGGTTGGAATTTACAAGGACGACTTCAAGGCCCTGTTCTTTTAGCGCCTTGCAAGCCTGGGTTCCGGCGTAATCAAATTCCGCCGCCTGACCAATCACAATCGGACCAGATCCGATGACCATCACTTTATGAATCGATTTGTTTAAAGGCATACTAAAGCCTTAGTATACCGCAAAAAGGCTCTTTTATTCAAGCGGGGCTTTTTTGATTTTATTGCGGCGCGATAACTATTTTCCAAAACAGATGACCCAGCGGCCCTCATAGGCGCTGGAATAGATATCCGCCAATTCTTCCAATTGCCAAGTGTGCTGGTAGTAAACGCCCGCCCACAAGTGCGAATTCTTTTTGCGCGTTCTGTTGGAAGACGGCAAGACAAATTCCGCTCCATAGCGAAAGCCAAAAGAATGCACGACATACTTTCCCGACAAGGCGGCGCCTGTGTTGGAATAGTAATGGTTTTGGTCCAAGGCCAAGCGGGAATATTTAAAGACCGTCTTTAATCTTACATACTTAAGAATTTCAAGATACATGATTTGGGTAACTGTCGGAGTGGAGAACATGTCGGCCCCAAATTTTCCTTTTTGCGAGTCGCCGGCGTAAGACACTTTCATGTCCCAATTGACGTGCAAATACGCGATTGGCATCAACGTCGTTTCCGCTCCAAAGACAAAATAATTTTTAAATGGAACTTGGACCGTCGCGATTAACACCGGAGAGAGCGTATGATAAATAGTGTCCGTGTCGGCGGAAGCCAGCGCAGAGCCATAGGGATAGCAAGAAAAGATTTTGTACTTGGAAAAGGAATAATTGATTCCCGCGCCCAAAGAGAACAAGGGCGTCTTTGCGTCAACGTCAGCGTCTCCAAAATACCAAATGCCCGGCAAAAGCGTAAAGCCGTAAGTCTTTTTTGTGCTTTTTGTGTAGCCGCCGCCGGAAGTGTCTTCGATTTTTGTAAGGCCGTTGTACTCAAACCTTAGGCGCGAAGAAAAGCGTTCGGTCCAATCATATTGAAGGCTTGCGAAAATCGTGCTTTCTTTGTCGCCAGGCTCGGCGCCAAAGTCCAAGGTAAGCGGAAATTTATCGGTAAAAAAGTCGCCCAAAAATTGCAGTGATTTTACAGGGCGATCTTTTTCTTCCACCGATTTTTTGTCGTTGTATTCCTGGACGCCTTCGGTAATTTCCTTGACTTTTTCTTTTATTGAATTGCGTTTTTTTTCAGAGGGAGCGGCCGATTCTTGCGGAACGGATTCTTGCGCCGCGTCTTGGCCGGCGTCACTTTGCGCGGCCAAAAGCCCCGCAAAAAAAATCGAAAGAACGCAAAAAACAAAAACACTTTTTTTCATAAAAACTATTTTGTTCCGCGTTTTTTGGCGGCGGGCTTTTTTGAGGCGGCTTTCTTTGCCGAGGCTTTAGCGGCGGGCTTTGCGGCGGCCGCTTTTTTTGCTGGAGCCTTTTTTGCGGCGACCAATTTTTCGTCCAAGCGGTCCGAGGCGGACTGCTCGTTTTTGTCCTGGCCGCCAGCCGCGCCTTCAACCTTAAGGACTACGCCGTTGGGATCGTAGTAAAGGTGAACTTCTTTGGGGTCAAGAACCGTCCTTCCGCCCAAAACGATTTTCTTTACCAAGCGTTCCAAGTATCGGTTGGTTTTATGGAAGCCCTTCTTTCCGTCGCAAAAGGCGGAGCGGGCAAGCGCGTTCCTAAAATAAACAGGGCTTTGCGACAAAACGTCGTTGTTCAAGGCAAGGCCTCTAAAGCTAAGGTACTTAACAAAGAAGACCGCGATTGTTCTTGTGTTGTATTTTTCAAAAGGATGAATCGTCCAAAGTTCGCTGATGAACGAAGCGATGTGCTTTACGGCTTGCTTTGACTCCAAGCCTTCAAAGTCAAACAAGGTTTCGGCTTCAAAAAGCTTTGTCAACTGGTTCTTGATTTTATTCGCCTTGGGATAAACAAGGCTAAGGCCGTCAAGGGCCCATTCCTTTTTAGAAAGGTTTTCCGTTCGCAAAAGCTCGGGGCTGTCTTCCAAGCCGCCAAAAAGCGCCTTGCGGATTTGCACCAACTCAAACTGCGAAAGGCTGAACTGGTTTTGAATGATATTCACGAACATTCTTACGGCAACGATGTCGGCCGGGTTCTTTAGATTTTCACATTCGTCAAGGAGCGCGTCGTCAGAAATCGCTCCTTCGATATTTTGCTTGGCAATCTCAATTACCTTTGCGGAAGTTTTGAGAGCGTCAACCGCTTGCAACGCGATAACAGTTTTCCAAATTAAAAGTTTTTCTTTTGCGTCCATTCTTCTATTATATCACAGTTCTTTTTAAAAAACAAGAGAATACGCAGCGTCCTTTAGGACGCGGCAAAACCGCTCGAACATACAATTACGGTCTTGCATTCGAAGATACGAGCGGACTTTTGCCGTTGATTAGGTCAACAAATTCGTCAAACAAAAAGCTGGTGTCCAAGGGGCCTGACGCGGCTTCCGGGTGGAACTGAACGCTAAAGGCCGGGCAATCGGTGTAGACGACGCCCTCGTTTGTTTGGTCGTTGGTGTTGATGAAGGTTTCCTTGGCGCAAGCGGGAAGGCTTTGCGACTCAACCGCGTAGCCGTGGTTTTGGCTTGAAATGTAGACGCGGCCTGTGGCAAGGCGCTTTACCGGCTGGTTTCCGCCGCGGTGGCCGTACTTGAGCTTTGAAGTCTTGGCTCCCTTGGCCAGCGCCAATATTTGGTGGCCCAAGCAAATTCCAAAAAGCGGAATCTTTTTGTCCAAAATCTTTTTCAGTTCTTCTATTATTTTGACGTTCTCCGCGGGGTCTCCGGGACCGTTGGAAAGCATGATTCCGTCGGGATTCAAGGCCAAAATGTCGGCCGCGCTGGCGTCGCTCTTTATGGTTTGAACTTCCAAACCGCGCTTTAACAATTCGCGGCGGATGTTGGCCTTGGCGCCAAAGTCCCAAAGGACCACTTTCTTTCCGCGCCCGGCCTTCATCGCCTCTTCCTGGCTGTTGACTTTGGTTCCGTCGGAGCGGACGGGAACGGCGCGGTACTGGGCCGACTCGGCGAATACCTGGTCGGCGGATTTTTCTATTTTGTCGGCGTCAAGGCTTACGCTTTTTACGGCGTTCTCGATTTTATAGGCCTTGATTTTATCCAAAAGCGCGGCCTTTTTCTTTTCGTCCTTAAGGGCGGCAAAAGCCTCTTTGGCCTCGGAACTGTCTCCGCTTATAAGCATGGCGTTCATTACGCCGGCCTCGCGCAAGACCTTTGTAAGGGCGCGGGTGTCGATTCCGCAAAGCCCCGGAATATTGTTTTCTTTAAGGAATTGGTCCAAGGTCTTTTGGCACCTAAAGTTGCTGGGCTGGTCGCAGGGGTCGCGGACGATATAGGCTTTTGCGTGGATTTTTGAGCTTTCGTAGTCGGCAGGAATGATTCCGTAGTTTCCTACAAGGGGAAAGGTTTGCGTGATGATTTGTCCGTAATAACTGGGATCGGTCAAAGTTTCGATGCAGCCGGTCATTCCGGTGGCAAAAACCGCCTCTCCAATGGCGCAGGACTGGGCGCCAAAGCCATCGCCTTCAAAAACAAGCCCGTTTGCAAGAACGAGCGCCGCTTTTCCGCTTGGTTCGCTTTTCATACTAAAGCCATATCATAGCGCAAACAAAGGCCTTTGTTCAAGCGAAAAATTCTTGCAAATTCGCGTTTTCTCTGTTAAAATGGGAAGGATAAAACACTTGAGGGTTACCAACATGGCGATGAGATTAGTTACTAGGTCCGACTTTGACGGACTTGCTTGCGGAGCCTTGCTTTTGGAAGCGGGCGTTATTGACCACTGGACATTCGCGCATCCAAAGGACTTGCAGGACGGAAAAGTTCCTGTAGATTCAAACGACTGCCTCGCGAACGTTCCCTTTGTCGAAGGCTGCGGACTTTGGTTTGACCACCATTCCAGCGAATTTGAGCGCAACCAGCTTAAAGGAAAGTACAAGGGAGAAAGCCGCGTCACACCTTCTTGCGCCCGCATCATTTACGAATACTACGGCGGAGCCAAAAAGTTCCCCAACTACGGCGAGCTTATGGAAGCCGTTGACCGCGTTGACTCGGGCAACCTTACAATCAACGAAATCCAGCATCCGACAGGCTGGATTTTGATCGGCTTTTTGATGGACCCCCGCACCGGCCTTGGCCGCTGGCGCGAGTTTACCGTTTCAAACTACCAGTTGATGGAAAAATTGATGGTGGCCGTCCGCGACAAGACGACCGAAGAAATCTTGAACATGCCCGACGTAAAGGAACGCATCGAAGTTTACAACGAGCAGACCGAAAAATTTAAGGAAATGGTAAAAGCCCACACAAAGACTGAAGGCAACTTGATCATCAGCGACCTTCGCGGCGTGGACCCGATCTACACCGGAAACCGCTTTATGATTTACAGCATGTATCCCCAGCAAAACATCTCCGCTTGGATCGTAAGCGGAAAAGGCGGCCAGGGTTGTTCCGCGGCCGTAGGCTACAGCGTCCTTAACAGAACAAGCAAAGTCAACGTTGGAAGCCTTATGCTAAAGTACGGCGGCGGCGGACACGAAAAAGTCGGCACTTGCCAGTTCAGCGACGAGAATATGGAAACCGAGCTTCCAAAAATGCTCGCCGACCTCAAGGAGATGGCCAACCTGTAGGCCGTTCAAGGCTAGATGCGCGTATTAAATTCGCTTTCTGATTTGAACATCATGAGAATTCTCCGCTTGGTTTGGCAGACAAAAAAAGTCAGCCGAGTGGAGATCGCGTCCATGCTCAAAATGGACAAATCCACGGTGACCAAAATCATCGCGGAACTGACCCAGAACAATTTGGCGCGCGAGGCCGAGTCCGGAGCCAGCGGCCCCCAGGGCGGAAGGAAGCCGGTTTTCTTGGAAATCAACGCTTCTTACGCGTGTTCCGGCGGAATCGAAATCAATCCGCAAAGAATGTACGTTTGCCTTGAAGATTTTTGCGGAACGATACTCTTCGAAAAAATGCAGGAAATCGACGCCGACTCCTACGCGCAAAAAGGCTTTTTGGGCTTCTTAAAGGAAGGCATCGAGCTTTTGCAAGCGGCGGCGGAAAGGCTAAGGATAAAGCTTGCCGGAATTGGCCTTGGCATTCCAGGCATGGTAGAGTCCGACGGCGGCCGAATCATCCAGTCAATTCCCCTTTTGATAGAAGACGGCCTTGACGTGGCCAAAGACATCCAGCCCCTTTGCGACATTCCGATTTTTGTCGAAAACGACGCCCGTTGCTGCTGCTACACCGAGCAAATCCTTTCGCGCGGACCAAAGACGCAAAACATGATGTACGTTTTGGCGGAACACAGGCCCCTGCAGCCGGTAAAGGATTCGCCAAAAAATCTTAGCGTGGGCCTTGGCCTAATCCTTAACGGAAAGATTTACCACGGCGCCTACTCCACCGCCGGCGAGTTCCGCAGCGTATTTTGGGACAGCCCTTCAAAAAGCCAGTTCTCTCCGGCCTGCGAAGTCGTCAAAAGCCTTGACGACCAAACGGCCGTCCAAACCTTCCGCGAGCTGGCAAAAAACATAGCCTTTTTGGTCAACACCCTTTCTTTGGACGTGGTCTACGTCGGCGGAATCGAAAAAAAATACGCGGAAGAAATCGTAAAATACATCCGCGAACAAATCGTTTACCTTTGGCCCTACGGCTGGAACAAGACGACGGTCGTTTCAACCGCCTCGGTTTCGCAGCGCTCGGTAAGCTACGGCGCCGGAGCCAAAGTTTTGGACAAGCTTTTCAGCGTTCCCGAACTTGACGAAGGCGGCCGCAGGCGCAAGGTTCCCGCCTCATCCCCCTACAAATATCTTTTGTCGCTCCGATAAAATCGGTAACAAAAAAACTTGAAAATACCCGTGTTCTCTGCTATAATATAGGAATATGAAAGACTTGATGACATTAGACCAGGCCAAGCCTGAGGTTCAAAGAAAATTTATGGCGGGCGTATACCTACGCATGACCTTTGCCCTTTTGATCACTGCCGCGGTGGCGTGGTACGCTTCCGGCTCGGATCAAATCATGGAATACCTCTACAAATACAAAGGAGCATTCTATTACTCGTTGATAATCGTGGAACTGGTTCTTGTAATAGCGCTTTCGGCCTTTATCCACAAGATCAGCTCCCTTGCCGCGCTCTTCTTCTTTGTTTTGTACAGCGTGGTGAACGGCTTGTCCTTTAGCGTAATTTTCTTGGTTTACGAACTTGGCTCTGTGTTCCACATCTTTTTGATAAGCGCCTTGATGTTCGGCGCGATGAGCGTTTACGGCGCCTTTACAAAGAGCGACCTTACAAGCGCCGGCCGCTACCTTATGATGGCTTTGCTAGGCCTTATCATCGCGGGCTTTGTAAACCTCTTGCTCCACTCAAGCATGCTTGACTGGATCACAAGCGTCGTCGGCGTGGGAATCTTCATCGGCCTCACCGCCTACGACACCCAGCGTCTTATGAGAATCGGAGTAAAGAACGACGGAAGCGAAAAGTTCCAAAAGATGGCCGTCATCGGCGCCTTGGAGCTTTACCTTGACTTCATCAACATCTTCCTCAAAATGCTCCGCCTCTTTGGCAAGCGCAAGTAGGAATGGTCAAGGCACGCTTCGCTTGAAGCCTTGACACATTCCTTTTGCGGCGCGAACACTATTTTCGCGCCGCAATAACATGGCATAGGTAAAGACATGAAACAGAAAATAATAATCATCGGCGGCGGAGTGTCTGGCCTTACCGCGGGAATCTACGCGCAAAAGGCCGGCTTTGAGTCGGTCGTTTACGAAAAAAATCCTGTCCTTGGCGGCCAGTGCACAGGCTGGAAGCGAAAGGGCTTTTACATCGACAACTGCATCACATGGCTTACAAACGGCGCGCCGAAATTTCCCGTCTACAAAATGTGGAAGGAAGTCGGCTTTTTGGGCGACGAAAACGGAAACCCGATTATGGCCCGCCAGCACGACGCCTTTTGGACGTCGGAATACAACGGACAAAGCTACACTTTTTGGGCGGACCTAAAGCGCGCCGAAAAGGAAATGCTGGAACTTTCTCCCCAAGACAAAAAAGAAATCAAAAGCTTTTTTAAGGCCGTCCGCCAGTGCGAGCATTTGCTGGTTCCCTACACCGCTCCCCTGGACATGATGAACCTTTGGGACTTGACAAAGCTGGGCCTTTCAATGCTTCCGGTCGGCCTTGCCATGTCTAAATACAAAAACTGCGACCTAAACGACTTGGCCGAGCGCTTTAAGCATCCGCTTTTGCGAAAGGCCTTTAAGGACTATTTGCCGGGCGACTACTTGGCTTCCATTATGATGAACGCTTACGCTTCGATATCAAACGGCGGCGGCGGAGTTCCTGACGGCGGCTCTTTTAAAGTCGCGCAAAGAATGAAGGCGATTTACGAAAAGCTCGGCGGCGTTTGCCATGCCAACGCTCCCGTAAAAGAAATTTTATTGGAAGACTTGCCGGGCAAAAAAGGCAAAAAGCGCGCCAAGGGAA
>Ga0256407_10002469_pt1 | contig 35358 bp, 27 predicted proteins | sample RumenRJG_04DNA_FD_193489 | JGI IMG/M metagenome (GOLD analysis project Ga0256407, IMG submission 193489) | Bovine rumen microbial communities from Lethbridge, Alberta, Canada - RJG_04 | ecosystem: Host-associated > Mammals > Digestive system > Stomach > Rumen | place: Canada: Alberta...
AGGTGTGGTAGAATAGTGGTGATCCATAGCAATCCTCCGGTTTTGTTTTTGTTAGCACCAAACATTCTACCAGAGACGCTATGGATTTTTTATATGAAATTGTTCAACTTGATTTTACAATCGGCCTTATACACTATTTTAATGGAAACTCAAACATTTTCGAAGAACCTTCTGCTTAATGACGCGGAAGGTTCTTCTGATTAATAATTAATTTATGCTTCTATCTGTTCGGGTTCTTCCACAGGAATAGCGTCTTTCTTGCCCTTCTTCCCTTCATGGAAGCTTGCGTAGAAGAGGACTCCGCCGATGAGGAAGAACAGTGTGAGAGCACCGACACCCCAGTTGGAGTGGCCGGTGGCGTCCGCGACAAAGCCGACGACGGCAGTTCCGAGGAAGGACGCGCCCTTGCCGATGATGTCATAGAGTCCGAAGTACTCACCGGTCTTCTCTGCAGGGATGATCTTCGTGAAGTAGGAGCGGCTCATCGCCTGGATACCACCCTGGAACATGCCGACGGCACAGGCGAGGATCCAGAACTCGGCGAGCTTGTCCAGCTGGATGCCGTAGAGACAGATGAAGAAGTACGCGATGATGCAGACCAGAATGATGTTCCGTGCCTCATGCTTGCGGCTCAGGCGGCCGATGATGATGGCAGACGGGAACGCCACGAGCTGCGTGACAAGAAGGGCTGCGAGGAGTCCGACCGTGTCGAGACCCAGGGATGTGCCGTAGGCCGTGGCCATGTCGATGATGGTGTAGACACCGTCGATGTAGAAGAAGAACGCCAGAAGGAACAGGCCGACCTTGCGGTCCGTGGCGGCATCCTTGATGGACTTGCCCAGTTCCTGGAACGCGTTTTTCTGTTTCGCTTCCTCTTCCGAAATGTAGTGGGTCTGCTTATATGCCTTGATGAACGGCAGAGAGACGAAGAACCACCAGAGGCCGGTCAGGGCAAAGCCGATGGCCATGGCGTACTGCTCCGGCAGTGCCCAGATGCCCTGGTTGGACAGGACGTACAGCGCCAGACACACGATGAACGGGATGACCGAACCGATGTAGCCCCAGGCGTAGCCCTGGCTGGAGATGTCGTCGATACGGTCTTCCGACGTGATGTCGTTGAGCATGGAGTCATAGATGACAAGGCTCAGGTTGAAGGCCACACGGGCGATGACGTAGACCACCAGGAAGATGAGCCACTGCAGCGCGAAGCCCATGATTAGCGACGCGATAGAGCCCACCGCGACGGTGATGAGGAACAGTCGTTTCTTCATGCCCTTACGGTCCGAGAAGGCACCGTACACCGGGCCGGCGAAGGCCGAGATGATGGTGGCTATGGACTGGGTGTAGCCCCAGTACGCCAGGTACTTGTCCGAGGGCAGGCCGGCATTGCCGGCGACCATGTTGAAGAAGATCGGGATGAGTGTGGTCGCGAGGAGCACGAAGGCGGAGTTCGCGACGTCGTACAGGATCCACTTCTTCTCCATGGAGGTGAGCTTGTTTTTGTTCTCTTTGCTCATTCTGATTCACTCCTGTTTTAGAAGAATGGGAGGACACAGTGGTTCCCTCCCCTGTTGATTTAACTATAACACAAAAGTTGCTGTAGTTTCATTAGTTAATTGTTATGGTGTGTCAGCTGGCGTCAGTCTGCGGACGGACCCTTATAGTGGCCTTCGAAGTTCCAGTTGAAACGGTCGTCCCACTCCAGTTTGCCGGTGAGACGGTCGAGGAGCGTTGTGATGAACTCAACGCCTTCATCCACCGTGTCATTCAGGATGCGGTTCAGGACTTCGTTGGTCTCGAAGCAGCGGGGGTCCGGTTCCTCCGACATGAAGAGGTCTTTGAACTTGGGCATGCCGAACCGGTCGAGGACGGCCATCCAGAGTTTTCTGGGGTACCTCGTGGGGAGGTTCATGAAAGACAGGATGATCTTCTGCATGCGAAGCGTGCCGTACATGTCCAGAGTGGTCGCGCCCGGGAAGAACTGCTTGACATTCTCGGCGAGTTCGAGTGTCGGATGGATGTGTTCCGTGACTCTGTGTGTGAGGGGGTCGTAGCCGTCCATGCACATGAGCATACGGTCGAACTCGGCCTCGATGGTGAAGTGGCTGGCGACGCCTTTGTCTACCATCTCGTTGACGTACTTGTGACCGGTGCGGTCTAAGGCGTAGTGCAGGATGAAGCCGAAGAGGAACGCCAGTTTCTTCTCGCAGGTCTTGTTGGTCCAGCGGCCGAACTTGTCATTGCCGTAATGGCCTTCCAGGAGGCTCTGGGGCTGCATTCCCTTACGGAAGTTCTTATGGATGTTGGTGATGAGGTTCTGGATGGCGGCGTCCTGTGCGGGGTTTACGAGGCTTTTAGAGGTGTTGGGAGCTGTGCCGCTCTCCATCTCCTCGAGGATCTGGGTGCCGACCATTGTGAAGTATTCTTTGCCGGAGAGCTGGTGCAGTGAATCGCCCAGCATCGGCATGGCGGGTTTGGTCAGGAGGTAGAAACTCAGGTCCGGGCCATGCAGAGCCGGGTAAAAGTACTCCGGGTACTCATAGGCAAAGTACTGGTACTTTTCGGGAAGTTTCTCGACGACCTTCTGGCCGAATTTGTAGTGAGCATAAGAAGTTGGCATAACGTTACCTTTCTAGCATTGACATGCGTTTCGGACTCAGGAGTGTCCGAACAACTCCTATTCACTTGTATTATAGCAGTTTTGGACAAAAAGAAAAGCGCCGGAAAGGTTTTCCGACGCTTACAGTTCTGTTACTGCACTTTCCAGCAGAAAGCGCAAAGCGCCTTTCTGCTGTTGTCTGCCACATAGCACCTGGTGAAGTTGTGTCAAGGCCTGCAACGCAGCCGCCTCAGGCGGTGCAAAGGAGCAACGCTCCTGCAGCAGCCTTTACACAACGGAGCCCCGGTGCTACCGAGCGGGTGGGCAACCACAAACTTGCATAGAAGCAGAGACACAGGGGTGCTCTCACCCACCTCAGGCCTCAAAGAAATGACTTGAGAAGGACATCATCATTGAGAACTGTTTCAACAATATCACTAAGGACTCTGGTATAGCCTTTTCCGAGAGATTTTGCTTTCCTGAGTGCCTGAGGGTGCAGGCGAAGTGTGACTGGTTCTCTTCTTCTTTCCTCCTGCCGTCTCTCAATTGCAAGGCGAAACTGAGCAAGTTGCTCCTCTGTAAGCTGCGGGCAATCTTCATCGTATGTAACAGGTTTATCTTTTAAAGCTTCCAGTTCAGCACGGACTTCCTCCGGCATGACATCATTAGAACTCAAAGTTGACTTTACGGTCATAGTACTTTCTCCTTTCTGCAGCATCGGCTTTTCTGGCAGAAATGATCCGAATGGTATCATCTCGTTCTGTATAAACCACGAATAAGACTAACAGTGTTTGTCCAGCCTGTCCTATTGTGATAAAGCGGTCTTCATCTTTACTGTGGGCCTCATCAAAGTATTCGATACGGAAATCATCACGAAACACCCATTTGGCAGATTCAAAGCTGATATTGTGTTTCAATCGATTTGCTTTTTCCTTTTCTTTATCCCATTCAAATTGTAAGTCTGAGTTCAAGAAATTCCCTCACTTTCATTATAACGATTTACTTACTCAATGCAATCTTAATTAGATGCTTTTTTGTATTCTAAAGTCGCATATAAATAACCTCCCTTGAGAGATAAGATTTATCTCTCAAAGGAGGCTTGAAAGGTGGGACCACTTAACGTTTAGCACTGCAAAAAGTGTAAGTCAAGCATTATTTTTTTAACGGTCGGATATTCAGGGTGAACGGTCGTTATGCCGCTTGTTATTGCGCATTTTTGAATAACAGACTTTCGTATAGAACAGATCAGATGTTCTTTGCAAAATCGGTCAAATCGATCCTTCCCCAGCCGGCATACTTGTCTTTGCCTTTAGCTTCGATGTCGATGGCATGGGCTTTGAGGACCTTGTAGATCTGCTTCATGTTGTAGTTCGGGTACACGGTCTTGATAAGTGCGCAGGCTGCCGTTACATGAGGTGCGGCCATGGAGGTGCCGGTCATGTAGGACAGCGCAGGAATGCCGAGGTCGGTGGAAACGCCAAGGACTTTGTTGCCAGGTGCGACAAAGTCGATTTTAGAACCGTAGTTGGAGTACTCTTTGTCCACGCGGTTCTTCTTGTTGATGGAACCGACGGTGATGACGTACTTGGAAGAACTCGGGTAGGACTTCTTGACGTTCATGGCTTCGTTACCGGCTGCCACAACGATGGTCATGCCGTCGTCAAACATAGTTTTAAGAAGCAGTTCATAGGGCTGCAGTTCGAACTCATCAAGGCCTGCAAGGCTCATGTTAACGATGTCCGCACCCATAAGGTATGCGTAGACCAGACCAAAGAGGTTGTTGAAGATGGTACCGAAACCAAAACCGGAGATGGTCTTAACGGGCATGACTTTGACGTTGCTCGGAGTGGCGTCCACGATGGTGGAAGCACAGTGTGTTCCGTGGCCGTTGAAATCGTACGGGAACGGGTTAAAGGCAACGAAGTCTGCCGGGTTCACGATGCGTCCGCTGAAGGCGGGTTCCAGCAGCGAGATACCGGTGTCCAGAATGGCCACCTTGACTTCCGGCTTGTTCTTTCTCTTGTTGAGTTTCTCCTGGACCTTGTCCATGCCCATGTTCTGGATGCCCCAGGACAGGTAACCGTTGGTCTCTTTCAGTTGTTTGGTCTCTATGGCCTTCGGGAGCTGGACCTGGAAGACGGTGTCAAGGATGACGTTGGCGGCGCCGTACGCCTTCTGAAGGGCTTTGTAGGCGATTTTCGTGGCTTCTTCCGTGCCATACTGCAGGAAGTACCAGCCGTTGAAGTAGATGACATCTATAGCAGCCTCAATGAAGCCTCTGGCGAGCGTGGCACCGGGGTAAACCATGATGCGCCCGGTCTGGTAGAGGTCATTCAGGTCCACGTCTTCCCCGCCGTTCTCGTCCGGCAGCAGGAACATTCTGGACTGCTCCACCATTTTCTGGGCAGCTCTCAGGAACGTCTCGTAGTTCTTCGCCAGGTACACCTTGGTGTCCTGTCCACCGGCCATTTCCCGGAGCTGGGAGTTCACGGCGTCTACGGGGTTCTCGATGATGACGACATCATCCCCCACCTGGTCCGGAACGTCGATAGGCTTAGCGGCGAAGGCAACACTGACGGAAGATGTGATCATCATCAGTGAAAGAAGGATTGCGAAAAGTTTGGTTGTGTGTTTCATAAATACTCTCCATAAAAAATAGTAAGGGCACTGAAAACAGTGCCCTTATTTTAACATATTAACGAATGTGCACTCAAGCCTTCTTGTCCACGTCTTCATAGAAGAAGGCGGACATGTTGGTGCCGGACTCGAGGGCGAGGATCATCTTCTCGTCAGGGTCCATGAAGTAGTCGTACTTCCAGCGCGTGACGAACGTAGCGTCGAAGAGCGACGGCTGTGCCGGAGCCTCTTCCATCTCACGAAGGAAGGTAGCGTCGAAGACGTAGATCTTGGACCACACTGCAAGAGCGCGAAGGTCCACTTCGTCCGCTCGGTCGGTCTTCTCAAAGACACGGAAGACTTCGCCGTCGACGGCCGGAGCCGCCTCATACACTTTGCCGCAGTCCGGGCACTTCCAGTAGAAGACGTTCACGTTGTCCCGGAGCGCCCAGCGTCTCCAGTTCGCGATGAAGTCGTCGAAGAGCAATCCCTGGACCTGCTGGCAGGCCGCGAGGATCTCCTGTTCGTCAAAGATGTACAGTGCATCGCCAAACCTGCTGTTGTCTAACACTTTACCGCACTGGCAGTTGAATTCAGCCATTGTTGTTTCTCCCTTTATGATACTTTCTGGAACCCGCTCTTGCCGGCCATGTAGTTCGAGACGAAGCTCGAGGCGTCGTTGTAGCGGTCCATTTCACCTTCGATGTATTCCGCGTTCAGCTGGTCGCCGTCCTTGAAGACGTTCTCCGCGTGGAGGACGAGCATGCCCTTCTCTTCCTGTTCGGGGTCCTTGTTGGTGGCCTCGAGGAAGACGTAGACCGTGTTCTTCTGGATGGCATGGATGTCCTGGTCCTCAGACGTCACGCGGTAGTACGCCGTGTAGTAATTGTAGTTGTACTGAGTGAGGTCCGAGTCGTCCTCGACGATGTTGTCCCAGATGAGGACCGTGCCGTTCTTCTTACCGGCTTTCTGGACCATGGCGTTGACCTGGCTCGAGCTCATATTGTTCGAGTAGTTATTGGTCTTGCCGGTGACCGCCTTGCCCGTGCCGCTGCCGGAACCGTTGCTGCCGCCGCCGGACTGTTTGAGGGTGGTGCCGTTGATGACGACGTTGCCGTTCTCATCAATGATAGTGGACTCGTCTGTCGCGGTCGGCGGGACCGTCGTCTGTGCGACTGTGCTGGTGGTGGTCAGGGGACCGACCTCCGGGACCTTGCCCTGGTTCATGAGCAGGTAGTACGCCGCGAGCAGGACCGCCAGGATGGCGACGACTCCGACGAGGGTGATGGCAACGATCTTGCCTCTGCCCGAAGTGGGCTCATCCGCGTCAAAGGGCGCCTTTTCCTTGTTCTTGCGCGCTTCTTCCTGCGTGTTCTTGAAGTTCGAGCGGTACTCTTCCGGTGCGTCGAAGAACTCGTCTTCGGCTTCCCGGGCCTTTTCCCGGTAATAGTCTCCGCGTGGGGTATGGTTTCTCGGCATAGCGGAACACCTCCAAAATGTTGGTTCTAGAATATTGTAACGCAATTGCGTTATGCGTCAAGTTAGCGAGACAGCTTTCGCGATTTGTCTCATTTGGTTCCGAGCTGATGACTCAGGCCTGCTGCGTCAAGACTGCGGAACGGCCTCGGCTTTCTGAGAAGCTTCCTGCTTCGTCGTCTGCTCTGCCTGCGTTGCAGGTTCAGCTTTCTGCTTCTCCTCCGCCTTCTGCGTGGCAGTCTCTTCTTCCACCGACGCTTTGTGCTCCTTGGCCTTCAGGCTTCGGAGGAACGTGGCCATGTGGTTACCGATCTGACCGTAATAGTAAGCAGTCATGTGCACGTTGTCCACCGTGCAGTACTGGTAGTTCTTGCTGTTCACGATGCTCTCCGTCCCGGTGTACCAGTAGACGTCGATGTCCGGGTCTTCGGCGTACGCGTCTGCCAGGTTTTTGAGGGCCGCTTTGTAGTCTGCATACGTGAGACCGATGAGGTTCGGATTCTCACCCTGCGCACCATAGAAGATGTCCACGAGGACGACCTTCGTGCGGCTCTTCCCTGCGGCCAGTCTCTTTTTGCTGGCTTCCTTCAGGAGGCTCATGTGCTTGTTGAGCGCGCCGTAGAACTGAGTGACGTCCGTGGAGTCGAGATCTCCGAGGGGCACGCGGCAGGAGTAGTCGTTCGCGCCGCCTTCCAGGACCACGATGTCGAAGTCCGTCATGTCCTTAACGTCGTTCCACTTCCCGTTCGTGAAGTTCTCGTGGGAACCGTCGCAGACCTTGAGGTTCTGGTTATGGTAAATGCTGTTGTTGATGACTCTCGGGTAATCCGACACCAGGACCGCGCCGCCGACCGCACAGTTGTAGACACTGGCGCCGGTCTGCTGACCCACTCTCTGGGAGATGGTGTAGTCCATGGTGGAAGGCCCATAAGGCGTACCGATGATCAGAGAGTCTCCCATAAAGAGGACTTTCTGACCCTTCAGCTTGTCCTGCCCGAGGCGGAAACCGGTGTCATAAGCGCTCTTCTGCGTGATGGCGGGGTAGCCTTTGGAGGCCTTCTCCCCGCTCACGGCCTGGACCGTGATGAACTCCGCGCCCGCCTGTTTCAGGACGTTCACGGACTGGTTCTGCTTGACGTACCCGGTCTTGGCGTCCGAAGCACTGCCGGCGCCGCTGCCCTCCGCTTTCACGGAAGTGGCTCTGCGCAGGTTGGTCGGGTTGCCTTTGGAGTCGTAGTTGCCGTAGTAGATGTCGTACTGGAGCGCATAAGGCACGTTCTTGAAGGTCAGCTTGTAGTTGAGAGCGCCCTCTTCCAGACTGACGATGCTCGGAGCATACAGTTCGAACGCGCCGCCGACATAGTTGTTCGCCGCATTCGCTTCACGTTCCGGCGAGGAAGCAGTGACGATACCAAAGCGGTTTTTCGTAATGGCACGGACGTCATAGAGCCGTGTGTTCTGGCTCGGGTCCGCGTAGTTCCAGTTGAGGTTATGGGTGAAGCTGGTGGTCTTGCCGTCCACCGTCGCGATCTTGCTGTATTTGCCCGCAGGAGACGTTTTCACGTAGATCTCGTACCCGTCGACACTCAGGTTGCCCTGGGGCTTCACGGCGTTCCAGGAGAGTTCTGCGCCACTGCTCGTGTAGCGAACGACCGGGCGGGTGACCGCGTGCTCTTTGTAGTCGATGGCGGAGTCTTCCACGACCTTGCCGTTCTCAACGACATACATGATGCCGTCCAGCACGAACGCGCCGTTATAGCTGAAGTCAACCTTACCGTCTACGATGTACCAGGAACCATACTCATTGGATGCGACACCGTTGTAGTCGAAGTTGACCGCGCCGTTCTCAATGCGCCACCAGCCGAACTCGTTCTGTGCCACACCGGTATAGTCGAAGTCGACGGTACCGTTCTTGAAGTACCACCAGCCGTATTCGTTCTGTGCGACACCGGTGTAGTTCGTGACAGCTCTGCCGTTCTTCACGCGCCACCAGCCTTTCCGGTTCTGGATGGTGCCCTGTCTGGCGCCACTGTAGCTGACCTGGACCTTGCCGTCGTCCAGCAGCCAGAACGCCGTCTTCCCTTTGGCTTTGGCGATCTGTTCACCACGCTCATCCGAATAGATGGTACTGCCGTACTTCTGAGACACGGCGTTGTCCAATTCCAGGAAGCCGTCGAACTTGAAGTTGACCTTGCCTCCGGTGACGAGCCAGTAGCCGTAGTCATTGCAGTAGACACCGTGGGCCTTGAAGTTGACTTTGCCGGCCTCCACGCGCCACCAGCCGTAGCTGTTAGGTACGACGCCGTAGTAGGTCGTGGCCTTCGTGGTGGTGCCTTTCTCATAGGCGTACCACTGGCGGTCTTCGCCCTGGCGGACTTCCAGGTCTGAGACCTTGTAGCCGCCGTTGGGTTCCGCCATAACGGAGTAAAGCCCCAGCCCGACGATGCCGCAAAGCAATGCGACCGTCAGGACCAGAGCTGAGACTGTGCTGTGCTGATTCAGTTTGTTGAGCTGTTTATGTGCTTCCATGAAAACCTCGAATTCTAAAATTCGAACTTGTAAAACTCTCTTTGAGCTTGCGCTCTTGACTCTCTATGCTCTCGCAAAGTATGGTTGAAACTCTTCGACTCAGTCGACGACTTTGCCCTGTTCCACGGTGTACGTGTTCGCGTTGCAGGTGAACTCGCCGCTGTAAGAGAAGTCGACCTTGCCGTCCTTAATGTACCAGTTGCCCAGTTCATTGCCGGCAATACCTTTGTAGTAGGTGTCCACTTCCCCGTCTCTGACGAAAAACCAGTCAGTACCGTCGGTGCAGACGCCGGTGTAGTCATCGACCTTCTGACCGTTGTAGTATGCGACGGTCTTGTCGCCCTCAGCACGAAGCTCGATGTCGCCGAACTTGTAGGCGGGCTCAATGTCCGCATACTTGTCCGACCCCTCGGAGTTATACGGAAGGTCACTCTTGTCGAACTCGGCTGTGGTGGTCGTGTTGGAAAGCACGTCCGGTACGACTTTCTCGGTGGCATCCGGATGCTGAGTCAGGTAAATGACCAGGACGACCATCAGGATGGCCAGAGCGTAGATGAGCCCGGTGATCACTTTACCCTTCGTCGAAAGAGGTCTCTTTACTGCCATACTTACAATTCCTTTCAAAGGGCCTTCGCCCACATTGTTTCACGCCAATTTGAGAATATTATAATTATATTTAAAAGAAATTGCAATTATAGAGTGTATTTGACGACTCAGCTGCCAGCATATGTTTCAAGTTTCTCACGGTTAGTTCCCGGGGACGGGGAAGCCAAAGAGCGAAGGAGAAAGCCACCTTCCCCTTCCCCGGACCCCTGCCCCTTCCGGCTTTCTCGCAGGCCAAGCAATAGCGATTTTGAAGAGATTTGACAGAAAACCTTTAAAGTCAATGTAGAAATCGGTCAGATATGATGTTCCATCCTATACTGACCGATTCTGATTTATTGTATTTCGGAAAGTCGGTAAGAATACTTTCCTTATGCGCTCCATGACCGACTCAGATGTTGTGGGAATAGAATTAATCGGTCGAAAGACAGAAATAACGATTCTCCGACCGATTTTACTTTATGAAGCCCCTAGCTTACAGGACTCGAGTCCAGTCCTGATGTACACGTGTAATGATTTGAAAATGAAAAATCGGTACAAGTAGCTTGAATTTACTTTCCAGACCGATTTCTCACGGACGCACGCCAACCGAGTCGGTCCCGAAGACGATAATTACTCCACACTGACCGACTATTCAAAAAGGCATGATTCATAATCGGTCAAAGCTCACCGATTGCAACAAACTGACCGATTTCATGAAACTGCTGACCTGATGAAAGCAGAAAATGAGTATCCTCGCAGGCGGAAAGGCGCAGAGCGCCCCTTTCGCCTGTTGTTTACCCCGCGCCACAGGGCGGAGGTGCTGTCACAGGGCCTTGCCGCACAGATTGCGGCGCACGTGTGCGCCCTTGACAGCACCGAAGAACTGTGGCACCCACGCCCGAAGGGCGTTATTACGCGGACAGCTCTGCTGGAACGCGGATGTTACCGAGGAAGCTTAGAAGTTTTTAAAAGAAAAGAGCCATGTCACTGGGATAGTGACATGGCTCGTGTTTGTGCGGTAGTACAAAAGCCTTACGCCTGTTTTTCGAGAGCCTTGTAGTCGACTTTGCCGGCCGGGGTCAGCGGCAGGTTGGCGCGGAACTCGTAAAGGTACGGACACTCATAGCCGTTGAGCTCGTTGGAAGCAAGCTCACGCAGCTCTTTCTCGACGGTCTCCTGGTCGAGGTTGTTGTCTTCCTTCAGGGAGACGAACGCCTTCAGGCGGTTGTCCTTATCGTTGCTCATCGCGACGACACAGACGTCCTGGATGGCGGGGTGCATCGCCAGAGCCTCTTCGGGAACGATCGGGAACACTTTGTAGCCGATGTTGTCCTGAACAGTGAGGATGATCCTCTTCATACGGCCGGAGATGAACAGAAGGCCGTCTTCGTTGAAGTAACCGAGGTCGCCGGTGTGGATCCAGGACTTGCCGTCCGGATGGACCTTGTGGATATTCTCGGTCTCTTCGGGCTGGTCTTTGTAAGCGAGCATCTCGGTGGAGCAGTGCATGCAGATCTCACCGATCTCGTCGTACTTGCATTCGCAGTTGTTCTCGTTGTCCCAGATGACGAACTCGTTGACCGGGTGCGGGAAACCGACGGAGCCGAGAGCGTTGACAGGATAGTCGCCCTTCGCGTAGCCGCTCGGATAAGTCGTGCAGGCAGAAGCGCCGACTTCGGTCATGCCGTAGCCCTTGACGACTTCAGTCTTACAGCCGTGTGCCTGGATGAACTCGTTGACGTCCGCTTCAAAAGCGTTCGTGCAGCCGTCGCCGCCGACACCAAGGATGGTGAGGTCGGACATGTCGAGGCCTTCCATCTTCGGGTTCTCGAGCATCGGGATGAGGAATGCCGGAACAGCGACGATGTAAGCGGGCTTATACTTCTTGATGAACTCGGGCCATTTTTCCGGCTCGAACTTCGGCATGATGGCCTGGGTGGCTTTGCAGCACATGGGCATATGCATGCCGACGGAGTAACCGTACACAACGATCGGAGGTACGGTGTTGATGCAGTAGGACAGACCCTCGTGGAGAGGCTGATAGTGGTTGTAGACACAGGCAACGCCGTTGAAGGAGACGTCCTTCAGAAGGACCGCCTTCGGGAAGCCGGTGGTGCCGCCGGTGTGAGCCAGGGCAGCGGGCTTGGAAGCGTCTTTCTCGAAGTCCAGCGGAGCTTTGCCGTCGGAAAGAGCCTTGAAGTCTTTGTACTTCATGACCATCGGGTCGTTGTAGAAAGACTTGTCCTGCTTGCGGGTCTTCAGCTTGTAGCCGAACTTGGTGATGGCGGGCATTTCGTCAGCGAGGTCGAAGACGATGATCTGGTCGACATAACCGGCCTCTTTGGCAGCCTTAATGACTTTGTCCGCGAACAGGTCGAGAACGAAGACTTTCCTGGACTCGTTGTCCTGGAAGTAATGGACAAGAGCCTTGTGGTCTGCCAGGCAGGAGATGAAGTCGAAGACAGCGCCGGCACGGTTGCAGGCGTACATCAGTTCGTAAGCTTCGACAGCACCGACGGAGATGATGGAGACGATCTCGTCTTCCTGAACGCCGAGCTCTCTCATGGAGACAGCAACTTTTTCGACGCGGTCGAAGAGCTCGCCGTAAGTGATCTTATGACCAAAGAAGTCAAGGGCATAACCGTCAAGGTTGTCCGCGTTGCACTTCTTCAGATAGTTGTAAATGGTTTCAGTGGGAACTTCGACAGTGTTGCCGCCGTCGATAGTGTTGAAGTATCTGTTCCACGGCTTGTCGATCGACGGATAGCCGGTTCTGTTGATTGCTTCACTCATGGTTCGTTGTCCTCCATTGCTTGTAATCATTTGCTTGAAATAATATGCCTTGGGGCGATGAACCCCAAAAACACTTTGTGACTAGAATATTAACACTTTTATGAACAAATATGAACTGGTAAAACGACGAAAAAGCAGCCCTTTCGGACTGCTTCTTTGTATAAGTTTATGAAAAAATTATGAATATTTAGACTAATTTAAGTAAACAGGTCGTTTTTTGCCACAAAATATGGTGTGTAGCACTTCGCCGAAAGCACTATGTAAAAAGATTCACAATGTTTCGCATGTGCCGTCTTCTCCGCTCGTGTTGTTCACAATTTCAGCGACTTAGGTTAACTCAAGTTTTTCCAAAGTGCCACTTTGTGCAAACTTCACCACTTACCTCTGGCCGGCTGTTTGAAGCTCCAACAGCTTGTAGTCCACCTTGCCAGCGGGTGTCAGCGGCAAGCTGCCGCGGAACTCGTACAGGAACGGGCGCATGTACTCGGCCATTTCGTTCTCGCAGTAACTGCGGAGTTCGCGTTCGATCTCCTCTTCGTCCACCCGGTTGTGGTCGTTGAGGGCGATATACGCCTTCATTCTCCCCCGCCGGTCCTCGTGCAGCTTGACGACACAGGCTTCCCGGACCGCCGGGTGCGCGTTCAGGATGTCTTCGACGATGTTCGGGTACACCCGGTACGCAACGCCCTTGTACTGGGTCAGGACGACGCGCTTGATGCGCCCGACGATGTACAGTAACCCTCTGCGGTTCATGTACCCAAGGTCGCCGGTATGGAGCCAGAACGTCCCGTCGCTGTGCTGACGGAACACAGAGGCCATCTCGTCCGGATCATTCATATAGCCGAGCATCTGGCCGGGGCCCTGCAGGCAGATCTCCCCGACTTCGTTGTACTTGCATTCAAGACCCGTGTCCTGGTTGACGATCTGCACCTTATTGCGAGGCAGCGGCACACCGACCGAACCCAGCGCGTTGACGTTGTCAAAACCCGTGCAAACAGACGAGGCCAGTTCGGTCATACCGTAACCCTTGATGAGTTTCGTCTTGCACCCATGGCGCTTCAGGAAGCGGTTCAGGTCCACTTCCAGCGCATTACCGGCACCTTCACCGCCGACCGCGATGACCTTGAGGCTCTCGAGGTTGACGTTCCGCATCCGCGGGTTGTGCAGCATGGGCGAAATGTACCCGGGAATGGCGGTAATATAATTGGGCTTATATTTGTTGAAGTACTCCGGCCAGTCTTCCGGGTCGAAGTTCGGGATGAGCACGACCGTGGCGCTCATGGTGAGCGGCATGTGCATGTTGATGAGCGAACCGTACACGACAAAGGGCACCACCAGGTTCAGGAACACCGGTTCCTTCTTGTCCAGGTGGAAGATGTAATGGTACTGGAACGCGACCGCGTTCAGCGCGTTGTCGCTGAGCATGACGGACTTCGGGAAGCCAGTGGTACCACCGGTGTGCGCAAGCAGCGCGGGCGCGTCCGGGTCCTTCTTGTACTCGATGTCCGGCACTCTGGTCCCTGCGGCGATGAACTTGTCCCAGGTCATGACGACCGGGTCGGACAGATAGCTTTCGTCCACAGCGTCATTTCTCTGGAAGAGTGTCCCGACCTTCTTAAAGAACGGGAGGTCGTCTTCCATGCTGAAGGCTATGACTTTCTCGACGCCCATCGCCTTGGCGGCCAGGAGGGCCTTGTTCATGAAGATGTCCGCCGAGACGACCAGCTTCGACTTGTTCGCCCGGAAGAACTTGACGAGGTCCTTGGCGGTGGACAGCACGTTGATGAAGTCCACGACGGCCCCAATGCGGTTCAGCGCGTAGTAGCAGACGACGCAGGGCACGCTGGCGACGGTCAGGATAGAGACGATGTCCCCCTCCTGCACGCCCTGTGCGAGGAACGCCTTCGCGGCCTGGTCGATGCGTTTGAAGAGCTCTCTGTATGTGATCTTGTGCCCCATGTAGTTGAGGGCATCCGAGTCCAGGTTATACTTGTTGTTTTCGTAAAGGTACTCAAAGAGAGTCATGTCGGGCAGCGGGTCCTCGATGGCCTCTTTGCTGTAATACGAAAGCCAGGGCCGGTCGATGCTCGGGTACCCGGTCCCCGTGGTATTGGTGAGTTCCTCGACCTGCTGTGTGGTCGCCTGGTACAGAGCCATGCGCGGTCCCTCCTTTCATGAGTTTCTTTTAAGGTAAAATAACAAAATCACATAATATGTTAGCTAATAGTTATGAATAATTCAAGACTTGACCAATGAAAAAAGGCCCTCCCAAATGGGAGAGCCTTTGTCGTTACGAATTGTGCTTTGTCGCCGCTTAGATGAGGCTGGTGACAGGCAGCGTGTTGGTGCCTTCTTCCTGGAACAGAGCGTCCATGATGGCATCGGCGATCTGCTCATGGCCCTTGTAGGACGGATGCGAGCAGCTCATGAAGTAACCGAAGAACTGACCGGCTGCGATCTTGCCGGGCCATTCGACCATGGTCGGCCATGCCGGAAGGTCGACGTTGCGGATGTCGACGAACAGGTACTGGTCACGAAGCGGGCAGGTGTTGGCCCAGTAGAGGTTCATGATCGTGGTGAAGATACCCATACCCTTACCGATGCGGACCATGTCGATGTCAGCGAACTGAAGGTCCTTGGTCGCGTTGTAACCACCGACACAGACGATGGTGGCATGATCGTTGACGGAACGGATGTAGTTGACGACACCTTCCCAGTTCTGCTGGACGGCCATGTAACCGCGGACGATGGAGAGCATCAGAGCGGAAACGACTTCCGGCAGAGCGCCGATGACGTCAGCGACACCGAGGACGGTGGAGTATGCGGCAGCAACGTTGAAGTCGCTGATGGAAGCGGTGACGGTCTTGAGAGCGTTACCGATGATCTGAGCATACAGAGTGTTACCTGCCATCGCGTCTTTCAGGACGAAGAGGACGTCGAACAGCGGGGAGAAAATGATGTCGTTCGGGCCCATACCGATGGTGATGAGGTCTGCGTTCGGAAGCATCTGAGCGCAGAGTGCCTGCAGGTTGTCAAGCTCCTGCTTACCCTGAGCGGCAGAACCGAACAGCGTGTTGAACGCCTGGTCGGAGTTTCTCTTGCCCTGTTCGTCCATACGGCTGTAGTAAGACGGGTCGATGATGCGGTGGACATCGTTGGTGCACAGACCCTCACGGGCGAAGGAGTACCACTGGCTGTCGTTCAGGCCAAGCTCTTTCGCAAGGAGACTGGGGTAAGAACCGTAGGTGTACGGGAAGCTCCAGTCATGGGTCGTGGTGGTCGGGTTGCCCTTCGGGAAGGACATATTGAAGTCGTCGTCGATGTTGACGCCGAAGGAGTCGATCTCATCCTTGGTTGCGCCAAGCATGTAACCGGTGGACATGGAGTCACCGAAATGCATGTAGTTCTTGATGTTGAGGCTCTCGATGGACTCGAGGGCATCCTGCGGAAGAACGACGTTTTCGGAGGTCTCTTCCCCATCTACTGCGAAGGAGAGCAGGCCGATGGAAGTGGCGCCGAGCATCATGATGAGTGACAGCAGAACGGCGATGAGTTTTGTGCTTTTAGTTCTTGTCATGGTTGTTTACGTCCCTTTCAAAGATTTTTGTTATATATGTGTGTTGTGTAATACCTTAGGAAAGATAGTTGCTCTTGATGGCCTTGACGAATTCGTTGGCAAGGTAGATCTGGCCATCTCTCTGCGGGTGTGCAGTAGCCATGAACATGGTATAGAAGTAACCTTCATCGAGTGCCTGCTGCCACTGGTCAAGCGGAGCCCAGTCCGGAAGAAGCGGTTCGACACCGGCGGTGTGAACGACCGTGTACTGGCTTCTGTACTTGGAAGTGTTGCGAATGACGTTGTTGATCTCGTTCGCAGAGAAGCTCAGCAGCTGGCCAAAGCGGAACTGGTCGGTGCTGGTGAACTTGAGGCCGTAGTTGGAGTTGTAGATGTCACCGACATAGACTTTCGCGGTCGGTTTCTTCTCTTTCATGACGATTTCCATGAAAGCGTCCCAGTTCTCAGCGAATGCTGCGTTGGCCTTGTTGGACTGAATGAGCATGGTCGCAAGGACGAGGGGCAGTTTGCCGACGAGAGCGGCAGCGTTGATGACAGCGTCCAGAGCGCCGGCCATACCAACAGTGGAAAGAGCCGCGTTGGCAGCGTCGGTGATGGTGTGGTCATTGACGACCGCCAGCGTCTTCTGCAGGACATAGAACAGGAGGTCGTTGGAACCGAACCATGCGGTAATAACGTCAGCCTGAGCGAGGTCATGGTGGACATGCTGCTGCATCTGCCTGAAGCCGGCTTTGCCACGTTTGGTGAAGTCGCCATCCAGGATGATGTTGTCGGAGATGTCCTTCTCCTCTTCCGTCATCTGATTGTAATAGGACGGGTCGAGGAGCAGTCGGAACTCATGGGAAGTCAGACCGTCTCTGGCATAGTTGTAGAAATCGTAATGATCGTGGTTCCAGGACCATGCGTCATTGTTCTTCTGAGTGTTGCTGTTCCCGAAATACCCGAAGGGGTTGTCGCGAACATCGAGGCCAAGCGCGTCGGCGATCATCGTCGGGTACGCGTTGGTCGTGGTCTCGCCGTCTCTCAGAGTCTGAGCGATGTTGATGGACTTGAAGTCCTCGCCGGACTGTTCCGACAGGTAACCCGTGGCGATAGAGTCACCAAAGCACAGGTACGTGCCGACACCGAGGTCGGAAGCGTCTTCCACTCCGGGATAGGTCTTCGTGGCGAATGCCGAAATGCCCGAGAGCGTGGCAACGACCACAGTGGCCATGAGAGCTGCGATGAAGCGTTTTACGTTCTTCATTTTCTCACGTCTCCTTCATAAAATGATTGTTCGTGTGCGGCAGTTTTCCGCAGAAAGGCGCAAAACCACCTGTATAGTCAAATTCTATTATATATAGGTTTCCCTCAATTCGCAATGGGTAAAACGCACTTTTGTGAAATATTTATGAATGGAAAGTATCAATTTGTCACTTTTTCAGAAAGCTGTCCAAGGGTAACGTCTTGTTTTCCTCTTTGAAATGCGTGGACGTCACAGAGAGCTTTCCGTCGACTACAGACGCGATGAAATAGCCGCAGTTTCCGATCGTCGTCTCCCACATTTCCTTCATGGGGCCTCCGACTAAGAGCTGGTACATCGCGTGTAACGTGCCGCCGTGGGCGACCACGAGGATCTTCTCGTCCGGGTCCTCCTGCTCCATGCGTTTCAGGTACCCCTCTACCCTCTCGAACATCTCGTCGTACGTCTCGGCACCCTCTGGGGCGATGTACGCCTCCGGGTCCATAAAGAACGCGCGCATGTTGGGGCCAAGGTCCTCGACTCTCTTCCCTTCCAGCGGACCGAAGTCGTATTCGATGATGTCCTCGACAGGCTCCACGTCAGACTCTTCGACGCCCGTGATGAGGGCCGCGGTCTGCATCGCCCGCCGCAGCGGGGACGCGCACACCCGGTCGAAGACGATGCCTTCGGCGTCGATCTCGGCCTTCGCCTTCATGGCCTGCTCGATGCCCTCCTCGGACAGCGGGATGTTCTTCCGGCCCTGGAGAAGGTGCTTTTTGTTGTCGGCCGTCTGGCCGTGTCTCATGATGTAAAGTTCCAAAGTGACTCTCCTGAAGAAGATAAGACTCTTATTGAGGAAAGAAAAAGGCCCGGATTTTTGCTTGGGGTCCCAATTGCCCGTTTTTCTGAGCAATTGCGGGGCTCGGTTGGCAAGCAAAAATGCGGGAGCTTTTTCTCAATCTAAATCAATTAATTATTCGTAGATGGGATATTTGGCGACCAGGGCGGCGACGCGCTCGCAAACGCTGTCGGCGGTCGCTTCGAAGTTGGTCGCGATGTCCCAGAGGCAATCCGCGATGACCTTCATGTCCTCTTCGACGAAGCCGCGGGACGTGACAGCGGCGGTACCGATGCGGACACCGGAGGTGACGAAGGGAGAACGCGGGTCGTTCGGAATGGCGTTCTTGTTGATGGTGATGTGGACCTTGTCGGCGTTGATCTGGAACTCTTTACCGGTGAGGCCTTCGATGTTGGTCAGGTCGACGAGCATGAGGTGGTTGTCCGTGCCGCCGGAGACGAGTTTGAAGCCCTTCTCCATCATGGCGTCGGCCAGAGCCGCGGTGTTCTTGACGATCTGTTCCTGGTACGCCTTGAACTCGGGTTTCAGAGCCTCGCCGAAGCAGACTGCTTTGGAAGCGATGACATGCTCCAGAGGACCGCCCTGGCAGCCCGGGAAGATGGCCTTGTTGAAGTTGTACTTCTCGTTGGCTTCCTTGTTGCAGAGGATCATACCGCCGCGGGGACCGCGAAGGGTCTTGTGCGTGGTGGTCGTGACGACGTCCGCGTAAGGAATGGGGCTCGGATGGAGGCCTGCGGCAACGAGACCGGCGATGTGCGCCATGTCGACCCAGAGGACGGCGCCGCACTTGTCGGCGATCTCACGGAAGCGCTTGAAGTCGATGATGCGCGGGTACGCGGAGGCACCGGCGATGATCATCTTCGGCTGCTCTTTGACAGCGAGCTCTTCGAGCGCGTCGTAGTCGATGTAGCCTTCGTCGTCAACACCGTAAGGAATGATGTTGTAGAAGAGTCCGGAGAAGTTGACGGGAGAACCGTGGGTCAGGTGACCGCCGGCGTCGAGGGACATGCCGAGGATCTTGTCGCCGGGCTCACAGATGGCCATGGTGACAGCCATGTTAGCCTGTGCGCCGGAATGGGGCTGGACGTTGGCATAGTCGCAGCCGAAAAGCTTCTTGGCTCTCTCGATGGCGAGGGTCTCGAGCTCGTCGACGACTTCGCAGCCGCCGTAGTAACGCTTGCCCGAATAACCTTCGGCATATTTATTGGTGAGGACCGTGCCCATGGTCAGGATGACGGGCTCGGAAACGATGTTTTCAGAGGCGATCAGTTCGATGTTGCCACGCTGTCTCTCATACTCCTTGAGGATGCCGGCCCCTACTTCCGGGTCAGCGGCGGCGATGGCTTTCATGACGTCTGTGATCATGTTGCAGTTCTCCTTACTTCAGCTTGCAATATGGTTATGTATACTGAGTTCCGCAATATTATATAAGAAAATCCCCTATTCGTAAATAGGGGATTTTACCGTATTTAAGTGTTGAAACCGGCGATTTATTCGACAGTATTTTTACCAGCCAGTGCCGGGTCTTCCGGAAGCAGGACCTTCTGGATGACGAAGAAAGCGATGAACTGCAGCAGTCCGGCAGGTGCCATGACGAGCAGGCGGTTCAGCCACTCGGGAAGGCTGTAATGTCCGAGCCATCCGAAGCAGACGCCCTGCAGCCAGGTGCTGAACACGATGACGAGCGTCATCAGGATGAAGTACAGGACGAAGTGCCACTGCGGGGCGCTCGACTTGAAGGTGTACTTCTTGTTGAGGATGTACGTCACGATGTTCGCCGCGTAGTTCGAGATGAAGAACGGCAGCAGGTAGCCCCAGGTCACGACACCGGCGACCACGTAGATCGCCTGCTGTTCCGGGCTCAGGGTACCGGGGTTGATGATCCACGAAAGCCAGCCCGGCAGCGGTGTCGCCATCCGGTCAAAGATGAGCGGCAGTACCAGCTGAAGGATGGTCTGGATGAGGAACGCGACGATGCTGAACAGGCTGAATTTCCCCGCCTGCCATACCGTCTTCAGACCCTCACGACCCTCGACCTTCGCGTCGATCTTGTCGAACAGTTTTGGTTGTTTAGCCATTTTCACTTTCTCCTTTAAGATAGGAGTTTTTCCGTAGGAAAAGTTCGTCTATTTCCCGCGACCTTCGCAGCAAAGCGAAGCTTTTCCAGGAAAAACGACCATCATTATTTTTCAAACAAAGGTAACTCCTCGAGGAAAATAATGTCGTCGCGTTTGGCGGCGTCACCTTCGGCGAGGATGGCAGCGCGGCCGACGATCTCGCAACCGGTGTTCTCAAGCAGGCTCTCCAGCGCTTTGAGGCTCTCGCCGGTGGAAATGACGTCGTCAACAACGAGGACTTTCTTGCCGTTCAGCTTGGCAGCCTCTGCCCCATCCAGATACAGGTGCTGGACGTGCATGGTCGTGATGCTCTTGACCTCGATGTCGACGGGGTCCGTCATGTAGAGCTTCAAAGCCTTCCGGGCAATGTAATACGGTTTACCGGACTGCCGGGCGAACTCGTAAGCGAGCGGGATGCCCTTGGCCTCTGCGGTCACGATGTAGTCGAATTCCGGGCACTTCTTCAGAAGTTCCGCCGTGGCGTTGACGGTCATCTCAACATCGCCAAAGATGACGAAACCGGCAATGTCCAGGTGCGGGTTGACCTCGCAGATGGGAAGCTGACGGGTCAGGCCCGCCACGTGCAGTTCGTAATACTTGCGTTCTTCCATGGTCTTATTCTCCTTTATAATAAGCGACTGCGCTCTCGAAGAGCTTCATGTCGTATTCTCCGGGTACGTTCTTGTAGAGTCCATCGCCAATGCGTTCGGCATGGCCCATCTTGCCGAAGACGTGGCCGTCCGGGGACAGCAGGCCTTCGACCGCGAAGACGGAGCCGTTGATGTTCGCGGCAATGTCCATGGTGGGTTTGCCGTCGAGACCGACGTACTGGGTCAGGATCTGACCGTTCTCCGCCAGTTTGAGGAGCTGCTCTTCAGACGCGAAGATGCGGCCTTCGCCGTGGGAGATCGGGACACTGTAGACCTCGCCGACATTGGCAAACTTGAGCCAGGGCGATTTATTGGAGTCCAGTCTCACGCGGGCGATCTTGCTCTGGTGGCGGGAGATGGTGTTGAAGGTCAGGGTCGGAGCGTTCTCATCCGGGTCGGTGATCTTGCCGTACGGGACGAGACCCAGCTTGATGAGGGCCTGGAAGCCGTTGCAGATACCGCCCATGAGGCCGTCTCGGTTCTCGAGGAGGTCGGTGACCGCGTCCTTGATCTCCGGATTGCGGAAGAAGGAGGCGATGAACTTCGCGGAGCCGTCGGGCTCGTCGCCGCCGGAGAAACCGCCGGGGATGAAGACGATCTGGCTCTCGCCGATGAGTTTCGCGATGTCCTTCGCGGACTTGTCGATGGCCTCGCTGGAGAGGTTGTTGATGACGTAGACGACGGCTTCGGCACCGGCGCGCTCAAAGGCTTTCGCGGTGTCATATTCGCAGTTCGTGCCCGGGAAGACCGGGATGAGGACTTTCGGTTTGGCGACGGTGTTCTTCGCCTTGTAGTCCGTGTCTACGGTGTACGTGAAGGTCGGGACCTCGTCGTCCGGCGTCTCGATGTTGCAGTGGAAGACGCTTTCCAGCTTGTCTTCATAGGCCTTCTGGAGGTCTCTGCCGCAGACGAGCTCATCGTCCAGGACGAAGTCGAACCAGTCGATGGTCTTACCAAGGTAACGGGCACCTTCCGGGATCTCCGCGTCGAGGGGCAGCTCGATGATGAAGGAACCATACTTGTAGCCGAAGAGTTCTTCGGGCGTCCAGCAGGTGCCGAAGCGGAAGCCGATCCGGTTGCCGGTGGCCATCTTGTAGATGGCCTCGGCAATGCCGCCGTAGGTCGGGGTGTATGCGGAGAGGACTTTCCCCTCTTTGTTGAGTTCCGCGACGCGGTCGAAGAGCTTCAGGAGGCTTTCGGCGGTCGGGACACCGTACTCGTCGTATTCGGGCTCGAGGATGACGACCTTGTGGTTCGGCGCCTTGAATTCGTTGGTCAGGACTTTACAAATGCAATCGGTCGTGACCGCGAAGGAGCACAGGGTCGGCGGAACATCGAGGTCTTCGAAGGTACCGGACATGGAGTCCTTACCACCGATGGCGGCGATACCGAGGTCCATCTGCGCCTTGTACGCACCGAGAAGTGCGGCGGCCGGCTGGCCCCAGCGTTTCGGGTCGGTGCCCGGGTGCAGGAAGTACTCCTGGAAGGTCAGGTAGACGTCTTCGAAGGTGGCACCGGCGGCGATGAGCTTTGCGACAGACTCAACGACGGACAGGTAGGCGCCGTGGAACTGGTCCTTCTCGAAGATGTACGGGTTGTAACCCCACGCCATGAAGGAGACGGTCTTCGTGTCGCCGTGCTCGACGGAGACCTTATTGACCATAGCCTGAATGGGAGTGGTCTGGGTGGCGCCACCGAAAGGCATGAGGACGGTGCCAGCGCCGATGGTGGAGTCGAAGCGCTCAGAGAGGCCGCGTCTGGAGCAGACGTTGAGGTCTTCCACAAGAGCTTTATAGTTCTCGGTGAAGCTGCCTTCCACTTTGCGTGCGAAGGGCTGCTGCTTCGGAGTTTCGATGGTGATGTGTTTCTCCGCGCCGTTGGAGTTCAGGAACTCACGGGAGACATTGACGATGGTGTTGCCCTTCCAGTGCATGGTCAGGTACGGCGTCGAAGTAACGGTGGCGACCACGGTGGACTCGAGGTTTTCCTCAGCGGCCAGTTCCTGGAAGCGAGCCACGTCTTTCGGCTCGACGACGACGGCCATACGCTCCTGAGACTCAGAAATGGCGAGCTCGGTGCCGTCCAGGCCTTCGTACTTCTTCGGGACTTTGTCGAGGTCGATCTCCAGGCCGTCGGCAAGTTCGCCGATGGCAACAGAAACACCGCCCGCACCGAAGTCGTTGCAGCGCTTGATGAGCTTGCTGGCTTCGGGGTTGCGGAACAGTCTCTGGAGTTTGCGCTCTTCGGGCGCGTTACCCTTCTGGACTTCGGCACCGCAGGTGTCGAGGGACTGGAGGGTGTGAGACTTGGAGGAGCCGGTGGCGCCGCCGATGCCGTCACGGCCGGTACGTCCGCCGAGGAGGATGACTACATCGCCCGGGTCGGGACGCTCGCGTCTGACGTTCTCAGCGGGAGCCGCTGCGATGACCGCGCCGATCTCCATGCGCTTCGCGGCATAACCGTCGTGGTAGAGTTCGTCGACGATGCCGGTGGCAAGGCCGATCTGGTTACCATAGGAGCTGTAGCCGTTAGCCGCGGTGGTGACGAGCTTGCGCTGGGGCAGTTTGCCCTCCATGGTCTCGGAGAAAGACTTCAGCGGGTCTGCCGCGCCGGTGACACGCATGGCCGCGTAGACGTAGGAACGGCCGGACAGCGGGTCGCGGATGGCACCACCGATGCAGGTGGCGGCTCCACCGAAGGGTTCGATCTCCGTCGGATGGTTGTGGGTCTCATTCTTGAAGAGGAGCAGCCAGTCCTCTTCCTTGCCATCGTGGTTGATGGTCATCTTGACGGTACAGGCGTTGATCTCCTCGGACTCATCGAGCTTGTCGAGTTTGCCCTGCTTGCGGAGCACCTTAGCAGCCAGGGTGCCGATGTCCATGAGGTTCACGGGCTTCGTGCGGCCGATGCTCTCGCGGTCTGCAAGGTACTTGTCATAGGCATCCTGCAGGAACGCGTCCTCGAAGGTGACCTTGTCGATGGTGGTGAGGAACGTCGTATGACGGCAGTGGTCGGACCAGTAGGTGTCGATCATACGGATCTCGGTGATGGTCGGGTCTCTGTCTTCCGACTTGAAGTACTCCTGGCAGAACGCGATGTCGTCGAGGTCCATGGCAAGACCGAGGTCTTTTACCATCTGTGCCAGCTCTTCCCTGTCTTTGGCGATGAACCCATCCATCGTCTCCACGGTCTCCGGCAGGTCCATCTTCATGGCCAGGGTCTCCGGCAGTTCCATGGACGCCTCACGGGCTTCGACGGGGTTGATGACGTACTTCTTGATCTCGGCGAGTTCTTCATCGGTGATGTCACCGGAGAGCAGGTAGACCTTCGCGGAGCGGATGCTCGGACGGTCGCCCTTGAACGCGAGCTGGATGCACTCCTCCGCGGAGTTCGCCCGCTGGTCGAACTGACCCGGCAGGTACTCGACGGCGAAGACGCGGTCCGCGCCTTCCGGGACCTCCTCATAGAGGTTGTCGATCTGCGGCTCGGCGAAGATTGTCTTGCAGGCGAAGTCGAAGGTCTCCTTCGGCAGGTTCTCCGCGTCATAGCGGTTCAGGATGCGGACATCCGTCACGCCCTTGATGCCGAGGAGGCGGTTGACGTCCCGCTTCAGCGAATAGGACTCATAAGCAAGTCCTTCTTTTTTCTCAACAAAAATTCGGTAAACCATTCCTGGTCCTCCCTGATGATGGAATGTTATTAAAATAGTCGGAACGCCGTAGGAAAAGTTCGGCGAAGCAAGAATTGAGCTTTGCGGGGTACGCCGAAGGCGTTATTGATTCCCCCGTACAGCCTCCGCAACGCGACCTTCGCAGCGAGGCGAAGCTTTTCCAGGCGAGACGACCAACCTCAAAATGCTTTCAACGCACGTTGGCCAATATCCTTACGCATAAAAGCATTATCAAAATGAATCTGCTCAGTAGCCGCATAAGCCTTGTCGATCGCTTCCTTCAGCGTCGGGGCAGTTCTGGTAACGCCCAGCACTCGACCGCCGTTGGTCAGGAGCTTGCCGTCTTCGAGCTTGGCGCCGGCGACGAAGATGCCGGTCTTGTCGGCGGGAAGGGTCATCTCGAAGCCCTTCTCGTAGGAGACGGGATAGCCGGCGCTGGCCATGATGACGCAGCAGGCGGCTTCATCGGCGAACTCGACTTCCGTGTCAGCGAGGGTCTCGTAGCGGCAGGCCTTCATGATGGTCAGAAGGTCGGACTTGAGAAGCGGCAGGACGACCTGGGCTTCCGGGTCGCCGAAGCGGCAGTTGTACTCGATGACCTTCGGGCCGTTCTCAGTGAGCATGAGGCCGAAGTACAGGCAGCCCTTGAAGGTGCGGCCTTCGGCGTTCATGGCGTTCATGGTCGGCAGGAAGATGGTCTCCATGCACTCCTTCGCGATGGCGTCCGTGTAGTACGGGTTCGGAGCGATGGTACCCATGCCGCCGGTGTTCAGGCCTTCGTCGTTGTCGAGGGCTTTCTTGTGGTCCATGGAGGAGACCATCGGGACGACGGTCTTGCCGTCCGTGAAGCTCAGGACGGAGACTTCGGGACCGGTCAGGAACTCTTCGATGACGACTTTGGAGCCGGAGGCGCCGAACTTGCCGTCGAGCATCATTTCCTTGACGGCGTCTACCGCCTCTTCCCTTGTCTGCGCGATGATGACGCCTTTGCCGAGGGCCAGGCCGTCGGCCTTGATGACCGTCGGGATGGGGGCGTCTTTCAGGTACTCGAGGGCCGCGTCGCAGTCTTCAAAGACTTCGTAAGCGGCGGTCGGGATGTTGTACTTTTTCATGAGGTTCTTCGAGAAGATCTTGGAACCTTCGATGATGGCAGCCTTGGCCTCCGGGCCGAAGCACGGGATGCCGATGGCTTCGAGTTCGTCGACACAACCGAGAACGAGCGGATCGTCCATCGCCACAACGGCGAAGTCGATGGCGTTCTCTTTGCCGAACTTCACGATGGCGGGAATGTCGGTGGCGCCTATGCCGGTGCACACCGCGTCATCTGCCATACCGCCGTTGCCGGGCAGAGCGTAGATGACTTCCACGTCCTTATTCTCATTGAGCTTTTTGATGATGGCATGCTCTCTTCCGCCGCCACCCACAACCATGAGTTTCAAAGTTTATACACTCCTTTTCTATCTGCGGAGCGGAGTTCTCTTTTTTTTCTGGGGACCCTCGCAGAGGGGGTTCGGTTGGCAGAAAAAAGAGAAGCTTCGCGGAGCTTAGTGGTGGAACAGGCGGAGACCGGTGAAGGCCATGACCATGTCCATGTCGTCGCAGGCTTTGATGACGAGGTCATCGCGGACGGAGCCGCCGGGCTGGGCGACGTAGGAGACGCCGGACTTGCAGGCACGCTCAATGTTGTCAGAGAACGGGAAGAACGCGTCAGAACCGATGGAGACTCCGGTGATGGTCGCGAGGTACGCTCTCTGGTCTTTGCGGAGGAACGGAGCCGGCTGTTCGGTGAACAGGGCTTCCCATTTTCCATCGCCGATGACGTCTTCATAGTCCTCGGACAGGTAGATGTCGATGGCGTTGTCTCTCTCCGGACGGCCGACGCTGTCTTTGAACGGGAGGTTCAGGACCTGCTCGGTCTGGCGGAGGAGCCAGTGGTCAGCTTTGTCGCCGGCAAGGCGGGTGCAGTGGATCCGGGACTGCTGTCCGGCACCGACACCGATGGCCTGGCCGTCCACGACATAGCAGACGGAGTTGGACTGGGTGTATTTCAGAGTGAGAAGAGCGATGGTCAGGTCACGCTTGGCCTCGGCCGGCAGCTCTTTCTTTTCAGTAACGATGTTCGCGAAGGTCTCGTCGGTGACCTTGAAGTCGTTCCGGCCCTGCTCGAAGGTGACGCCGTAGACGTCTTTGGTCTCCTGGGGGTTCGGGACGTAGTTCGGGTCGATCTGGACGACGTTGTAGTTGCCCTTCTTCTTGGACTTGAGAATTTCGAGAGCTTCCGGCTCGTAACCGGGAGCGATGATGCCGTCGGAGACCTCACGTTTGATGAGGTTCGCGGTGGTGACGTCGCAGACGTCGGAGAGGGCGATCCAGTCACCGAAGGAACACATTCGGTCCGTGCCGCGGGCGCGGGCATATGCAGTCGCGATAGCACTGTCATCAAGGCCTTCGATGTCGTCGACGAAGCAGGCTTTCTTCAGAGCGTCGCTCATCGGAACACCAACAGCGGCGGACGTCGGGCTGACGTGCTTGAAGGAGGTGGCGGCGGGCATGCCCGTGGCCTCTTTGATCTCCTTGACCAGCTGCCAGGAGTTGAAGGCATCGAGGAAGTTGATGTAACCGGGACGGCCGTTCAGGATGGTGATCGGCAGGTCGGAACCATCTTTCATGTAGATCTTCGACGGCTTCTGGTTCGGGTTGCAGCCGTACTTGAGTTCGAATTCTTTCATGGTGCACACTCCTTACTGGTTCTTGTTGACGAGGCGGTTCTCTTCCTCACCGGTGGCGAGGTCGATGTACCGGACGTACAGGGAGATCTTATTGTTTTCGTCGAGGTTCTCCCAAATGTCGTTGAAGAACTCGTCGATGTCATTCGGGATGCTGACTCTCTCAGGTTCACCCTGGAAAGTCGGGATGGGGTCGCCGTTCTCCACGTAAGTGTGAAGGAAGTGGCCGAGACCCGCGATGGGTTTGTAGGAGAACAGGAACCGGTTGCAGACAGTGCCTTCAGCGTCGCCGGACTTGAGGATGCTCATCTGATAGTCAAAGTCCTCGCCGTCATGGTAGACGATGCCGGAGATGCGGGGCGTCCAGTTCGGGCCGTCCGGCTCGAAGCAGCGGGTGTTGAGCGCTCTGTGGAAGCACTTGCCCTGCTCGAGGAACTCGTAGATGGTCTGGGTCTGGTCACCGTTCGTGACGATGGTCTTGTTCTCGAACTTTTTGATCGGAGAGTAGATGATGAGGCTCGGGTCCTCGACTTTGGACTCATCGAAGGGGTAAATGACGACTTCGGAGTTGTCCTCTTCGCGGAAAACGCGGTTCCGGCTGTTTTCGGAACGGCCCATGATGAAGTAAGCGATGGCAGCTTTCTTCGCGTCTTCGGTCATGCCGATGACGATGCCGCGGCCGACGTACTCGTTGCCTTTGATGGTCTCGCCCATCGTTTTCTTGTCGTAGATGTTCATTCTGCTCTCTCCTTTACGATATCAGCGCAGACTTTCTCGGTGGCTCTCGGGAGGAGGATCCACTCTGCCTGCTCCATGATGCGTCTCTGAAGTACTTCCGGTGTATCGCCGTCCTGTACCTCGACTGCTTTCTGGTAAATGATCTGTCCCCCGTCCGGTACCTCGTTGACGTAGTGGACGGTGGCACCGCTCACCTTGACGCCGTACTTCAAGGCTTCCTCGTGGACTTTCAGGCCGTAGTAGCCCTTGCCGCAGAAGCTCGGGATGAGCGCCGGGTGCACATTGATGATCCGGTTCGGCCACTGTTTCGTGAAGTTCCCGGATAGGATGCTGAGGTAGCCCGCAAGCACGATCATGTCGATGTCATACTCTCTGAGCACCTTCATGAGGGCCTCTTCATAGGCTTCCTGACTGCCGCACTCCTTCTTGACCACGGCCACACCGGGGATGCCGGCATTGGCGGCGCGGGTCAGCGCATAGGCGTCCTTCTGGCTCGAGACCACGACTTTGATCTCGCCGCTCTGAATGATGCCGCTCTTCTGCGCGTCGATGAGTGCCTGGAGGTTCGTGCCTCCGCCGGAGACGAAGACTGCTATGTTCGCCTTCAGCATAATTCGATCTTCTCCTCACCTTTGGCGATGTACCCGATGACGTACGCATCTTCGCCGCCCGCATGAAGGATCTTCAAAGCCTTGTCAGCTTCGTCCTTCGGGACGACCACGGACATGCCGACGCCCATGTTGTAGGTGTTGAACATGTCATGCTCGGAAATGTTGCCGCGCTCCTGGAGCAGCTTGAAGATGGGAAGCACCTTCACGGCAGCCTTGTTGATGACCGCCTTGTAACCGTCCGGGATGGACCGCGGGATGTTCTCATAGAAACCGCCGCCGGTGATGTGGCTGATGGCGGAAACGTTGACTTCTTCGAGGAGAGCCAGGATGGGCTTGACGTAGATCTTCGTCGGCTCGAGAAGGGCTTCACCGAGGCTCTTGCCGCCCAGCTCGTCAAGCGGAGTCTTGAGGTCGGCAGACTCGACATCGAAGACCTTGCGGACCAGGGAGAAACCGTTGGAGTGGACGCCGCTGGACGGAAGGCCGATGATGACGTCGCCTTCCTGCATGGTGGTGTTGTCGAGGATCTTGCTCTTGTCGACGACGCCTACCGCGAAACCGGCCAGGTCGTACTCATCTTCCGGATAGAAACCGGGCATTTCAGCGGTCTCGCCGCCGGACAGCGCCGCACCGGACTGGACACAGCCTTCCGCGACACCGGACACGATCTCGGCGATGCGCTCCGGAACGTTCTTGCCGCAGGCGATGTAGTCGAGGAAGACCAGAGGTTTCGCCCCGACACAGATGATGTCGTTGACACACATAGCGACACAGTCGATGCCGACGGTGTCATGCTTATCCATGAGGAACGCGATCTTCAGCTTGGTGCCGACGCCGTCGGTACCGGAGCAGAGGACCGGTTTTTCGATGCCTTCGAGGTCGAGTTCGAAGAGTCCGCCGAACCCTCCGATACCGGACAGGACTCCGTCCGTGACCGTTCTGGCGATGTGCGTTTTCATGAGTTCCACTGCCTTGTAACCGGCGGTGATGTCGACTCCGGCTGCCGCGTAAGCGTCCGATTTCGAATTGAGCATAGTAGCTTTCCTCCCGAATGAATTTGGTTTTAAAAATGCAAAAGCAGCCCCATCAGGAGCTGTATTTGCCTGAAACAGTCTGGTCCTTCTGCAGAACGGTGTCTGCCGAGGACTTTCTGTCGTTATCGAGTTTTTCCTGCAGTTCTTTGTCTTCCACCGCGAGGATCTGACACGCGAGGAGCGCGGCATTCTTCGCACCGTTCACTGCGACAGTTGCGACCGGGATGCCGGAGGGCATCTGGACGGTGGAGAGCAGCGCGTCCATGCCGTCGAAGTTCGGACCCTTGCAGGGGATGCCGATGACGGGCAGTGTGGTATTGGCAGCGATGGCACCGGCGAGGTGCGCGGCCATACCGGCGGCTGCGATGATGACACCGAACCCGTTGTCACGGGCGGCGCGGGTGAATTCGGCACACTCGACCGGTGTGCGATGTGCGGAATAGACATGGACTTCGGTCGGAACACCGAAATTCTTCAGGACTTCGATGCCCTTCTCCACGATGGGAAGGTCCGAGTCTGAGCCCATGATGACTGCTACTTTTTTCATGGTAGCCTCCCTGTAAAAGCTTACGATTTTTCATGAAAAAAGACAGTCCGGAAAGCAGAAAAGTCCGGACTGCCTTAAACCACAAATATTATGCCTTAAACGATTCTTTTCGTCAATATTAATAAGCTACAAAAAGAAGGTCGTTTTCCGCGATTTTTTGACGCCTGTTGAAAACCTCAACAAACGGGGACGATCCAGCCCTTGGTGTCCTCGATCTTGCCCCACTGGATGCCGGTCAGGGTGTCATAGAGCTTCTGAGTGAGTTCGCCGATCTTGCCGTCGCCGATGCAGGCAACTTCGTCTTTCCACTTGAGCTCTTTGACCGGAGAGACGACCGCGGCGGTACCGCAGCCGAAGACCTCTTCCAGCTTGCCGTCTTTGGCGGCCTGCATGATGTCAGCGATGGCGACATGCTCTTCATGGACGGTGTAACCCCAGTCCTTGCAGAGTTCGATGATGGAACGACGGGTGACGCCCGGAAGGACGGTGCCGTCGCAGGGAGCGGTGTAGATCTCGCCGTCGATCTTGAACATGATGTTCATGGAACCGACTTCTTCGACGTACTTCTTCTCGACGCCGTCCAGCCACAGGACCTGAGCATAGCCCAGTTTCTCAGCCTGGTCGCCGGCAAGGATGGAAGCCGCGTAGTTACCGCCGCACTTCGTGAAACCGGTCAGACCGGGTGCCGCACGGATGAAGTCGTCCTCAACATAGATGCGGACGGGGTTGATGCCCTCGGCATAGTAAGCACCCGACGGGGATGCGATGATGCAGAAGGTGTATTTCTTGGATGCGTGAACGCCCAGCGTGACGTCCGTCGCGAAGGTAAAGGGACGCAGGTAAAGGGATGCACCGTCAGAATGCGGGACCCAGTCCTTCTCGACTTCGACAAGAGCCTTGACGGCCTGGACAAAGTCATCGGGGTCGATGTTCGGGATGCAGAGACGGTCCGCAGAGTCGTTCATACGGTTCGCGTTGCAGTCCGGACGGAACAGCTGGATCTTGTTGTCGGCGGTTCTGTACGCCTTCATGCCCTCGAAGATCTCCTGGGCATAGTGGAACACGACGCAGGCCGGGTCCAGCGAGAACGGAGCATACGGGACGATGCGGGGATCGTGCCAGCCGATACCGGCGTCATACTCCATCACGAACATATGGTCCGTGAAAATGTTACCGAAACCGAGCTTGCTCTCATCGGTCGGCTTCGCCTTCAGCGTCGCCGCTTTTTCGATCTTGATATCCAACATTTTGAGTCGCCTCCAAAACGATTTATTACTTTATTGCGTAAAAGTATAGACCTCAACAGGTTACGTTGTCAAGAATTTGGCTCGGCTGATTTTGATCGGGTTCCGCAAAACAGGCCCTGCTGGGGCTTGCCAAGCCATACCACCGCGCGCTTAAGAAACATTGCGTCGCTCCCCCCTGCGCTCCATCCGGGCAACGGTTTTGCTCCCCTTGCCTCGTTTCTAAGGTGGATCAGCCGAGCCGATATAAATAATTCCAAAAACAGAAGTTCCCGAATAGAGACTTCAAGAGTGAGACTGGAAGTGCTCCTTCAGGAACTTGATAGCTATTGAATTATGAGACGTTTACCTTTCGAGTCTATTGAAACCTAGAGTGATAGAACCCTTACCGAACTTCTCTCTCAGCTCATCAATTGTACTCTCGATCGTCTCTTTCTTTTCTCTGTCAACCTTAGGCGATTCACTATTGTCTGCCATATCAAACAAAGAAATCTGTTCCGCAAACTCTTCATCCGCATCGACAAGTTCACTACCTGTGACACTTAGAAGACGGACGGGCTTTGACATGTCCCAATTCTCTTTAAGAAGTTTCATGCTGACACTGATCAGCTCAGACTTCAGGAACGTGGGAACCTCAAGAGTTGTCTGGCGCTGGATGGTGACGAAGTCGGGGTTGCGGATGCCGATCTGGACCGTGCGGCACTTCTTGCCGGCGTGGCGGAGGCGGCCGGCGACGGAGTCGCAGAGCGCCGAGATGCCGGCCTTCAGTTCGGCCTCGCCGACGAGGTTGTGGCCGAAGGTCATGCTGTTGCCGATGGACTTCGGGACACGCTTCTCGTACCAGGAGCGGACCGGACTGCCCTCGAGGCCGTGGATGTAAGTGTAGAGCGAGTCTCCGGACTTTCCGAGGATGCGGTGGAGCGTCTGCTGATCGTACTGGACGAGGTCTCCGCAGGTCCGGATGTGGTACGAGTCCAGGACCTCCACGGACTTCTTTCCGACGAAGATGAGTGACGACACCGGCAGCGGATACACGATGCGCGGAATGTCTTCTCGCATGATGACCGTCGTGGCGTTCGGTTTCTTATAGTCCGAGCCCAGTTTCGCGAACACTTTGCAGAAGGAGACGCCTACCGAAATGGTGATGTCCAGTTCCTCTTTGATGCGTTTTCTCAGGTGGTCTGCCAGTTCTTTTGGCGTCATCTTGAAGAGGTGGATGGAGTTCGTGACATCGAGGTACGACTCGTCGATGCTGAAGGGTTCGACAAGGTCCGTGTACTCGAGATAGATGGCGTTGATCTTCTCGTAGAACTCATGGTACAGACTGTGGTGAGACGGCACACAGACAAGGTCCGGGCACTTCTTCTTTGCCTGGAAGATGGTCTCCGCGGTCTGCACGCCAAAGGCTTTCGCCTTCTGGTTCTTCGCAACAATGATGCCATGTCTGCTCTCCGGGTCTCCGGCGACCGCCATGGGCACTTCGCGCAGTTCGGGACGTAACGTCTCTTCGACCGACGCGAAGAAATTGTTGCAGTCACAGTGTAAGATGATGCGGTCTTTTGGTTTGTTGTTCTGCGCTGCGTCGTACATCGCCACAGGGGTCACCTCCTTACTCAAATGCAAACATTCGTTCTTCTGAAAAGATTATACTACATCGCCCACACTTTTAGGAGGAGTAATTTTGAAAATCCGCTTTTTCTTTTTTCTGTTCTATGATAAAATAACTAAGAATAATGTTTCAATTTCACGAGAAGTGAGGGAAATGAAATGAGTAAAGTAGGTAAAATCGCCAAGGGTGTCGCCATCGGCCTCGTCCTTGCCATTATCCTCAATATCGCGCTGATGGCCGTCATCTGGTTCGTTGGCCTGCGGAAGTACTACAAGCCGCCGAAAGAGCTTCAGGCTGTGGCTACCGCTTCCCTGGGAGACCTCTCCGGCAAAGTCAGCGACAAGACGCTCCAGCAGTTCCAGAATTCTGAGAAGAGCGAAGCCTATGCCCTCGGTGTCAACGCCAATGGCGACATCGTCTTCATGAACCCGAAGAAGGCATGGAAAGCTGCGAAGAAAGAATACAAGGAAGGCCGCAAGTTCGTCGACAAGAAGCTCAACTACAAGCACAGTTCCAAGACGTACTACATGGCTTACATCGATGTCGCGAAGGACATTGACAAGAATAAAGAAGCGACAGATCTCCAGAAGCGGCGCATCAAAGAATGGGCGAACTTCCTGGAAATTTACAAAAACAGTTTCCCGGAGAACGCACGGCGCTAAATAATTTGTAAGGACTCAATGCTCCGGTCTTTTGAAGGCCGGAGTTGTTTTATCTCAGGCTATCGAATAGGAGGACATATTATGAGACAGGGATTCCAGCAGAAAAACATCGTCATCATCGGCGCCGGCTTTTCCGGCATTCTCTGCGCACAGCGCCTCGAGAAGCGGACCGCGCGCCTTAAGAACATCAGCATCACGCTCATCGACAAGAACCCGTACTTCACGATGAGGACCGAGATCCACGCTGCTGCCACGGGTCGTGGGAAACCCGAAGGCATCCAGTACGACCTTGCCGAGACCTTTGCCGACTCCCCCAACGTCAGCTTCTTCTGCGACAACGTAGAGCATATCGACTTCGAGAACAAGGTCGTCAAAGGAAATATCAACGATTATTCCTATGACTACCTGGTCATCGCCGCCGGTTCCCAGCCGAACTACTTCGGCATCGAGAGCGCGGAGAAGAACGCTCTCCCATTCTGGACCTATGACGATGCCGTCGCCCTCAAGAAACACATCAAAGAGTGCTTCGAGAAAGCCGCAGTCCTCTCCAACGAAGAAGAGATCAAAAAGCTCCTCACCTTCTGCGTCGTCGGTGCCGGCCTGACCGGTGTCGAACTGGCCGGTGAGCTTGCCGAGTACATTCCCATGATGTGCGTCAAGTACAAGCTGCCCCAGGGCTTCACGAGAGTCCTCTGCATCGACGCGGCTCCCCGCTGCATCCCGAACCTTACGAACAAGCTCTCCACCACCTGCTCCAGCATCCTGACCGAGCTTGGCGTGGACCTTGAGATGAACGCGAAGGTCAAGGAAGTCAAACCGGACGCCCTCGTCTATGAGCAGATTGGCAAAACAGTCGAAGTCCCCTCCTGCACCGTCGTCTGGAGCGCAGGCATCACCTCCGAGGACATCACTTTGGAAGCCGCCAGGACGCTGGACTCCCGGAACAACCGCATCGTCAACCTGGAGACCCTTCAGTCTTCCGACCCGAACGTCTTCGTCATCGGCGACAACATGTACTATGTGGCCAAGGGCAAAGACTATCCGGTCCCCCAGATGGTCGAGAACACCGAGCAGTCTTCGGTCCTTGCGGCAGACAACATCGCGGACCTCATCACCGGCCACAAAGCCAAACGTGTCTACAAGCCGGCGATGCACGGCTGCATGATCTCACTGGGCGCCAAGAAGGGCATCGCCTACGCTGGCATCGAGAACCTCTTCATGATCCAGCTGCCCTCCATCCCCGCACAGCTCGCCAAGCGCGCGATCAACTGTGTCTTCCTCATCCCGGTCTTCGGTCTTGGAAAGGCACTGCCCATCGCGAAGCACGAGTTCCTGGCAAAGAGAACGACGGACTGAAACGCATAACAAAAAACCATCCACACGTAAAACGTGTGGTTGTTAGTAGACGGGCAAAGCCCTTGCTCCTCGCTACGCGTCGAACGCGTGAACGCGAGTTCTGGCAGTTGCGTTCGCTCTACTGTAAGTTTATTTCTT
>Ga0256407_10002470_pt1 | contig 35356 bp, 35 predicted proteins | sample RumenRJG_04DNA_FD_193489 | JGI IMG/M metagenome (GOLD analysis project Ga0256407, IMG submission 193489) | Bovine rumen microbial communities from Lethbridge, Alberta, Canada - RJG_04 | ecosystem: Host-associated > Mammals > Digestive system > Stomach > Rumen | place: Canada: Alberta...
ACATTTTCATCAAATTCACTTAATGCTCTAAAACTAATATTATTTTCGTTTATGACATATTCCTTTACTGAATTGTCAAAACGGTCGTAATCGTCAATAAACAAATTACAATCAGCCGTCAATGAGTCAGTCTTACGATAGCACAATTCCAATTTAGATGCTAATTCGTCAAGAGTCTTTCCAAAGAATTTTTCTTTCAATTCAGCCTTATGACTGTCAATTGTTTCTTCGTCATAAATCTTTTTAGCATCAAAGACATAGATGTTAAGTTCATCGTCCAATTGATAAGTATAAACATCACCATCCTCAAAGGTAAATTCATCTTCAAGTTGGCTAACGAAAACAGACCAATAGCCTTCATTTTCACGTACTGACTTACCCTCGGCTTGCGCACCAGTTAAGATTTCAATCTTAAAACGTCCCAAGTCAGTTGAAGAAGATGGGAAATATTCAGTATCTACACCATCTTTTGTCTTTAATGAATAGCCTTCGCATTCGTTGCCAAGTGAATCATAATCCTGATAAGGTGCAAGTCTGACAACATCCATGTTGTATTTAACCTTACCGACACAGTTCTGATTGTCAGTCTTTATTTCGCCGACATCATAAACAAGCGTATCATAACTTTCAGTCGGACAATTACAAGTATTTGCCATTGTCGAAACTTTATGATACTTGTCATAATGACCTCTTGAACGCAATACGGCTATTGCCATATCCTTATATTTGTTGTTTGGATTGTCACCCTTAACCATTGCCTTGATGACCCACGCAGGACCTGCGTTATATCCGCTAAGACCTAAGACACGCACAACGTCCATTTGATTTGATTCAGTCAGATAACTTTGCGCGATGTAAGGAAGTTCATATTTCGGATATTTGCTTCCTTTAAACTTTGCTGGATTCTTATCACCGAAGACATTTACAAATTCACCCCAATCAGACACTGGGATTTTTTGGAAAGCAGGACCCTTGATAGTTTCGCCGACAATACCTAATTTTGTAATACCTAAACTTTTAGCTCTTGCAAAAATTTCAGTTGTCGAAAAACTTATGCCTGGAGTGACACGATTATTTCTATTTGATTCTGCCATAGTTATTATTTAAATTAATTTTTTTATCTTATTTAATTATAAATATGAAATGAAAATCAGTTATTCAAAATAAATATTATAAAAAATCATAAATATTTTTGAAAAAAACAGAGGCGGATAACATTAATTGTATATCGCCTCTGTTTATATGTTTCTTGACTAATATTTTTCATTTATGCCAATATCAAAATCGCCATCTGAATAACATAAGAATATTATTGTCGAAGGGTCTTCTTCATTCTTTTTTGTTACGCTGATTTTTATTTCATCATCTTTTTCAAAAACAATTGTTGTTTCATCGTCAATTTCAATAAATTCTCCATTCAGATGTATCTTGAAATCATATATGTTCGTTAATGTAATTGAGTCAACCGTAAAATCATTGTCAACTTTAAAGGTGATTTCATTTTCGCACGGCTCGTAAAATAAAGTGATTTTTGAGGTCGGCTCGTTTTCTTGCTCTTTAGGTTCGGATGGAGCATTACATGGATTGCCTTCATACTTTTCAATTTTAACCCCTTTATAATTGAATTTATTGAATGAAGCGGTATTGTGGAAAAATTTCATCGGAACCTTTTCAACTTTATAGTCCTCATCTTCTATTATGTATGCCCTAAGACTGATTTTATAACTTTGCGAATAATATTTACGGTCATCTATTGAATAATCCGATTCATCGCTAATATCGTCTAATTTCATTGGCATATAAAAGCCATTTGGCTGTATGTAACATTGCAATCCCTTAAACTGCTTGTTTACGTATTGATTCATACGGTTTAGCAATTCATATTGATTGCAGACAATTGTTACCGTATAAATCAAATCAAGGTTAAACGGAAACCTTCGTGAATAGCGTTCCATATACGGTTCGCCACTTTTATCAACTGATGGGGCGTAGAATAAAGTATAAAACCTGTCATTCGGAATATTAAACGAATCACCGTAAAGGGTTCCCTTTCGTGGGTTTGATTCTCGTGTAAATGTTTTGAAATTCATTAAAAGATTACCTGTATCATCCAAATGCTGCCAAGTTTGGGCGTATTCGTTGATTCTTTGATTGCTGAACAACTTAAACGTCGGCAAACGTTTTCCGTTACAAGACAAGTCGATTTTTTCAACCCATTCCGAAAAACTTGCATCAATATCTTTCAACTCTACCGTCAAAGGGAAATCGGGACGCTTGTCAAAAATAATATGTTCATAATTTTTTCTGCGTTCAACTCCTTCCGATGGTTTGGTTAATCTTATATTCTTTTTAAAATCATTATACATAATCGATTAATTTTATTTATTCAAAAGCATCTTTCTCAATTGTCGTGCTAACCGCTTCAATATGTCGGTAAAATGGCTTGTAGCCAAAATTTGTCATACTGTTTGAATAATTATTTCTACCGTCATTTACAACAACAAAATATTCCATATGCTCATTTGTAATTTGTACTCCGATATAATCACCATTTTTAATTTCACAGCCGACTTCATCAAGAGTTGCTTGATACACGCCCATTTTTAAGTTTCCTGTCTTGACATAAGTACCCATGTTTTTGTTCTTATCGTAAGACCTTAATTCTCCTTCAGCAATTTCATATACGCAAGAGATTTCGCGAGGAATCTTGAAAACCAAATTTTTCTTATCGGATTCTTTATATACTGAATTTAAATTTGTCTTTTCCAAATCGACTTCAAAAAGGACTACCGACTGATTCATATCTTGTTCAATATAATTCTTGCCGATGCCCATATCAAAATCGAATGATTCTTGCGAATAAAACAAATTATTACGATTTATTGGTACCTTTTTTGTACTATTTGGGTTGAATTTAAATGAATCCATTATTGTTAGTATTCGTTATAGTCGTTATATAAATTATTATCCATACCTGTATCAAGCAATACTATTTCTTGACCGTTATCTGTGTTAGCAATACCTAGATTACTACATGAAATATCAATAAAGCCGTGATTATCGCAAATATATTGATAAAGAGCCTTAAACCATCGGTATTTCATAAGATTGTTAACAAAAAGCAAATCATCTTTATCAGCATATTCTTCATTATGGTTATATATCAATTCCATAATATCACAAATATCGACTAAAGAAACTCCATCTTCCGTATATTTTTCATATGTAACACCAAGAAGTCCTAGCACCGCTCCTTCGCATTCTTCTTCAGAATTAAAATTTATTACTTTTTGAACAATTATCCATTGGTATCTTGATTTATCATAATGGTAAATCTTTGGTATTATCGGAGAATTTGCGTGAGATAAATAATAGTCAATTTCGGTTTTGTTTTGACGGTATCCATCTTTATTCAATGCGATTTTAATTACGATTTCATTATCATACTCAAAACAAGCACGTGACGAACCTTTTCCGATAGGGTCTCCTAAATTTTCCGTGCAATATTGGTATAACTCGTCATCAGATTTGCCATCCAAATCTCTAAATTGAAAAGACGGTTTAAAAATTTCTCTTAATTGTGTTTCGTTTAATATGAAAATCATCTTCTGCTATAATAAGTTTTAAAAATATCGTCTGACAAGCCGTGGTCTAATAATACGATACCGTTGGCTGTGATTCCATAGTTTTGAATACGGCACATATCGTAGTTAAAAATTCCGTAACCAGCGATATATTCATACCAATCTGTCATTTTTTCGTTTTCCCAAGAGTCTTTATATAATTTTTCATCGCAATGCATAGACATATATCTTATCAGTCTATCCTCATAGGCCTTTTTCATCAGCAATGAACAGAATTCTTCAAAAGTGTAGCCTAAATAATGCTCGAAATCTTTTTTTGTCGCTGGTAGTACATATTGAGAAACCAAAAAAGTCCAATTTTCATCATCGCTCACATCTGAAACATCAGGGAAAATGTCTAAACCGTTCAAATAGTAGTCATTTAAGACTTTGCCTTCTTCTTCATTCTGTGCGAGTCCTTTTTGGTTTTTTGCTAATTTTAGACACCAATTATCGTCAATTTGGAATACCATACGACTTGAACCGTTTCCAATTGGCATACCTAAATGTTGCCGACAGTATTTAACTCGTCCACTTAGCGTAGTGATACTTTTCAATTCATCATAACTAAATGTATCGTCAACGGCTTCTTTTAAAAGCCGACCTTTTAATTTTAAAGACAAATTTTCCTTAATTTTATCTTTGATAGCCAAGTTTGCCAAATATTTGAATTTATACAGTTCTCCCAAAAAGTTCTCCATTATGCTTTTAATTCCAATATAACGTCTGCCTTTTACTTTAGAATAATAACTATTGGAAACTTTTATCAAATCATTCAAAAAAGAAATTATTCCTTCAAAATCTTTCTTTTTTGTACGCTTGAAGATATTTGTCTTAAATTGTCCGTCAACGCCTTGTTCAATTTCGGCAATTTCATCTTGTGTCTTATTTAAACTATCAATAATATCATCATATAAACGATGCAAAGACATATTATTTGACTGCCAATGTGCTGATTTAGCGTAAGTTTTATATGATTCAAGTTGATTTATATATATAATAGTACTTTTCTCCATATAATACGTTTTTTATATTAATAAATATGTATATTTTTGATTATTTAAATTATTTTAGGTATATTTATAGCGTATAAAAATAATATATAAATATAATGTTACCATTAATCGATGCAATAAATAAACTATCTAATTATAACGGAACGAACCCTTACCTTCAGAATTTAAAATATGATGTCATTAACTATAATAAGACAAATTTGACTGATTTTCAAATCGAGTATGTATTAAAAAATTATGATAAAGAAGTAAAATTTGTCGATAAGTTAGTTAATGTCGCTGAATGGTGGGGAACACGAATGAAGACTGAATGGGCATTGGATTTTGTAATAAAAAAGATAATTGTTGTTTATATTTTTGGAGAAACTGACAAATCAATTCATTGTGCAATTAAATATAAGCAAACGCAAGATAAATTACTATTTATATTCCTTCCTAAAACTGCCATAATAGGCGAGCCATTCGCTGAAGACTTTAATAAACTTGAAGTTGATTTTTCTAAATATACAAAAGATGGCTTCGTACCTGTAGAAGCTCAAAAACAAGGCGTTAAATTTCTCCTTTCAAGGAAAAAAGCAATCCTTTCTCTTGATAAGGGATTAGGAAAAACCGCCACATCAATAATGGCTGCTATTGAAGGTAATTTCAGCAAAATTTTAATTATTTGTCCTGCTTCATTAAAGACCCAATGGGTAAAAGAAATCGAAAGATTCGAAGATAAAGATAATATTACAATTGTTCAAGGAAAAAATTGGGATGAAAAGAAATTCACCATAATAAATTATGATATTTTAACAAATTTCTATGTAGTGCCTAAAATTAAACGCAAGACTACTGTTAATGTTCTTAATGAAAATGGTGTGATTGAGACGAAGGAAGTCGTTAAAGAAGTCAAAACCAACAAAAAATCCGTAGTAGAAGAAGCCCTTAATTTATCGAGCCTTTATCAAGCAAATTTTGACTTAATTATTATTGATGAGGCTCACCGCTTATCCAACAAAACAAGTAATATGTATTCAATTTGTGAAGATTTGGTTAAAAGAAGCCATCCAAAAGGTGTATTTATGCTTACTGCAACGCCAATCAAAAATACTCCGCAAAATCTATACAATTTGCTGAAATTGATTGATGCCCCAATTGCTAAAGATTGGGAAGCCTATCATCAAAGATATTGTAGTGCTTCACGAATTTACAAGAAAAATGATATTCCGTTACGTAATCATTATACCGCAGAATTCTTGGCAAAAATAAATAAAAATAGTTGGTACGATTTGAACGATTTTGAAAAGAAGCAACTTGAAAACTATTTGACGCAAAGGAACATCAAAAAAATATGGATTATGGGCGAGCCGTCAAATTTAGACGAATTAAGTATGCAAATCAATCACCTTTATTTTTGTAAAGAAAATCAAGAAGTCTATCGTAATATTAAAAAAGAAGTAATCTATAAACGCTACGACCTTTCACCTGAAGAAAAAATTCAATACAAGACCGCTTGGGACGATTATATTAAATCGCACGACGAAAAAAATATCGATAGATTAATTCAAAACTATAAATTAATCGAAGGTTCAGTATTTAGGCAACTTTGTGCTAATTTTATGATTCCAAGGACGATTGAGACGGTGAATGAAGAAATACGTCAAGGTCATCGTGTATTGATTTTTTGCTGCTTTGATGAAGAATTATATACACTCCAAAATTATTATCAAGACCAATGCGTAATTTACAACGGTAAACTTACGGCAAAGAAAAAAGATAAAAACTTGAAAATGTTTAAAGAAAACGAAAATATAAAAGTTTTTATCGGCAATATTGATTCTGCTTCAGTAGGCTTAAACTTAAATGAATGCAGTCGTATTGTCTTCAACAACATTTCATTTGTACCGTCTGATTTGGAACAATGCGAAGGGCGTATTACTCGTTTAGGACAGACAAAAGATGTAAAAATAATATATCAATTATTTAATGATACTTATATGGAAAGAATGTTTGAGATAATAACAAATAAGACTCAAACAATTTCTCAAATAATAAAGGAAGAAAAATATAAGAATCAATAGTGAAAGATGTTTATTTAATCTGTGATGCAAAAAACAATACCTATAAAATAGGCGTTTCAAAAAATGTGGATAAACGCTTAAAACAGTTACAAACAGGGAATTCAAATGATTTGCATCTTGTCTACAAGATACGGACTGAACATCCATTTATACTTGAATCAATGCTTCATAAAACCATTGTGCAATTCCTCCCACGAATCTTTAGTTCGTGGGAGGAATTGCACATTTTTTCCCTTTTTTATTAATTATTGATTATTTTTCTAAAATACTTAATATTTATATACAAAGGCTTCACCTAATGAAAGCATTCACTCTATGAACGTTAAAACATACAACATCGAACTGATAATGACTGAGACAACTCGCAACCATTGGATGAGCCTCTTGGCTCAGACAAGGGATGCATTTAACGCTTGTGCCGAAATGGTAACAAGTGCAAAGACTCCGTTGTCACTCGTTTCAGTCCATTCCCAATGTTATGACGTTCTAAGAGAACAGTTCCCACAAGTGCCATCACAAGGCATCATACGTGTGCAGAAATCAGTCCTCGCAATGCTTCGCTCGATGAGAGGCAATAAGCATAAAGATGCTTCTGTACCTCAGATGAAAAGCCTTGCCCTACAGCTTGACAAAAGGCTATACAGCCGCTTGTCAATCAACGGTATATCACTATCAAACGGCATCCCACAGAAACGTGAGAAATGCACGTTTGTGCTCTATGACAAGGTTCGTGAGATGTTCAGCACTTGTGTTCCCAAAGACCCCACAATCTTCGCACGTAATGGAAAACTCTTCCTTTCAGTACCTTTTGAGGTTCAATCCTTGCCTTGCAAGGATGACACAGCAATCGGTGTTGACCTTGGAATGAAGAGGTTCTTCGTTACCTCAGAAGGCAAATCCTTCGTTGACAAGGAGTACTTGAAACAACGCAGGAAACTGCGTTACTTGAAGCGTTGTCTTCAGAGCAAAGGCTCTCACTCTTCAAAGAGACACCTTCGCAAGTTATCTCACAAGGAACGTAACGTATCCAAGAACCAAGTTGAGAAGGCTTGCAACGTGCTACTGCGTAGCAGTGATGCTAGCATCCTCGTATTGGAAGACCTTACGAAGATTAAGGTGAAGACCTCCAAGACAAAGAAAGGTTTCAATAGAACAAGGCATAACAATGCCTTGTCACAAGTACCATTCTATATGTTCAAAGAACGCTTGACCCACAAGGCACAACTCGTTGGTAAACGAGTTGAAACAGTTTCTCCAGCGTTTACGAGTCAGACAGACAGCAGGACGAACAAACGTGATGGCATCCGTCAAGGTTGTAACTACGTGTGTTCTGACGGTGTTGTCTTTGATGCTGACTGGAATGCTGCGGTCAATATTGCACTTCGTGCAAACCACCCACTTTCGAGCAGTGAACTGCCCCTAAGTGGCAGGGTGCAGCCAATCACCCAATCGTCAGAGACCTAAAGGTCTTGTGGCAAGCCCACAAGTCTTTAGCTTGTGGGTAGTTGACAAGCATTTTAATTCGAATAATAAAAAAACGAATGGTTTTCCTTAACAAATAAAGAAGTCGTTGAATTTAATGAAACGTGCGAAAGGTTAATAAATAACATTAAAATTCTTAAAGAAAACAATCCTTATTTTCAAAAGTTCTTAAATAAAAAAAATCCTCAGATATTTTAATAATTCTGAGGATTTTTTAATATCAAATATTATCCATAATTTACTCGAATGTTAAGTTTTTTGCTGCCAATAATTTTTCAACGTCTTCGTAATCAAGACCAAACTTAAATACCAAACGTCCATCTGAAGGATATTCATCGTATTGGAAGAGATTTTCCCATGCAACTGCGATAACACCATCAATCATATCTTGCAAACTGTAGCAACAAGATTCTTGTGCAACGTCAAGTTTAATTTTAGTCTTTAAAATCTTTACGGTGTGATAACAATTTTCATATGGTACTAAATCATTGCAAATTCCACACGGAAAAACATTGAAATCATCGCCCCAAAACTCGTCAAGATTATCGGTAAAATAAAATTCATAAACATTTAAATCAGCCTTTTCTAAACCGATACATCTAATATAACATAACTTTTCTTCCATTTATTAATTCCTTATTAACTATTTATTAACTACCTTCATAAAAGCCGTTGTCAACATATTCTTCAGGGTCAAAGTCTTCCAAGTCAACATCAAACATATTATTATATGCTTCAGTCGCTATTGTTTCAAATAATTCTTCACTGAATTCAGTTTGACCGAAATCTTCAATAAGTTTATCATTCAGATTAAGTTTTAAGTCAGAAAATTGCATACCAACATATTGATTCAATGTTTCTGGCATTGTGAAAAATTGATTTTCAAATTCTTTTTCATCATTATCGTCTCTAAATTCGGCATGGCACCAAGAATCTTTAACGAGATAAGACTCAATAAGATTTTTAAAATATTCAGTGATTGCTTCCCAAAATTCCTCTTCCCTATCATCTTCAGTTGTAAACATTAAACTAGGCGTTAAACGTTCAATGTCTATTTCAGACAATGGAGCGGTTACATCATCATATTCATCATCATCCCAAGGGGCTTTAGCTTCTGTAAGTTGATGTTTTACCTTATTTGTAATTGTCTCAACAAGATAAGTAAGTTCGTTAATATTTAATTTTATTGGTTTCTTTCCCATAATTATTATATTTATATATAAATAAATATTATTTTAAATGCAAAATTTCTATATAAAAAAGAATAGTTTATTGCCTCAATTAAGACTTGAACTTATACAAGACGGACGTAATAGTTTTAATAAAATATGGGACGCAATTCAAGATGCCGACATAACTTTCACAATGATAAATAAAGAGAATAATTCTTATAAAATTCTTAACGCTCCTGCATATATAAAATTGAAAAATAATGATAGTTGCGAAGATGAATATGTGATTTGTTATGATTGGAAAAAAAGAGATACTAAAGAAGAAGGCGTATACCAAGGCATCTTTAATATCAATTTTCGTAAAGAATTAGTCGGCGAATCGATTGAATATCCCAAAGGGGAATTAATAATGCCAATACGTGAAGATTTGGAAATAATAATAAAATGACTACTTTAGTTTTAAAGCAGTCATTTTATCGTTTTAAATCATCTTAATCTATATTGATTGATAACTCCATCCAAATGCAAACCATTCAATGAACGGCAACGGCTTAATGCTGTGTAAACTTGTCCTTTGGCGAAGATATTATTCAAATGCACGTTAACCTTGTCAAAACTCAAACCTTGGCTTTTATGGATTGTTATTGCCCATCCAAGTAAAAGTGGGATTTGCTCACAAGACCCATTTTCAACTTTCTTAATCTTGACTTCCAATGGATTTGTTTCATCAACTTCATATTTGAATGATTTCCACGTATACTTATTTATCGTAACCAATTCTTTTGTTTCGTCAAGTTCAACAACCGCACTTTCATTCATTAGTTTTTTAACAACTCCAAGAGTTCCATTGCAATAACGATTTCCCTCATTGTCATTAACAATAATCATTACACGTGCGCCTTCTCGCAGTTTTAATTCTTCAGTACATATCGCATTGTCTATGTTAAATTCACCTTTAACTTTTGCCTTATAAACCTTTGTCGGAGTGCCTAATTTAGTTTCGTTTATCATTTCGGCTTCTCTTTTGACTGCGCACAAATGAATTGCATTATCATCAAGATTACCATAGCAATTATTTAGCAACTGATAATCATTAGGTGTAAGGTTTCCGTTTCTAACATGGTCAAGTATTTCAATAAAACTTGCATCCTTCTGTCTGAAAACCTTAGAAAGTTCAGCTACATAGAAACTGCACTTTTCTTTAGTAAATACAAGAGCATCATAAAAATTAATGCCATTGTAAAAACGATTAATCAAACTATATTCAGAATCCTTGCAGACAGGTGACAATTGAGCCATATCGCCAAACATTAAAACTTGCAATCCTCCAAAAGGATTTTTATTTCGTCGTACTAACTGCAAACGACGATTAATCGCATCCATCAAATCGCATCTGACCATTGAAATTTCATCGATAATCAAAATTTCAGCCTTTGCTAATAGTGTTTTTTTATTCATTTGCAAACTGTATTTGAATTTTTCTTCTGGATTTAAAAATCCAATCGGGAGGCTAAACATACTATGTATGGTAACGCCTTCAGCATTTAAGGCTGCAACTCCAGTCGGTGCCACCGTTATTGCTTTATCTTGATACTTTTCTTGCAGATAATGCAAGAATGTGGTTTTTCCACATCCTGCCTTACCTGTGATAAAAAGATTATTTCTCATTTCAATTTGAGAAATGATAGAATTCATTTCGTCAGTCAAAATAAAATTTGAATCCATTATTTATTTCTTTATAAATGTTTTAAAATTAAACTTATCCTATTATATCGTCAGAATCTAAGTTTTTATTCTTATAATACTCTATCGTTTCGTATGAAATATCCTCAATAATATCACCGCCTGTCGATGGATTTGCGGTCGGCATTTCGATGAAGTATAACTTATTGTCATGCGTATTCAAAGTAACCAACTTAGTAATTGAAGATGGAATCTTACCGTCTTCATAAAAATCATTAACGTTTTCAGTCGTTAACTTTGACAATGCTTTCAAATAAGCATCATTCAAAGACTGATAAAGTTGGGTTTCCTTTAGTTTTTCATCCTCATAATATGCCTCAACCAACTTATCCCAATCCATATTACACTCTTCAACAAAAGGTGGCTTTTGATTAATACTTAGCCAATATTTTATCTCTTTCATTTCTGGAGTCATCAAAACACTATATTCATCTTGGTCAGTTTCTTTCAACGGATATCCCGATACCAATTGGCACTCTTCCTTTGTGAAGTATGGCATATCTTTAGGATTGTCAACCAAAATTCTGCCTCGGATTTCTGGACTAAAACATGCCAACAATGGAGTAATACGTTTATTGAACATTTCTAGATATTTAGCGACATTATATACAAAGCCGACTACATTTTTACCGTCTTTGTCAACGCAATAAATATCTTCTTCCGAATCAATTATCCATTGTGGGACTATATCACAGTTCAAAGTAATTATGTCTTCACTTCGAGTATAAAAAGGCTCGCAAATTTCTTTTTTCTCCTTGTCCTTCATTCCTTTTGCGATAAGTCCTTTCTTCTCGCATTCATATTTTACTCTCTTTGTTCGTTGCTTACTATCATAGACAACTTCTGTTTTACCATCAATATCTAAGCCGTAATAAATAGTTTCACGTTTAACATCAGAATCTTTTGATTTTGTACCGCAATTTACATAATAAATTGTATCATCAAGATTCACTTTTATGTTATTTTTTAGCGCTAACTCATATTGGGCTTGTCTTGATTTCTTACTACCAGATTTTGTGAAAGTTTTCATATCCTCCAAGTAGTCTTCCATTGTCTTTTTAATTTTACCCTTTGTCGCAATATCCTTAATTGGTATTTTGTAATTATATATGTTGCTAACATATTCATAATACAAATTTAAGAAATCTTGACCTTTGCCTTTCAATAGAAAGTCGATACCCTTATCAAGGAATTTCTCAATATACGTATTCAATCTTCGTGATTTAACCGTATTACCTACCAATTTTACAGAACCGTCTTCCAATAAGTCAGCATAATTTTTACGGCTAAAATTAATGGTTGCTGGGCAAAACTCATCAATACCAAGACCCATTTTATTGATACCGCCATTCCATGCTTCACTAAAATAAAGGTCTTCAAATTCGCAAACATCAGCCTCTACCCCAACATATTTCTTATCTTTTACTGAATTTCGTCCACCACCATTACTGATATAAGGATTTTCTTCATTGTATCTGAATTTCAACGGCATTTGGAAGTTAAAACCATCAGTATCACCTACAATTGGAATATAGTTATATTCTTTTGGCAAGTTATGCCTATCTCCAAGAGTGCTAAAATGATAAATCATTAATCGAAGGCATTGTCTTCCGATACAAGTAACCATTTCGGCAGACTTGATATTTCCAAAAGGGAACAAATGTGGCGCACCAAAACTTCCAAACATAGAATTTCCCAAAATCTTCAACGGAAGCTGATTCTTATCAGCAGCACTTTTCTTGGCACTAAATTCGCTTGCCAACTGAAGCAATTTATCAATTTCTTGCTTATCATAAAGTGCTTTCGCTTGTTCTTTATACTTATCAGCCTCTTTGCCATATTTAGACTTTAATCCCTTGTAATATTCTCGCTGTGTCAAAACATAGTCAAGAAGCAAAAGCATAATGTTCATTGTGTCAAGATTATTCTGAATATTCCAAGTCAACATAATTGACGGATAAAGAGAATTATAATCCAACTTGACAATTCTATCAGCAAAACCTGTTCTAAGCAAACGAGAAAGACCGCCAGTGAATTTTGTCTTCTCGCCATAGGCAGGAACTACCAAATTATTTTCATATGCCCAAGCAAGCGTTATCAATTTCCATATTGCAGCCGTACCCATCGTACAAGCACGTTGGAAAGTAGTCGGAAGGATTTTATTAACCAAAAAGTTAGCCTCATTCAAAGTGGCTTCAACCTTATCAGTTTCCCATAAGTCATCGAGCAAATAGCGTTCAACAATATATCGTCCGCTTTTCTTTTCTTCAGTTTCTGTCAATGAATCATTTTCATTCGCTAATTTTCGCCATTTACCGTTCGTATCATCAAAGGCATAGACATTATCGGTTATACGCCAAATTGTCTTGATTTCATTACCTGGTACGTAAACTCGGTTTGTTTTAGCGATTTTTAGATATTTGGTAACATATTTCAATGTTGCCATTTTCATCGAAGAATCAAGGGCTTGTGCTCGTCTTACCGAATGCAAACCATCTATGACGGTGTGCATCTTAATCGTTGTCGGATGGTAAAACTCGGTTTCACCTCCAAGTTTCAATGGTATTTCTCGCTTTTCTTTCTTGCAGACATACTTCATATAAGACTCTGACAAGCCTTCCATTGTACAGCCTAAGACTTTACATCTTGTATTGATAAATTCAAAGTCAAACTTTTCTGAATTATATCCAACAATGATGTCAGGCTTTTCTTGTCCTATGATATAGAAAAAACCGCAAATTGCATTCAACTCACTTTTTTTTCTGTCCTCACCTTCACCTTCAACTGAAAGGATTGTTTCAAAACCTTTATTTGTACGAATACCAATCTGGTCAATGCCATGAATTTCTGGATGCAAACCTTGTGTTTCAAGGTCAAAAATCAAACGCTTAGTCGCATTATATGAATCATAGCATTTAAACATACGTCTTCCAGTTGATATCATATATTGCTCAATAGCGTTTACCGATAAAAATTCCCGACTCTGTGTTTCGCTATTTTTACTATATAATGGAGTACCGACAGTATTAAAAAATTTATTGAAAGCACCTTGTGACATCGCTCTTTTTGCATACATTATATATTTGTATCCATTAATCAAGCGTTCATCAACCTCTTGGAGGTTAATCGGTTTGTCAGAAATCTTCAAGGCTTTAATACCGATACCATAATCAGCCATCATTTTAGATAGCGTAATATGATTGCCATCACACATGCGGTCAATTGCCGATTGCTTCACCCATACAAATGGCTTGAAATCGTCTTTTTTTATGCGCTTTTGACCCTCGTCATTATAATAGACAATCTTTACAAAATCATCTTGGTATTCATGGTCAATGTTCACGATATATTTCATCGGGTCATGACCATTCAAGAAGTTTTCAACTATTTTAAATTTTTCATCTAACTCATTCATGCAAATATTTATTGGTATTTGTTTTTAAATTCTTCGGCAAAGATAATAAAAAATAATGTAAACTACCAAAAATAGTTTGTATTTATTCTAAAATAAAAATTGTATTATCTTTCGTTTCACGCTGCAAAGATAATACAATTTATTACAACAACAATTTTTTCATCATTTTTTTTACAAAGCATTTAAAATGCAAAAACTGTCTATAAAAGGTAATCCTTTATTTATTCCTTTTCTTTTTAACCACAATCTCTCTACACCAATAGTTATTTTTATCTCCATATAGGGCAACATTCTTTACGGCATTTTTATATGGCTCTGTATTTAACGAGACGTTGCTAATTCTAATCATAATCATCAAATATTTTTTTAATTATTGATTCATACTCTGACTTGAATATTCAAGTTTGATTTGAATATATCTGAATGATATTCCATTACTTGTCCTTGTATCGTATATTGAAGGTAGTTTCACACTCTTTGTCAAGTAGATATATCTGCCTCGAATATCCTGATATTTTGAACTATTAACATTAGGAACTTCATAACCAGAATAGTCAGAATATAATCCTATACCAAATTTATCACAATTAGAATCAATAATAAACCAAGGGTCGGAAGAATTGAATACAAGTCCTAATTTACCGCTTGTCAACTCTTCAGTTCCTGTTGCATCTATAGACTCTCCTTCAATTAATACCCTTGTATTATTTCCAATAGTTAATGTTGCTGAACCATCTACTGCAATATAGGTACAGTTACTTGACAAGATACCACTTGTAATTGTATCCTTAAAAGTATTTACACCTCTAAGATAAAAATTACTGATAACATTTGGCTGAACAATAGGAACAAGATTATAAGAGAAATAACTAACTCTTGTCAATACATCACCCTCTTTGAATAAGAAAGGTTCATCTGGAACAAAGTCTATTTCATTTCCGTTATAACTAATCTTAGGATTTGCTGGTGGCGTTGAGTACTGCTCTATAAAGTAATATCCCTCTTCTGAACTTGTGATTGTTCTGCTAGCATTAGTCATAATTGATATCATTCCTGAATGTTTACGACCAATCTCATATGATGTTGAAATCTGCTTATTGGTATGTCTTAATCCACTTACTAATCCGTTTATTGCTTGTGTGGCTCTGTTCAGTTTAATTACTTTTGAACGTATCTGGCCGTAAGTCTGAGTCTCGTCCATTAAAATTGAACCATCTTCAATATCAATACCACCCGATTTCGTATTAACGTCAAAGCATTCCTTTACTCCGTCACTATTTGAAATAATCGGAATATTCTTGTTTCCCTTTATCCAACTGAATTGTTCAAAATATTTGCTTGCCAATTCTCTTCCAACCTCTGTAAGTGATACTGAAAGGTTTTCTTCATCATATACGAATACTTCGTCAAAGGTGTATCTTGTTACTATATTACCTCTGCTACTGTCAAAAGTACTGCTAAAACCTGTCTGAGTCTTTATGTATTCAGTATAAGCCTCATCCGTTGAATAGTGGTCTCTTTCACTCAAATAGGAAGCATCTTGATTTTTGACCAAATATGTACAGTCCGCAAAAAAGACATTATTACCGCCATAAGTCGTATTGATAATTTGTCCTTTATATACGGAATAGTTACTACCACCTGTAAGTCTGTGTGATAATAATACACAATACCAATAGCCTCCAAATATTTCAGTTGTTGGTTTGTAATCTCTCACATCAATTACACCATAATAGTCCTTGAAAGTTGAACCACCATTAGTATCTCTTTCTGAGTTGAAGTTTGCCTTGTGTGAGTATGTCTGCCCATTATTTCTCTTGAAATAGCCTTTAACAGTAAGGTTGATATAGCAGCCACTCTTTCCGTTATCTGTAATATAGTCAATAACTGTATTGCCGTCATCACCAATCCAATATACGTTATTGTCATCAAAGTCTATTTCGAAATATCCTCTCAATACTATTGCAGGAAACCTTGAATTAGATGAATGGTCTCCTGATTCGTTATAAGCCTTAGCTGCTGTCTTGTAAGGCTTCTCAGGAGTTCCGTCTCCATATTCATCAGAACCGTAATAACTGTCTGCCCATACTGTAATCGTATCATTAAGAGGCTTGTGCTCCATTTCTGGAAAGTTATAGGCAACACTTGGGTTTGTTATGTTGAATCTAATCGGTATATATTTCATAATCGGTGAATTAAATTATATTGTCATTTTCATCAAGTCTATAAATTTTAAAGTAATGACGGTCATGTACATCATACTCGACTCTTACTTTCAAGTAGACTTTGCTTCTTCGCATATAAGGATGCATCCATTCTGTTTTTTCAGGAACCTCATATTCCATATCGAATACTCCTTCAATCTTTTCCCAAAGTTGATAAAGTCCGTCTTTTGTTTTCTTAGTAATATGAGGCAGCACACTAAGGCCATCATCGCCAAACAAAAAATTGTTTACTGCTTGCGGTTGGTCATCTAAATGTCCTGTATGTATTGCCTTTCCTTCTTCAAAGAAATTTGGAGCCTCATTAAGAACGCTCGTATCTGTTACTATATCTTCGTATGTATATTCCATTTTATTATTTTATCGTTAATTATAAAAGTTAATAATGGTCGGAAAAAATTACAATGATTCCGACCATTTTTGTTATACTTGCTTTGTAAACACAAATGCCTTTGCGCTTCCGTCAAGGCTTGAAGGGTCGATATTGAATTGTACCAAGTCACCCTGACTTATAAGTATTCCACTTGTAGTAAGTGGGGTTATTCTTGTCGTTGTCTGTCCTATTTTCAAATCCACGTAGTCGATTCCAATAAATTGAAAGTCAGTGATTGTGGTTGAAGTTGGAAAATAGATTAATTCCTCGTCAAAATTGGTAAAGTTGACTGTGACAGACTCGTCAATATTTATTGTACCACCTCCACCGCCACTTCCAAGTTCAGTCCATTCGATTTCACCAATATATTCATTGTTAGAATCCCAATTGCTGCGCCCTAAATCAATTTCTTGGCTTTTCTTCAATCCTTCAGGGCAAGATTTGATTAAAGTTATCTTGCAGTCTTCCCACGGATAGTCAGTTTCATTATTTACTTTTTTAACATATGCGAAATAATTCACTCTTTCCACATAAATTTCCGAAAGAAGATTAACTGATTGAGAATTATCAATTTTCTTACCAATAGAATAAACATTAGGAATGTCAAAATCTTTAAAATATATGTTTAAGACAATTGTATCTCTCAAATCTTTCAATACGATTTTATCCAAATCATCATTTTCGCCATATGTGCCTAAATCTTTATATAAAGTTTGAGGTTCTGGAGCATATTCATCCTTAATTTGGACTAATTCGTCTTTAATCAGTACAAACTTCTTTGAAGCCATTTGCTGTTTATTCTTCAAAACAACAATTTCTTCATGCTCGCCAAGTCTCCATTTCAACCATTCTTCACCATTCCACTCATTTATATAATAAACAACATTAGATTCATTTTTAAGTTTATAATAATCATAACGTTGTGAACGGAAATTCGAAGCCAACCATACATAATATTTGCCGTCCAAACCTTTTAACACAACTGTACGATAAGTTAAACCATCAATTGTTTGATATTCACTATATTCATTTGAATTATATTCCTTAACCAAGCGGATAGCGTAATAATTTTTTGATGAACCGATTAAAGTTCCAACTTGGGCTTTGTCATTCTTAAACTTCTTCAGATAAGGAGCATTAAGCAAATCATTGACAGTTGTTGTGAAATACAAGCCATCAATTTTTTCATCAATTAAATCAACGCAATTAGTACGTTTAAAACCTGTAGGACCTATATTCAACCCATATTTATCAATTCCGTTTGGGTTAATTACCTTTTCAGCCAATTCTTCATTTGTACCATTATCCAAGACAGCGTTATCAACCTCTATACAATCGGCTTTTTCCCATTTATCATTTTTTGCAAATTTTCCAGCATATTTACCGAAATATCCTTCGGCTAAAGTGTCATGGGTTTTGTGACGTTCACATAATTCCATTTCATTCAGCATTGCGTTCCATTCTTCAAGCGATGGAATATGCCATCCATTTTTCAAAGAATCGTTAATTGCCATTGCTGATTTGAAATTATACAAATTACCATTTTCGTTACAGTATTCCTTTGAAAGCACTCGATATCCGACTTTCAAAGTGCTCGGATACGGCATACCTTCGTTCTTATCAACAAGATTAATAAATTCGTTAACTGGTTTATGAAACCCTGTTTTCGCCTCTAATTTCATTGGTAACTCGACTGCGACGATTTCAGTCTCATCACAGCAGCAAGGCTTTTGTACAATCCTATCTAAATTAACTGTAAGAGCCTCACCATTCATTCGGGTAAGTACCAAATTGTGAGTTTCATTGCTAAAAGTTACCGATGAAATCAAATTATCTTCAAGTGTCGCAAAATTATGGTCTATTTCATTCGGTAATAATTTACAATTTTTCGTTATATCTTTTGGATAAGTACTAAGAAGTTTATAGAAAAAAAGTGAATCCATTATTATATTTCGGTTTTCTTATTTATTCGATTAATTTCGTATTGATGATTAGATTTTATATTCATATATTCAACATAGCAATCATAAAATTTAAAGGATTTCAAATATCCAATAAAAGTGCCAGCGAAATTAACTTCCAACGGATATTTCCGATATGGGTCTCGCATATAATCAGGTAATATTGTTTCGCACAAGCCTTGTGTTCCACCGCCAAGTGAAATATTGAAAGGAACTGTTTCTTGTTTTTCGGCAATCTCTTTCAATTCCCTAAGATTTAATTTTCTCAATTCATTTGAAACAAAGACTAAATAGCCGTCAACATAAAATTTAAGCACCATTGTTTCTGCGCCAAATTCGAATTTGACATGAATTGTATGCCATTCGTCTTCACTAACAATATTCGGCAATGAATATGCTTCATGGCAATAAAATTTATCTTCACGTTCACAATCTAATGTATAGTAACGATATCCAATCTTACCATCATCTGTAATGATAAATGCCAAAGCATTGTCAATTATATCTTCATAAATATTGTACTCTTTTTTCTTGCTTTCTCTAAGAGTGTCAATAGTATTTACAGTATATCCCGTGCAAGTACGATTCATCAATAAAAACAGATTGCCGTCAAAATCATAATTTACTCCTTGATAAGTAACAGTATCACCCTCTTCATAATTTGAAACCGTATATCCTGTGCAAGTACGATTAAACATCAAAAACTTATTATCAGTCGTAAACTGATATTGATTGCTTTCATCAAGTGCTAACCCATTTGAAGTCAAAAACAAGTAGTCACTTAAATCTAAATCGTCTTCAAAATATTCAGTATCTTCATAATCGTAATCATCATTTTCGTGATTGCATTCCTTTTCCATCAGATTATACTTGTAAAGAGCCATTTCATTAATCACTAAGTTAGGATATATGCTTAATGCTCGGAAACGGTCATCAAACAAAATATATTCTGAATTTTTCTTTTTATCAAGTTCATTACAGAATAAAGTCTGATTTATAACAAAATCTTGGTCAGTATCTCTTTCAGAAACAAATTTCTTAACTTTCTTATAATCTTGTATATAGTAATATAAATCATCTTCAACAATATTTGTTATGCTTCTTCTGTAAGGTGAAATATCTAGATAATTGTTTAATTGTTCATTTATGTCACTTATATTGGAATTGTTTAATTTAAACCTTTTTATGTCTTCAAGTTTAAAAGCATCTTCAGTCTTAACTTCTGAATTTATATATTCAGCCGAACTAAATGAATCACGGCAATTTTCATTGAAATCCATTGACATATCAATGAAATTATTTGTCGGTGAACCAATTGTTTCGTCATCTTCTATAAAATCCGATAAGTCAAGCATATCGCATTCTTCATCTTTATAAAGATATATCCATTTATTCTCCGCTCTTGTGCCAATATAAAAGAAAATGCCTTTATTATTTGGATGGTAATCATTTAATGTACGATTGCTTTCTTTTTCAAATTCAGTTTTCTTTAAGACAAATTCCATTTCCCACGTATCGCCATTATCAATTTTTGAAGGTAATACGTCATAAGTATCGCAACTTGTTTTGAAGAAACCTTGGTAAAAGCCACCATTCAATTTGATTGAATCTTCTAATACGTGCATCGGGTATTCATATAAAGTTGTCGCACCCGATACGGCATGAAGTTTTAAACGGTAATCGTTTTCGTCTATTGTATAAGTTGATTTTGTATATAAGTCAACAAATTGATAATTGTTGATTCTATCTCGTCTCCATCGTATAAGACCGTGGTTTTCCTCATTATGATTAACATCATATAACCCATTATCGACACCTGTCATTCCGACATTATATAAGACTTCACCATTGTTAACGGCTCCGTCCCATTTGTAAGAATCAACACTATACAACCAATCATTAAATTTACATTCAGGCAATTCGGCATCGATGAATGCAATCAAGCACCCATCGTACATCCGATTATAATCAAAATAATAATTTTCAATATTGTCCCGATTTAAATAAAAATCCCAATATTCTTCGTAATTTAACTTTAGTTTTGGCGTATTAAAATTATTTCTGATTAAATTTGCCATTTTTTATACATTAATTATTTATATATAAATATTTATATTATAGATAAATAAAAGGTTACATGATAATATTAATTAATGAAAACCAATACAAACAACTTCATGAAAGGATTGCTTTGGAAGATTCAAATTTAAGCAATATCGGTGACAATGGATTGGAAGAAGTTGGAACGCAAGCGCATATTGGTGACAAATATTCTAAGCCAATACAAAACGATGAAATCGGAGCAATCAAGACAAGCGAACGTGGTTTTAAAGGCACTAACAGTTCTTGCGGAAGCCGTGGTATAAGAACGACAAAAAGTTATTGATTATGCCTACATTTATAGTTGAAAATAGTAATGAAACATTAAAAACGCAAACTCCTATTACCAAAGAGTTAAAAAAATTCGCCAATAATACGATTGCGTCATTCTCTGATATGAGCGAGAAAAACCTAAAAAGGATGAAAAAAATTGTTAACGATGACAATATAAACTTTAATGTTTTAAAACGTTGGAAACATGATTTATCCAAAGCGCAATCAAGAAGAAAAACGCCAAATGGCGAATTCATCTATCAATGTACTGGAGGCGTTAAAGGACAAGAATTTTGTGACCAAGCAATGTCAGCGATAAGACGTAAACTAAATGCCAATAACATTGTCAAAGACGTGAAACCAGAAAAGCCATCTCTACCAAAAATAGAAGATAATACGGTATCTAAAGTTTCAACAGTAAAGCCGACAAATGAATCGCTGATATTCTACATAAATGAAGAGCAAATAATAAATTTAAAAAAGTAAATAGACTATGGGTAAACAAATGTGTCTTGAAAAAAAAGCCATTGAAGAACGACATAAATTATTAACACGTAATGATTATGTACGAGATACTAACGAATTTAGTGAAAATCATAAAGACTGTATCTCGGATGGCGATGTCAAGGGTAAAGGAAACAATTCCACAGGCTTTTATGTTACGACACCTGATTGTACACGCCCATCAATAATTGATTACAGCCATTTTGTAACTGATGAAGATGCACAGATTGGCGGTAAATACGATATTGAAGGGCGTAATGGAGTTGGTGGTCGTAGATACCATATGGCGATTAACAACTATAATAAATCAAACCAATATGGTCGTAACTTAATTGATATGGAAGCCAATTTAGCCGAAGGACAATATTCAACAAGATTTTAATAAAAAAGCAAACCATTCTTTTGGTTTGCTTTTTTTTATTTAAGAAATATGTATATCATCACTTTCAATTTCAGTAAAATTAATTCCATTAAGAGATACAATTGAACTACTTGGCAATGGTGGCTGACCTGGGTAAGGGTGAACATGTTCATTTATTGCCTTTCTTATCACTTCCAAAAAGTCAACCAATACATCGCCATAAGCAACTGAATGTAAACGGTCAATAATTGGCTTCATATCTTCATCGCTGATAAGTTTACCTTTACTATGTAGTTTATCACTAACTTCTTGGTCATTAGTTAAGTTAGAAATTAAATTTACTTTATCGGCAACGATATTAGCAACACTACTTTCACTATCGGACGGTGTTAAATTCATCCTATTATTCTTTTTTAACTGAATATAAGATGGATTTTTAGCGTTATAAATAATCGGACTTAATTTCGCTGTTTTTTCATTTGTATTATCAACTGAACGGATGCCACTTCGTATTTGAACTTCACCTTCCTTTAAGATAATATCCTCTGATTGCCGTCCGACAACAGCAATATCATTGATTTCTGGAAATGAGCCTTCGGTGTTTTCTGTCTGAGAAAGTTTAGGCAAAGGTCCTAACACGTTTCCTTGTAAAAGTGAAGTTGCTGAACCCTTTCCATTGTTATAAGGGTCATAAGACATTCTTTGAGGCTGCGATATTACAGGACCTATGTAAAATCTGTCGCTTTTATCATTACCACTATCCATTAATAAAATTAATGCACACTCACCTATTTTTGGAACGGATTGTATGGTCTTCGGCAACAATGGAAAAGCATAAGGCAATTGATTTTTATTTACATTGCCATCACTGCCTAACCTTACTTTTATTCTTAAACCTTCAGCATCTACATCTAAAATGTCACATACTTGGGCTTCTTTAATTATCATACTCATAGCAAATGACCATTTATACGATTATTGTAAATTTCATTCAATTTGTTATATTCATTATTCATTTTCTCCATCTTTTCCAATTCTTCAACGATTTTCTTTTGAGACATTTTATATTCGTATTCAAGTTCTTTTTTCCGAATGTTTATCTCAGCATTGGAAAGTATTTTTATATCTTCCTTCATAACTATTGTATAACTCCATATCCTTTTCCAAAATTAATATTTGTCCCCGTTACATTTATAGGACCACCTGCGTTTGCTCCACTTGCATTAATTGTTAAAGAGCCAATTGGGACAGTAATTTGTAAATTAGCATCTTCCTTTATTGCTCTGAAAACTTCATCAACAATCACCTTAATGAATTCATTCATTAAATTGTCAGAGCCATCTATATTTTTAGATTCTATATAAATGCCTTTTTTATTAAGATTTTCAAGTATTTTCGCATAGGAAACTTGCGCTGACATGCCTGGACGTGCTTCTGATGTGGCTAATAAAACACCACTTATGTCTTTTGCCGAAGTTCTAAGCACTCCATTTAAACTCTCGTTAAGTTTAGAAATAATGTCTGTAATTCCAATCATTTTATTAACAGTTATTTGTTATTGGGATATCTACATTGTCAATATCAGCATAATCAACATTTTCAATGTCGGTACTAATATCATAATTGAAACGCTTTCGGTTACGCTTATAGAAATCTAACAATTGTGAAATCAGCCTTAAATAATATTCAGTCTGCTCTTTAGCCAACATTGTTTCAACGTTCACTAGTATTTTATTGATTTTTGATGCAATCCAATTTGTTATAAACTCAATATGTAAATCTCTGATTTCAATTGCGACAATCGACACAATTTCATTAAAAATCTTCTCGATTAAATTTGGATTATCATCTTCATTTTGATTAACAACTAATTTTCGGTTAATTTCCATCAAAAGAAGTAACTTAGGTGAAACAATTGCCTCAACTAAAATGCCGACAACATTAGTTATCATATCTTTAATGAAATTCAACTCAATCGTATAAACATCTTTAGGGTCGGCTTCTTCAGAAATTTGTACACACGCTTCTGTTATTGCGCGTTTATAAACGCTTTCAATCTTTTCTTGCGTTGCATTAGAATCAATTTCAGTTAAAATATCATTTATTGCGTTTATATCGATTTTTGCGGCTCTCCGTTCGCTATCAATAAAAGAATAACCATTTGCTCGTTTAATTTCACTCTCGGCAAGCATTTCCGCATATTCATCATTACTAAAAGTATAAAAACATTCATCAAGATTATAAACGTCTTTCTCTAACATTTTCTTGATAATATATGCAATTCTTGCTTTATATTCAGTTTCATTATAAGTAAAAGTCATTCCGACATGAGGATTGTTCGGTGCTGTCAAAGTAGCCAACAATTGAGAAATAACTTGGGTAGCATCAAATAGTTTCATGCCCATAACAAAATCGTAATTAAACTGATAAATTGTTTCTGGTGGATACGACTCGTAAAGATAACTTATCATCACATCAGTTGTTTCAGCACTAAGATAATAACGTCTTGTTGTCTCAATTACCAAATTGCAAGGAGGTTGATTATCTCGACCATTTGTTAAATGATAAATAATTCTGTCATCACCTCGTTCAAAGTCATCTGAAGGTTTAACTGAAAAATACCCATGAGTATCGGGATTACCATTACAATCAAAAGTACAAGTAATTGGCAAAGGTATAAAAGACGCAACTAACGGTGGCACTTTAAAAGGTTTTGGCAATACCAAAATTTTAAATTTGTCTTGGGCATCAGTAATTGTATTATCATTCGATATGCCCATATATTGTATATTACATATAGGTTTTTCTTGTTTTGATTTACTGAAAAAATTATCTTTAACATACCAATTTATAGAATAATTATTATCCGAAATAGGCGCAAATTTGCATACATAACTTCGGTCTCTATTCCAATAATAATCCATATAAAGACTTTCAAGAGCAACTTCTTTTTCATGCTCAGTCATAAAAGGAGTATAATTGGTATGTGCTAATAAATCATCATTTATTTCTTTTCTTGTCTTAGGATAATCAATAAGTTCGTATGAATCATAGACTATTGATATAATATTTGAGCCTCCATTGCAAAATGTCTGTCCGTTATTAAAATATTTTGTCGGCTTTGGCGTTGTCGTAAGTCCTTTAAGTTCTTGCACGACACCAAATTTTGCAAGGGTAGTATGTTTTTGATTTTCATCATCCCCATTAATATCGATTACTGTTGAGCCATTATCCAATGATTCCACAAAGCCTTCCATCGTTCCATTACTTATGATTGAAGGACTTTGTAGTCTGGTCTTGTGCATTACAAACCACAAAAAAGCATTAAAATCTTCGGCTCTCACCAAACTATATACATTTCTCGTTGAATTGTGGTCAACAAATATATTTGACGGTGGAATTCTTTTTTTTGAACAATATTTTAATGCTTTTTTATATGTCTTAAACTTATGCACATTATTGTCATTGTCAGTAACATCATAAGATGTTGACGTTCCAAAATAAAAAGATTTTCCTTCAGTACTTAAAGGAGAATAAGTGAAAATGTTTAATAAATCGATATCACTCACGTTGACATCAATTCCCTTGTCGATTTCAACGACTTGACCATTAAAAGGTTCTTTTCTTAACGAATTTGGTATTAAAGGATTTTCATTGCAATCAATTTGAGATTTTAGCCTTGACAAGAGAATACCTTTAACACCATATTCAATAACAGGTAACTCGATAACCAAAAAATTAGTAAGCATATCAATGATTTCATCTTTTTTGGCAAATTTGTTAATAATTACCATCAAAAATGACAGCGGATTGTAGTTTATCTGCTCATGACTGCTTTCAGCCAAATCTGCTGCCATTTCAGTCAGACTTAAATAAGCATCTACATCCGCTAAGAATTCCTTATGTTTTTGCGTTAGTTTACCCATTATATATTCTTTTTAATGTCAATTTTTACTGAATTTTTCTTTTCTGCGTCTTTTTGAGCATCGACTGACTGTTTTGTTAATTTGATAATATCATCAATGCTGCCATTAAAAGAAGAAACTTGACTGTCATCCATATTATCCAAATTTCCGTTCACTTTATTCACATCATTCATAATTTTACAGATTTCAATCTTTGTCTTTATTGCCATATCTTTGATTTTCATATAATCGCTAATGGCTTTGGCATATTTGGATTTGGCATCCATAATTTCTTCTTCCAATTTAGTTGAATGAGTCAATTTATTGATTTCATTCTGTGCTTGGATAATTTGAGAATCAGCCTCGGTTAAAGTTTGCTGCAATAAATCAGAAAGGTTATCAATAGAATTAAGTTGTAGTTTAAATTTAGCCATATTAATAGTTTAATTATAAATATCGTCAATATTATTTTTACGATTTGCCTTATAAACTTCTTTGTATTTTTTCATTGATTTGCCAATCTCATTGGTTGTCAATAAAGTAGTATCCCTCATATATGCCAAAATCAATGACTTGTTAAGTTTATTGGAACCCATTCTTTCCATTATTTCATCAGAATTACGCAATAACTCGATTAAGGCAACACCAACTTTGTAATCATTGTCACTTAAATTATAAACTTCACGATGTTTAATCATTTCTTCAACTTGGTTGCTAGTGTCATTAATCAAATCATTCAGTCCTTGAATTTTCATCACACCATTATCATCAAGATAACGGCTATCATTACCGAAATCGTAATTCGACTTTTCAAATGATTCGGTTCTGTTTCGATTCTTAACGTATTGCATACATTTAAAAATCAAATATCTCTTACAGACAGTGCCACAATAAGAATATGCTTTAGTTCCACGACTTTCATCAAAAAAATCAATTTTGACAATTAAGTTTGACATGCAATCGTTTAATGTATCCTCGAAAGATTCATCTGGGATATAATATTTATAAGTTCTAATGATTGATTCAATCATCTTTATTAACGGAAAATAAAGTTTTTCTTTAAAAATTTTGTCTTTTTCCGCTTGATTTTTGGTATATTTTAACTTAACAATAGCTTCTTCTTGCTCCTGAGTAAAATAATTCTTATTGTTACTAGGCTTTCTTCCTCTTTTTGCCATTAACCGTTATCTGATTCCTTCATTATTATTATTTTTAAATTGAATAAAAGGCTTATATGCTTACCTATTAATGATAATACATATAAGCCTATTTTTTTAACACTAATATGACAGTTATTTTAAATTGATATTCGTCATGTAATCATCAATTTCATTATCGTTAAAAGGCTTGATTTCGTCAGATTCCTTGCGTATCTCATCGTACATCTGTTTAACGACCTCAACACTATAAGTCTTAGAATTTGTATAATCCAAAGAGCCTTCTCTTTCAATGTAATGACGATAACCAATCTTCGGAACAACAAACACTTTCAAATCTTGTCTTGTATATCGCAACAAGAACTCAAACCAAAACCAAACTGGAGAGTCTTTAATTCCACCAAACGTCTCCCAATCAGTTTTATTGAAAACGCTACCAGTTAAGAAAAAGCAATTATACTGTCCGTACATATCCATCATCTGATAATCAATGTAGCCAAGTTCGTCTTTAACTGAAGAAACCGACCAAGGAATTTCATTAGCCAAACCATAAACTTTATCAGTCTTGAAATTGTAAATGTCTGTCATTGGGACAAATACACTAATATCGCTACCATTAGTATCAATATATTTCTTTACATTTTCAAACCAATGCTTTGTATATTCATCATCGTACTCCAAGATTGAAAAATAAGGAGTCGTGACATTCTCTACGCCATAATTTACCAACTCATTGAATTTAGACAAACTATTGGCATCAACAAGACTTGCTCTAACTGCCAACGAATCGGCATCAATTTTACTAATAACTGCTGTCGGAGCAACTATCTTAACTTCAAACACATCTTCAGTTGGAATGCTTTCCAATGCTCGATTTAAAAGTTCAGCGACTTTTTCGTCATACTCATGTACTGGTATAATTACAGTAAATACTGAATTGCTGTTAAAATTATCAATCATTTAATTATGTCTATTTTTAGTTATTAGTATCAATCTTCTTTTTAAGAAGAATTATTATATTTTCAAATTCTTTCTTACGGCGAGCATTAATATCAGCCAAATATGAAGTCATTTGATTGACAGTATTATCGTAAGTGTATTTCTCAACTGCTTTATCGGCACTTTGCTCCAAAATGCAAGGAACATTATCATCCATCCATGCTCTAACTACATTTGCAAGAATCTTATGTACCTCGTGAATAGTGTCAAACCACAAGCAACAATTACTTAAAGTCTTATCATTGTCATCGTTAACCATCCACTCTTGGGTAATATCAGTAGTCTTAGCAATGACAATTGAACCACTCTTCAACGCTTCCAAAGCACTTAGTCCAAAATAACTTTCTCTATCAACCCAAATTGTCGCAAAATTATTTCTAAGATTTTCTGCAAAGACATCTTGTGGCATTTGATTGCATCTAACAAAACTTACAAACTTAAATATCGGATATTTTAATTTGAATGGCTTTATGATTTTGTTTACATCATTGTCATCTTTAGCAATAATATTCACGACTAGTTTTTTAGGTGTATTAACCTTGAAAAATTTATTATGAATGAATGGGTTAACCGTAGTTGTCTTAACATAAGGAAACAATTCCTTTACCATATCGCCTAAGACATCAGTCTTCACCATACTTTCCATGATGTTATAATCACCCCATTGACGGCTAAATGGTAGTTGGTCAACGACAAAATCATAATTTTGAGTGATTACAATTCGCTTGCAAGGCAAATGTGATTTGTGAGTTTCTTCCATTACATTAGTAAAAATCTCTGGAATAAACAAAACATCACTCGGTGCCATATGTACGTCTGACGATGCAATGTTCTCATGCGGAAGAGAAGCGTACTCTTCGCCAAGCCATCCGTCTACTCCGATGAATTCATCTTTTTCATCTTGCAACTGATATAGCATTTTAACGTTTTTACCGTTCTTCTGACTTATCAACGCCAAATTGTAAATATATGCTAAATCTCCAGATGGGCAACCCTTTGAGTCAATAATGAAAAAATAAAAAGTGTTTTCGTTATCATCAATTCTTTTTATTTCTGCTTCAATCTTTTTAATCTGATTTTGTATATCTTGATTAGTCATTATCTATTTGATTTTTATTATGATTCTTTAACGTCGATGAATTTTTTGGCACGTAAGCCATCTTCAATGATTTTGGTATCAAGTCTATTGATAAGATTTCTTACCAACTCAGCACGAATAGTTACCTCTAAGTCATGGTTATAAGTATCGTGCTCCCTAATTATCTTTTGTGTCGGGTTTTCATCATCCTTTTCATTGTTAGCAATTGGAATAGTAACTTCATCATTTGTTCCTTCCATTTCATCAATCACCATCAAATCCTTAATATAAGATTCTTCAATAACCTTTTCATGATTTTGGCTATCTCGGTCAAGAACCCATTCTGTAATTTTATCAATGTTTAAAAATTCTACTGCCATATTTATGTTGTTTTTTTTATTATTTTGTCATAAAAATCTTTATCGGAAAGCATTTCTTCAGTTGTCTGATAAACAAAGTCGCATTTCTTTGCCAAGTCATCATCATTGAAAAGATTGATATATATTACTGTCTTTCCTTCTGTTTTTGATTCAATGACATTTTTATCAGTCGTTACGATGATATCATAATAATTCCACATTTCCTTGCCATCATCAGGGAAAAACACACTTTTCGGACGCAACCCTAATTTTGCAATAAAGAACAAAGAACTTGGAACAGCAACTTTCTTTTCACGTAGTCCGAACAATCCAAAATTAATTGTTTCATCAGACTTGTCGTTTAATTCGCCATGCCATAGTGTAAGTTTCTTGTCTATATTTTTTTCTCTCACTTTAGCACAGCCGAAGATTTCATAAGCATAATCTTCATAAAGTATAGCCTCAATTTCTTTTTTGCTTTTGAAATTACTGCATTGCTTCAGATATTGTTCCAATTCAATAGGTTTATTAGAACTGTCATCAGCATTACCGCCGTAGTCTCTTACATAATATTTATCGATTTGGCTAACAATGTCTCGAATAATATAATTCAGTTGAAATCCTATATTAATCATAAAATTATTTTTTAACTTTTAGTAAATCATTAAATGCCGTCATTAACACAGCATCCTCTTTCATATTTTTCTCTTTATAATTGTTTTCAACATTTTCATTAAAATAAATGTCGATTGGGTCTTCACGTTTTACATTTGATGAAGTAGTTTTGATTATATAATAATTTTCGTTTTCATCATATTCTTTTTTTATGTCATTAACTTCATAAGTAACTCCGTCATGCTCATAAAAACTACTTACTGTTTTAAAAGTAAAACCGTCGAATATTTTCAAAAAATGGCAAAATTCAAATCCATTTGGTGTGCTGTATGCATTTTTTAATTCTTTGATGAAATTTGCCTTCATATAATCAAAGCCACCGCAGTCTTTATTTATGTAAAAAGTAAAAGTGCTTTCTTGTTCAGCGTAATAATCGACCGAAAAATATTCAACATATCGTTCAATTCTAAAACGTGGAAAGCCTTGATAATAAAATTTCAGATTGAATTCTTTTCTTTCTTCGTTTTTATTTAGCAAAACAACTAAATTATTATCAGTAGCACTTTTTGGCAAATCATTCAAATCTACTTTAGTAGCGATTTCCTTGTCATCCCTATCATATACATTTACATTCAATTTTGAAACGGTTGTTTCAAGTTGACGCTGGTCAAAGCAAATATGATTTTTATCAAAGGTATAATCTTTTAAGAATTTCTCGCCATCTTTTCCGTATTTATAACATTCATTTAAAATACGATAAGTTCGATATCTTTCTTCTTTTATTTTTTCAGTTTCCTGCAAATTCTCAGATACTAGGTCATTGAAAACTGAATTAACTTGTTGCGTTGCTTGTATTATAAAATCTTCCATAAATTATTTCTTACGGTTATATTTTTTTACCTTTATTGGATAAAAATCTTTATATTTCTGATTGACATAATCCAAATTTAACCGCCATTCAATTGGAGTATTACCCATTGATTTATGCACTATTCGAATTAATGTTGTAACACCGATTTTTGTCTTTTTATCTAAGAAATTGTTTAAACAAAAATCAATATCATAAAAATGAAATCCGTTTAGATTTTCATCAAATCTTTTGGTAATTCTATTTCGATTTACAGCCATAAACAAGCCATCAATAACGCAAACTTCTTGTAGTTTATCACCTAGCAAATCCGAATAGCGACTGACCCAACTTCTTAAACCTTGACGATGCATTACTTGCCCATATCGGTCATCGGTATAATCCCACCAAGAACCTTTCTTGTCAAAATAAGCCGAACCAGCAACTCCGATTATTCCGTAATCTTGATTTTCATTAAAAAGTTTTATGATATCTCGACCCCAATTTTCTTTTAAAAATTGAATATCATCGTGCATGAATATCACAATATCTGTTGCTGCTTTATCCAAGCCGTGATTGTAAACTGCCGTTAAATTGAACTTATTGTCATTTTTCACAAAGATAATATCGGTTTCAACTCCGCATCCTGCGATAAGTTGCTTTAATTTATCTTCATTGTAATCTTCTCTTGAAGAAACTACTACTGTGATTTTATCATTCATTCGTTAAAAAAATTAGTTTACATATAAATCATAACGATAATTTTGGAAAAATCAAGATAAAAAATTTAATTTTTCCAAAATTATTTCATACGCGCGCGTATGTGCGCGTTAAATATTTATATTATATATTATTAATATAAAATAATTAAATAATTAAAAATATATAAAATATATTAAAAAATATTTAGAAAAATAATACTAGGATAATAAAAAAAGAATATTATTATTAAAATAAAATTAAATATATATTGATATTTCAATTTTAATAAATTATATTTTATTTAAAATAATTTATATTAAAATATTAATATGCGAAAAATAAAAATTTTAGTTCTAGCATCTGACAATATTGGTGGTTGTGGACGTTTTCGTTCAATATGGCCACACGAATATATTCAAAAACATTACAGCGATTTATTTGACATTCAAATAATGCTATCAAGCGATTTGATTAAGATATCACCAATTGAATTATTTTTCCTTCAATTTGATATAATTCATATCCACAAATACGCTGACCCACACGGCATTTATATGGATATTTTAAAATTCTTGGATAAAAAAGTCATTATTGATGTTGATGATAATTGGAATTTAGGAGACTTTCATCCGTTATCTGAAATGTCTAAAAAAGAAAATTGGAAACAGTATCAAATTAGCCATTTGAGAAAGGCTGACTATGTAACAACGACAACTAAAATATTTGCCAAAGAATGTAAAAAATATAATGATAACGTTTATGTTTTTCCTAACGCTATTGATACTCAAATGGAACAATTTATTCCAAAGCCAACCAAATCAAATCGATTAAGATTCGGTATCATTTGCGGTTCAACTCATTTACACGATATTGAACTTTTGGAAGGTATGATATCTAAACTTTCAAAAGATGTCTTGGATAAAGTTCAATTTGTATTATGCGGATTTGATACAAACGGCAAGCAAACTTTAATATTGCCAAACGGTCAAAAAGTAACTCAAAAAATTAATCCGCTAGATAGCGTTTGGGCGAAGTATGAAAAAATCTTAACAAATAACTATTCGATAATTTCATCAGAAGAAAAAAATTTCCTAATGGAGTTCAGAGAACAAGTTGATTCTCCAGTCAATAGTGTTTACCGTAGATGCTGGACTAAAGATATTGAAACGTATGCTAATCATTACAACAATATCGATGTTCTGTTAGTACCTTTGCGAGTATGTGATTTCAATAAAGTTAAATCACAGTTAAAGATAATTGAGGCTGGTTTCTTCCATAAAGCGGTAATTGCTTCAGATTTCGGTCCTTACACAATTGATTGTAAATCAATCCTTGGAAAAAATGGAGTTATAAATGAAGATGGAAATAGCCTATTAGTTGAACCTAATCGAGACCATAAGTTATGGGCGAAATATGTTACAATGTTGGCAAATAACCCAGAATTGGTTGAAAAAATGGGTGAAAACCTTTATCAGACAGTAAAAGATAAATATTCGATAGAAACAGTCTGCAAAGACAGAGTTAATTTTTATTTAGATATTATGAAGGAAAATAGTAAATAAAAATATATTTATTATTAATCATAATAGATTGTACATCTTTCATACCAAATGATTCGATTCTTAGCGAAGATAAAATCATTTGGTTTTTTTTGTTAAAAAAGTTGTGCCATTCAAAAAAAATACGTATTTTTGCAAAGTGAAAAAAAATGGTTTAACAAAATCTTTTTAAAAAAATGCAAATTAATGTAAATAACCTCTTTGATGTCTATTGTAAGAAGATTACAACTTACGGGCTTAGTGTAGATGAAGCGAAAATGCTTATCCAAAGTATCGGAGCAGATAGAATCAAAAACGCTCCATTTATGATGGATAATAAATATAACGTATCAACCCAAGGCTCAATGTTGTTGGTTGTCTTGCATTTGCTGACTACAACGGCTTATTATTTGTATAATAATACTTATAAGCAAATAATGCCTAATATCTCTGATGTGGTTAACGAATCTTCTCTTTATAAGGTTTGTTTGCTGCAACATTTAGCGAAAGCTGTTATGTTTGAACCCGACAAATATCCTTATCAGTATCGTTTTGCGGAATCACAAACGAGTTTAAAATTGGGAAGTCGTTCGTTGAGTCTTTTAACAAATTGTGGCATCAAACTAACAGAAACAGAAGTTGAAGCATTAACAATAATTGATGTTGATGAAATTGCTTCATCGAAAAATTTTTATATTTCAACATTGGCTAAAATGGTGAAACAAGTTAATGATATCACAAACATTGCAATAAAAAACGGTTATTTTAAAGATAATAAGTAATTAAATATTATATGGGAATGTATGAAGAATGGGCTAAAAGCAAAGACCCAAGTATGGAAAAAATTGAAGTGAAATTTAAAAAGTTAGACCCAAGAGCGGTAATTCCTACTTATGCACATGATGGTGATGTTTGCATGGATTTGACTGCTATATGGGTGGAATATGATTCAGAGCATGATTTGTACCGTTATCATACAGGACTTGCTTTTGAGGGTGATGTTGATACAGCACAATTTTTGTTCCCACGTTCATCTAATTGTAAGACAGATTGCTATCTAACAAATAGTGTGGGAGTTGCTGATATTGAAATTTATAAAGGCGAAATTATGCTATGTTTTAAAAATCGTACTTCATTGAAGATGATGACAATTTTTAAAACATTTGAATATTTAACTGATGCTGATAATGTATTTGGCTATGTAAAGCGACTATTTAATTTGCCTAAAAAATACGAGGAAATTAAGACTGATTTACGTTATCATGCGTTGGAATATGCACCTTACCCAATTAATGCAAGAGTGGCGCAAATGATGTGTATTAAACGTCCAAAGACCGAATTAACTGAAATTGATGAATTAGGTACGTCAGAGAGAGGCGATGGCGGTTTTGGTGCTTCGGGAATTTAAATAAAAAAAATAAATGCAACTCTTTAAAAGGGTTGCATTTATTATATATAAAGATTTGATTATCGCTGTAATCTTGGGTCAAATACTGTAAGTCCAAAGACTTTAATATGACCGTAGTAACGGTTGTTAATCATCTTCTTAGCATAACGAGTCATGATACCACGAACAGGAGCAAAGTTCTCGACGTTAGTCAATACTGGACTCAACTGCATTGGGATATAAGGAGCATATACATAACCTGTGTCAAGCATATTCTTACCCTTATGACCAACAATCATTGAGTTATCAGGAGCCAATGGGTCTACATATACTGTATAACGGTTGTTCAATGAACCGATACGCTCGATACCGAGAGCATATGTATTAGACTCTGCTGAAGCATCAGTTGCGTGGAAGTACTCCAAGTTATCAAATACTGCTGAGATTGGTGAACTGATAAC
>Ga0256407_10002471_pt1 | contig 35351 bp, 40 predicted proteins | sample RumenRJG_04DNA_FD_193489 | JGI IMG/M metagenome (GOLD analysis project Ga0256407, IMG submission 193489) | Bovine rumen microbial communities from Lethbridge, Alberta, Canada - RJG_04 | ecosystem: Host-associated > Mammals > Digestive system > Stomach > Rumen | place: Canada: Alberta...
CTTTTCAAACTTAATATTGCTCTAACTTGGTTATTTTCAAAAACTCGGTTATATTGTAGCGATTCATAAAGAAAAACTTATATAATTGCTCCATCATATAATTAGATAGGTGATAACATGAATTCAGAAAAACTACAAACATATAATCAATTAAATTCCGACCAAAAAGAAGTAATGGGTACAGTTAGACAGATGAAATTGATGGGAGACCAAGCAAGATTTGAATTATTCTCATATCAATTGGCTCTCCTTTTAGAAAAATATCAAGCAATTATGCAATTACGAAAGGAAACACAAGCATTATTATTTGAAGTTTTAGAAAAGATTGAGCAAAATAACTTATCTGCTATAGATATAGATTATTATAAATTAGGCAAAAATAGGATTAATGAAGAAAATACGATAAATGAAGAAGTAAACATTGTAGAAGAATATAAAATTGGATTTGATGAAGCATTAGATTTAATTTATAGTGGTGTTGCTGAACAGATATTAATGGCTGAAGATGAAATTGATGTAGATTATACTTAACCTACATCATGCCCCTAATTTTGCTAATGTTATTTTATGTTTACTGCTTTTTCTATTTGTATTGATAATTGGTGTTTTATCACTTGGTTTGTAATAAATTCTTTTTAGTTTTTGCTTGCTGTTGTTTATACTTGGTTTTTGCAAGTTTATCTTTCTTATTCTGTAGTAACTTTTTTTAATTATTTGCACTATTTCGCCTCTTTTATTATTACATAAATTGTTCAATAAGTTCTGATGCTAAATCTTTAGTAATTTCTTTATTTAATATTTTTTTATCATCAAAAGCATATTCAATGATTTTTTTCTTCATTTCTTCTGTTTCACCATCATTCCATAATCCTATGTCTTTCATTTCTTCTGAAAGGTAGTTATTTAATTTTTTAATTTTCTCGTGTATGATTGATTTTTCTTCTTCATAATTTTTAACTTTAATAACTAAATCAGGATTCTTTTTTATTCTGAAAATAGCTTTTTTAATAATGTTCATTGTTGAGTCATAAGTTCCATCGAATTCTTCTTCTGTTGTGGCTATTTCATATGCTATTTCAATAATTGTTAATAGTTCATCATTTTCAAAACTTAATAGTTGCTCTTCTACTTTTGTCATTTTATAATTTTCAATATCTTCATCGCTCATATATTGGAATTTAGTTTTATCACTAAGTTCAGATACTATATGTTGAAATGATTCTTTAACTTCGATATCTAACGGCTCTTCTTTATCAATATGTTTTAAATTTTTATTCAATTCCTTTAATCTATCTGATAAATTATTCATATTACTTCTCATGTCTTTTTGTGCTTCTTTTAATTCAGTAATTTCTTTTGTTTGGTCATTAATTAGTTCGTCTTTTGCTTTAATTTCCGCTTGTACTTGCAACCATTCGTCATCACTTAAAAAGTTTTCTTCATACTTTTCATAGATTGTTAATGCTGGGATATATCTTTTATATTTATCTCTAATTTTTTCGGGGTCTCTTTTGAAGTATGCTTCTATAGTTGCATCAAATTTCTTTCCTTGTATCATATGTACTAATCTTACATCATCAATTATATTTGCATTCAATCTCCTCATTTGGTGGCATGTGAAAAATCTTTGTCTGTTGTTTTTTACCCAACCCCAGTTATTTGTATCATTAACATATTGATATGCATTAGTTACTGCTTTTCTTGAATAATCAAATACTTTATCATCTAATGTAAGATTTTCTCGTTCTTTTAGATAATTGATTATAAATTGATTAGCTTCGGGGGTAATAGCTGAATAATAATCTTTTTTCTTTTTTTTCCTAACAAGATGGAAAACTGGATAAATATCTGTTTTCCCGTCCATTTTATCTAAAGCTCTTTTTATGTTTGTTTTTTCTTTATGATAATATTCTGTTCCTTCAATGTACTCTTTTACTGTAAATTCTCTTGCTTCTGCACTTGATGCGCCGCTGGTCATACAAAATAAAAATAATGCACGATTTTTAATTGATGGTGTTGTTTCTATAGCTCGTTTTACATGTTCTTTGGTTGGAATTTCTTTAAAAGATAATTCTGGTTCATATGGTTTATTTGGTCTTGGTAAATTGGGAATTTCAATATCATTAACAACATAAAAGTAAACTATGTCGCTCATTTTAGTTGAAATGGTACTATTTGAATATTTAGTATAAATGTGTTTTCTATATTTTATTAATCTTTCTTTTAGTTTTCTTTTGGATTTTCTTACTTTTTTCTCTTCTTCCTCATCTGCTTCTTGGATAAGTTCTTCTATAGTCATATTATTGTATTCGCAGTAACCAGTTAAACTTGTGAGATATCCATCAATCGTGCTTTGATTTTCTAAGTTGATTGTTTCTTTGAATTTTTCAAATATTTCTGAATTTTTGATATGTAATCTAATTTCGGGGTTCATTAAATTTCGCAAGTCATCTTCGGGTAAAGAAATACCATGTCTTCTGTAAAAAGCTCGTATAATTTTTTTATGGCTTCGGATTGTTCTTTCACCATAGTTATCTTTTCCCAAGTATTCTTCAAATTGTTCAAACCTTTTATTTATTTTTCTTTCATCAATTGGTACATTAGCTTTTTCTTCATTTTGAGCTTCTATTAATAAGTCTTCCAAAACCATATCTTGGCTACAACAATATAATGAGAAACCATTAATATGTTTGTATTCAGTTTCTTTTACAAGTCTTTGTTTTTTTATATAATCCATTATTGGAGCATAATTTTCAATGTATTCTTTATACTTGGCATATAATTTTTTATCAGATAACTTGAGCTTTTTACTAATCATGATAAATTATTTATTATTCTTATTATATAAATGATACTCACCATAGTACCACTCTATGATGAGATGCGCCGGACAATTTTGGAGATTCGGATGGGAAGAAACTTTGATGAGGCATGGATTGCAATGAGTAAAAGATTAAAGTCCAGGGAACTTGAAAGGATTTTTATCATTATTCTTGATGGGCGTAAGAGCGGTTCCAGTATGGCTGATGTGATAATGAATATTTCTAATGATTTGAGGGATTTGCTTGCAATTAAACGTGAAAGAAAATCTTCTGTTATGATGGCTGTGATGTTTTTGATAATTTCTGCTGTTGTTGCAACTCCTTTTGCGTTGGGTATGGTGAGCGTTTATGCAGGTTTCATGGAAAGCTTTGGTCAGGTGTCTGATTTGGTTGCAACTGCACCTATTGCCGGTCAGCTTTACCTTATAATTCACTCTTTATTGGTTGGATTGATTATAAGTGTTATCATGTATGGTAATTTTAAAAAGGGTATAAAGTTTTCCGTTCCAATTGTTGTGGTGTCATATGGAATATTTTATATGATATCCACTTTTGGAGCTTCAATGTTAACTGGAGGATTTTGAAATCTTTTTAAAATGTAAATATTGGTGGGTGTTATTAAAAAAATAAGTATTGGGGGTTAATATTTAACCCCTTATTGTAATTTTATTTGCAATGTTGCAGCCATTATAACTTGATGTTATAATGTATTCGCCAGACATTAAGTTGATGTTTAGTTTTGCCACACCATCACTGTCAGTTGGCCTATTATAAAATATGCCGTTGGTGTTGAATTTAACTTCCTCGCCTGCGCTGACATAACCACCATCAGAGTATGTATACGGACAATAAACTGTGAAGCATTCCTGAAATACTTAATTAAATTACTGGATTCAATAACAGAAAGCACTTTAATGACTTAGAGATTTTTTCACCGGTTACAGTGTTAGTAGCGGTTAGGATGTATTCGCCCGAAGGCAGATTTATGTTCGGTTTTCCAGTTCCATTTTCATCAGTTGTCCGGTTATAGATAATAGCATTAATGTTAAAGGAAACTATGGTTTTTGCTGTTGGCGTGCTGTTTACATCAACAAATCTTGCATAATATTGAGCATTATTTCTAAACACTTTAATTACATCTGAAGCATATATAGTGGCTTTAATAAATTCGGTCGAATTAACTTTAATGTCATCAACTGCAAAAACAGGATACTCACCACTGTTTGAGTTAATGTTTAATGATGCAGTACAGTTTTTATCAGTGGTTTTTGTGTATGTAACGCCGTTTATTGTGATTTCTACAGTTTTGTTTGTGGCAGCCTGGCCTTTAGCGTCAGTTAAAGTTACGGTAAACTTTTGCGGGTATTTATAATGCTTGGTTAAATTCTCACCATTAAAGTTTTTTAAATTTTTTACTTCATAGGAATAATATTTACTTTAAACGGTTATATTGGCCGAAATAATACCAAAAAACTTATTTTTACCCTTTTTTATAATTAATAATGGTGATTAAATGGATAATAATGCTCAGGTATCAGCTGAATTAATTTTATTATTTGGCGGTATTATGGTTGTTGTATTGCTTGCTGTTTACATGTACAAAACATATATTGCTGATTTAAGTGGCGAAATACAGTCAAATGAAGTAAATGAATTTAAAAGTAAGTTAAGTGAAATATCTGAGATTTTTACTTAATTTGACGTTTAGAAAAAATCCATAGTGTGGGAATTGATATTAAACAGCATAGTGTAATGGCTGGAGGATAAAAATATCCTAGTATAAAGCCAATTGTTGTTATTAATATTGAGTAATATAAGGGTTTATTGTTTCTTAATGCAACTTGAAGAGCAATATTTCCTTTATCTGATTTTTTAAGTTCATTTGCTGTAAATATGGATAGTATCCCACATATTATAAAATCCATACCATATGCCGCATGTGCAATAAATGAATAAAAATTTTCTGAAACAAATATTGTTAGGTATGGAAGAAAAGATAATGCGAATAATGAAAAACCCATATACCACATGACTTTATGGTTAACTTTATTTACAATGCTGAAAATGTTATTGTTGTAATTCCAGAAATTAAAAATTACTAAAAAGCTTAATGCATAAATTATAAAGTCTAAACGTATTTCAAAGAGTGCTTCCCAGCTACCGTTTGAAGCCATTGGTATTTCAAGTACAATTATGGTTAAAATGATTGCTAAAATGGCATCGATTAATGCTTCAAATCGTTCAGTCCCCATTGTCTTCACTCCAACTAATAAATATCCACATTACTATTGCAATTAAACATGAAAAATAAATTCCAGGCCTATAAATTGTATATGTTAAAATAAAACCTATGAATATTATTATTTCCGGAATCAGTTGATAATAAATATTTTTATCTGCTTTTTGCAATTCTTTATTGTATGGATTACTCTTATAAATTGCTTTTACTGATAATATATGGAGGATATTGATTGAAACAAATAATAATCCGAACATTGTCTCAGCAGGAATTGCTTCAATGTTTAATGCAACCCATGTTGTAAAATAAGGTATTAATGATATGATAAAAGTCATAATTCCGTAAATCCAAACTACAGTATTGTCAATATTATCAATTTTTTTGAATAGATTATGATTAGTATACCAAATATTAAATAAAGTTAAAAAACTAATTAAATATGCTATATAAAAAACTTTCAAATCCCAAATTGCAGATAGTGTTGGCTCTGCAGGCTGGGCAATTTTTAAAATAAGCACGGTTATAATAATTGCAATTATCGCATCAATAAATGTTTCAAACCGGTTTGTTTGCATGATGAAATATTTTAATTTTAAAATATAAATAATTTAACAAGGTGATAAAAATGGATATGTTGATTGACGGTGAGTATGTAAGTGATATGGATTATGAGAATGTTATAAATCCTTATGGTGGTGAAATAATAGATAAAGTCCCTATTTCACATTTAAATAATGTTGATAGGGCTATTGAAGCCGCAAATAATGCTAAAAAATATTTGCAGGAAATGTCTGCTTTTAAAGTATCAAATAAATTATTTAATGTTTGTGAAAAACTAAAGCTACATCGGGAGGATTTTGCAGAATTACTGACAAAAGAAGTTGGAAAACCGATTAATGAATCTTATGTGGAACTCGACAGATCAATAGAAACATTAAAACTTGCAGCTGAAGAGGCTAAAAGAATTTATGGTGAATCCGTTCCCTTGGATGCTGGATTAAATGGAAAAGGATTTTTTGCATTTACACAAAAACTGCCTCTGGGGGTTGTGGCTGCAATAACTCCATTTAATTATCCTTTAAATTTAACAATTCATAAAATCGCACCGGCAATTGCAGCAAAAAATACGGTTATTATTAAACCACCAACTGATGCACCATTAACTGTCATGAAATTTGCAGAACTTGTAAATGAAGAATTTCCTAAAGGAGTCATTAATGTAATCACAGGATACGGATCAGAAGTTGGGGATGCTTTGGTTGCATCCGACAAAATTGATAAAATATCTTTTACCGGAAGCGTCATGACCGGATTGATGATATCTCAAAGAGCGGGGATGAAAAAGGTAACTCTTGAGCTTGGTGGAAATGATCCGTTGATTGTTTTGGATGATGCAAATACTGATGCTGCAGTAAAAGGAGTTATCAATGGAGCATATTTAAATGCAGGTCAGGTTTGTATGGGTGTTAAAAGAATCATAGTTCAGGAAGGAATTTATGAAGAATTTAAAGCTAAACTAGTTGAAGAGACATCCAAGATTAAAATGGGAAATCCGATGGATAAAAAAACACAACTTGGAACATTAATCAGCAAAAAAGCCGCTGTTCATGTTGAAGAAACAGTAAACAATGCTGTAAAAGACGGAGCTCAAATATTAATTGGTGGAAAACGGGATGGTGCATTTTATGAAGCTACAGTTATTGATAAAGTCACGCCGGATATGGATATAGTCGTTAACGAAACATTCGGTCCTGTTGCACCATTAATTAAAGTGAAAAGTGTTGATGAAGCAATCAAAATGGCAAATGCAACAGAATATGGCCTTCAATCAGGAGTATTTACAGAAAATTATAGAAATGCTTTAAAGTGTGCCAACGAAATTGAAGCAGGAACAGTATTTGTAAATAAGCAGTCAACATTCAGAACAGATAATATGCCGTTCGGAGGATTTAAAAATAGTGGATGTGGAAAAGAAGGAATCAAATATGCTGTTGATGAAATGACTAAAACGAAATTAATAGGTCTAAATTTAAGATGAATTTTAAAAAATAATGTGGGTGGAATGTAAAACATTCTCATTCCACTTTAAACTATGCAAATTTTTTTTAGATTATAATTTGGAAGCCCACTTGTCAATAAATTTAACCATTTCTCTGTCATGCTCTAATGTAACATTATTGTCGTCTTCTGTGTATGCTTCATAGATTATTGCTCCTACGCCGCCGTCATTCAAAGGCCCCGTCACATACTGTGGACTTGTTGGGTTTGGCGGTGTATAGTAGGTTATCCATGGGAAATTATTTGCAATAGCATGTCCAAGTTGGCTGGATACAGTATTATTCTCGTTTGGAGTGAAGATAAACCTTTCAACTCCCCAATTACCATTACTATAATGCACGTCAACAGCTGCAGTGAAATTATTATTGACGATATCCGGAACTACAAATTCCTTACCTAATAGCTGACCGTTAAGTCTGGATTCTTCATAATCCGTTGGAGATTGAGTTACATTAATTTTATATATGTAATAACTACAGTTTAGGGAATCTGCATTTTCTTTAAACGCTTGTTCCATTAAACGATGAGCTCCCTGTTCTCTTGGATGAACTCCTAAAATATAGGCTATTGAAACTTTGGAGTTGGTATTTCCATATGGTCCTTCTTTATAAACAGTTCCCAATGAATTATTTCCAATCTTGGTGGTTGTCGGAGAAGTTTTACCTCCATTATCATTACTATTAGGAATATGGCTTGCAACTAAAAATACAGCCAATAACAAAATAACAATTAAAAAAATATTTCTTGCAAGTTTAGGGTTGCGTCTTATCCAGGTAAAAATGCCTGACAATATCCTTGAAAAATTTATCTTTGTTTGACCGTTTCTCCTATTTCCTGCGTTTCTCCCATATACTGAGCCTCTTTGGTTCGTTTCCTTTCGGTATAATGAGGGAGGCTCATTATTATCATTTTTATATAATGAACGTCTTTTTGCCATTTATTCACCTGTATTTTCCAAGTAAATTTCTATTTTAAATTAATAATTTGTTTTCAAAGCAATTAAATCTTTTGAAAAAACAATGCCTTAATGATAGGATTGTTTAAAGAGTAGAATTTAGCCGGTGAAAAACTACTTAATTCTTTACATAACATTCCATCTTTTCTAAATTAATCAAGATAAGCTTCCACTAAATTTCTTGTTTCATTTAATGATTCCATTGGAATTCCTTTAGGCATCTGTCCAAGTTCTCCATCAACATCTTTTAAAATGCCTCCGTCCATTCCTAAAAACATTCCTTCACTAACGGTGTCCATGAATGTCTGCGGGGGCAATAGAGAAACGCCTACATGATTTCCTTCCTTAACATCCAAGTCATTTGTAACAACTGTAATTGCACGTTTGCCTAAGTTAACATTACATATCATTAATGAGTCTGCTTTAGGATGTTTTGTAACACTCATTACCTCTCCAACTCTTATATCTATTCCAATAATTGGATCGTTAATTGGCCCTAAAGCCAAACGGTCCTTAAGACCTAATAATGTATCAATAAAAAATCTGACTTTTGCGATGTTTTCAGCGGTTTTTTCACGGTCTTCTTTTGGTGCTGCATTTAAAAAGGCTTTGTTCCAGCCTTCCCCACCTAAACACTCTACGATTGTCTCTGTTTTTTCTCTTAAGCTTGCAACATCTGGTGAGTTAACAAGATCGTCTCCTTCAAGATATGAGTAAATTAATGATTGAAAATCACTGTTCATTTGTTTTCCTGTTTCGACAGCAAGTTTTTTATTCCAATTTCCTCTAAATGATGCTGTTGGAATTAAATTAAGATAATTTTCTCTTGCTTTATTTGCGACTAAAATTCTATAATCTTTACTTGTATCCCACAATGTTTAATCTCCTTAAATATGATATTTAATAATAATATTAAACTCGAAGTTTAATAAGTTTTTGTTCTTATTTTAATTCAAGTTTTAATTAATGTATTTATTGCTTATGGGCTAAATTTTTTTATTTTTCTTAATTTTTCATATTAAAATTAAGTTTTTAAACAAAAACTATTTATATAAACAATTAATATAAAGTTATACATATTTAGTTTAATTAATATTTTATTAATCTTATCAGTGGTGTTATAATGGTAGAAGTTTCAAATTTACGTAATTTAAGTATATATACAAATACTGGACACTATGTTGGCCAAGTAGAAGATATTGTTTTAAACATAAGATTAGGAACCATATCAAAATTACAAGTAAGGGCAGTTGAACCTGAAAGAAAACAAATAGGTTTGCTTGATAATATTAAAGGTGCTTTTCAAGGTCTTCCTGAGGAAAATGTAGGTGCAAGATCTTTTAAAAATGATTTACTGACTGTTGATTTTGATAAAGTTCAAGCTATTGGAGATATTATGTTAATAAACCCAAGAGATATTAAAAAAGTTACTCCTGAACCACCAATGCCTGAAACTGTTTCTCCACGTCAAAATCCACAACAGCCTCCACAACAGCCTCCAAAACCTGAAACTCAACCACAATTTGAAAATAAACCAAATTTTGAATGAAAGACATGATTTTTTAATCTTTCAACTTTTTTTTATTATTCTTTTTTAAGTGATTCTAATGAAAGTAGGAATTATAGGATGTGGAGCTATTGCTAATATTATTGCAAGTAAAATAGTTCCTGAAGAGAGTGAAATTGAAATTAAATACTTTTTCGATAAAGATATAGAGCGTGCTGAAAATTTAGCTTCATTTGCTGGAGGTGTGGCTGTACTTAACTTAGATGATATGTTGAATGATGTTGATTTGGTTTTAGAATGTGCTTCACCGGATTCCGTAAAATTATTGGCACCTAAAATATTGGAAAAGGGAATAAGCATGATTATTATGAGTGTGGGTGCCATGATGGATAAAGCTTTTTATACCAAAATATCCAAATTGGCTAAAGAAAATAATGCTCACATACACCTGCCATCCGGTGCAATTGTAGGTTTGGATGGGATTAATGCTGTTGCTGATTTTGGTTTAAAAGAAATTACATTGGTTACACGTAAATCTCCTAAATCATTAGGTAAATCTATTGATAGTGAAGAAATTTTATTTGAAGGTAAAGCATCTGAAGCAGTTAAAGAGTTTCCTTTAAATATTAATGTTGCTGCTACAATCAGTTTGGCATGTAACCGGGACATTGATGTTAAAATCATTGTTGATCCAAAGGTTGACCGTAATGTTCATGAAATTACGGCAAAAGGGGACTTCGGTGAGTTTAAAACAATTACAATGAACCATCCTTGTGCTGTAAATCCAAAAACTAGTATGTTGGCGGCAATTTCTGCAATTAAACTACTTAAAACTTTTAATGAGACAATTTCTGTTGGTTTATGATGAAAGAATATGAGGTTTATTCTGATTTAAGAGTTCCTGTTAATTCTAAAATCATTATCAGATTAGATGGTAGAAGTTTTCATTCATTCGCTAAAAAAATGGAACTTGAAAAGCCATATGATGAAAATTTCTATAATGTAATGGTGGAAGCCTGTAAAGATTTATTTGAAGAGTTTTCACCAATTTTTATTTATGCTTTTTCTGATGAAATTAATATGCTTTTAGATAAAATTCCTTTTAAGGGGCGTTTTGAAAAAATAAACTCTGTAATCGCTAGCTTTACTTCATCTTCATTCACTTTACATTATAATGCCGAATTTCCAAAACCGGTTGCTTTTGATTCGAGAATTATTCCAATTAATGATTCAGATATCTATGATTATTTTAAATGGAGACAGGATGAAGCATGGAGAAATTGTGTTAATGGATATGGAATTCATTTCTTAAAATCCAAATATTCATCTGGCCGGGCTAATGAAATTATTAATGGTCTTACTCTTTCAGATATTCATGAATTATTGTTTGAAAATGGTATTAATTTAAATGATGTTGATATATGGAAAAAAAGAGGAATTGGAGTTTATAGGAAAAATAAAAAAGTCATTGGTTTTAATAAGAAAGAATCAAAAGAACAAGTCTCTTATAGAAGTTTCATCCATGTGGATTATAATCTTCCTATTTTTTCAGAAGGTTTTTTTAATGAGTTGTTTTAAAAGGTTAAAATATGAGTTTTTTATCAAAGATTTTTAGTAATGATGATGAGGAATATGATGAAGTTTGTGTTGATCAGGAAGTTCTTGATGCTGTGATTTATTATTCTAAACAATCTTATCCTAATGAGTTTTTAGCATTTTTTGATGGTGAAATTGTAGATAAAAAGCTTTATATAATTGGACTTATTTTTGTTCCGGGTGAAACTGGAGCTACTGGTGCTGTTGTTCACACAGAGTTATTGCCTCCAACTTTAAAATATTGGGGTTCTGTTCACTCACATCCAGGGCCAAGTGCTCAGCCTTCCGGAGCTGATTTAAAAACTTTTTCAAAACATGGTCTTTTCCATATGATTGTGTGCCTGCCATATGGATATGATACTTTTAAAGCTTATGATAAGTATGGAAGTCCTTGCAAATACACTGTAGGTGATTACAGTCAAATGTTTGATGAGGATGTTGATGATTTCTTTGATGAAAATGATGTTTTAAAAGAAGATGAAGTGATAAAGCCAGGATTCTTTGATGAGGATGCAAACTTTGATGATACTCCAAATTATGCATATGAAGAATATGAAAAACGCAATCTGCCAAATAATAATATCAAAATAATTTCCAATAATTCTTTAAAACCAATTATAATTTCTAATAATGATTCGATAAAGATTGAATTTGATAAGGATGGAAATATTAAAAAATTCCATAAAAAATAGCTTTTTTTTTAACTTTTTGATGATTTATAAAAAAAATAAAAATAAAAAACAATATGGTGAAATTGTTTTTTTATAATTCTAATCCAACAGCTTCATAAACGTTGTCTAGTGATTGGATTTCTTTGATTGCTTCAGTTGGAATTTCTTTATCCAGTGTCAAAATCATAATAGCTCTTCCACCTTCTTTATCTCTTCCAACTTGCATGATTCCGATATTTACGCCTTGTTCGCCTAATTTTGTTCCAATTGCACCGATGCTTCCAGGTATGTCCTCATATTTTGCAATGAACATGTGTCCTTTAGGTATTACGTCAACCCAGTAATCATTAACTTTTAAGATTCTTGCACCATGTAAATTTGTTCCTTCGGCAGATAATTCATCATCGGTAGTTTTAGCTTTTACTTTAATTAGTGAATCATAGCCTTTGGCATTGGTTTTCCTGCCTTCTGTTATGTTAATTCCACGGTCTTTAGCCACAATTGATGCATTAACAGTATTTACTGGTGAGCTTAAAAATGGGTTAACAATACCTTGAATAACGGTCCTTGTTAAGATTTCCAAATTGTCTATTTGTGCAATTTCTCCACTGTAAATAATTTCCAAATCTTTAATTTTACCGTTGGCTGCCTGTGAAATAAAACTACCTATTTTTTCACAAATTTCAAAGTACTGGGATAATTCCTGATAAGTCTTATTATCAATTCTTGGCATGTTTAAAACATTATTTGGGGTTCCACCTTTGAATAAACCAATAATTTCATCAGCCACTATGATTGCAGCATCTCTTTGAGCTTCTTTTGTTGAAGCAGCAATGTGTGGAGTTAAAACAATATTGTCCAATTCAAATAATTTTGAATCTTCTGCAGGAGGTTCGTCTTCATATACATCTAAAGCGGCTCCACCTATTTTATTATTTTTCAATGCTTCATATAATGCATCTTCATCAATAATTCCACCACGTGCACAATTGGTAATAAATGCTCCATCTTTCATTATTTCAAATTCATCATGTGAAATCAAATGTTTGGTTTCTGGAGTTAACGGCACATGTATTGTAATGAAATCAGCTTTTTTAAGAACGGTTTCTAAATCAGTTAATTCCACGCCCATTTGATTAGCCACTTCTTCTGGTAAGTATGGGTCATATGCAATAGCATCCATTTCAAATGCTTTACATCTGTTAACTACTTGGGAACCAATTCTTCCCATTCCAATTACACCGAGAGTTTTATTTCTAAGTTCAACTCCCATGAATTTTTTCTTTTCCCATTTACCATCTTTTACAGATTTATCGGCAATTGATAATTTACGTGCCATACTAAGTAATAATCCCATAGTATGTTCAGCTACAGTAATGGAAGTTGATTCCGGTGAATTGACTACCATAATACCTTTTTGAGTAGCAGCATCTAAATCTATGTTGTCTACTCCAACACCGGCTCTTGCAATTATTTTTAAATTATCTGCTTTATCAATGACTTCTTTTGTAACTTTAGTTCTACTCCTTACAATAATTCCATCATATTCGTGGATGGTATCAACTAATTCTTCAGGAGTAATGCTGGTATCGACTACAATCTCAGCGACTTCCTTTAAATTTTCTATTCCTTTCTCATTTATTGCGTCTGCAACAAGTACTTTCATTATTTCACCATATTTTCAATGTTTTAAATATCATCATAAATATTACTTAAGTATATATATTTCTTTGTATTTATAATTATAATTATTAAGCAAAAAAATGTGATTAATCGTGGTATCTGTAAATGAATTTCCAATATCCACCGCAAACAATATTCCCGGATTCAGGATTGTTGAAACAAAAGGATTTATATATGGTCTAACTGTCAGAAGCAGAGGTGCCGGAGGACAAATCGGAGCGAGTGTTAAATCTATTTTCGGTGGAGAAATTAATCAATATGTTAAAATGATGGAAGAATCAAGGGACGAAGCATTAGAAAGAGCAATTTCACATGCAAAAGAATTAGGTGCTAATGCTATTGTTGCAATTAGATTTGATTCAAATGAAATCTCAAATGTAATGCAGGAAATTTTAGTCTACGGTACTGCAGTTGTTGTTGAAAGAGAATAAATTCAAGGCGATAAAATTTTTCAAAATAATTTAGATTTTAAGGATAAATCAATTCCCGAGACGGTTTTAGGCTACGGTCCGTTTATGGCTGAAGCATATTATGGTCACAGATCAAGATTATACTATTTAGATTTATATTCTGAGCCTGAAAAAATAGCTGAAGTTATTTTGGCTGCTTATGATGAGGGTTTAAGAGCCATTAACCTGGTCAATGATAAGAACCTTTTAAGCGCTTTTGATTTGGCTTGTGATAATGGCTGTGACATGAAAGTCATTGCAACTATTGGAAAATCTGAAGTTGATTATCTTTCACCTAATTATGAAGTTGCATGCGAAGTGGACTGGCAGGAGGATATTGAGTTATTTTCCAGTTATGATACTCCAGTCATGCTTGTAGATGAATTTATAACTGATGCGTACAAATGGAATTTAACTTCTAAAATTTTAACAGAAATAAATAATTCCAATTCTTTATCTGGTATTGTTACAGATTTTCCTTATCGTACAACTGATTTACTTAAAGATAATTTGGATTTGGATTTATTTGATTTTTATATGATTCCATTAAATAGTTTTGCATATATGATGGACACTCCTTCTTTTTTAAAATCCCAGCGGGAGGAATTTAGACAAAAAATTCTGGATTTGAATAAAAAAATAATAGCTTGCCGTGTTTTGAGTGTCGGTATTCAAACGCCGGAAGAGGGTTTTAATTTTCTCAATTCTCTGGACTTTGTTGATTTAATGACATTTGGTGTGGCGAGCGTTGATGAATTGAAAAAAGATATGGAAGTTTTAAAATGTATTTAGAATTTAATAACTTCATATTCTTCAAACGGAACAATATTCATTATTTCAAATTCATCATTTAAACTTTTCAATCCTTCATTCAAATCTTTTAAATTTTTATTTGATGGTTTTTTACCTGTAATCTGCAGATATTGTCTTGGTGTTATTTCACAATATTCGCACTCAAAGTTACAGCACCTGTCCTTTTCTTCACAGCCATAGCCTTCCAGATCTTCATGTGTTCCAATCACAATATCTTCTAAAATTCTAGATACTCTCTCATCTGATGCAAACATTGCTATTTTTTGTGAATATCCACATATTCCTATTGCTTTTTGACCTCTGAAATTACAGATCCATTTAATTGGATAATTTTTCATATCCGGAATTCTTAAATCTTCCATATTATCACTGGTTTTCTTTTCTTTCTCTAATGAGTTTTAATAATTCTTGTGAACGTTCAAATTCTTTCAATTCCCAGGATTTTATTACGGGAATTGTTCCGATGGATTCTTTAATTTTTTCATTATTAATAATAAAAACAGGCTCTGATGAAGTTATCATTGATAAATCTTTTAGTGGAACAGCCATTCTTTTTAAAGTTTTTTGGCTCCTATTTTTTTCAACATTGGCTATTAATGATGAGCTTTTATCTTTTGCAACTGCATCAAATGGGCTTTTACTGGTAGAAACTACTCCATATCCAAGTTTTGATAAATCTTCAGTTCCTTCACCTATTGTCTGGTATTGGATTTGGTCTTCTTGGTTGTATTTCAATATGTCAATGTCTAATGTAACTTTTGTATTCAGTATTTCTTCCAATATCATTGCTGTTTCGGTATTTGCACGCACTATTTCATTTTCGTATTTATACATTGTAGCTCTTGAAACGTGAGCAAGGTCAGCCAAATCTTTCAGTGAAAGTGAATATTCCTCTCGGTATTGTTTGATTACATTGCCGTCGATTTTAACAAAATATCCTCCACGGTCGGCTAATATTTCAGGATATTCTTTATAAATTATCATATTTTTCAAGGTTTCAAGGCCTATGGTTGGTATGTCATATCTTTCATAGATTACCCCTTCTTCTAAAATGCCATTTCTTGATTTGGCTCCAATTATTATTGGAGATGCTAAAAATATGTTGGCTAATTGTTTCATTTCATGAGCATTTTTTTCATTTACACTATCAATATTAATAAATGTTTTTAAAAGTAAAATTAATAAGTTTTTACGAGCAACAATATCAAAGGAACCTTGATCATAAATATCTGATGTTTTATAACCCTCTGAGATTAATAAGCGTTCTATTTCCTGTAACATTTTGCTTCTATTTAACATTATTAATACAACCATTTTTGTCTTTAAAAATTATATATTACTTTTAAGTATAATTAATTTATGTAAAGGTGATTTTTATTAGTTATTTATATATTGGAATTGATGATACAGATTCTCCTGAAGGAATGTGCACAACTTATTTGGCAGCGCATATTATTCGAAAATTAAGGGAGCAGGATATCAATATTGTAGATTATCCCCGTTTAATAAGATTAAATCCTTTTGCTCGTTTTAAAACAAGGGGTAATGGTGGAGTATCCTTTAAAATTATTAATGATGATAAGGCAGAAATAGCTAAAAAAATAGTTTTGGATGAGGTTTCTAAATTATCCATGTTTGACTGCGATAATACTAATCCTGGCGTAATTTTTTATGAAGGTGAAATCACAAAAGAAATGCAGGATTATGCTTTTAGAGCAATTTATTCTTTTATAACGATTGAAGAAGCTGAAGAATTTGGGAAATCTGTTGGCTGTGAAATATATAAGTTTAAAAAAGGAAGAGGAATCATCGGTTCTATTGCTGCCATAAGTTTGCCTTTGGATGATTATACTTATGAATTGTTGGCTTATAGAATTCCTGAAAATTATGGAACCAAACGTCAAATTGATTATAATTCTGTAATAAAAATGGATAAGGAAACTTTTCCAGATACTTTTGAAAATGTGGATTATTCTGAAAGATATATTGCAATTGAACCTAAAACTCCATGTCCTGTATTATATGGAATCAGATCAAATGATGTTTCAGGTTTAAATAGGGCTCGAGAAATTGTTAAGGTATCTGAACCGGTTGAGGATTATTGTATTTTTTTAACAAATCAACATACTGATATGCATATCCAAAAAGCCGATAATGTATCTCAAATGAGGCAGTTTGGATGTTATGAAATTACAGTTACTGTAAAAGATACTCCTCATGTTATTGATGGGGGCCATATGTTTTTCAAAGTCTTTGATGAAACTGGAGAAATCGAATGCGGGGCTTATGAACCAACAAAAAATTTTAGAAATATTGTTTCACATTTGAGGCCGGGGGATGTAATAAAAGTGTATGGTGGAATTGGTGAGCAACATACATTTAATATAGAGAAATTTCAAGTTATCAAGTTAAATGATGTTGAGTATAAGAATCCCTTGTGTGAATGTGGAAAAAGAATGACTTCTGCTGGAAAAAATAAAGGATTTAAATGTAAGAAATGTGGAAAAAGAATAAAATCTTCACAAAAAGTGTCTACTAAAATTTCACGTGCTTTAAATAATGGTCAATTTTATGAAACACCTGTTAGTGCTAGGAGACACTTATCAAAACCACTTTGTAGAATGTAATTTTATAAATAACTGATTTATTATCCTATTTTTTTATTTCAACTTATTTCTTTTTAATGGTTATTTATTCACTTTTTAGGAACTTTTTTTTTGAAATTTTTGTTTTTTTATTCATATTTGATGAAATTTTTATATTCAAATAATATCTATTTAAATAGTAGTATTATATTAATTATTAAATGTGGGGAACTTGGAGGTATTTCTCATTGGGCAAAGATAGACAACGTAAGAATGTTAAACACACTTATCGTAAAAAAACAGATAAAAGGATTTTAAAGAAAAATCCTTGGAGAGATTATAGATTGCATGGTTCCATTCTAATTTCAGTAATTGTTGCCGAAATTATAGGTCCTATTGAAATCCATTTAACTAACAGTATAGAAATTTCCATAATGCCTTTGCTTTATACGATGGTTTTAGGTTTAATATTCTATTTGGATAAACGTATTACATGGGTTGGTAAAAAACAATCAAAAATTGCTGAAGGGGCTATGATGCTTTTTATTGGCATTTTAATTGCTAAGTTGGCTGTTTCTAGTGGACAATCTATTCATCTGATTTTTGAGATGGGTCCGGCATTGCTGTTACAGGAATTAGGACATTTAGTCACGATTTTGATAGCACTTCCTGTTGCTTTACTCTTAGGATTTAAACGGGAGTCTATTGGTATGACTAGTTCTATAGGCCGTGAACCGGAAGTTGCCGTCATTGTTGATAAATACGGATTTAACTCTCCAGAATCCAGAGGTATTTTTGCATTATTTATTGTTGGAACTATTATTGGTACTATATTTATTAGTTTTTTAGCCAGTATTTCTGTTTCCACACTGCCTTTACATCCATTTGCATTTGCTATGGCTAGCGGTGTAGGCAGTGCCAGTATGAATGCCGCTTCTTTAGGCCCTACTCTTGCCGAATTTCCTGCACTAGAAACTAGTATAGAAGCATTTGCTGGTTTTAGTAATTTACTTTCATTTTCTATTGGTATTTATATTGTAATATTTATAGCTGTTCCTCTCACTGAAAAGTTATATGCTTTTTTAGAGCCGAAAATTGGAAGAAAATCTATTATAAAAAAGAAGGAGGAAAATGAAGATGCCTGATTTTATTGATGGAACTGAGAATGTTTCTGTTCATGGTATTATGAATTGGATTAGATTGTTGATTATCTTTTCTGTTATTACTGTTATCGGAAATTATTTGGGATATAAACATCCAATTACGGATTCATTGGTTGGTATGGGAATATTGTCATTAATTACTCTTGTCGGAGTTTGGATGGAAAGGGAACTTCCTTTTAACGTTTCTTCAATTATTTATATCAGTTTAATCGGTATCATTTTGGCTTTTCCCGGAATGCCGACGTCTAATTTTGTCCTTTATTATGTTTCTAAAATCGAACTTTTATCTATTGTTACTGTATTTTTGGCTTATGTTGGTATTGGAATGGGTAAAAGTTGGAAAAAATTCAAAGCTTTGGGTTGGAGGGCTATTGTCATAACCATTCTGGTTATTGCATCAACATATTATGGGGCGGCAATTGTAGCCCACATAGTTCTTGTATTAACAGGCGTTCCCGCTGTTTAAATTTACTTTCTATTTTTTTAGATAAACTATTTAAGATTATTCTTACATAAATAATGCTTAAGATTATTATGTTTTTGCAAGATATTTCAAAATTTATTTCAAACTATCGTTATGAACAGGCTACTGTTGAATCAATCAATACTGTTAAAGCAGCTTTTCTTGATTTTTTTGGTGTAACGTATAGAGGAGCTAACGAAGACTCTCCAGTAATAGCTTTCAATACTATTAATGAAATATTTAACAAAAATGATAATTTAAATTTACAGGCATCAATTATTGGTAAATCAGGTAAAAAAACAGGTCTGTTGAATGCAGCTTTTTTGAATGGTATTTCTGCACATGTTTTGGAATTGGATGATGGTCACAGGCAAGCACAAGCCCATTTGGGGGCAGTTATTTTTCCAACAGCTTTAGCAATATCTGAAGCCTATGGCTTGGGTGGTAAAGAATTTTTTGAAGCCGTTATTGTTGGTTATGAAGTTGGAATTTTGCTTGGAAAGCTAGTTAATCCTCGCCATAGAGATAATGGTTTTCACACAACCGGAACAATCGGAACTTTTGTTTCAGGTGCTGTTGCTTCTAAATTGCTTAAACTTGACGAAACTCAAATTTTAAATGCATTGGGATTGTGTGGAACTCAGGCTGCAGGTTTGCTGGAATCCGATCATGCTGGAAGTATGGGCAAAGTTCTTCATGTTGGAAAAGCTAATTATAATGGAATATTATCTGCTTTTCTTGCTAGAAATGGATTCACTGGAGCTGAAACTATAATTGAAGGTTCTGAAGGATTTTTAAAAACGATGGTTTATAATGAAGAATTTAATAATGATGATTATTCTTTTGATTCTATTTTAGAGGATGTTGGTACTGTTAAAGTTAGGGATATTTATTTCAAAAAATATCCTTTTTGTAGACACCTTCATTCCTCCATAGATACTGCATTAAAGCTTAAGATTAGTATCGGCGATGAATATACTCATATTGAAAATGTGGCTGTTAAAACATATGATGTTGCAGCAGAACATGACAATTTCCAGCCAAAGAATTTGGAAGAATTAAAACAGAGTCTTCCATATGCAGTAGCTATAACTTTAGTCATGGGAGAAGTGGATATTGATACATTGAATAAATTGATTGAATATGGATTGTTTGAAAATTATTCTACCGTGGATAAGGTAAATAATATTAAAAACCTTGTCAGTAAAATGATAATTTTAAAAGATGAAAAATTAAATGATTTATATCCAAGTAAAAGGCCTTCAAATGTAATAATTAAATTAGACGATGAGTTTAGAAATGGTGTATTTCAGAATATTACATTTATTCCAAAAGGCGATTTTGAAAACCCGTATGACTTAAGTGAATTAATTGACAAATTTAAAGATTTAAATCCTGAATATAATATTAATAATCTTGTTATTATTGATGAATTAGATAATTATTCAATGACTGATGTTGTTGGGGCTTTAAATGAATAAAACTAAAGATTTTTTAAAAAAAATAGGTATTAATGAAGTTGACTCCGGTTTTGAATCTAATAAAACATTCAACGATGGCGGACAATTTAGATTTGAGGTTCCCGGAATACAATCTCCAAAAACAATGGAAGCTCTTTTGGATGAAGCTCAAAATCAAGATTTAACAATCCATAGGGTTACTCAAACTAAAGGAATAATGCTTTTAAGTGATGAAGATATTATTCAAATGGTTGATTTGGCTAAAAATTATGGATGTGAACTATTTTTATCTGTTGGACCGAGAGCAACTTATGACACATCGGCCACTGTCCATTCAAAAGAAGGAAGTAGGATTGGCTATCGTTTAAGAGGTTATGATAATTTGGTTTATGCAATTGAGGATGTTAAAAGAGCTGTAAGCTTTGGCGTTCGGGGGATTTTATTGTATGATGAGGGATTATTATATGCTTTAAATCAAATGAGGATAATGGGTGAACTTCCAAAAAACCTTCATTTCAAAATGTCAGCACATGCCGGTCATGGAAATCCTGCTTCTGCTAAACTTTTAGAATCAATAGGCCTTGATTCACTTAACCCCGTTCGAGATTTGCAGATACCAATGATTGCATCCATTAGAAATGCTATTGATATTCCAATAGATTTACATACGGAAAATCCGAAATCAACTGGAGGTTTTATTAGGCATTATGAAGTTCCACAATTCATCAGGGTCGCATCTCCAGTTTATTTAAAAACAGGAGGTTCTGTTGCAGCTAACCATAACTGGGATACAACTCAAAAAGAAGCTATTGCAAGAGTAAAGCAAGTCAAACTGGTTAATAGAATGATTGATAAGTATGCTTCAGATTATGTAATGTCATCTAAATCTGGTGATTTGGCTGTTCCAGAGTGATTAAAATGGATATTATTGATAAGGTGTCTGACTCAATAATTAAGGCAAGCACAACTTTATCTGATGATAAAAGAAATGCTTTAAAATTAGCCATTAAAAATGAAACTAATGAAAATGCTTCTTGGGCATTAACGCAAATTTTAAAAAACTATGAAGCGGCTGAAAAAACAAAATTTCCATTATGTGATGATACAGGAATTCCGCATGTAGTCATTGAGATTGGCTCTCAACGTGAAATCACTTCTGATTTTATGGAACAAATTAATGAAGGAATCTATCAGGGGTTAAATAAACTTCCGGCAAGACCTATGGCCGTAAAAGGTAGTGGTATTGAAAAGGTTGAACAGTCACAGGGTTTATATGATGATCCCGGATTAATGAAACCTGCTTCATTTTTAATTGATAATGTAGATGCTCCAGACAAGTTGAATGTTCATTTTTTGCTTCAGGGCGGAGGTCCTGAAATACGGGCAAAAACTTATAGGGTTTATCATAAACGTTCATTTGATGTCGTTATTGGCCAGGCCATTAATTGGCTTGAAGACTCTTTAAAACTATTGGGATGCACTCCTTCAATCCCGTCAATAGGTATTGGAAGAACACACTACGAAGCATCATCATTAATGTTAAAATCTATGATTTATGGTAATTTGAATAATATGAGTGATGAGGAAAAGTTTGTCAGTGAAAAATTAAACCAGACTAATATCGGACCTTTGGGCTTCGGCGGCAACACTACTGTTTTAGGTACTTTTATAAAAATTGGAAATCAAAGAGCAAGTGGAGTTCGTATTGTTAGTGTAAGGCCATCTTGTTTTGTTGAACCAAGAAAAGCAACCTTGAGATTATAATATTTACTTGAAAAAATACTATAACATTTATTAATGGATTAAATTATATTTTAATCATGCAAGAAAATAATTTTCATGTAAATGAACACTCTTTAAGAACAACTATTTCTAATGTAGAACCAAATAAATTAACTACAAGAGGATTTAATCAACAGGATTTAATTGAAAAAATCAGATATGGGGATATGATTTATCTAATGTTAAAAGGAAGATTACCTTCTATTAAAGAAAGTAAAATGTTTAATCATGTTCTGGTTTCATTTTGTGATCATGGAGTAACTCCTCCAAGCACTCAAACTGCAAGAATTATAGCCTCATCAGGTTCACCTTTAAATTCAGCAGTTGCCGGAGCATTACTTTCTTTTGGCCATAAACATGCAGGAGCGATTGAAAAAACAATGGAATTGTATCAATCTAAAATCAATTCCCTGATATTGACAGAAGATGATGATTTGGACAATAAACAAATCGCCAGTTTGGCTATTGACATTTATAATGATTATTTTTCCAAAGAGGATAAAATCCCTGGTTTTGGGCATAGATACCATACTAATGACCCAAGAGCAGAACAATTGATTAAAATGACAATTAAAGAAGGTTTTGTTGGTCCGCATGTTAAATTGGCCATAGCTATTGAAGATTTGGTGTATCAAAATAAAGGAATCAAATTAAATGTTGATGGTGCTAATGCAGCTATTTTATCTGATTTGGGTTTTACTCCAGATTTAGGATTAGGTATTTTTATAATAGGTCGTGTTCCGGGAATTATTGCTCATATTCACGAAGAAAAAATGGATGAAGATGAATTCAGACGTTTTTGTGATTTAGATGATGTTGTGTATGGAGGTCGTTAAATGGAATTTGATGAAGTAATAAATAAAAGGTATAGTGTTAGAGGATATTTGGATAAGGAAGTTGAAAAAGAAAAATTGGATTACGTTTTAAAAGCAGCTACAATTGCTCCAACAGGAGTTAACTATCAGCCTTTTAAAGTTTATGTAATCGATACAAAGAAAAATAAAGATGCATTGTCTGAAATTTATTCTGCTAAATGGTTTACTCAAGCACCATATGTATTATGTGTTGTTGCAGAAACGGACGAAGCATGGGTTAGAAAATATGATAACAAGTGCATTTCAGACATTGATGCAACCATTGTAATGGATCATATTATTCTTGCCGCAACAAGCGTAGGTCTGGGAACTTGTTATATTGCAGCATTCAAACCAGACAAAGCAAGAGAATTCTTACAGCTAAAAGATTCAGAAGAACCGGTATTATTCACTCCGTTAGGTTATGGTAATGCCGAACCTAGAGACACTCCAAGAAAAGAAATCGATGAATTTACAGTTTATCTATAGATTAACATGGAACTATTTATATTGAAAGCAGATAATTCTGATGAAATTAATAATATTTCAGAGGAATTATCTGAGCATAAATTTAAAAAAATACAGGAAGAAGAACATTTCATTTTAATGAAAAAGAAAAGATATGGAAATTATTATGTTCATATTTTATTTTTACTGATTGGGCTGTTCTTTATTTATTGGGCATTAATCGTAAATGTTGTATATTTTTCATATAGCTATTTATGGGCTTCACCACATGTTTTAATCACTAGTGAAATAAAAAGTAATGAAGGTGAGGATTTGGAGTTCAATACAATGGATGAAGTGCTTGAAAAATCAAATAAACTATTTTAAATATATTTTGTCATCAGATATTGTACTGCCAAAAACAGCCTATTTTAAGAAGGCATAATGGTAGAAAATCATTCAAATGAAAAATTAAACGACTTAAATTAAGATTAAGTCTAGAATAATTGTTGAAGATTATGAAAAAAGTTCAATTGGATTATAAAATTTCTTCAACATCATACTCTTCTATTTTTCTTATTATTAATGGAGTTGAAATAGAGCTGTTGTCATATTCTGATTCTTCACCAATTTTGGCATTGATAAATACTTCATTAACTTGAGGTTCCAAAAATAATGTAAGAATGTCGTTTCTAAATTCATCGTATTCTTTTTGAATTCTTTCATCAGCTATTTTTAATAATGGAAGCTCTTCTGTCCATATGTCTCCTCCAGGAGAAAATTTCTTATCTTGCAGCTTGTTTTCAGAAATTTCTCCATCGAGCATCATTTCAAAATTTTTGTTAAGAATTATCCAAACACATCTATTCATGTTTAATAGTATTTATATTAAGTTAATTAAATATTGATGTATGTCTCGTATTAAAACAATTAAAATGCTCGGTATGGTATTGGCTGCAGTATTAATTATTGTAGGAATCCTTCCAATTATTAGGGGGGATGTATTAACTAATGATTCTATAGCTACATCAATTATTCTCATTCTTTTAGGTGTTGCATATCTTATAATATCTTTTAAGCCCGAATGGACTAAAGCAGTCTTTTTCTTTGAAGGTATTGTTATTGGTGTTGTGGGATATTCGATCTTGGCATTTCCATATAATATTGGATTTGCTATAATCGGCCTTTTAATTATTGCAATAGCAATTTTAGCTTATTTGATGAAATTACCTCAGGGCATGCTTAAATTTTTCTACAGATAATCTTTTTTTTCTTTATTTTTTTTAATTCTTTTTTTAAATATGGATATTTATAAAAACATTATTCTTTTGTTATTTTTTTTTATTTTAAGTCATGATTTGTTTTATTTTTCATAAAAATATAGTAAAAGATATATATTAAGCACAATAAAGATTAAATATACCATGGTGATTTATTATGGCAGAGATATCAGACGCAATCGCAATGATAAAAAAAGCCGAATCAGATGCTGAACAACTCATCATTGATTCTGAATCTCAATCAAAAGATTTAGTCAATGAATCCAGAGTTAAAGCCGAAGAAGTTATTTCAGAGGCTAAAAAATCAGCTGAAGAAGAAGCTAAAAATACTGTTTTTGATGCAGAAGATAAAGCTAAAGAAGAAGCTAAAACTATTGCTGCTAGCTCTGAAAATGATGTAAATGCATTAAAAGAAAAGGCTATGGCAAATGTAGATGAAGCTGCTTCAATTATTGTCAAAAATATTTTGTAGTGTGAGATTATATGTTCAAGACAGCTAGAATGCGAAAAATTAGAATAGTTACACTGGATAAGTATGTAGCTCCTACTGTGGATGCTCTCCATGCACAGGGACTAGTACAAATCAGTGATATTTCTGATAGTATTCAGCAAGATCCTGAATTAGCGGAATTAGTAACTCCCGCAAAAGCTACTAAATACTCAGGTAAATTATCTTCACTTTTAATGAAAACAAACGGTATATCTGAACTTTTGGGAAATTCTTTATCAGAAGGCCATGGGATTAAAGATACTTTAATGTCTTTCATTAGTCCAGACATGCCCGTTCAAAAAAAGGTTGAAGATTTAGATACTGAAGCCTTTATTGCAAAGGCTGAAGAAACTTTATCTGAAGTGGGTAGTAAGACGCATGTTATTGAGGGAAAACTAGCCGCTCTAGACTCTGAAACAAGTGAATTAAAGTCTAATAAGAGTTTAGCTAATCTATTATCTAATTTTGACATGGATTTGGCCCTTTTAAAAGATTCTAAGTACACTTCTACAACTGTTGGAAGGATTAATGTTGAATCTGCTTCAGAAATCAAAACTAAATTAAGTAACTTGACAGATGAATTAGATATGTTTACAGTCCCGAGCGATGATAAGAATTATGTTATAATCGTTGTGGTGACTTTAAAAGAATTTAGCGATGAGGTTTATTCAACACTTCGTAAATTCGAATTTGAGAAAATTGAAATAGGAAATGTTGAAGGTAATCCTCAACAGATTATTTCAAATGCTGATGCAAGATTATCCACTATTGAATCAGAACGTGCAGCTGTTAAATCAGAATTAAGAGTTGTCGCTGAACAGTGGGATGATGAAATATTGGCACTCAAAGAGCAATTAGAAAATGAAAAAGAAAAGAACGATATTCTTTCTGCTTTTGTTAAAACTAAAGATTCTTACATGCTTGAAGCATGGGTACCAGTAAATGATACTGAAAAAGTTGAACAATTAGTAGAAAAAAGTTCTGAAGGTCACTGTGCCTTTGAATTAATTGAAGTCGAAGGAACAGATGATGAAGATGTACCTATTTTACAACAAAACGGATGGTATGCAAAGCCTTTCGAATACCTTGTTGATATGTACTCTCCAGTACGTTACAATGAAATTGATCCAACTATTTTTGTTGCAATTATGTTCCCAATTTTCTTTGGGTTCTGTTTGACTGATGCAATTTATGGATTGGTTGTATCCGCTATTGGTGTTGTTTTATTAAGAGGAATGGGTAAAATTAATAAAACAATGAATGCCTTTGGATGGATTTTAATATGGTCTGGTTTATGGGCCGTCATATTAGGTCTTATAACTAATGGTTTCATAGGAGATTTCCCAGAAAGAATTATGGGATTCAGATTACCTACTGTATTCGCTCCTGTTGAAGCATTTAAACATCCAGACACGATTTTAATAATTGCAATTGCTATTGGTGTTATTTATACCAATATTGGTTTCATTATTGGAGCTATTGATAATTTCAGATACGGTAATAAAAAAGAAGCTATCGGATCTCAATTATGTTGGTTTGTTTTAGAAGCAGGTGTTATTTTCCTCGCTTTAGGTTATCTCATGCCTGCAATTGGTATGATCGGATACATTATAGGTGGCGTTTTAGTCATTGCATGTATTGGAATGTTAGTTTATGCTAATGGTGCATATGGAGTAATGGACATTTTCGGATTTATGGGAGACGTATTGTCTTATGCCCGTCTTTTAGCTTTATGTTTAGCTACGGGAGGTATTGCTATGACAGTTAACATCTTAGCTCAAATGTTAAACAATATGGTTCCATATGCTGGAATAGTTCTTGCAATCTTTATATTCATATTTGGTCATATTGCAAACTTCGCTTTCCAAGTATTGGGTGCATTTATTAACGCTTTGCGTTTGAATTATGTTGAATTCTTCTCCCAATTCTTTATGGGTGGAAAAGGCAAATTCGAAGCTTTTAAAGCAAGTAGAACATTTACTAAAAAATAAAATTAAAATTTTTCATTTAAATTAAAAATAAACAAAAATAAAAATATATTATTCAAAGGTGATAAAAAATGGCAGATATTGCTTTAGGTACTGCTTTAGCAGCTATTGGTGCTGGAGTAGCAATCGGTTTTGCCGGATTAGGTTCCGGTTTAGGGCAAGGTATGGCAGCAGCTGGATCTGTAGGTGCAGTTGCAGAAGATAACGATATGTTTGCTAGAGGTATTATTTTCTCTGCATTACCAGAGACTCAGGCTATTTACGGTTTCTTGATTGCAATCTTATTACTTGTATTCTCCGGATTATTAGGTGGAGGAAAAGGCTTATCAGTAGAAGCTGGTCTTGTAGCTATTGGTGTAGGTGCATCTATTGGTTTCGCTGGATTAGGTTCCGGTATGGGACAAGGTATTGCTGCATCCTCATCCGTTGGTGCAATCGTAGAAGACAACGACATGTTCGCACGTGGTATTATTTTCTCTGCATTACCAGAGACTCAGGCTATTTACGGTTTCTTGATTGCTATTTTGCTCATGGTATTCGGTGGAATCTTAGGTTAAGGAGGCAATTTATATGAGCTCAGGCACAGATAAAATTGTTTCAAGCATTATGTCTGAAGCCCAAGGGAAAGCTGATATAATCATGCAAGAAGCTAATGCAGAAATTGCAACAATTAATGCAGATGCTGAGAAAACTGCAGAATCAGAGAAAAATAAAATTTTAGAAAATGGTAAAAAACAATCTGATATGAGATATCAGCAAATTATCTCTGAAGCTAAGATGAATGCTCGTAGAGCAGAATTAGGCGCTAAAGAAGAAGTTATAGAAGCAGCTTTTGATAAAGCTACTGATGATTTAAAAGATATTGCTTCTTCCGGTAGTGAAGAATATGATGATTCATTAACTAAAATAATTAAAGAAGCTGTTGATGAAATTGGCGGTAAAGATTTAATTATTCAATTAAATGAAGCTGATACAAATAAATTTAAAAGTCAACTTGATTCATCTTCTACTTTCCAAATTGACGATATTAAATTCCAATTAGGAGAACCTATAGATACTATTGGTGGAGCTATTGTTAAAACTAAAAATGGAGACATTGAAGTAAATAATACTATTGAATCTAGATTAGATAGGTTTAAAAGTGTTTTACGTAGTGAAGTTGCAGATGTATTATTTAAATAATTAGGGGTGAGAAATTATGGCAGATGAACTTGCATCATTGATAACATCTTTCGGATTTACACAAGAAACATTCATTGTTTTTTGTATATTTGTAGTTGTTGTTGTAGGTGCTATAGTTGTAATAATTACATCTAGACCAATATTGGATATTTATCCTTATCTCAATCCTAGTTCAAGAGTAAGAGCTAGAAAAGGAAGACTCTTCGATGAAAAACAAATTTCTGAGATTGTTGAATCAAACAATTTAGAAGAAGTGGAAAATTATCTTAAAGGTGTTCCAGAATACGCTGAAGTATTGGATGAATACCCTCTTGATAAAGCATTAGATGTTCAACGTGCTGAAACTTATGATTTTGTCGCAAGAATTGCTCCTGGGGAAGTTAAAGACCCATTTGTTGTAATGTCTAAAAAAACTGATATTAACAATATTAAAAGTCTTATAACTGCTAAAGAAGTAGGTCTTTCAAGTGATGAAACAAAAGAATTATTGATTCCTAGCGGTTCATTATATGATATTTTAAGTTCCTTAGTTGACACTGACAATGTTACAGATATAGTCACTGCTTTAGACGGTACTGAATATGCTACCGCATTAGAAGATGCTCTTCCTGAATATGAAGAGAAAAAAATGACTCTTCCATTAGAATCTGCTTTAGATAAATATTACTTGGGCAAATTACTAAAATCTTCAGATGTTCCTGCTGAAGAAAATAGACAAATAGTATACTCTTATGTGGGAACTCAAGTAGACGTTGATAACCTTAAATTAATTTTAAGAGCTAAAGAAGATGGTTTAACATATGATGATATTTCAAACTATATCTTGACTGATGGTTATCAATTACGTGAATGGAAACTTAAAGACTTAATGGATTCTCCTGATGTTACTAATGTAGTATCCGGATTAGAAGGAACAAAATATTCAGAAGCTTTAACTGATGCTGTTCCACAGTATAACGAAACTGGTTCCGTTGCTGTGTTTGAAAGGGCATTAGATTTGTATGTCGCAGAACATGCAAAATCATTATCTTCTAAAAAACCATTAGGTGTTGGTCCAATTATTGGTTATTTAAGTCAAAAAGAAGCTGAAATTAAGAATTTAAAAATTATTGCAAGAGCAAAAAGAGAAGCTGATTTCCCTAATTCTAAAATAATGGAGATGTTAATATGAGTTCAGTCGCTATTATAGGAGATATAGATACTGTATCTGGATTTAGACTTGGTGGAGTAAAAAAAGCAGAAGTTGTTAACACTGCTGAAGAAGCTATTGCTGCTTTTGATAAATTTTTAGATGAAGAAGTTTCTATTATTATTATAACTCAAGTATTAGCTAATGAAATTAGAGAATATGTTACTAGGAAAATTGGTTCTAGTGTATTACCAATGATAATTGAAATACCTGATAAAGATGGGTCCTCCGAAGGGTCATCTGATCAAATGAACGATCTTATTAAAAGAGTTATTGGGGTAGAGATGGTTAAATGATTATTGAAGGAAAAATTATTAAAATTGCTGGGCCTGTTATTGTCGCAGATGGTATGAGAGGAGCCCAGATGCTTGAGATGGTTAGGGTAGGTGAACAAAAGCTTATTGGAGAAATCATCGAGTTAGAAGGTGACACCGCAACTATCCAAGTATATGAAGAAACAGCCGGTATTCAACCGGGTGAAGTAGTAGAATGTACAGGAGGTCCTTTGTCTGTAGAACTCGGTCCTGGTGTAATGAGTTCTATTTTCGATGGTATTCAAAGACCTTTAAGAATTATTAGGGATGAATCTGGAGACTTTATTGCAAGAGGTATTGATGTAGACTCTGTAAACAAAGAGAAAAAATGGGAATTCAAACCTGTTGCTAAAGTCGGGGACAAAGTACAAGGCGGAGATGTTCTTGGTGAAGTACAAGAAACCACTGCTGTTTTACATAAAATATTAGTCCCTCCAACTATGGAAGGTGAAGTAACTAGCATTGCTGCTGCAGGCGAATATACTGTATTGGAAGATATTGCAGAAATTAATGGAGAAGCTGTACAAATGCTCCAAAAATGGCCTGTAAAAAGAAGCCGTCCTTATGTAAGAAAATTGGATCCGGATATACCATTAGTGACTGGTCAAAGAGCACAAGATACCTTCTTCTCAGTAGCTAAAGGAGGAGCAGCAGCTATTCCAGGTCCTTTCGGATCAGGTAAAACTGTTACCCAACAACAATTAGCTAAATGGGCAGATGCAGATATCGTTGTGTACATTGGATGTGGAGAACGTGGAAACGAAATGACTGAAGTACTTACTGAGTTCCCATTCCTTGACGACCCTAAAACTGGAAACCCATTAATGGACAGAACTGTTCTTATTGCAAACACTTCAAACATGCCGGTAGCAGCTCGTGAAGCATGTGTATATACTGGTATTACTATTGCAGAGTACTACCGTGACCAAGGTTACGACGTAGCACTTATGGCAGATTCAACTTCAAGATGGGCTGAAGCTATGAGGGAGATTTCCGGAAGGTTAGAAGAAATGCCTGGGGAAGAAGGTTACCCGGCATACTTAGCATCCAGATTAGCACAATTCTATGAAAGAGCTGGAAGAGTAGAAACTATTGGTACAGAATCAAAAGTTGCTTCTATTTCCGTAGTTGGTGCAGTATCCCCTCCTGGTGGGGACTTATCTGAACCGGTTACACAAAACACTTTACGTATTTGTAAAGTATTTTGGGCTTTAGATGCATCTCTTGCAGATAAACGTCACTTCCCTTCAATTGACTGGTTACAAAGTTATTCTTTATATGTAGACAGTATTGAAGGTTGGTGGGCTGAAAACGTATCAGAAGATTGGAGAGCTACTCGTGACCAAGCTATGGGTCTTTTACAAAAAGAATCAGAACTTCAAGAAATTGTTCAATTAGTAGGTCCTGATGCTTTACCTGAAACTGACCAAGCTACATTAGAAACTACTCGTATGTTAAGAGAAGATTTCTTACAACAAAATGCATTTGATGACGTAGATACATATTGTGCACCAGATAAACAATATAAAATGTTGAAAACTATTCTCAAATTCTACGAAGAATCTCTTGCAGCAGTTAACAGAGGAGTTCCAATTGCAAATATTGTAGCATTACCTGTAAAAGAAGAAATTGGTAAAATGAAATACATCCCACAAGATGATTTTGATGCTAAAATTGAAGAAATTCAATCAGCAATTACTAAACAATGCAGTGAGGCTTAAAAATGAATACAAATATTAAAACTAGAGAATATACTACTGTATCTGAAGTCTCAGGTCCTTTGATGATTGTTGAAGGAGTGGAAGGCGTTGGTTACAATGAAATTGTAGATATTGAAACACCTACTGGTGAAAAAAGAAGCGGTCAAGTTCTTGAAGTAACTAAAGATGTTGCTGTTATCCAAGTATTCGAAGGAACTAACGATTTAAACACCAAAAACACAAAAACCAGATTCACTGGTGAAACTGCAAAAATTGGTGTTTCAAGAGATATGATGGGTCGTATCTTTAACGGTATCGGTAAACCTATTGACGGTGGACCAGAAATCATTCCTGACGAAGAATTGGATATTAACGGTGCTCCAATGAACCCGGCTTCTCGTGAATTCCCAGAAGAATTCATTCAAACTGGTATCTCTACCATTGATGGAATGAACACTTTAGTAAGAGGACAAAAACTTCCTATTTTCTCAGGATCAGGTTTACCTCACAACGATTTGGCTGTACAGATTGCAAGGCAAGCTAAAGTATTAGGTGCTGACGATGAATTTGCAGTAATTTTCGCAGCAATGGGTATTACAAACGAAGAAGCAAACTTCTTCATGAGAGACTTTGAACGTACTGGAGCTTTAGAAAAATTAACAGTATTCATGAACTTAGCTGACGACCCAGCTATTGAAAGAATCTTAACTCCAAAAATGGCTTTAACTACTGCAGAATATTATGCATTCACCTTAGGTATGCAAGTATTAGTTATCTTAACAGATATGACTAACTACTGTGAAGCTTTAAGGGAAATTTCCGCAGCAAGAGAAGAAGTACCTGGAAGAAGAGGTTACCCTGGGTACATGTATACTGACCTTGCAGGTATTTATGAAAGAGCAGGACGTATTGATGGTAAAGAAGGTTCAATTACTCAAATGCCTATCTTAGTTATGCCTCAAGACGATATTACTCACCCTATTCCGGACTTAACAGGTTATATTACTGAAGGACAAATTGTATTAAGCAGAGAAATCTCCAGGAAAGGTATTTACCCTCCTGTAGACGTACTTCCTTCACTCTCTCGTTTGATGAGTGGTGGTATTGGTGGAGAAAAAACTCGTGATGACCACAGTGGAGTATCTGACCAACTTTATTCTGCTTATGCAGAAGGTCGTGAATTAAGAGACTTAGTAGCAGTAGTAGGGGAAGAAGCTCTTACCGAAAGGGATCAAAAATTCTTGGAATTTGCTCAAGCATTTGAAGATAGATTCATCACTCAAAGTAAAGACGAAGACAGAACTATCTTTGAAACTTTGGATCTCGGTTGGGATTTACTTAAAATCTTACCTAAAACTGAACTCAAAAGGGTTAAAGAAGAATTTATCGAACAATACCTTCCAAAAGAATAAATTCATTTGCTTAAAACAGGTGATTGAATGGCACAAGATATTATTGATGGAATTAATCCAACAAGGATGGAGTTATTATCTCTTAAAAACAGGACTAAACTAGCTGTTAAAGGGCATGGTTTACTCAAAGAAAAAAGAGATGCTTTAATCAAAGAGTTTTTTGATATCTTGGATCGTGTTAAAGGTATTCGTGAAAATGCAGAGAAAAGTTTAAAAGAAGCTAATGAAGCATTAATTGAAGCTCAAATTGCAATGGGTGATTTGGCTGTAAGAAAAGCATCATTATCAGTTAAAGAATCTATTGATGTTGATATTACTTCAAGAAGTGTAATGGGTGTAAATGTACCTGTAACTAATATTCAAATGGAAGAAAGATCCATTGTCGATAGAGGTTATGGTTTTTCAGACACTACTATCCAATTAGATGAAGCTGCTAAAAAATTCGAGGAATCTCTCAAGTATTTAATTGAACTTGGTGAAGTAGAAAAAACAATTTTCTTATTAGCTGAGGAAATTGAATCCACTAAACGTAGAGTAAATGCTTTAGAACATATTATGATTCCAAGATTCCAAAATACTGAAAAGTATATTGATATGAGACTCCAAGAAATGGAAAGGGAAAACTTTGTTCGTTTGAAAATGATTAGGTCTACTATTGAGAAAAATGAAAAAGCTCAAGCTGCAAAAGAGGCTGCAGAATAAGATTTTTATCTTATTCTAATCATTTTCTATTTTTTTTAAAAAACTTATTTTTTTATGGTGTATTAATGAAAAGAAATCCAATAGACCAATTTTTAGCTGATCCAGATAATAAAGCTAAACTATTTAGATGGATGACTTATGGTATGATTATTACTACTTTTTTAATTACAGTAGGGTTTTTATTTTTTATAATTCATCTTGTTGGCATTATATAGTTTCTTGATTTATAATTCGAGAGCTATTTTCTACTTTTTCATATAATTTTTTAAAATCGGTATCTTTGTCGATTATTGTAAGCAATGGTTCTGATTTTTCTGTTATCGTTCCAATATGTGGCAGGTCATAAATATTGTCTAAATCTATTTTTGAATATTTGTTTCTGCATGGTGAATAGATTATTTTTTTATATGAGTAATATTTTGCCTTTGGGATTTCGACAGATTCATTCATGCAACTTTTTATATGTGCATCCAGCATATTAATCTGAAGTGACTTTTCCACACATTCAAATGTACCCTGTATTCTTGGATTAACTTCAATTACATATAATCCGTTTTCATTTAATATGTAGTCCACACCATTGGAACCTATTAAATTGAATTTATATGCTAAATTCTGTGATGTTTCTATCATTTGTTTATTTATTTCATCGATATTTCCTATATTTGAAAGACTGCTTTCTTTTGTTAAAGGCAGGATGTTTCCAATGTATATGTAGCTGTTATTATTTTTAAAATCATTTTCAGTCAACAGCCTTGAGTTCATTATGGTTTTTTTATTTTCCTTGCTTCCAAGAATTGATGAACTTAGATTTATTCCATCAATATATTCCTGCAAGATATAATTTTCACTATCATTTAATTGAATAGTGCTATCATTATTTAAAAGATTAATATCATAACCACCTGATCCTTTAACAGGTTTTATTATATATTTAACCTCAGGTTTATTTTCACTAATTTCAATTGCTTCATCTACATCTTTTATTAAAAAAGTCTCCGGAACAGTAAATTCATCTTTGATTTTTTCATAAAACTTGAACTTATTTTCTATTTGGCTAACGTCTTTATTTCCTAAAATCTTTTTTTGATCTTTTTTGGAAAATTCGCCAGGTGAAATTCCGGAAATTGGGATGATGTAGTCTGCTTCATCAATAAAATCTTTTGAAGTCTCCAGAATATAAGAACTGTTAAAATTGTCTTCAAAAATCCCTGAACTTTCATTGTCCTTTTCTTCAAGAATTATTTTCTGATTTTTAATTTGTGGAGTGTCAGATGTAGAAAAATAACTTGTAGAATAAAGTTCATAATTTAATTTTAATGCACTATTAAGCATACTTCTTGTATTTATTCCAATAAGCAGAAGCTTTTCCATAAAAAATCTCATAAAAAAAGTTAGTTAGAATAGTCCCGAGCGGAGTCGAACCGCCGTCTCCGGGTCCAAAGCCTAGAAGGATTACCACTACCCTACGGGACTATGTTGTAATATAACAACATATTAATATATGAGTTAAGTAGTATTTAAAGGTATCGTTCATTTTAATTTTT
>Ga0256407_10002472_pt1 | contig 35346 bp, 33 predicted proteins | sample RumenRJG_04DNA_FD_193489 | JGI IMG/M metagenome (GOLD analysis project Ga0256407, IMG submission 193489) | Bovine rumen microbial communities from Lethbridge, Alberta, Canada - RJG_04 | ecosystem: Host-associated > Mammals > Digestive system > Stomach > Rumen | place: Canada: Alberta...
GAATTTTATTGTTTGGTCACTATAAAATTACTCATTTTCAATGAGTTAAACAAACTTTGAAGCCTTTTTTATTCCAAATTTACGTTAATATATGCATGTGATTTCTTACATGCGAAAGTTCAATAAAAAATAAAAGATGAAACAATTTAAGATCTCAACCTTAGTGATGTGTTGCTTAGCAGCCATGAGTTTTACTCTCCTTGTTTCGACTGTACTCTGTTCCTGCTCAAAAGATGAGGAATACAATCCACAACCTTCATCTACTATTTTAAACTCACTTTTGGTCTCTATATCAGAAAGCGGAAAGCCTATAAACTATGAAGAGATGCTTGCTAACAAAGAGTTCTCTGTTATAGAAAAAGTATCAAAGCGAGAAGCGAAAATAGACATTACCGATTACGAGGGAACAAAAGTATTTCGCTTTAGCGTCGATCTTCCAGATATTAATTCTATGGTTTTTAATAAGGACAGAACAGAAGCTTCAGGAAAAGTAAGTCTAGCAATGAATATCAAAGGGACAAAGCTACCAATGCATGTGAACTTTAGTTTCACTTCATCTAAGGACGCTATGCATATGTATGGTGGAAATTGTATTCGCATTAAGTCTATAGAATATGACAATAAAACAATTTATCCTACAGAAAAAATGGGCATCAATTCAATTAAAATTAAATATGATGGTAATAATACCATAATAGAACCTTTGTTTTGATAGAATCGTGTAATATTTATATAAAATCTAGAAGAATATAAATATTGCAAAAAATGCACTTCTAATACCTATTATAATATAAAAAACAAAGGGCTTAAACTTGTTTTCACCAAAAAATGCTACTTTTGCAGCCAAAAATAATATCAAATGAATCCAATCACTCAAACGATAATACTAACAGCCTCATCGCTGAGGATGATTCCTCATATAGGGCATTATATTTTCCACCATAAGGACTTCGACGATGACTTACGAAAAGTACAAGACCATAAAGCTACGGTCTTGAACTTTATCAAAGCGATGACGCGCGAGAAAACCTTTCGCAACCTTTTCTATTATCGCTTGGGAGAATATCTGAGTGTATTCATCCGATGGATGTGCCCCGGTGACCCGACACTCCATATCTGGTGTCCGAGCATCGGGAAAGGAGCACACTTTGAGCACAACTATTCCACTTATCTCAATGCCGAGAGTATCGGGGAAAATTTCTATTGTCTGCAACTCGTCACTATCGGTACGGGACACGGGCATCATGGTGAAACCGGACGACCAATAATCGGTGATAACGTGAAGATCATGACAGGTGCAACTGTCTTTGGTCCAATACATATCGGCAACAACGTAACCATCGGCGCCAACACCGTGGTATTCACAGATGTACCAGACGGTGCAACCGTTGTTGGGAACCCAGGAAGAATTATAGAACGTGCTAAGATATAATCTGTACAAAAAAATATATTCGACAATTATTATATAGTTTGCAAATGAATTACGCTTTGATCATCGCTGGTGGATCCGGCAATAGAATGGGACAAGATATCCCTAAGCAGTTTATGCATATCGACAATTGTCCGGTAATCATCCATACTATGATGGCTTTTCAGAAGCATCCTAATATCGATGGTATCGCTGTCGTGTGCCTTGAAGGATGGGAAACGGTACTTCGCTCATATGCCAACCAGTTTTGCATTACAAAACTGAAATGGATATTCCCCGGAGGACAAAACGGTCAAGAGAGTATTCATAACGGAATATACGGACTAAAAGAACAAGGATGCGGAGACGAAGACTTGATACTCATCCACGATGCCGTAAGACCACTTGTTTCATAGGATATCATTTCGTCAAACATTGCAATCTGTGAAAAATATGGATATGCCATCACGGGTATACAATGCCGTGAGGCTATATTGGTAAGCGAGGATGGATTCAAAGCAACAAAGAGCATCCCGAGGAATACCTTGATCCGTACACAGACTCCTCAGACTTTCCGACTGAGAAATCTAATCGCCGCTCACGAAGAAGCAAAGAAAAAAGGTATTACCAATTCCGTGGCTTCTTGTACGCTGATGGCTGAACTCGGCAACAGGGAGATGCATATCGTACCTGGATCTGAGAAGAACGTGAAGATTACCACTGTAGAAGATCTTGAAATCGTAAAATCATTACTGCATGTGCAGAAGGATTCATGGCTGAAATAAAAACTTATCCACAATATATCGACGATGTATGCAACGACAGTTTGCCTTGGGAGAAACTGGAAAATTGCAACATTCTCATCACTGGTGCTACGGGACTTATAGGTTCTGCACTTGTTGATGTGCTGATGCGGAAGCATATAGCGGGACTTCACATCTATGCCGCAGGAAGAAACGAGAAGAGAGCCCAAAAGAGATTCCAAAATTATATTGATTGTGATCATTTTCATCTGATCAGGTATGATGTGACTGAGCCTTTGGAAAGTGATATCAACTATCATTATATCATCCATGCGGCAAGCAATGCCAGTCCTAACTTCTTTATGCAGAAACCCGTAGAGGTGATGAAAGCTAATCTTTTCGGGACATCAAACTTGATAGAATATGGCCTGAAGCATCATATGATGCGTATGCTTTATGTTTCTACGGGAGAAATATACGGAGAGGGAGACGGAAGAATCTTTACAGAAGACTATAGCGGATATGTGGATTGCACCCAACCGCGCTCATGCTATCCGTCATCCAAGCGAGCTGCAGAAACATTATGTGCCTCTTATATCGCTGAATATCAAGCCAATATCGTCATAGCCCGTCCAGGCCATGTATATGGTCCACATTTTACAGAGTCTGACAATCGGGTGTATGCGCAATTTATCCGAAACATACTCAACGACGAGGATATCGTCCTTAAGAGTAAGGGAGAGGCCTTTCGTTCCTGGACTTTTGTTGTAGACTGCGCCAGCGCTTTGCTATATATCTTACTAAAAGGAGGCAGCGGCGAAGCCTATAACATTGCCGACGACCTGTCTAATATCACAATTCGAGAATTAGCAGAAATCATTGCGGAAATAGGCCATAAACAGGTCATCTTTGACATTCCAAGCGATGCAAAGAAAGGAAGAACCAATCCTATAACGAAATCAATATTCTCTAATCTGAAATTAAAGGAACTCGGCTGGAATGTAAAAGGTAGCCTAAGAGAATATCTGCAAGCTACCATCGAAGAAAGTATGGAAAGCCGATAAAGTTACTTGATCTTGGAGAGAGCCTCGCGAAGCGTTATTCTCTTCGCCAAATCAAAATATGCCTTGAAATGATGACTCTGTCGCTTCTCCACAGGTGGCAACTGCATATAATCTCCATACAACTGTTTGAGATATTTATCATATCCTGAGAAAAGATTCACCTCCAGATTCTCGAATGGACATTTTACAATGCCATCAAGCCATTCTTTAGGAAATACTTCTCTTTCACCATAACTTCCACTATAGGCCATAACCTGCTTAGAAGTAGAGAAGTCATATCTACGACTGATTGTATCCATTTGTCGGATCAAAGAACGACGATAGTTTTCCCTGTTGAAGAAAGCATAAGTCTTACGCAGGAAGCGTCCCCAGTCCTTAGGTGTTGCCAGCAAAGAGATATATTTCCAGAATGTATTATGAGAGGAAGCTGCCTCCAACTTATTCATGATATGCCGGAATTCTGCCTGTTGCTGCTTAGCTTCTTCTATGGAATTCGAAGCACCATCTAGTGGAAATATGTCGATATAAAGTCCCATCAAGAAAGGATGTTCGGCTATCTCGATCAATGAGGTTTCCTTATTACACAACTTGGAAAAATAAAGCGGGTAATCAGCCGTATTATACGGAGAAACGACCTCATATTTGCCCAGATCCTCTTTCTCTGCCAATTTCAAGAACTTATCATAATCCGGACGAGGCATAAACACATCTATATCATCATCCCAAGGGATAATACCATGATGACGTACGGCACCAATAGCGGTACCACCACAACAATAATAGGTGAGATTATTTCTCTGACAGATATCTATGAATTCTCTAAAGACATCTGTGATTATGGCATTCCATACAGGTTGCTGTTCTTGGGTTACTAACATATCTTTTGAAACTTTATTATTGCAAAAGTAAAAAGAATATTTTGAAAATCAATCATGATTTGCTATTTTTGCAAAGAATATGAAAAGAATAGCTTATCTGATATCTGCCCACACGGATGCTCCACATCTAAACAGATTGATTCAAGCATTGCCAAGCAATGCCGAATTCTTCATACATGTGGATGCTAAAGCCGACATCAATACATTCAAAAGATGTGTTACGAATCCTCATGCTCACTTTATTGAGGATAGGATCAATGTGATGTGGGGAAGTTTCGGACAGGTGAGATACCAGATGGCATTAATCAAGGCTGCCCTAGCCTTTCCTGAACCTTTCGATTATCTATTCTCTATCAGTGGATTGGATTATCCACTATGGAGTAATGATAAAATCATGAGATATATCGATTCGGTACAAGGAAAGAACTTTCTAAGGGCAACTTGCTTGACCAACAATAAAGAAGATGCCAGGCTCTATCGGGAATATCGATTTCTGAACACCAAGCCTTGGAAATATGGTACTATCAAAAGTAAATTTAGAGTGGCTATCAGAAAAATTCTTACGGGAATGAATATTCACAAGCCACTAACGGTTCCTTTGGGAAACAGAAGAGTGCCTCTATATAAAGGTGGTTCTTGGTGGGGCATCACACGAGAGCTGGCACAATATGCACTATCTATATACGAGAAGCATCCTGAATTTACAAATTATTTCAAGACTTCATTCGGACCCGACGAGACTTTCATCCATACAATAGCATTAAACTCGAAATTTGCGAAATACTGTAAACTTATAGAAGGTAAGGAACTGGGACTGGAGGAACTATCACCACTCACCTATATAGAATATGGTGAAGAGATCAAGGTCTTCCAAGAAGAAGACTTCAAGACTTTGATAGATTCGGGTAAAATGTTCTGCAGAAAAACAAAAACAGGAGAAAGCGATAAGTTACTAGACAAGATTGATATATACAGGAAATAAATGACAATATGGTAGAAACGCTAAAAGAAAAAACAGCAAAAGGCCTTTTTTGGGGTGCCATGAATAGTGGTACCACGCAGATACTCAATATCGTCATTGGTATATTTCTTGGCCGCTTACTATCTCCGACTGAGACGGGTATCGTAGGTGTTCTTACCATCTTCACTCTGATTGCAGGTAATATACAGAGCAGTGGATTCACTCAGGGACTTATCAACCTGAAACACCCTACGGGAAATGACTACAATTCGGTATTCTGGTTCAATATCATTGCTGGTATCAGCATGTATTGTATTCTTTTCTTCTGTGCTCCCGCCATCGCTTGGTATTTCCATCAACCTTGTTTGGTGGAGGTTTCCCGTTTCGTATTTCTTGGCTTCGTCTTTTCTTCACTGGGAATAGCACAGGGTGCCTATATGACGAAGAATATGATGAACAAAGAAATCGCAATATGCGGATTTATAGCCTTAATATGTTCTGGCATTGTTGGTATCACAATGGCTTCCATGGGGATGAGCTATTGGAGTCTGGCCTGGCAACAAATCATCTATATCTGTGTATTGAACATCGGAAGATATTACTATACGGGATGGCGCCCTAACCTGCATATCGACTTCGGTCCGGTAAAGAGGATGTTCAACTTTAGTGTAAAGATTTTATTTACAAACATTATCAACACCATCAGCAACAATATTCTGACACTTATCTTCGGTCGATTATATACGATCCATGATGTGGGCAACTATACTCAAGCCTACAACTGGGATAGTAAAGCCAACTCGTTTGTAGCCAATGCTATCGGACAAATTGCGCAACCCGTTTTGGCTGCAGTAAATGAAAATAAGGATAAAGAGCGACAGGTGTTTCGCAAGATGATGCGCTTCACGGCGTTTTTATCTTTCCCTCTGATGCTGGGACTGACACTTGTCAGTCGGGAGTTTATCTTGATCACCATTGGTAGCAAATGGATTGGTTGTATACCATTATTGCAGATTCTATGTATCAGCGGTGCTTTTATGCCCATCTATACGCTTTATCAAAACCTTGCCATCAGCAATGGTCGTTCAGATATCTATCTATGGTGCAACTTCGGACAAGTGATTCTATTGATTGGTCTTATCATCGTCTGTCATTCTCTCGGGATGACTTATCTCGTAACTGCTTATAGTATTTTCATCATTCTATGGCTACTGATATGGCATCTGGCCACAAAACGACTTTCGAGTATCCGCATCCTTGATATATTGAAGGATATCATGCCTTTCTTTATAGCATCTGTCGGTGTCATGGCGGCAACATATTTTATGACGATGACAATAACAAATATCTATCTATTGATCATATTACGCGTCATCATCGCAGCGACACTATATTTCGCAATCATGAAACTTGCTCATGTCGTGATTCTGGACGAATGTATTAACTTTGTAAAAAAGAAGCTCAAAAGATAACCTATACCATGGACATATCTATTATTATCCCCCTATATAATAAGGAGGAATATATCGAAGACTGTTTAAACAGTTGTCTAAGTCAAGTATTCCAAGGCGAGTTTGAAGTAATCGTCGTCGACGATGGGAGTATTGACAATTCAGGGAAGATCGCCGATAGAATAGCAGCAAAAGACAACCGATTAAAAATTATCCACACCCAAAACGGCGGAGTGACAGCTGCACGAAGAATAGGCTATGAACATGCTCAAGGTAAATTCGTTATGTTTGTTGATTCAGATGATAAATTACTTGACAATGCACTTTCGTCAACTTATGACGCTATCATCCAACAGAATGCTGATGAAGTGGTGGCCTATTATAAAACCCAACATGAAAGAATTGCAGACTCTGGAATGAGAGGATGGATAAATCCTGACTATATGATAAAGGAACTACTCGCCACGAGAATACACTTCTGCATTTTATGGGGTATTCTATTTCGTAAAGAAATACTGGAAGGATGTCTAGATATACCTAGAGACATCAAAAATGGAGAGGATATCCTCTTACAGATAAAAGTTTTAGCCAAGAATCCTAAGGTTTACTTCATCGGAGAATGTATCTATTATTATATGGAAGGATTACCTAATGATCGAAAACTGGAACTGGAGGTTGAAAAACTATACGATCAAATTCTTGAAGATACTTTATCAGAGAAGGGAAATAAATACAAATCCTCTATCTTACACCATAAGGTGAAGGTATATGAAAACTTCATTAATGAAAGTAAATTCTATGCCTTCCAAGATTATTATAAACAATTTCGTAGACTGATGAATAAGGATATTCCTTTGCTTGACAGAATCGTAATGGTCTTACCTCCTCGATTAGCTTATTTTCCTGTCCATTACTATAAGAAATGGACAGGAAGACGCTAACTTTTATGATAACATATAATGGATGTAAAGATTCCAATTATAGGTTACCAGGAATATTGTAAGAAACAACACTATATATTTTAATGTTTGTTGATACTCTACATTCTTGAAGTACTTAAACGTATAAGCTATTGCTATAGGTATGATAAAAGCCCAATGGGCTGTCATGATATATACTTCCTGAAGGCCGAAGCCTAATACGAGGTGAAGGAACATATCAAAACCAAACCAAGATAGGCATAGCAGAAAGAAGTGGGATTTGATGCCACATGCAATACCTAAGATAAATAGCAATAGAACGATACCGACAATGACGTAACAGAAATAATTGGTATACGCAACAAAGACCGGACGATCTACATTCACATCGTGAAGCATCTTCTCATCATGGAACATCAATGACTCTCCGAACAGATTTTCTACAATGGAACGTGAACGTGAAAGTTTCATATCTGTCCATCGGAATGTCTCTCCCGACATAATAGCATTGGCGTGAGCTTTATCTTGTTTCTTATGGAATGCTTCTAATTCCTTCTTAAACTTCGGATCTTTCAGTCGCTCTTGTAAGCTATTGTCACGACGTTCCTGCTCTGGTTTCTGTATATATTCGTCTATGAGCAGATAAGAACCTACCAACAGGCATGATGGTAAAATAAAGGCTATAAGGAAACTACGGAGATGGAATACATGTCGCCCATTAGCAAACCATTGTGCCAAACCGATCTTCACACAATTAGTAGTAGTAATACCTGTGGACAACAGAAATAATAATGCTGTGACCCAACTTGGCATTTTCTTGTTACACTTGATACATCTTCCTGCGATATATAAGGTAAGTAGCAAAAAAAACAAAGACAATCCGAAATGGTCTGGTGCTACTACGGTTACCATGATATAAGCAAAAGAGAAGAAGAAAGCACATAACAAGAGACTCTCCTTGTAGCCGATTTCAACAATCTGGCGCAGTATTCTAAAAAGAAATAAAAAGGAATATAGGGATAGAAGGACGAGAACAAACGCAACGATGAAGACTGCACAATTCATATCCGTGACATCCATCAACCATTGATTGAGCTCTGAGAATGGATAAACAAAGATTGCCAGTAAGGGATGACGGGAAAGGACATAGAGCGAACGCCACTGCGAAAGTGTGATATAGGTGTATGGATCGAAACCTGACAAACAGAAGTTCTTGGTGAATATCGTATAGAAACCTAAATTGCCACATTTCGTAAACTGCTCAAAATGCTGATAGATAGCTAACGCATTCAAAGCCAACAGATATAGGAGGATAACCACTGATGGCCATCTTTCTTCCTTACTAATCTTAAAGATTCTAAATGGATTCTTCATATTATATGTTTTTATCACTCCAATATATACTGGGTGAGTAACGTAATATTATAGATATAGAGATAAACTGCTATCAGAGAAAGTACAACTCGGGCTATACCGATACCTTCCTTTCTCAGTCTTCTTACAAGGTAGGCGATGGCAAGTGGGATGATGAAGAGATAATGTGCTCCCATAATATATACCTCATTGATGCCAAAGCCAAGAATGATATGGATGAAGACGTCGAAGGCAAAGAAACTAAATGCCATCCAGAAGAAACGACTACGACGGGCAAAGCAAATGCCAAGGATGAACATCAGTATGATAATAGCCTCAACGACATAACTGCCTATCCAACGATATTCAACGATAACAGGACGCTTTGTCAACGTATCCTGTAATAAATGGTCGCGATGTAACTGTATTGGTTCTCCGAAGAAATTTTCTACGAGAGATGCCCATCGTGGAGTTGAGATATCCGTCCACTGTCCGAATTCCGTTTTGTTGATAGGTTTACCTGTATGCAGATTCCAAGGCTTCTGGTGATCGCTGACATACTTATCATGAATTCTCTTCTTCATAAGTTGCTGGAACCCTGCAACAATCTCTGCGCTATCTGTTGCAGAAACGGTATCTAGATAATTCTTATAGAGATTGGCACGAAGTATAGAATCTTTTTGCGCTTTCACCTCCTGTCGATGCTGATATTTCGGTTTTTCGAAATGACTCCATTCCATCCTCGCTCCTAGCCATATTAATGCCGATGGGATAATCACAGCGAGAATCAAATTGGCCGGGCGCCAAAACTTCTTTCCGTTAACAAAGAGATTTGCAAGAAACACTTTCACTCCATTATTCAATGAGATACCTGCTGTGATAAAAAAGAACAAAATGGTCTGCCACTTAGTAAACGGGTGATTACGCTGCATCTTCTTTCCCGCAACATAAAGGGTAAGGATGAGCATGAACATCGACAAAATGAAATGGTCGGGAACGATCGATGATACAAGAATATAGGAAAAGCTATAGAAAAATATCGTCAGGATCGTAGCATCAACACGTTTCAATGTTACAACTTCGCGAAGTATGCGATAGAAAAAGATGAAAGCATAGAATGAACAGAATATCAAAATCGCTGCAACAACAAATTGTACGAGGTTGATACCTGTAAGCATCATCAACCCTTGATTCAATTGGTTGGGTACATACATAAAAAATGCCAACAGAGGATGACGATAGATATTATATCCTGTATCCCAATGAGACACCACCGTATAGGTTATCGGATCGAATCCCGAGATATGGAAGTTCTTTACAAACAGATCATGATAATTGTTTGTTATCTGCGTAAACTTATCAAAATATTTGTAGATACATAGTGCATTGAGCACAGTGATAAGAAGAAATGCTGCCAAAGCTAGCCATCGCTCTTCTCTTTTGATTCTAAATATATGGAATGGATTTTTCATCTTGTCTATCTCTTTAAAAAGAACCTTACTAATATAAAATTTGTCGGTACGGTAATCGCAAACATAGGCATCATCGCGATTTGTTTATTCAGACCTATTCCCACAAAGAAGTTCAATACGACTGTCTGCAATAGATAGTTGATGATATGTGAGAATACAAAACCTGCACTGCGTTTGACATTAGACTTCACCTTAAAGGTGTAACGGGTGCTGGCAATGTAATTAAAGATGACACTGATCACATATGCTATCGTGTTGGCTGATGTCACAATAACATGATTGTCCCAGTCTGGCATCATATATTCCAACAATGCTACAACCAATAGGTAACATAGATATTGTATGGCAACAGCAATGACACCAACAATACCAAAGCGAATAACCTCGCCCAATCCTTGGCGCTGTTTATCGTCTAAATGGTTTATAATATCCTTGATTGGCATAAGCTAACATTTCTTGATCTCCTCGGCTATCACCATAGGCTATGATATGATATTCGTCGCGTGGTGCTGTAAGCATCTGCTGGATACGGTTTACTTTCTCCTGTCCATAACAGTTTCGGGATAAGAAGCGACCGGTTATCTTATTGTCTACAACCTCGATTTGTGTTCCCAAGATATGTAAATCTGTAGGATTGAAATCGGACACTACGGAATCCTTGAAAAATGGAGCTACCCAATTATCTATACTGGCACTAACGATAAATATAGTTGCATCTTCTGCTATCGCCTTACGGAGTGATGTCCTGGCTGATTCTCTCAACAGATCTGCACAATCTCGCGCAAAACTTCGACACTGATGATTGAAGGCGTCTATAGATTCTCCACGAAAGAAGTAACTGAACACTTTCTGCTTCACCTTATAGTTAGGGTACAGATGGAGTTTCATCAATATCAGCAAAGGACTATAAAGGAGGAATCCTTGAAGGAAGCGAGAGGTTCCCTTGGTATATTTGATAAACTCGAGGAGCGTATCCTTACGGGTTATCGTGCCATCAAAATCATAACAATATACTTTTCTTTTCATCTGGGTATATACGTTACATCACATATATAATAAGGATAAAGGCAAGAAGCCATGCTAGGACTACCAACTGTGTGAAATGATCTTTCTGGATAATCTTCGTAGGATTTCCGCTCTTCTCATCAACGACAGCAATTTGAATATATCGGAGCAATCCTACAAGTACAAAGATACTGGTGAGATAGAGATTCTCGGTATGGAAATTCTTGATAACCTCGGGACTCACAGTATACATAATATAACATACTAGGGTTACTGATGCTGTGATGGTAATGGCTTGGTTGATGAAAGTAAGATTATATCGAATTGTATTCTTTCGTGGTGCCTTACCGGTTTCCTCCATAAGAAGTACATCATCACGACGCTTGGCAAAACTCATAAAGAGGGTCAGCAGGAAGGTCATCAGCACAATCCACTTACTTAATACGACATCTGTGGCGAAACCACCTGCCAGCAGACGAAGGACAAAACCAAAAGCGACAATACAGACGTCGATGATTGCAAACTGTTTGAGCTTGGCACAATATGCTAGATTAAGCAACCAATAAAAGAGAATGACTCCACCTACCTGCAATGGTCGTCCGTCAGCACTCTCCGGGATGAGATACATGAGTGCTACTGTGCCCATAGCCAACATGAACATTAAGATCATCAGTCCATAGGCTTGTGCGATACTGATGGCCCCTGATGCTATCGGACGATGACACTTCGTGATATGGTGGCGATCGTCTTCTACATCATGAATGTCGTTGAAACAATATATCGATGATGCTGCAAAACTATAGGCGAAGAATGTGATGACACCCTCTAAGAAGGACTCCTTGATGAATAACTCTCCACCAAAGACCAACGGACCAAAAACAAAGAAATTCTTGATCCACTGATTAGGTCGTAATAGTTTGATTAAATTCTTCATTCTGGTATAACTTTATTCAACTGATTAGAAATCCAAGTAACTATCTTGCACAACAGCCATGCTAATGGTAGGGTGATGGTTGTACATGCTAAGAACGTTGGCCAATAACTCCAATGATGCGGCAAATAATCCAATACAAAATGGATATGGATAAGATAACATTCTAGACTCAGAGCACCGATAAACTTGAAGCTCTTATTAAACCACTTCGGTGTACGGCGGAATAGTCGATTGAGAAGAAGTATCGATGTTATCGTAAGCGGAATGTAAAGCATACGTTCTATATATAATGGGAACTGTCCATGACGTTGCTGCTCAAGGAATATACTTGAGGCCAGCGTCATCACAAACATGATAATGATCATCCAAATACTGGCCCCGTCCATTTTCTGTTTGGTACGCACGAGTTCTCCCATATTGATACCGATAAAGAAAATCGGCACACGACTCCAGAATATCTCGATATGACCTACAACATTATGGATTGGTGTAACATATTGTACCAGTATGCACCATAGAATCATCACGACAGGAAGCCATCGATAGATAGGATGCTTCTTGACGAGTTCCATATAGAATGGTGCAAAGAGATAAAGCATCATCGTTGCCGGTATATACCAGAAGTTGAGTTCGTCATGAAGCCAGAAATCCCAATTTATGGTAATATCACCTATCAAGTCAACCCAAGACATCACACTCCCGCCATGGAAACGGGGTATATAAAACAGACAAGCAATGATCAGCCATGCTGGATAGATACGAAGATAACGGCGCTTGAAGAAACGCTTATAGGATGGGGTCTTCATCCACGAGAACCATAAACCGACACCACTCAGAAAGAGAAACATGTCGACACCAACATTTCCCATTCTTCGCAGGCCATAAAACATATCATTACGAGGTAGGTCGGCATGGAAAAGAATAATGAAAACCATTGCCATACCCATCAACTCACCGCGATAACGACTGATGTTTGCCAGTTCTATGTCTTTGATCTTCAAGTTCATTTCAACTTCGGACTTGGTATTTTCTTCATAAACTCACGGAATACCCACGATAAGGCTATCGTCGCTATCACATAAAGTAACAGACCACAATAAAGATCTCCCTGACGACTGATCGGTATAAAAACTTTGCGGGTAATAGGATGACAGACAAACATTGCCGCACTAATAGAACCTACCCAATCTAAATGGTTGAACAGGTATGTCATCTTTCCGATGGTCTTTACAAAACCTATACAGAATGTGCAGACAAAGGCTGGAACAAAGTACCATAACTGATATGATGAACTGAAGATCAATATAAGTACTGTCGACACGATCAGCATGATGGCATTCTGTTGCTGACTTAATGGTCGACCATATTTTGCATAAAGTATGCCCAAGCCAAATGGCAGCATACCTCCTATAAAATTATAGCGTATTCTGTTCAGCATATCGCCTTCTGGGTCACAGAATATCTGTAAGAGCCAACAGACAACAATAGCGCCAACAATCCATTTCCAATTTCTGCGATACAGGAACAGTCGATAAACGATATAGAGTTGAAGCATCAGACCAAAGAACCAATATGGCCCTGGCCATATAATGTCATCCGGATGAGGTAAAAGGTTGTTGAACATACCCATCTGGGCAACAACATCTAGAAAGGCATAATGATGGGAGCTCGGAGTAATTGCGTCAACCATCGTGAATGCTACAAAACCAACGATCATCATCTTGAATAATTTCAGAAAATGATAACGTACAAAACATAATGACTGTAGCGAAAAACGCTGTACCATAGTTTCTTCACGAGATTCGTATTTACGAACTAAGCCATAAGCACTTAGGAAAAGAAAGACTGGTACACCGTAATGACCAAAGAAGGAAAACAGATGTGCCAGCATTTTCTCATCGGGACTCAGCATAACCTGCCAAAACCACTCTACATTATGACTGAAATACTGATACTCATTCTCCTTGACGATCGGATTCAGCCAATGACAGAAATTGTGCATAACAATACCGATAATCGCCAATCCGCGAAGGACGTTGCACTCCGTACGAGTTAATAATTCTTGATTGTTCATTTACGCTTCATTTCTTTAAAATGTTCTTCCCGTAATTGATCGTAATCTGTCGTATTCTTCAAAATACGAGGACGGTCTTCCTTGTAGTTCGGACTCAGAAGGTTATATTCATCATGATAATCCTTCGTATGGATTCCCGCCAGATAGAGTAACAGATGTGGTAGCGCATCGGTCATAAAGCGACGATGACGTGCTTGGACAATCTGCTGGAAAATCTCCGGATGATTGTGGGCATACTTAGGACTACAATATATCCAGAATGGAATTTCAAACTCATAATGTGCCAATGGCCAATCTATATTGGCAGAGTGATTTCGACAGATGAATCCGCGATTCTCTTCGTAACACTCCTCACCATGGTCTGGCATATAGATGACGATGGCATCTTGCTTTTTGAACTTCTTCACAATCTGATAAACCACAGAGTCGTTATAGAGAACTGCATTATCATAATAGCTCAGAACCTTCTTTTGCTTATTCGTCAATTCCGGACGCATCTCATCATAGGTAGAGGCATAGAAATGTGTTTGCGAATTACGGAAACGCGTACGATAGTTGACGTGCTGACCGATGAGATGGAATATCGTCAGATTATACTTTCCATTCTGACTCTTCAGTTGATCATAATCCTTCAAGAGATCTTCATCAAAATAGTGAAGACTCGTATTTCGTGTATCAAACTGTTCCTTGCTCAACTTTGGATTGTTCAGGAAGAATCCTCCACTGAAATCATACACGGCTTCCTTTGCCTTAGGTAAGAACTGGTTAGTGATAAAGCTGACGTGATAGCCTGCCTTACGGAATACCTCCGGGAACAATGGATAATCACACCATTCGCCTTTCTCACCAATGACATGAAGTGAGAATACATTCTTAAAGACGAAACTGGTAAGATTCCAACATGTTATCACATCATCAAACTTGGTCAGGAATCCTGACTTCTCCAGTCTTACTTGACGAGGTGTCGTCTCTAACGGATAACCATATTGCTGAGAATGATGCTTGCCATAGCTCTCGCCAATAATCAGAACGATATTCGGAGAACGATATGAACAGCTATCGACACTTACCTTGTCGGCTGCCTTTATCAACAAGCCAATCTGCTGAGCGGCCAGTGTATTGGCATAGGCACTGAATATCAGACGATAAATAGGAATGTACATCTGACCGTGGTCTTTCTCGGTCAGGGTATGCTCTACTTCACCTATCGTGCGACCTGTCATCAACTTCCAGCATCCTATTTTGTTCGGTACGCTACTTATTGCACCCCAGATAAGGATAACGACGCAAAATAGACTCAAATAGGTATGATAATGTTCGAAGAAGCCTATAATCTGATTGCGAACCTTCAGATAACTGTCCAAGGCTACGCCTTTGACTTTCTTGATGATATGAGGTTCCCACGAAACGATAATATTTACAACGGCTAACAAAAGTATCCAACCTACCCTACTAAAGAGTAAATCCGGACTGACCAAAGAGGATAAGAAGTCTCCAACTTCTCGGCTATCGGTCTCTCCGACAAGCATGAGCATAGATGGGTTGAGCGTAGAGTCAAAATTGACGAAACAATATACGTCTATTAATGCTACTACATATAATATAATGTAGAGGAATACCGTTATCCATCTACGCGCAATGCGTGGAATCAACAATAGAACAGCACAACAACAATAGAGATCTACGAATAACTCCAAGAATAGATTTCCATAAAGTTCTGCTCCATCTGTATCGGGAAGTGTACAAAATGCACTAAGAATTCCCAACAAATACATGAAGGTAAAAAATGTCGCGCTCTTACGGATTGGCACGAACACAAACTCCAAATATTTTTTCAATCGTTGTAATATCTTCATTTCTGATAATTTCTTAAAACAAGCGATTCTATAGACTTTGGAACAAGGCCATGAATAGACTGACCTTGAAGTATGCGATTACGTATTTCTGTACTACTGATATCTAGAAGTGGTGTGTCTACAACTGACACGTTCTCGGGAAGTTTCTTCTCTTCTGCATGCTCTCCTCTACGTGGATATACTACAATAGAGTAATTGCTGAGAATCTCCTGATAACCATACCACTTATCAAATTGTTTCCAATTGTCGCCACCTATCAACAAGACGAATTCTCGATCCGGATAGTCTTCGGAGAGATGGCGCAATGTATTCAACGTATACGAAGGACGTTGAAGATGAAATTCGTAGTCTGAAGCCAACAGATTCTCTTCATCACGCAAAGCGATACGAACCATATTCAAACGGCTTTCATCATCCAACAGTTCTTGTTCACTTTTCCAAGGGTTCTGCGGAGAAACCACAAACCACACTTCCTGAAGACCGGCACACTTCAAAAGCTGCCGAGCAAGGGCTATATGTCCCACATGAATGGGATTAAAAGACCCACCAAAGATGCCCGTCTTCTTTTTCATTATTATTTTGCCAAAAACTCCTCAACAAGTTTCAGAGTTTCCTGTTCTGCCTTTTCCAAATCGTCATTAACGACGACATGATCGAATTTCGAAGCAAATGTCAGCTCATAGCCAGCCTTGGCCAAACGTTGTTCGATAACCTCAGGAGCATCCGTAGCACGTCCTACCAGGCGGCGACGGAGTTCTTCTATCGAAGGGGGCTGGATAAAAACGCTCAACGCCTTATCACCATAGAAGTTCTTGATATTACATCCACCCTTGACATCAACATCAAAGACCACATTCTCACCTTTCTCAGTTTGATTAACGACCTGAGATTTCAATGTTCCATAGAATCTATCCTCGTACACTTCCTCATACTCCAAGAATTCATCATTAGCAATCTTTGCCTTGAACTCTTCTGGGGTCAGGAAGAAATATTCCACTCCATTCTTTTCTGTTCCGCGAGGAGCACGAGATGTACAACTCACAGAGAACGCCAGATTAAGCTCTGGATGTTCTTTCATCAAATACTGGACAATGGTACTCTTACCGCTGCCACTTGGAGCTGAAAATATAATCAACTTACCTTTATTATCCATAATCATTATAATGCATTGAGAACTTGCTCTTTGATTTGCTCAAGTTCGTCCTTCATCTTAACAACAACATTCTGCATCTCGGCCTGGTTACTCTTAGAACCTGTCGTATTGATCTCACGACCCATCTCCTGAGCGATGAATCCCAATTTCTTACCTACTGGGCAATCTTCCATCATCGTCTCACGGAAATACTTCAAGTGATTTGCCAAGCGCTGCTTTTCCTCACTAATATCAAGTTTCTCGATATAGTAGATCAACTCTTGCTCAAGACGATTCTTATCATATTCCACTTCAGGGATCTGTTCCAGTCCCTTGATGATAGACTCTTTAATCTTAGGAACGCGAGATTTCTCATAAGGTTCGATACTCTTCAGTAACTTTTCGATATTATCCACCTTCTCAGTAAACTTCTTCTGAAGAGCAGCACCCTCTTGCTTACGGAAGTTGATCAGATTATCCAAAGCCTCATCGATAGCTTTGCGAGCAGCATTCCACTCTTCCTCCGACAACTCTTCGACATCGTTCTTAGTTGTGACATCAGGAAGGCGAAGCAATGTAGCATACCAGTCTGTAGGTTCTGGTATACCCGTTTTTGCAGAAATTTCCTTAATTTGCTGATAATAATTTTCTACAAGAGAAGCATTGATAGGAGCTGCATCAGCGAGCACATCCTTCTCGATCCATATAGAGAAATCGACCTTACCTCTATGCAAGGCACGACCAATAGTTTGACGAATTTCCATCTCTTTCTCACGATAGAGAGGAGCGATACGAGCAGAGAGATCCAAAGCCTTAGAATTTAATGACTTAATCTCAACATTAATTTTCTTTTCCTTGTAGACTACGACTGATTTGCCGTAACCTGTCATTGACTGTATCATTGTTACTTTCGCGTTAATTTTTTGCAAAAGTACAAATTTTCGCGGAAAAAAACGTAAATTTGCACCTTATTATAAGAATATTTTTGTTTATGTCGTGCATATTAAACATTGAAACAAGCACCGACGTGTGCTCAGTAGCAGTAAGTAATGATGCAGAATGCATCTTCAACAAGGAGGATCACAGTGGTCCTAACCACGCCGTAAAGCTCGGCGTTTTCGTTGACGAAGCCTTATCATTTATTGATAACCATGCCATTCCATTGGATGCCGTAGCGGTAAGTTGCGGGCCAGGTTCGTATACAGGTCTACGTATAGGAACAAGTATGGCAAAGGGTATATGCTATGGACGTGGAGCAAAGCTTATCGCAATCCCTACACTGGAACTCATGACAGTACCAGTACTTCTCAGAGAGATGGTGACAGAAGATAACGCATTGCTCGTTCCTATGCTCGACGCTCGCCGCATGGAAGTTTACGCACAAGTCTTCGACCGTGCTCTCAAAGAACATCGTCCTATTCAGGCTGACGTGGTAGATGCAGAAACATACAAAGAATTCCTCGACAAGGGACCTGTATATTTCTTCGGAAACGGTGCAGCCAAATGTATGGATACCATCAATCATCCTAATGCTCACCTCATCGAGGGCATCGAGCCATTGGCCAAGAATATGTTTCCACTTGCAGAGAAGCGCATAGCATTGGAAAAATACGAAGATGTCGCATACTTCGTACCGTTCTATCTGAAGGACTTTGTTGCAAAGAAGCCTAAGAGTCTGCTTTAATCCGGTAGCGGGCAAAAAAATAACTATAAGAGTAGTAAAGAATGAAATTAGACGGATTGGATTACAACACGCAACGCGAAAAACTGGTTCTCCCTGAGTATGGCAGAACCATTCAGAATATGGTAGATTACTGTATGACCATCGAAGACCGAGACGAGCGTCAAAAATGTGCAGAGTCTATCGTTGCCATCATGGATCGTATGTTTCCACAGAATAGTGCTACCGAAGACCATGAGCGCAAGCTATGGGACCAGTTGGCATTGATCAGCGATTTCAAATTAGACATCGACTATCCTTTCGACATCAGCAATGCCAAAAAGATCGCTACAAAACCGGAGGCTATAGAATATCCTATGAAGCGCATCCCCGTAAGACATTATGGCAACTTGATGTTCGAAGCTTTCCAGAAGTTGAAGGACATGGAGCCTGGTGAAGAACGTGATGAGTTGACAAAAATCGTTGCCAACCAGATGAAGCGTGACCTGATATCATGGAGTCATGGTTCTTGCGATGATGAAAAAGTTGCATCTGATTTGGCAAAGTTCACAGACGGAAAGATTCAGTTGGATCTGGACACCTTCCAGTTTGAGAAAATCAACGAGAAAGAAATTAATAACGGTAAGAAAAAGAAAAAGTAAATGGAGTCTTTCATCATAGAAGGCGGTCATCCGCTCAAAGGTACTATTACTCCTCAGGGAGCTAAGAACGAAGCCTTGGAAGTGATTTGTGCGACAATCCTCACCTCCGACCCTGTCAGAATCAAGAATATCCCGGACATCCTTGATGTGAATAACCTTATTCTTCTTCTGAAAGAGATTGGAGTAAAGGTTACCAAGAATGCCGAAAACGATATGACTTTCCAGGCTGACGAACTAGACCTAAATTATCTGCAAAGTGCTGCATTCGTCAAGAAATGCTCACAACTTCGTGGTAGCGTGTTGATGATCGGTCCTCTCCTCGGCAGATTTGGGAAAGCTACTATTGCCAAACCTGGTGGCGACAAGATTGGTCGACGTCGCTTGGATACTCACTTCTTAGGATTCAAGAATCTTGGGGCACATTTCGTCCACGACGATGAACGCAACGTCTTTGAGATTCAGGCCGAGAAGCTCAAAGGATGCTATATGCTGCTCGATGAAGCCTCTGTCACAGGAACCGCGAACATCATCATGGCAGCGGTGAGAGCTGAAGGTACAACGACCATCTATAATGCAGCCTGCGAACCCTATATCCAGCAATTGTGCCATCTACTCAACGCTATGGGCGCAAATATTAGTGGCATCGGTAGCAATTTGATTACCATCGTAGGTGTAAAGAGCCTTCACGGAGCTGACCATAAGATTCTGCCCGATATGATAGAGGTAGGATCTTTCATCGGTATGGCAGCAATGGTGGGAGAAGGCATACGCATCAAGGATGTCTCTGTAAAGGATCTGGGTATCATCCCGGAGGCATTCCGAAGGTTAGGTGTAAAAATCGACATCGAAGGTGATGACCTTGTCGTTCCTAAACAAGAGAGCTACGTCATCGATTCCTTCATCGACGGAACAATAATGACACTCGCCGATGCACCTTGGCCAGGACTTACCCCAGACCTTCTTTCCGTCTTACTCGTCGTTGCGACACAGGCTCGCGGAACCGTACTCATCCACCAGAAGATGTTCGAGAGTCGACTATTCTTTGTCGACAAACTCATCGACATGGGAGCACAGATCATCTTATGCGACCCACATCGTGCCGTTGTCGTGGGACATGACAGAAAGATCACCTTACGAGCAGGCAGAATGACGAGTCCGGATATTCGTGCCGGTATCGCCTTGTTGATCGCTGCCATGAGTGCGAACGGAACAAGTAGAATTGCAAATATCGCTCAAATTGACCGTGGCTATCAGAATATTGAGAAGCGACTGAATCAATTGGGAGCAAAGATTACCCGTGTAAATGATTAAGCAAGAAGAAGTTTATAAGATCGGGAAGTTAGGTAAACCTCACGGCGTAAAGGGTGAGATCAACTTCCTATTCGATGACGATGTATTCGATCGTGTTGATGCTCAATATCTGATTCTGGACATTGACGAAATCCTTGTACCTTTCTTTATGGAGGAATATCGTTTTCGTTCAGACTCCACAGCACTTGTAAAATTCCAAGATATCGATACAGAGGATAGAGCCCGCGACCTGACAGGATGCGAGGTTTACTTCCCATACAAGTTATCGGATAACGACCCTACAAACATATCATGGAGTCAGATCATCGGATTCCAACTTATCGACTTACATATAAATAATGTGGTAGGAACGATTCTGTCTGTTGACGATTCCACCATAAATATACTTTTCGAGGTGAAGACCGAGAACGGCAAAAAAATATTGATTCCTGCTTCAGAGGAGTTGATAGAAGAGGTAGATATCGAGAATCGACAGATAAAGATCAATTTGCCTGAAGGAATTTTAGATTTAGAATAATGAAAAAACAACAAATATGTATCTTGGGCAGTACCGGAAGTATTGGTACTCAAGCTCTTGATGTAATTGCGCAACACAGCGATCTATACGAAGCTTACTGTTTAACTGCTAACAATTCTGTTGAGAAATTGGCAGAACAGGCACATCGTTTTCATCCTGCGGCTGTGGCAATAGCCAATGAAGAACATTATCAGGAACTACAAAATCTGTTAAGTGAAGAACCAGACATCAAGGTTTATGCCGGTAAGGATGCCATCAATCAGATTGTAGAAGCCGAACCGATAGATGTCGTCCTAGCATCAATGGTTGGATTTGCAGGACTCACCCCTACGATTCATGCCATCAAGGCTGGGAAGAAGATTTGTCTAGCCAACAAGGAAACCCTTGTCGTTGCCGGAGAACTCATACTAAATCTTGTCAGTCAATATCATGTACCTCTTCTCCCGGTAGACTCAGAGCATAGTGCCATCTTCCAGAGTCTTGTAGGCGAGGACCAAAATGAAATAGAGAAGATTCTGTTAACATGTTCCGGTGGTCCGTTCAGGAAATTCACAACAGAACAACTCAAACATGTCACAGCCGCCGATGCTCTCAGGCATCCTACCTGGGACATGGGTGCCAAAATAACCATCGACTCCGCATCTCTCATGAACAAAGGTTTCGAAGTTATGGAGGCCAAATGGCTCTTCGGTGTCCCTGCAGAGAAGATTCAAGTGCTAATACATCCTCAGAGCATCGTTCACAGTGGCGTACAGTTCAAGGATGGAGCCGTAAAGGCACAGTTAGGTGTTCCCGACATGCGTCTCCCTATCCAATATGCATTCTCTTTCCCTGAGCGACTCAGTTTGAATGGTGATCGTCTAGATCTCTTTAAGGCGCAGAATTTGGAATTCTTTGAACCTGACATCAACAAGTTCAAATGCTTGGCATTATCTTACGAGGCCATCAACAAGGGAGGCAATATGCCATGTATTCTCAATGCAGCCAACGAGATTGTAAATGCAGGATTCAGAAAGGGCCAGTGCTCATTCCTCGGAATGGCCGACATCATCGAAAAGACGATGAACAAGACCCCATTCGACAAGAATCCCGATTACGATGTCTACATGCAGACAGATGCAGAAGCACGCCGCATAGCCACAGAAATAATGAATAACAAATAAAACAATTGCATAAAAACAAATGGAAGATATTCTGATCAGAGTATTGCAGTTTATGCTGTCAATATCTCTCTTAGTCCTGTTACACGAAGGTGGACACTTCTTTTTCTCTAAACTCTTTGGTGTTAGAGTAGAGAAATTTTATCTTTTCTTCGATCCATGGTTCCATATCTTTGAATTCAAGCCAAAGCACAGCGATACCACCTACGGCCTGGGATGGCTTCCGCTAGGTGGCTATTGCAAGATTGCAGGAATGATAGATGAAAGTTTCGATACTGAACAAATGAAGAAACCGGCTGAGCCATGGGAGTTCAGAAGCAAACCGGCATGGCAGCGCTTGCTGATCATGATAGGCGGTGTGACAGTGAACTTTATCCTTGCACTTTTCATCTATTCGATGCTCATGTTTACTTGGGGCGACACCTATATCATGCCAAAGAACTACACCCAAGGTATGCAGTTCAACAACTATGCTAAATCACTGGGATTCCAAGATCACGACATCCTTGTAGGAAGCGATGTCCACGGAGAGTTCAAGGAATTCGGAGGCGATATGTACCGAGACATCAGTCAAGCCAAACGAGTAGACGTTATCCGTAAAGGCAAGAAGATATCTATCCAGTTGCCTGGCGATTTGAACATGCTCGACATGATCAAGGCAAAACCATCTTTCATGTATCCATATCTACCGAATATTGTAGATAGCATAGAAAAGGGAAGTCCAGCTCAGAAGATCGGTATACAATCAGGAGATAAGATCCTTGCCATAAACGGTCAGAAGGTCATCACCGGTTCTGATTTCACAAGAATAGTAAGAGGAAAGTCTGACGACCTAAACAAAGGTATGTCACACAAAGACAGCACCGACATCCTCACCGTTCCTATCGTCATTCTTCATAAGAATGCCACAAAGGCCGACACAACCAAGGTTACACTGGTCAAGGATGCCGAGACAGATAATATCAAGATTGGTTTGAGTTTCGTCAATGTCATGAAAGACTACAAGCAAACCCATATTGAATACAGTTTCTTGGCCAGCTTCCCTGCTGGTATCAAATACGGATGGGATGTTCTCAAAGGCTATATCGGTGACATGAAATATGTAGCATCAAAAGACGGCGTCAAGAGCCTTGGTGGTTTCGGTGCCATCGGAAGCATGTTCCCTACAACATGGGACTGGTATCTATTCTGGAAGATGACCGCTTTCCTGAGCATTATCCTAGCTTTCATGAACATCCTACCAATCCCTGCTCTCGATGGTGGTCACGTCATGTTCCTAATCTATGAGATGATCACCCGTCGTAAACCAAGTGAGGACTTCTTGGTAAAAGCTGAATACGTGGGATTCACAATACTCATTCTCTTGCTCATTGTCGCAAATTTGAATGATGTATTACGATTCTTAGGATTTATGTAACAAACAGAATACTATTTTTACAACAAAATATCAAACTGTAAGTATTACAAATCGAAATACTTACAGTTTGTTTGTTTTTATACCACACATACTTACAGATTAATACTTTCGTAATAAAAAATATATTTAACAAGTCATATTTCCCGATGTATACGTTTCATTTTGAAAGCATTTTCTTAATTTTGCAATCAGATTGATAGGAAAACTTCAAAATTTAATTTATATGCAACAACAAACGGGATTGTACAGCAACACTTACGAACATGACGCATGCGGTGTCGGTATGGTCGTCAACATCCACGGCAACAAAAGTCATGAACTTGTTGACAACGCTTTAAAAGTTCTAGAAAACCTACGTCATCGAGGTGCCGAGGGCGCAGATGGAAAGACAGGAGATGGTGCAGGTATCCTACTTCAGATTCCTCACGAATTTATTCTTTTACAAGGTATACCAGTTCCTGAGAAAGGAAAATATGGTACTGGTCTTGTTTTTCTTCCTAAGGATGAGAAACGCCAGCAAACTATACTCTCTATCATGATTGAGGAGATCGAGCGTGAAGGCCTTTCACTCATGCATTTACGCAACGTTCCTACCAATCCTGACTGTCTCGGTGAAGCCGCTCTTTCATCAGAACCGGACATCAAACAGATTTTCATCACAGGTGTCACGGACGACAAGGTAAAAGTCTTTGAGCGCACCTTATATATAATAAGGAAGAAGATAGAAAAGAGAATCGACGACAAAGACTTCTACATTTGTTCTCTTTCAAGCAAGAGCATCATCTACAAGGGAATGCTCTCAAGTCTACAGCTTCGCCAATATTATCCAGACCTCACCAACAACTATTTCACAAGTGGTCTGGCTGTCGTACACAGTAGATTCAGTACGAACACATTCCCTACATGGAGTCTTGCACAACCTTTTAGAATGTTGGCTCATAATGGTGAGATTAACACCATCAGAGGAAACCGAGGATGGATGAAAGCCCGTGAGAGTGTACTTTCATCAGATTCTCTTGGCGATATCAGCAAGATTTCCCCTATTGTCCAGCCTGGCATGAGCGACTCTGCGAGTCTAGATAATGTCTTCGAGTTCTTCGTGATGAGCGGTCTTTCTCTGCCACATGCCATGGCAGTAATGATACCAGAAAGTTTCAACGACAAGAATCCGATATCAGAAGACCTAAAAGCATTCTACGAATACTATTCTATCTTGATGGAGCCATGGGATGGTCCTGCAGCATTACTTTTCAGCGATGGAAGATTCGCAGGAGGAATGCTCGACCGTAACGGTCTGCGCCCTGCCCGATACACCATTACCAAGAACGACATGATGGTAGTAGCCTCAGAGGTTGGTGTGATGGATTTCGACCCTACAGAGATAGCAGAGAAAGGTCGTCTGCAACCTGGTAAGATTCTACTCATCGATACACAAGAAGGAAAGATCTACTACGACGGAGAGATCAAGGAGCAGTTAGCTACCGAGCATCCTTACCGTCAATGGTTGAATACCAACCGTATCCAGTTGGAGAAAATTCATAGTGGTAGAAAGATCAGTAATTCCGTTGACAATCTCACCCGCAAGGAGATTGAGTTCGGTTTCGGACAGGAAGATATCGAAGGTACCATCGTACCAATGGCGACAAAGGGACAGGAACCTACCGCCTCAATGGGTAACGACACCCCATTGGCCGTATTAAGTGACAAGCCACAGATATTCTTCAATTATTTCCGTCAGCAGTTCGCACAGGTCACCAACCCAGCTATCGACTCCATCCGAGAGTCCCTCGTGATGAGTCTTACCGAGTACATCGGTCGCGTGGGTACAGGTATCCTCAACCCTGACGAAACTAACTGCAAGATGGTACGCCTTCCTCATCCTATCCTTACCAACACCCAGTTGGATATTCTTTGCAACATCCGATACAAAGGATTCAACACCATCAAGTTGCCGATGCTCTTCGAGCGAAGCAAGAAGGAGGAAGGACTTCATGAAGCTCTCGAAAACTTGTGCCATCAGGCTGAGAAGAGCGTAGACGATGGATACAACTACATCATTCTCTCCGATCGTGACGTCGACGCAGAACATGTTGCCATACCGTCTCTGCTCGCTGTAAGTGCCGTACACCATTACCTCATCAGTGTCGGCAAACGTGTACAGACGGCATTGATTGTAGAAAGTGGTGAGATTAGAGAGGTGATGCATGCCGCACTACTATTAGGATATGGTGCCAGTGCCCTTTGTCCATATATGACCTATGCCGTTCTCGATGACCTCGTAAAACGAGGAAAGATCCAAGAGAACTACGAGACAGCCGAGGCCAACTATATCAAGGCCGTAAAGAAGGGCTTGTTCAAGATTATGGCCAAGATGGGTATTTCTACCATCCGCTCATATCGCGGAGCCAAGATCTTTGAATCTATCGGATTAAGCGAGAGCCTCTTAAAGAGCTATTTCGGTACTGAGATCAGCACAGTAGGCGGTATTGGTTTGAAGACCATCGCAAAGGATGCGATAGCCTTCCACGACAAAGCCTTCGACACAAACACAAATACAGACTTCCTCCCTGCCCTTGGTCAATTCCATTGGCGCAAGGATGGTATCAAGCACGCTTGGAATCCAGAGACTATCGCAACATTGCAACTTGCTACGCGCAAAGGCGATTACAGTCTGTTCAAGAAGTATACCGACTTGGTAGATCATAAAGACAGTCCTATCTTCCTGCGTGACTTCTTTGATTACAAGAAGGACCCTATCGACATCAAGGACGTAGAACCGGTAGAAAGCATTGTCAAGCATTTCGTCACCGGAGCCATGAGTTTTGGTGCATTAAGTAAAGAAGCTCACGAAGCTCTTGCCCTTGCAATGAATAAGTTGGGAGCCCGAAGCAACACCGGTGAAGGTGGTGAGGACAACTCACGTTTCCATGACACCGTAGACGGAATCAGCCTGAGCAGTAAGACCAAGCAGGTAGCCTCAGGGCGATTTGGTGTAACCACAGAATATCTTGTCAATGCCGAAGAAATTCAAATCAAGGTCGCCCAGGGTGCTAAACCTGGTGAAGGTGGTCAGTTACCAGGTTTCAAGGTTAACGAGATCATTGCCAAGACGCGTCACTCTATCCCAGGCATCTCACTAATATCACCTCCACCACACCATGATATCTACTCTATCGAGGATTTGAAACAACTCATCTTCGACTTGAAGAATGTCAACCCTAAGGCCGCTATCAGCGTCAAACTCGTTGCCGAGAGTGGTGTCGGCACCATCGCCGCAGGTGTAGTAAAAGCCAAGGCCGACCTCATCGTCATCTCAGGAGCAGAAGGTGGTACCGGTGCAAGTCCTGCTTCAAGTATGCGATTCGCAGGTATATCACCGGAGATCGGTATCGCAGAAACCCAACAAACATTGGTCAAGAATGGCTTAAGAAGTCTTGTACGCCTTCAGGCCGACGGTCAGTTGAAGAGTGGTCGCGATGTTATCATGATGGCTTTGCTTGGTGCTGAGGAATTCGGTTTCGGTACAACAGCATTGATCACCCTAGGATGTGTCATGATGCGCAAATGTAATCAGAACACCTGTCCTATGGGCGTAGCCACACAGGATCCTAAACTTCGCGCTCATTTCCGTGGCAGTTATAAATATGTCATCAATTTCTTCACCTTCCTAGCACAGGAGGTACGAGAATATCTCGCAGAGATGGGATTCAAGAGCCTCAACGAGATCATTGGTCGTACCGATCTGATCATACCAAAGAAAACAGATAATGAGAAATGGGAAAGCCTCGACTTCACTCGTATGCTCCACACAGAGACTGGTGACAGCAGCAACTACTGCACCAAGACTCAGGAGCACGACCTTGAGGGTATCCTCGACGAACAGCTAATCTCAGGATGCCAGAAGGCTATACAAGATCAAGAGGAAGTAAACTTAGACTTTGCCATCAAGAATACCAACCGTGCCGTAGGAACAATGCTTAGCGGTATGATTGCCAGCAAATATGGCGAGGAAGGATTACCCGATAAGACCATCAATGTGAAATTCAAAGGTTCTGCAGGACAGAGTTTCGGAGCATTCTTGGTAAAAGGTGTCGACTTTAAGCTCGAAGGTGAGACCAACGACTATTTTGCCAAAGGTCTTTCAGGCGGTCGTATCTCCATCCTGCCACCTATCCGTAGCAACTTCTCTGCTGAGGATAACATCATTGCCGGTAACACCGGTCTGTATGGTGCCACAAGTGGAGAACTCTACATCAACGGTAAGGTAGGCGAACGCTTCGGTGTAAGAAACTCAGGAGCAATCGCAGTTATCGAGGGTGCCGGTGACCATTGCTGTGAATATATGACAGGCGGACGCGTCGTAGTACTCGGAGAGACCGGAAGGAACTTTGCTGCAGGTATGAGCGGTGGCGTTGCATACGTATGGGATAAGAAACATAACTTCGACTACTTCTGTAATATGGATATGGTAGAAATCAACCTTGTTGAAGAGAGCAGCTACCGTAAGGAACTACATGAACTCATCCGACAGCATTATCTCTATACCGGTTCTAAACTGGCACGAACGATGCTCGATGACTGGAATCACTATGTAGAGGAGTTCATCCAGGTAGTACCTATCGAATACAAGCGAGTCCTGCAAGAAGAGCAGGTTAAGAAGTTGCAACAGAAGATTGCTGATATGCAGCGCGATTATTAATCCTAAAAAAGAAGACAGAAGAAAATGGGAAATCCTAAAGCATTTCTAACAATAGGTCGTAAAGAAGCTGGCTATCGTCCTATCCACGACCGTATACATGATTTTGGAGAAGTAGAACAGACTCTAAATAGTAATGACCGCAGAACTCAGGCTAGTCGTTGTATGGATTGCGGCGTTCCTTTCTGCCACTGGGCTTGTCCTTTAGGCAACAAGCCACCAGAGTGGAACGATGCTCTATACAAGGGTGACTGGGAGTTGGCGTATAAGTTGCTTACTGCAACGAATGATTTTCCGGAGTTCACAGGACGTATCTGTCCTGCACTCTGCGAAAAGGCATGTATCCTCAACTTGACGGAACATGAGCCTACTACCAACCGTGAAGATGAATGTGCCATCATCGAGCATGCCTTCCAAGAGGATTTCGTCAAGGTGCGCATTCCATCAAGAAACGGTAAGACTGCCGTTGTCATCGGTGCAGGTCCTGCCGGACTTTCTACGGCAACTCAACTCAATCAGAAAGGTTATAAGGTTACTGTCCTCGAAGCTCGTGAGAATGCCGGTGGTCTACTTAGATATGGTATTCCTAACTTCAAACTGAACAAGGAGATCATCAACCGCCGCCTTCGTCTGCTCGAAGAGGAGGGTATAGAATTCAAATATGGTGTCCATGTACTGGAAAGTGACAAGAGCGACACAAACATTCAAAATGACCCTACCCTAAGCAAAGACAAAAAGGTCAGCATCCAGGAACTTGCCAAGAAATATGACGCTGTCGTCTTGTGTACAGGAACTCCGACAGCTCGCGATCTGAAGATTCCTGGTCGTGATCTCAACGGTGTACACTTTGCCCTTGAATTACTTTCTCAGCAGAACCGTGTTCTTGCCGGAATGGAATTCAAGAAAGGTGAACTGGTAAACGCAAAAGACAAGAATGTCCTCGTCATCGGTGGTGGTGACACCGGTTCCGACTGTATAGGTACAGCCCACCGTCAAGGATGCAAGAGCGTCACACAGATAGAGATCATGCCAAAACCTCCTGTTGGTCCTGAAGATCCTAAGAATCCATGGCCTAACTGGCCTCGCACTTTAAAGACTACTTCCAGCCATGAAGAGGGATGTACACGTAGATGGAATATCAATTCATTGGAATTCCTCGGTAAGGATGGCAAGTTGACAGGTGTCAAAGTACAGGAAATCGACTGGAAGCCAAATCCAGAAGGAGGCAGACCACTCATGATAGAGAAAGGTAAACCAGAGATCATCAAGGCCGACATCGTATTCCTAGCCATGGGATTTCTCCGTCCTGAACATCCGGATTTCCCAGAGAATGTCTTTGTTGCCGGTGATGCTGCCAATGGTGCTTCACTTGTTGTAAGAGCATTGGCAAGTGGTAGAAAAATTGCTGCAGAAGTAGATAAGTACTTATCTAAGTAGTTATCCTATCAATTATAATCAAGCAGAAAGAGGGTGCTTCAATAGATCGCTATTGATGCGCCCTCATCTTTTAATATGATCTGTTTACGGCATCATATCATGCCGTCATACACATCAATCACACTTATAGGTATCAGGAATCTGTGGCATGGCACCATTCTGAGTACATACGTAAGCACTCACGCGAACAGCCAATTGATGAGCTTCTTCTACGGTCTTACCACGCAAGATAGCAGCACAGAAAGAACCTGTAAAGGAATCTCCGGCACCTACGGTATCTGCAACTTCAACCTTTGGTGTTGGCTGATAAGATACCTTTCCCGGAGTAAACACATAGCTGCCATTCACGCCACAGGTCAGCACCAACATGTCGAGGTTGTACTTTCCTAATATCAAGAAGCATTTATTCTCGATATCCAAACCTGGATAACCAAACATGCGACCAATGGTGATGAGTTCTTCATCATTGATCTTCAAAATGTTACAACGCTTCAAAGATTCTTGGATAACTTCCTTAGTGTAAAACTGTTGACGCAAATTGATATCGAAGATCTTCACGCAATCCGATGGAGTGCTATCCAAGAACTTATAAATGGTTTCACGGCTCACAACATTACGTTGAGCAAGAGAACCGAAACATACGGCTTGAGCATGACGCGCAATATTCTCGATAGATTCAGAGAAAGGAATGTTATCCCATGCAACATTCTCCTTGATATCATAGGTTGGTATGCCCTCAGCATCCAATTCTACTAAGACAGTACCCGTAGGATAAGGTACACGAGGCATCTCATAATTCAATTTCTTCTCCTCCAACTGCTGAACAGTCTCCTCGGAAAGAGCATCTTCTCCAAGTGCACTTACTGCTATAGTCTGTAAACCAAACTGACCAGCATGATAGGCAAAGTTAGCCGGCGCTCCACCTAATTTCTTACCTTCCGGAAGAACATCCCAAAGGGCTTCTCCCAAACCTACTACATAACGATTGTTTTTTTCCATTTTAGTGTTTCATTAATATAATGTGAGTTTGACGAATGGAATGTGAAGCTCTAGAATTCTTCTAATATGATATCCGCCACATCCTGTGGTGTGTTGAATTCCATACCTTCCAACAAATCCTCGTCGTCTAGTTCTTCGAGCATTTCACGAGCTTCCAATTCGTCTATTTTAGGTTCTCCGTTCTCATCCTTCACTGCCAGTACAGCCTCAAGGATAGCTTGTCTATATTCTTTAATATCCATATTTTTTTCGTTTTACGTCGCAAAAATAATAAAATTATGCTATTTTTGCAACGAAATGGATAATACTTTTGCTTCAACATTATTAGAATGGTTCTCAGAAAATGGACGTGACTTGCCTTGGCGACATACCCGAGACCCTTATGCTATATGGCTCAGTGAGGTAATCCTTCAACAGACTCGTATTGTGCAAGGCATGGATTATTGGCATCGCTTCATGCAGACATGGCCTGATGTGGAATCTTTGGCTGCTGCCAGCGAGGACGATGTGCTCAAGGCTTGGCAGGGATTAGGCTATTACAGTAGGGCACGCAACTTACATACTGCGGCTCGACAGATTGTAAAACTGGGCCATTTCCCCGACACACTCAAAGATATCAAACTCTTGAAGGGAGTTGGCGACTATACAGCGGCTGCTATTGCCAGTTCTGCTTATGGCATTCCTGCAGCTGCCGTTGACGGTAACGTATATCGAGTGTTATCCAGAATTGAGGGCATCGACACGCCAATAAATTCTACCGATGGTAAGAAGGTATTCGCAGCATTAGCGCAGTCGTTGATTCCTCATGATCGCGCCGCTGACTTCAACCAGGCTATGATGGATTTTGGTGCTACGCAATGCACTCCGAAGTCGCCCCTCTGTTCGCAATGTCCTTACATGGAACAATGTGTGGCTTATCGCGAGAACAGAATTGCCGAACTTCCGGTAAAGCTCAAGACCACAAAGGTGAAGAACCGTTATCTTACCTATGTCATGATTCATCACCATGATAAGATCGCCATTCATCAACGGGGAACCGGTGACATCTGGCAAGGGTTATGGGAACCTTATCTCTTGGAGGGTGAACAGGTGCAACTACCCGACTGGCAGGGAGTATGGGAACTCTGTAAACAGTCGGTAAAGCATGTACTTACACATCGAGTGCTCTTTGCTGACTATTATCATTTCTATGCTGACAAGAAACCTGACTTGCCTCCTGACTATATCTGGATCAACAAGGAAGACATAGACCAATATGCTATTCCTCGTTTAATAGAGATTTTACTGAAACCATAGATATTTCGCGATAGTTTCCCTATTACACTATTAAAATTTGATTTATGAAGAAATCTATCCTGCTTATCATCGCATCTTTCATTTTCTTTGCTTGCTCTAACAAGCATAAAACGTACACGATTGGAGTGTCACAATGCTCGGAAGATGTCTGGCGACAGTATATGAATGATGCACTACGCACGGCTTCTTATCAATATGATAATGTGGATATGAAATTTGTCTCTACTCAAGACAACAGTATAGAACAGAAGAATCAGATTAACCGGTTGATAGACTAGGGCGTTGACTTGCTGATCGTGTCACCCAACCAGATGCATACCATTACTGCTGCCATCGACCGTGCCACGCATAAGGGTATCCCGGTGATTCTCTTCGACAGAAAGACGGACAGTCGTGATTATACAGCCTTCATTGGTGCTGATAATCATAAGATTGGTAGGATGATGGGGGAATATGTCGCCGAGGCTCTTCATGGTAAGGGTAACATCGTTGAGATCGAGGGTCTTCTGTCGTCTTCGCCTACGATAGAGCGACATAAGGGTTTCGTAGAGGCGATAAGCAAATATCCCGGTCTGAAACTCATTGATTCGGAATCGGCTGGATGGAAACAAGATTTGGCAAGGATGCCATCGTGGCCTTCTATACCTCGGCAGATTTGCAGAAGAACCTTCAGGTACAGAGCATGGCTTATTCCACCGATAATGGTCGCACCTTCACAAAATACTGGGCCAACCCTGTGCTCGCTCCTTTCGACGGACTGAAAAACTTCCGTGACCCTAAGGTGTTCTGGTATGCACCGAAGAAGGCTTACTATATGATCGTCTCTGCTGATAAGGAGATGCGTTTCTATCGTTCACATAACCTTATCGACTGGACCTATCTCAGTGCCTTCGGCAAGGGATATGGAGCTCAACCGAATCAGTTTGAGTGTCCGGATTTCTTCCCGCTCATGGTGAACGGCAAACAGAAGTGGGTGATGATCGTGAACATCAACCCTGGTTGTATGTTCGGTAGAGATCTTCGTTGACGGTGGTAGAATTGCTATGACAAATCTCGTTTTCCCTACCAAACCGTATAACAACCTCCGTTTCTATAGTGATGGTAAGGCAACTATCAAGAATGTAAAAATCTACAAACTGGGACTATAACTAGTCTCGGTTTCTCACAATACGATAACCTATGAATAAAAATATCAAACTGGCTATAATCCCTGTCATGCTGAGTTTCTTTGCAATGGGATTCGTTGACATGGTCGGCATCGCTTCCAACTACGTAAAGGAAGACCTTTGCCTCACAGATTCTGTAGCAAACATCTTTCCTTCTTTGGTATTCTTTTGGTTCTTGATCTTCAGTATACCAACGGGTATGTTGATGAATAAGATCGGCAGGAAGAAGACCGTCCTGTTGTCACTCATCGTAACGGCAGTATCATTACTTCTCCCTATCTTCGGAGAGAACTTTGCACTGATGCTCATCTCTTTCTCACTATTAGGAATCGGTAATGCCCTGATGCAGACATCACTCAACCCTTTGGTTTCTCAGGTAATCGTTGGCGACAACCTCGCCTCTACCTTGGCCTTTGGTCAGTTTGTGAAAGCTATCGCATCTTTCATGGCACCATATATCGCCATGTGGGGCGCCTTGTCTACGATTCCGAGTTTCGGATTAGGTTGGCGTATTTTATTCCCGATATATATGACCATTGGTATAATGGCAACATTATTGCTAGCGGGTACTCCTATCACAGAAGAGCAGACTACGACTTCACAGACCAAACAGATACCGATGAGAAGACAACTTACCGACTGTTTCAAACTGTTGGGCAAACCTATCGTTCTTCTGAGTTTCCTTGGTATCATGTGTCATGTAGGTATTGATGTCGGCACCAATACCACAGCTCCGAAGATTCTCATCGAGCGTCTGGGGATGACTCTGAATGAAGCGGCTTTTGCCACATCTCTCTATTTCATCTTCCGTACCATCGGTTGTCTTACTGGAAGTTTCTTTTTACGCATCATGAGTTCCAAGAACTTCTTCATCATCTCTGTCATCATGATGGCACTTGCCATGGCAGGTCTCTTCTTCGGAAACAGCAAGGTTATACTTTATGCCGCTATTGCACTTGTAGGTTATGGCAACTCCAACATCTTTACGATTATCTTCTCACAGGCCTTGTTGAGTGTTCCTGAAAAGAAGAATGAAGTCAGTGGTCTGATGATCATGGGACTTTTCGGTGGCACCATATTCCCACTTCTCATGGGATTCGCCAGTGATGCCGTAGGACAGATAGGAGCTGTTGCCGTGATGACCATTGGTGTAGTCTATCTGTTTGTCTACATCAACATGAGTAAAAGATAGCAAGATAATCTTTACAATCTTTAAACTTTATCGCAGAACTGTTAAAGAAAAATTGTTCCGATTTTTGCTTCATCTAGAACAGATAAGGGGCATTTGCCCCTTCACCAGTATGACAGATACTCCCGAAAGGGATTGGCTTTTTGAACGAAGTTAACTTCATCGGCTTACGAAGTTAACTTCGTAAGTTTATGCGAATAGGTTTGTAGCCTTATGCAGTTAATTGAAAAGCCGATTTTCCTGTATATTTTAAATATCAAAACAGAACAAAAACCTACAATCAATTGATTATCAACTAATTGCGTTTCGACCATAATTTTAATATTCCTAATCATCCCTATCTTTAATTCTGAATCCACGAATTACAAGCACCTTTTGTCAGCTGGGAATTAAGAAAGAATAAGATTCGTTAACGTTCGCCTGTCTACAGACAAACCCGCAAGTTCAAGATAGAAGGCTGCGCGCGCGAGTCGAGATGCGCCCCCTTTGCTAATTTAAAAGTGACCCCCTTGCAGGTCACGTTTGCAAAGGTATAAAATTCATTTTACTTTCCATCTTTTTTCTGTATTTTTTGATTAAAATCCT